>Ga0268266_10006741_pt1 | contig 10474 bp, 10 predicted proteins | sample KBSS13metaG_FD_190356 | JGI IMG/M metagenome (GOLD analysis project Ga0268266, IMG submission 190356) | Switchgrass rhizosphere microbial communities from Kellogg Biological Station, Michigan, USA - KBS S1-3 metaG (SPAdes) (version 2) | ecosystem: Host-associated > Plants > Roots > Rhizosphere... | reverse complement strand
GGGCGCGCGTATCTGTACTCGGGGCGGGACGGGAAGCTGCTGAAGACGTACACGTGCCGGATTCCGGGGGATACGTTCGGCTTCGACGCGGTCGGCCTGGGCGACACGGACGGGGACGGGACGGTCGATCTGCTGATCACATCGGCGTGGAGCGGAATCAAGGGGAACCACTCGGGACGCGTATTCCTGATCTCGAGCGGCGTGAAGAAGAAGAGCTGATCGATCCCTCTTCACGAGAAGACCTCCCCTCTCCCCCCGAGGAAACCCCCTCTCCCCCGGTGACGGGGGAGAGGGTCGGGGTGAGGGGGCGCGCTACGTTCAATGGCGCTACCGCGGATTCAAGACCCCCCTCACCCTTCCCCTCTCCCCCCGCTCACGCGTGGGGAGAGGGGACCTCCATGGAGGATGGAGGCTCGGAGACAGCCCCATCTACCATCTGCCCCCGCGGCATAGGATTCGCTACTCACGACACCGAAGGAGTAACGCAATGCGCAAGTCCGCCGTCCACGCATCGATCGCCGCCGCCGTCCTCGTCTGCGGAGCCTTCCTCCTGCGCGCGCAGGACGCCGCGCCGGCGCCGTCGCCGGCTCCTTCGAGCGAGCCGAAGAAGATCACCGTCACGGCGAAGAAGTTCGAGTTCAACCCGTCGCACATCGAGCTGAAGGTCAACCAGCCCGTCGAGATCACGTTCCAGAGCGAGGACACGAAGCACGGCTTCGAGCAGAAGGAGCTTGGGGTCGAGAAGGTCGTCTTCAGCAAGGACGCGCCGCAGACGGTGAAGTTCACGCCGACGAAGGTCGGGACGTTCCCATTCAAGTGCGCGAAGTTCTGCGGGATGGGCCACTCGGGCATGAAGGGCGAGATCGTCGTCACGGAGTGAGGGCGCGCCGCGGAGCCCAATCGAGGAGCAAGGCGGGGTGGGGCGAGCACCCCCCCCGCCGACGGTCACGAACCTCTTTGCGGATCCTCAGTTCCCCGGCCAGTGAAGGCCCAGTGCCTTGGCGAGAAACACCGCCATCTGGCCGCGCGTCAGGGGCGCGTCGGGACAGTAGTTGAAGTTCCCGCATCCGCCGGTAATCCCGGCCGCGTACAGCGCCTCGATGAACTGGTAGAAGGGATGAGACGGCAGTACGTCACTGAAAGACGGGCCGTTCGTGGGGTCGCTGACCGAGCGCTTCCACCACACCTCGACCCAGCCGAACACCGGGGGAACGTCGAAGGCGCCCTGCTGGACTTTGATGATCAACTCCCGCCTTCCGGTGTATTGGAACCCGATCGGCGTGGTGTTGAACTCCGTGTCCATCCCGTGCTGCGTGCTGTCGAAGCTCGCGACCTGATAAATGACTCCGTCCGAGCGGCGCTCATCGAGCGCGACACCGAGCGCGAAGGGGGCCGGGCTGACCCCGTTGAGCCCGATGTAGTCGATGATCGCTCCCGCGGGCAGCTCGAGCTTGGTGAAAAAATTCTCGACCGTCTGGACCTCGCCGTAGCGGCTCAGGTCCGCGGTCGTCCCGTAGTGGTAGTACCTCTGGTCCGGATAGAACGCGACCGCGGACACGGTCGTCACCGTGTAGGAGTCGGTGCCGAATGCTCTCGGGGTCTCGAGCGTCGTCGCGGGCCGCTCATCGGCGGCGACTCGCCGCTCCTTCGCTCCGAGTGCACAGCACACCAGGATTCCGCCGACCGAAAACAGCGCGCGCGAACGCGCGCGGACTCGTCTGGATCGCATGACCGGTTCTCCTCGATCACGTCCGCACCGCGCGGACGTGAAGCGCGTCTCCATTGCCACCTGTCTCCTTTCAGCCTGCACGACCACTAAAGTCCCGACCAGTGCAGCCCGAGCGCCTTCGAAAGGAAGACCGCCATCTGCCCGCGCGTCAGCGGCGCGTTCGGGCAGTAGTTGCCGTTTCCGCAGCCGCCGGTGATGCCGGAGGCGGCGAGCGCCTCGATGTATTGGAACAGCGGGTGGTCCATCGGAACGTCGGCGAACGTGGCGATCGGCGGCGGAGGGCTGACGACGCGGCGCCACCAGACCTCCACCCAGCCGAAGGCCTGGAGCGTCGGAACGTCCGCCAGCTGGACGTGCAGGATCAGCGCGTTCCCCGTCAGACCGTAGAAGAGGTAGCCGATCGGATCGGCGTTGAACTCCGTGTCCCACCCGTGGACCGTGGTCGAGAACGTCGTGAGCGTCGTCAGGTTTCCGTCCTTCGTCCTGTTGTAGAGCGCGACGCCGAGCGCGAAGGCCGTGTCCGTCGTCGAATTCAATCCGACGTAATCGATGATGACGCCGGCGGGAAGGTCCACCGCGGCGTAGAAGTCCGTGAGCTGATTGATGGTCCCCATCCGCCCCAGGCTCCCCGTCGTCGCGTAACCGTCCTGACTGGTGCTCGGGTAGAACGACATCGCCGAGATCTTCGTGACGCCATAGGTGTCGGTGCCGAAATCCTTGGGCGCCAGCCGCGCCGTCTTCGTCCGGCTCTCGACGACGCGGTCGGCGGCACTCCCGGGAACGGCGGTGAGCAGGAAGATGGCGGCGAGGCAGGGGACGACGGCGGTGCGACGGCCGAGGCGTCGCGAGATCCATTCCGTTCGCATGGGATGGTCCTCCTCGATTTGCATCGGATGCTACAGCCGGGAAGAAGCACAGGCGTACGATTCGAGCCACATTTCGGAGGTGGACATGCGGCTCCTGCGGTGCAGCCTCGCCCTGGCCCTGGGATGCGGCCTCGCGGTGCGCGCGGAGCCGGCGAATGAGGATCAGCCCCTGACGGTCGGCACCGCGGCGGGCGTACCGGGACAGGTCGTGCGCGGGGCGCTGAAGGTCGCCGAGGCGGCGGACGGCTCGCCCGTCAACCTTCCCGTCGCGGTCGTCACCGGCGCGAAACCGGGACCCGTCGTCTGGGTCGAGGCCGCCGCGCACGGCGACGAGTACGGCGGCCCTCGCGCGCTCCAGGACGTGCTCAAGTCGCTCGACCCGGGGCAGATGTCCGGCTCCGTCGTCGCGGTGATGATCACCAACGTCCCGGCGATGCGCGGGCTCCAGCGAGTCAACCCGAACCTCGACGACCTCTCGGACTTCGGCAGCGTCTTTCCCGGCCGCGACCGCTTCGCCACCGAGCGGATCGCCGCGGCGATCACGCGTGAGGTGAAGCGCGTCGGCGCCGCTGCGTTCGTCGACCTTCACACCGGCGGCGACCGCTTTCAGCAGCATCCGTTCGTCATGTACACGCTGGCCGGCAAGGTGCCGGCGGACCGCTACGACGCGCTCGCCCGCGGATTCGGCGTGCCCACGCTCTGGCGCGACGAGCAGAAGATTTTCGCCGACGACGCGACGACGATCTTCGCGGCGGAGGGAATCCCGGCGTTCCTCGTCGAGGTCGGGGGCGGGCAGCCGCTCGACCCGAAGGACATCCGTTTTCAGGCGGACGCGGTGCGGAGCCTGCTGCGCACGATGGGCGTGCTGCCCGGCGGAGCGCCGCCTCGAGGTGCCTCGCCGCGCACCATCATCACGGGCTACAAGATCGTCACCAATGCGAAGGGCGGCTTCTTCGAGGCCGCGGTCAAACCCGGTGACCGCGTGAAGGAGGGGACGGTGCTCGGACGGATCTACGACGCGTACGGCGACGTCGCCGAGACGCTGGCCGCGCCCGCGGGAACGGACATCGTGCTCGGCGTTTCCACGTATCCCGCGGCGGCGACGGGCGGATGGCTGTTCGAGCTGGGGACGGGGCTCAAAGAGGAGAGATAGCTCCCCGCCCGCAGGAAGGAGAGCAGCCCGACCCCCCGGCGCCCCCTCACACCCCGGCCGGGGTGGAGGGGGATCTCGGGTCCTACCGCCCGTAGAGAACGAGTCCGAACGTCTTCACCAGGAACGGCGCCATCTGCTTGCGCAGGTTCTGGTTCGTCGGGCAGAAGTTCCCGCCGCCGCAGCCCGCGGCGATCCCCCGATCGAAGAGGTCCTCGATCCAGGGCGCGAACGGCGACGCCGGCGAGACGTCGCCGAAGATGCCGATGGCCGCGGGCGGCACGTAGCTCGATCCGAGCAGCGTCTTCAGGAGGAAGACCGCCATCTGCTGACGCAGCACCGGGTCGTCCGGGCAGTAGTTCGGCCCTCCGGGCGCGGAGCACCCGGCGACGACGCCGCGGTTGTAGAGCTCTTCGATCCACGGCGCGAACGGGTTCGCCACCGGCACGTCGTTGAAGATGCCGGAGGCGGGAGGCGGCGTGTACGACGCGCCCTCCCTCGCTTTAAGCACGAAGACCGCCATCTGCTTGCGCAGCGCGGGCGCGTCGGGGCAGTAGCCGCCGCACGTGCCGCCGCCCGTCACGCCGTTGTGGAAGATGTTCTCGATGAACGGATAGAAGAGGTTGAGCGGCGGCACGTCCCCGAAGCTCCCGCCGACGTGCACGAGCCAGCTCGCCGGGGCTCCGGTGGACGGAGCCTCCGACAGGGAGATGTCCCAGTGCGGCAAAGGCCGCGCTCCGCTGACTCCGATCTGGTAGCAGTTCGTCGTCGCGCTGTAGCAGTCGGTCACCGCGCCGGCGGCCGGCGCGCCGTAGTCGGCGTTGAAGTCCGGGAGAGAGTAGGTCGGGCCTGCCGGTCCGGTGAGGCTCTGGAGCATGCCCGCCAGCGGTCCGCCGTCGACACCGCGCCAGCTCGGCTCGACGAGGACCGTCTCGCCCGACTCGAGCACGCCATTCAAGTTGGACGAGGAGCCGGCCGCGTTGTGCGCGTCCACGGCGAGTCCCGCCGGGCAGGTCCCGGCGACCTGGAGCTTGTAGCCCGTGCAGCCCGCCCCCGGGGTGACCTCGTCGACGACGACGACGTAGCTCGAGTGCGGCGGGACCTCGAACGAGAAGCCGCCCGTGGGGTTGGGGCTCGAACCGGAATCGCCCAGGTATCCCGCGCAGAGGGCGTCGGGGTCGAAGCCTCCGAGATACGCGGAGACGAAGAGGAAGTTCGTGCCGACGCAGCTCTGCGCGTCGACCGAGACGTTGATGCATGTCGCCGTGTCGCTCGCGTTGTAGAAGCTGTACGCGTCGTACTTGCGCAGTCCAGGCAACCCCTGCAGGCCCGGGCAACTCACATCCGTGTCGCAGTGCTTCGGCGACGCGTCCCGGGTCAGCCGGTCGTCGTGAACCCCGTGGAGCGCGGGGTGGCCGATCCCGTCGCTGCCGAGCGCGGAGGAGACCGTCGTCACGCACTCGCCGGCCTCCGTGAGCAGCGCGAGCATCAGTGAGTACGTGCCCGTCGCCGTCGGGGAGAAGTCGTGCACACGCACGTAGTACGTCCCGGTGCCGGTGAAGAAGTAGTTTCCCGACTCCGCCGCGCCGGTCGAAGTGATGGAGCTGTCGATCGTCAGGAGCACGGTCGCGCCGTCCGTGTCGATCACCTCGAGGACGAGATCGGTCCCGCCGTCCCTCTCCGGATCCGCGTCCGCGTTCACGTAGAGCGTGTCGCCGACGCGGGCGTTCACGCGGTAGTAGTCCACGTCCCCCGGAGACGCGATGGCGCCCGTGTGGATCGTGTACGCGTCGGCGATCATGACGCCGTCGTCGGCGCTGCCGGGACTGTCGTCGTTCTCGACCTCGGGAAGCGTCGCTCCGTCGGTGAGGATGACGAACACCTTGTAGGGGTCGACGATCGCCGTGGGGCTGAAGGCCTTGACCTGGATGTAGTACTTGCCGGGCGCCGAGACGCTCGCGCCCGCGATCGCGGAGGCGAGGCCCGTCTCGACCGAGCCATCTCCGCCGTTTCCGGTCCCGTCGTCGTCGTCGGACTCGATGACCGTCGAGCCGTCGCTTCCGATCAGCGAGATCACCGTGTCGCGGGAGGTCGCGCCCGAATTCTGGGTGCCGCCGGTGTCCGTGAGAACCCACACCCGCTGCGTGACGACGTCCGAGACGTCGAACGAGTAGACGTCGACGTCCCCGCCCGGCTTGATGGCGCCGCTCGCGACGCCGACCGGCCCACGGAAGACGAGCGGCGTGGCGGTCCCGGGAGTGCCATTCGGCTCGACCTCGCTCGACGGGATGATGTTCGGCGCCGATGGGCCGCCGGACAGGGCTCGGAGCTCGGCCATCAGCGCGGTCCGCCGGGCGCTCTCAGCCGGACCCGATGCGGGCGCCGGCCCCATCGCGTCGCCCGCGGACGAGGCGGCGTGCCCGGAGCCGAGCGCCGCGAGCGAGTCGCGGATCTCGTCGATTCGGGCCGCGGACGCGGCGGCGAAGGCCTGCCGGGCCTTCTCGACGGCGAGACGCGAGTCCTTGGAGTCGTGCGCGCGTCGCGCCGACTGTGCGAGCTGGAGCGCCGAGCGCGTCTCCGTCACGCGGGCCGCGGCGGACTGGGCGAATGCCGCGGCCGGAGCGGCGAGGCACGCGAGGAGCACGAGCAGACCGGGGGCGGGGCCGCGCCGGGTGAGCATGTCTTCCTCCTGGTTGACTTACGGTGTTGCTTCGAAATTGTCGGGGCGATGACGGGGCGCGCGCGTGAGGTGCGTCACGTTCCGTGAGACATTCGAGTGAATAAAGAGGAGACGGGCATGGCAGTCGGCTCAATGCACGGGCGCGCCTCGAGGTGGACCCGGCGTATCCCCCCCGCCGTCGTGGTGATCCTCGCGTTCGCGGCGTCGGTCTCCGCGCGAGAGGCATCGCCGAGCTCGGGCTCGGCCGCGATCACCCACGTCGCCGTCGTCGACGTCGCGCGCGGGTCGGTGTCGAAGGACATGACCGTGACGATCGACGACGACCGGATCGCGGACGTCGCGCCGAGCGGTTCGGCGAAGCCTCCCGCCGGCGCGCGGGTCGTCGACGGGTCCGGCAAGTTCCTGATCCCTGGCCTGTGGGACATGCACATCCACACCTTCTTCGGCGACTGGGTGCCGGGCGGACGAGAGGTGACGCTGCCGCTGCTCCTCGCCAACGGAGTGACCGGCGCGCGCGACATGGGGAGCGACCTCGACCCGATCCTTGCCGCGCGAAAGGACGTCGCGGAGGGGCGGCTGCTCGGTCCTCGGCTCGTCGTCTCCGGCCCGATGCTCGACGGCGAGAAGACGCCGTTCCCGGCGGTGATCGTCGTGAAGACGCCGGAGGACGGCCGCGCGGCCGTGCGGAGGCTCCAGTCCGCCGGCGTCGACTTCATCAAGATCCAGTCGCTCGTTCCGCGCGACGCGTACATGGCGATCGCGGACGAGGCGCGCCAGCGGAAGATTGTGTTCGCGGGCCACGTGCCGGATGCGATTCGCGCGTCCGAGGCGGCTCAGGCGGGACAGAAGAGCTTCGAGCACCTGATCGGCGTCTTCGAGGGAAGCTCGTCCGCGGAGGACGCGCTCCTGAAGGGACCGAAGGGGCCCGCGAAGTTCCTCGATACGTACGATCCGGCGAGGGAGTCGTCGCTCGTCACTCTGCTCGCGAAGGACGAGACGTGGCAGTGTCCGACGCTGTTGTGGGAGCTGGGCGGCTGGCTGGTCGACGTCTTCGACGTCTCGAAGTACCAGGAGATCCGCTACGCCCCGGACTCGTGGCGGAACAAGACGTGGCCGAAGTTCCGAGCCGACATGACGAAGAGCTACATCACGGACCCGCTGCCAGTCCGCGAGAAGTTCGTCCAGCACGAGCTCGGCATCGTCGCACGGCTGAAGAAGGCGGGGGTGCCGTTCCTCGCGGGGACGGACACGCCGGCCGGCGTCGGCATCGTGCCGGGCATGAGCCTGCATCGCGAGCTCGAGCGATTCGTCGCGGCGGGGTTCACGCCGGCCGAGGCGCTGCAGACGGCGACGGTTCTGCCGGCCAGGTTCCTGGGCAAGGAGAAGACGCTCGGGTCGGTCGAGAAGGGCAAGATCGCGGACCTCGTGCTGCTCGACGCGAATCCGGTGGACGACATCCGCAACACGCAGAAGATCGCGGCGGTCGTGGCGAACGGTCGGGTCCTCACGCGCGCGGAGCTGGACGGGATGCTGGCGGCGGTGGAGAAGTACGGGAAGGGGCACTGAGGAAAGACCGTCGTCCCGAGGAGCGCGGCGACGGGCGACCCCTTTCGGCGCTGCTGTCTCGAGGGATCAGACCCCGGCGGCTAAAGGGGTCCCTCGCTGCGCTCGGGATGACGAGTCGGTCGCTACCGCCGCCTGACCTCCCCCATCTCCACGTACTTCGGCTCGAACGACGTGACCCTCCATCCCTCCGCCGTCTTCTTCACCGTGGCCTCGTCGCGGAACTTCGCCCACATCGCGCCGCCGACTCCGGTCGTGCGTCCCGGCGGGTCGAAGCGGATCGTCTGGACGACGACGAGTCTCTCCGCTCCGTCCGCCTCCTTCGCGCGCGACTCGACCGCGTAGTTCGTCCCGCGGAAGGCCTCCATCGCCGCGCCGCCCTGCGTGCCGCGCAGAGCGCGATCGTCGAACGCGTGCCGGACCACGTCGGCGCCGGCGGCGAACTTCTCCGCGGCCGTGCGGTCCTCCTTCGCCCACGCCTCCGCGAAGCCCTCGTAGGCGGCGTACGCGCGCGAGCCGATCCAGGACCGATAGCCGTAGGCGGAGGCGCCCACGACGAGCAGAAGCAGGACGATCTTCTTCATCGAGACGCTGCGGTCGAGTGTAGCCTAGGGGCGCCGGACGCCCGCCATGCTGCACGCCACGCCGACGATCGTGATCCCGGAGGAGTCGCTCGAGGAGAGATTCGTCCGCGCGTCGGGGCCCGGCGGGCAGAACGTCAACAAGGTCGCCACCGCGGTCGAGCTGCGCTTCGACATTCCCGCGTCGTCGCTGCCGGTGGACGTCAAGGCGCGGCTCATCGCGCTCGGCGGCCATCGCGTGACGCTGGACGGCGTCCTCGTCATCGACAGCCGCGAGCACCGTACGCAGGCACAGAACCGCGCGACGGCGCGGGAGAGGCTCGTCGAGCTGGTCCGCCAGGCGGCGGTGCGGCCCCGGAGGCGGCGAAAGACTCGGCCGAGCGCGGCGTCGCGCGAGAAGCGGATCCACTCGAAGGTCCGGCGTTCGCGCGTGAAGGCCCGGCGCGGGCGGGTGCGCGGGGAGGAGTAGGTCCGAGCGGTCCGGCTCGTGCGCGGCGGAAGAGCTCAGGCGCTCCGGGTCGATCCCAGCGCGATCAGGTCGGCGGGCTCGAGGACCTTCTTCGGCGCCTCGCCGCGAGCGGCGCGGATCATGGCGCGGCCGAGCTCCTCCGTGTTGGTGACGGACTTCGGGAAGAGCGCGCGCAGGACCGGGTAGGCGACGCCGATGATCGCGTAGGCGCGGCGCGTCCCCGTCGACGGAGATTGCACGCCGTGCATCGGCTGGATGTAGCCGGGCCGGATCATGCACGCGTTCGGGAAGAGGCGCAGGAGCGCGTTCTCGGTCGCGCCCTTGACGCGCGCCCACATGGTGCGGCCGTGCTCGGACGAGTCGGTGCCGGTCCCGGAGACATAGAGGAACGCCATCTTCGGGTTGAGCCGCGCGAGCGTCGTCGCGGCGGCGAGGGTGAGGTCGTAGGTGAGACGGCGGTATTCGGCCTCGGTCTTTCCGAGGGAGGTCACGCCGAGGCAGAAGAAGCAGGCGTCGTAGCCCGAGAGCTGGGACTCGATCGAGGAGAAGTCGTAGAAGTCGGAGTGGACGATCTCGCGAAGCTTCGGGTGGGACACGCCGGTCGGGCGGCGCACGACGACGAGGACGCGCTGAACGTCGGGGTCGAGAAGGAGCTCGCGGAGGACGCCCTGCCCGACCATGCCGGTCGCGCCGAAGAGGATGGCGTGCACGGGAGAGTCATACCACCGCAGATGCGAGTCATGGATCACACGCAGCCGATCGTCCCTGGGTTACACCGTCATCCTGAGCGAAGCGAAGGATCCCGGATCGACCAGCTTCGAATGACGTGTCGCGACAACTCTGAAGTGTGGGCACCGGCATGTATTGGGTCTACATTCTGGCAAGCGCCCGGCGCCGGCTCTATGTAGGTATTACGTCGGACCTGGAAAAGCGCCTGTTCGAACATCGGGCAGGGCTCACGAAAGGTTTCGCTCACCGGTACAACATCGATCGCCTCGTCCTCCTGGAAGAGTTCGGCGACCCGGTGACTGCGATCGCGCGAGAAAAGCAGATCAAGGGTTGGTTGAGGCAACGCAAGATCGCGCTGGTCGAAGAGACGAATCCGCAGTGGAAGGACCTGTCGGAGGAGTGGAAATAGACGGGACGGTTGACGAGTCGAGGATCCTTCGTCGCTCCGCTCCTCAGGATGACGGCAAGAACCTTGGCCAAGTCGGGGATCCTTCCCTCGTCGCTGCGCTCCTCGGGATGACGGCGTTGAACGTCGAGGGGTACGGACTTCCCTGCGTTTCTGAGCGTCGGGGCGAAGGCTCGACGCCCTGTGTTCCGTAACGGGTCGCGCGCCGACTACCGACCCAACATCTTCTCCAGCTCCGGGCTCTTCTTCCCCGTCATCTCCCACCGCAGCATCGATGCCGGGATCATGCCGCGCTTGTTGA
>Ga0268266_10006737_pt1 | contig 10476 bp, 5 predicted proteins | sample KBSS13metaG_FD_190356 | JGI IMG/M metagenome (GOLD analysis project Ga0268266, IMG submission 190356) | Switchgrass rhizosphere microbial communities from Kellogg Biological Station, Michigan, USA - KBS S1-3 metaG (SPAdes) (version 2) | ecosystem: Host-associated > Plants > Roots > Rhizosphere >... | reverse complement strand
TCTCCAGACTTCGCGAGAGTCGATCGATAGATTGTGCGGCATGCGCGCACCCATCTTGTTCGCATTCGCCGCGGCGTGTAGCTCGCCCACGCACGACGTCTCTCCCGACGCGACCGGTTCCTCTGGAGGCGATGCAGCCATCGACGCGTCGTCGACTGGATCGTCGAACGCCCTCGGCGCGGTGATGCCGCAAGAGGTGGCCGGCGATGCGAACGCGGTGATGGCGACGCCGACCGTCGTGCCGATCACGTGGAACAACGATCCGCAGCGCACCGACGTCGAGGCGCTGTACGCGCAGTACGCGGCGTCGTCGGCGTGGGCGGCGCAGACGTCCGAATACGGCATCGGCGCGCTCACCGTCGCCACACCCGAACATCTCAGCGGGTCGGCCTCCAGCAGCGACACCGCGATCCACACGCTGCTCACGACGGAGCTCGGCGGTGCGTCGCCGCCGTGGGGCACGCCGAACGAGAACACGCTGTACTCGTTCACGCTGCCGATCGACACGGCGTTCACCGACGATCTCGGGCAGAAATGCTGCGGCGGCTATCACGACGACGTGATGGTCGGCTCGGTCGACGTCGCGTACTCGGTGCAGTGCCCGTGCACCAACTCGTTCCCGCCGCCGACGACCGCGCTGCAAGCGCTGACGTTCGCGCTGTCGCACGAGCTCGTCGAGGCCGTGACCGATCCACGCTACGAGCACGACTACGCGTGGGGCGCGGTCGACATGCCTCATCAGATCTGGGCGTACGCGACCGACGGCGAGCTCGCCGATCTCTGCGAGTTCACCGACACCACGCTGTGGAGCGACGCGCCGAGCATGACGTACACGATCTCGCGGATCTGGTCGAACGCGGCCGCAAAGGCAGGCACCGATCCGTGCGTCGGCGCGCCGACGTCGCCGTACTACCAGGCGATCCCCGATCAGCCCGACGCGACCAACATCTCGCTGTTCGGCGGCACCGTGCCGACCAAAGCCACGAAGATCGCGATGTCCACCCAGGGCACGATCACGTTTCACGTTCTCGGCGACGCCGGATCGGGACCGTTCACGGTCTCCGTGGCCGATCTCGCGACGGTGATGGGCACGTCGAAGACGCCGCTGCTCGCGTTCGTGCAGCCGACGGGCACGTATTCGGTCGGCGATGCGGTGACGGTGCAGGTCACGCCGAAGGGTAAGGATACGATGCTCGGCGGCACGGGCGCCGAGGGCTTCGAGGTCGTGTTGAAGCCGGCGAGCGGCCCGTCGACGTACTTCTACGGGCTCGTCACGCAGTAAGCTGCAGCGTGCTTCGCGACGACACCGGCGGCGTCAGCTTCGACGTGCTCGTCGCGCCGCGGGCCTCGCGCGCCAAGCTCGGCCCCATGCACGACGGCCGGCTCAAGGTCGCGGTGACCGCGCCGCCCGTCGACGGCGAAGCGAACGCGGCGGTGATCGAGCTGATCGCGAAGGCGCTCGGCGTCGCGAAGCGCGCGGTCGAGGTGAGCGCCGGCGCGAGCTCGCGCCGCAAGACGGTGCGCGTGACCGGCGTGACGCGCGCGCTCGTCGAGGCGTGGCTCGCGCGCGTGCGCTGATGACGCAGCGCGCCCGGCACTCGCCGTGCACCTAAGGCCTGCGGAGGCCACGTGCGAGAACATCGTGGAACGACATCGTGAGCGCGCTGATCCTCGTGATCATCGCGATCGTCATCGCCATGGGCCTGACGTACGTCGGTCACGCGTGGTGGGGATGGATCGCGGCGGGCGCGCTCTTGCTCGCGGATTGGGCGGCGCGTGGCGGCACGTGGGGGTTCGCGATCGCGCTCGTCGTGTGGATCGCGGTCTCCATCGCGACCGGTGTGCCGGCCGTGCGCCGGCGCATCATCGCGCGCCCTGCCCTGCGCTGGCTCGCACCCAAGCTGCCCCGCATGAGCGAGACCGAGCGCGCGGCACTGGAGGCCGGCACGGTCTGGTGGGACCGCGAGCTGTTCTCGGGCCAGCCGGACTGGCCGAAGATCGTGAGGTTCGAGCCACGCGCGCTCACGCCCGACGAGCGCGCGTTCCTCGACGGCCCGTGCTCCGAGCTGTGCCGGCTGCTCGACGATCACGCGATCCGCTCGGCCGGCGATCTGCCGCTCGCGGTGTGGAGCTTCATCAAGCGCGAGCGCTTCATGGGCATGATCATTCCGGAGGAGTACGGCGGGCTGGGGTTCTCGGCGCGCGCCCACAGCGCGGTCGTCGCGAAGCTCGCGTCGCGCAGCGCGGCCGCTGCCGTCACCGTGATGGTGCCGAACTCGCTGGGCCCCGCCGAGCTGCTCTTGCGCTACGGCACGCCGGAGCAAAAGCAGCAGTACCTGCCGCGGCTCGCCACCGGCGAAGAAGTGCCGTGCTTCGCGCTCACCGAGCCGCACGCCGGCTCGGATGCGGCGGCGATCCGCGCGAAGGGCGTGGTGTGTCGCGGCACGTGGCAGGGCCGCGTGGTCGTCGGCATCCGGCTGAGCTGGGACAAGCGCTACATCACGCTGTCGCCGGTCGCGACCGTGCTCGGCCTCGCGTTCCAGCTGTTCGATCCCGAGCACATGCTCGGCGATCGCGTGGAGCTCGGCATCACGTGCGCCCTGATCCCGACGAGCACGCCCGGCGTGTGGATCGGGCGGCGCCACGATCCGATGTCGGTGCCGTTCCAGAACGGCCCGACGGCGGGCCACGACGTGTTCGTGCCACTCGATCAGATCATCGGCGGGCCCGAGATGGCCGGTCACGGCTGGCGCATGTTGATGGAGTGCCTGTCCGCGGGTCGATCGCTGAGCCTGCCGGCCGATGCCGTCGGCGGCGCGCAGCTCGCGACGCGCGTCGCCGGCGCGTACGCGTCGATCCGCGAGCAGTTCGGCCTGCCGATCGGCCGGTTCGAAGGCATCGCGGTCCCGCTCGGTCGCATCGCCGGCACCACGTACTGGATGAACGCGCTGCGCGAGGTCACCGCGGGTGCCGTCGACGCCGGCGAGCGCCCGGGCGTGGTCTCGTCGATCGCGAAGTGCTGGTCGACGGAAGCCATGCGGCGCATCGCCAACGACGCGATGGACATCCTGGGCGGTGCCGGCATCTGCAAGGGCCCGCGCAACGTGCTCGCGCCGATCTACGAGAGCGCGCCGATCGGCATCACCGTCGAGGGCGCGAACATCCTGACGCGTTCGCTGATCGTGTTCGGGCAAGGCGCGGTGCGCTGCCACCCATGGGCGCTCGCCGAGGTCGCCGCCGCACACGCCGAGGACGTCCCCGCGTTCGATCGCGCCCTCGCGGGTCACACCAACTTCGCGCTCGGCAACGCGACCCGCGCGTTCGTGCTCGCGCTCACCGGCGGCGTGCTCGCCGACGTGTACGCGACCGGCAAGGCACGCGGCGCGCTGCGCCAGGTCGCGCAGCTGTCGGCGGCGTTCGCGACGATCACCGACGCGGCGATGCTCGCGCTCGGCGGCGGCCTCAAGCGCGCGGAGGCGTTCACCGGTCGCATGGCCGATGCGCTCGCGTGGATGTACATCGCGAGCGCGACCGCGAACCGCTACATGGCCACGAGCAACCCCGACGACGACGTGCTGTTCGACTGGGCGATCGCCGAGGCGATCTCGCAGGCGCGCGCGGGACTCTCGAGCGCGCTCGACAACTTGCCCGTGCGCTGGATGGCCGCCCTGTTGCGCTTCGTGGTGTTCCCGTTCGGCGCGCGCGTCCGGCCGCCGACCGATCGCATGACCATGGCCGCCGGCCGCGAGCTGCTCGACGGCAATCCTACCCGCGCGCGGCTCACGCGCGACATGTTCGTGCCGCCGCCGCACGAGCTCGGCCTCGGCCGGCTCGAGCGCGCGCTCGAGCTCGCGATCGCGACCGCGCCGCTGCATGCTCGGCTCCGCGATGCCCAGCGCGCCGGCACGCTCGAGCACGGCCACGCCGGCGACGTGCTCGACGCTGCCATCGACAAGCACGTGCTGACCGCCGACGAGGCGCATCAGCTGCGCGAGGCGTTCGAGCTGCGCGAGGATGCGCTGCGCGTCGATGACTACGGCGCGCGGCAATACGATCGCGACCGCGCACATGCACCCGTGCCCGGCCATATCGAGACGATCGTCGACGACACGCGCCCGACGTGGCCGCACTAGTGCGGCAGCTGCGGCTCGACGAGCTTGTAGTCCTTGATGCCGGCGCCCTCGAACGCCTTGACGAGCGTGTCGCGATCGGCCGCCAGCACGATGACCTCGTGCTCGGGCGGTAGCTCGGACGCGAGCAGCTTCTGGACGTCGGCCGGCGTCGTCACGGCGACCTGTTGCAACAGGTGCTGGAAGTAGTCGGCCGGCTGGTCGAACTCGGCGATCGTCGCGAGCTCGTTCGCGAGGTCGTTTGACATCGAGCTGCGGTCGAGCAGGCGGTGAGCGACGGTGCGCCGCGCCTTGCTGAACCGCACGTCGAAGTCCTTCCCCTGGCGCAGCTCGTCGATCGCGGTACGCATCGCCGCGAGCGCCTCGCCGGCACGCGCGGCATCCACGGCGGCGTGCACCTCGTAGCGCGTCGGGCCGCGGCGCTGATCGCGGAACGCCTGCGTGCCATACGTGGCGCCGAGCCGTTCGCGAATCCCCGTCTCGGCGTCGCCGATCATCGTCTGCAGCACGAGCCGCGCCGCCTGATCGCCGCCGATCCCGGGCGGCGCGGAATACGCGATCGCGACGTTCATCTGCGGCCCGGCATCGCGAATCACGCCGACATAGGCCGGCGCGGAGCGCGGCGCCGCGGGCGGCACAGCGCCGGTCGGTGTTCCGCGCGCCCAGCCGCCGAACGCGTCTTCGATCGCCGCTTTCGCGTCGGCGGGGTCGAACGTGCCGGTGACCACGAGCGTCGCGTTGGACGCGCGAAAGTGCGTATCGCGGAACGCGAACAGCGTGTCGCGCGCGACGCCACGCTCGGCTCCGATCGCCCCGGCGCGCGCTCGCGTGTACGGATGGTCGGCACCGAACAGCGCGCCGAGCAACTGGCGCCCGACCTCGTCGTCGGCCGCGCGATGGCGGACCTCGCCGCTGCTGGCAATCGCGTGCTGCCACATCTCGATCGAGCGTTGCTCGATCTCCGCAGCTTTGAACTTGCGCTCGAGACCCTGAATGGCTTCGTGCAGGTAGAGGCCGATCGTGCGCGCGGTGCAGACCGTGTTGTCGACGGTCGTGCCGCAGCGGATGCCGATGCCCGCGCGATAGAGCCTGTAGGCGGCCTCCATCGGCGGCCTCGTGAACTCTGCAGTCGCTTCGGCCGCCAACGGGTTCTCGGGCATCGCGGCGTCGCCGGCGTCGAAGATCAACTTGACCGTGACGACCGGCAGCGTCGATCGAACCGGCAGCATCACGACGTGCATGCCGTTGTCGAGCTGGAATCGCGTCGCGCCGGCAAGCTCGTCATGCTCGGTGCTCACGTCGAGCGCGCCCGTCGCGTCTTCGCTCGTGTCATCGGCGGGCTGCGAGAGCTGCTCGGGCGGATGGAACGCGAACTGCGCGCGGGAATCGCCTTTGATGCCGACCCGGCTCGGACGAAACACGGTGATCCGCGCGAGCGACGGATCGAGCTCCTGGCGGACCTTCGCGTCGAACGTATGTAGATCCTGCTTCTTGATCGTGTCGAGCTCGTGGAACAGCAGCGCGCCGTGCGCGGTGAACTCGCCGGGATCGATCTGGACGAGATCGGCGACGTGATCGACGCGCGCTTCGAGCGACTCGAGCTCGACGACCAGCGTCGATTGCAGTCTGATCGGTTCTTCCTTCGCGTGCGCGCCGACCGACTCGCCGACGCCGACTTCTTTCCACACGAAGTCGAGCGCCTGGTCGACCTTCGACATGTCCTCGAGCTCGATCACCGTGGTCAGCACCGGTGCATCGCGGCCGCCGACGAGCATCGTCGACGCGCGCGTCGAGAACTCGTGGAGCGCCCCTTGACCGCCGATGCCGCCGAGTCGGTCGTAGTATTCGCGCAGCGCGTAGAGGTCCGCGCTCGATTTGAGCGGCGGAATCGCCCACGACACCGTGACGATCGGGCGATCGATGTCGAGATCCACGGTTTCCCGGCCGTGCGCGAGCGTGATCGGGGGAATCGGCCGCCGCGCGCCCGGAGTACGGCGCGCGAGCCCGCCGAACCACTTCTCGATCGCAGCCTGTGCGATTCCGGGCTCGACGCGGCCGGCGACGACCACCGTCGCGCGCTCGGGAACGTAGTAGCGGTCCATGAACGCGCACGCGTCGGCGAGCGTGAGCCCGGCGATCTGTGCGTCGTCGCCGCCGACCGTGCGAGCGTAGGGGTGCCCAGCCGGATACAGCGTCGATGTAAGGATGCGATCGATCTGACCCTCCGGCGTGCCCGAGCGCTGGCGGATCTCGTTGCGCACGACCTCGCGCTCGCGCTCGAAGTCGCCTTCCTCGATCGAGTGGCAGCCGTCGTGCAGCCGGATCGCCTCGAGCTGCAGCATCGCTTCGAGATCGCGAGGCTGGACGATCGCGTAGTAGTGCGTCTTCTCGTACGCGGTGTACGCGTTCCACAGCGTCGCGATCCTCGAGAGGTAGTGCTGTACCGAGTGCGTGTCACCCTGCGGCTTGATGTCGAACATCAAGTGCTCGACGAGGTGCGCGAGCCCAGCCTTGCCGTCGGGATCGTCGCTCGATCCGACGTCGTAGCGCATCGCGACCTCGAGCTGCATCGCGCCGGGATCGGGCATCACGACGAAGCGCAGGCCGTTGCTGTTGAGGCTGCCGCGCTGCTCGATGTGCATGATCGCGAATCGCGGCGGCTGATACGACGCACACGACCAGGCAAGGGCCAGCACGAGCACCGCCCACGAACGCCGCAGCTGATCCTTCACTCGGCGAGGATATGCGACGAGCTACTGCGCGTTCCAGCAGCCGAGCAAACACGTCGTGCGGATGTTCCGGCACGCGTGCGCGGTCTGGCGGCAGTGCAACTGATCGACCGGAGCGACGGCACTCGCGAGGCACGCGTCGCGCTGATCGGCGCACGCGTTGTACGGAATGTCGGACCAGCACGCGTTGCGACACGTGCGGATCGCGGCGGTCATCTTCTGGCCCGTGTGCGCCGCGACGCCGGCGTCATTGTTGCCGGCAACGTCCGCAGTACACGCTGCGAGCGTACACGTCAGGGCAAAGGTGCGGAGTGCGCGCCACATCTGACAGTTCCAAGGGTCCCACTGGCGCGCCGACGCGTCAATATGTGTCGAACGTGGCGATCGAGATCTATCGGATCTGGCTCGTGGCACCGGCTTTGCCGGGTTGCGCGGATCGCGCACTTCGCGACCTTCTGGCGCGCCACCTCGGTCGTGGTTTCGAGCTGGAGGTCGGGCCACATGGCAAGCCGGGCGTGGTCGGAGGCGGGGTCGAGTTCAACGTGACGCACTCCGGCATGGTCGCGCTCGTGGCAATCAGCGACGGCGGCCCCATCGGCGTCGACGTCGAACAGCACCGCAAGCTCGCGGACCCCATCGCTTTCGCCCGCCGGTTCTTCAGCCCGGCCGAGACCGAGGCGGTTCGCGCGGATCCGGATGCGCTGTTCCGGTGGTGGGCCCGAAAAGAGGCCTGGCTCAAGGCGCAGGGGGTCGGGATCCGCATGCCGCTCGGCGAGGTCGACGTTCGGGAGCAACCGCCCGGCTGGCTGCTCGCCGATCTCGATGTCGCGCCGGGCTATTCTGCCGCGGTCGCGCGCGAAGGCGGGCCCGCCGAGATCCGGCTGGTCGACTACGACACCATCGCGCGCAACACCTCGACGTAGCGCGCGAGCCACGCCGCGACCGTGGCCTCGGCGAAGCGCTCGCGCTGGAAGTCGAGCTGCACGGTGAGGCCGTGGCGAGCGATCGTGCGGATCATCAGCTCGTACGGTGCGACCGGTGCGGTCACGCCGCGGACGTGGCGCACGACGAGCTCGCCGAGCCGCGGCGGATCCGCGATCGGGTGATGGTTGAGCACCACGTCGAACAGCGGCTGGCGAAACGGCCGGCGCGGCGGATTGGTCTCGGCGACGATGCGCTCGAACGGAACCTCGCCGTGGGCGAGCGCCGCACGCGCGACCTTGCCGGCGCGGCGCACCAGCTCGCGCGGGCTCGGATCGCCGCTCGCGTCGACGCGGAGCGGCAGCGGATTCAAGAACAACCCGACGAGCGGGCGAACCTCGGGCCGATCGCGACCGCCGGCGATCGTGCCGATCACGAGATCGGTCTGGCCCGTGAGCTCGCGCAGCCACGCCGCGGCGCCGGCGAGCAGCGCGCCGAAGATCGTGGTGTCCTCGGCGCGACCGAGCGCGGCGAGCGCGTCGGCTGTGGCTTCGTCGAGGTCAGCGCGCACGCGGCCGCTCGCGCCGGCCGACCACGCCGTGCGCGGCGCGATCACCGGCAGCTCGAGCGCGGGCGCACCGGCGAGCGTCGTCTGCCAGAACCGCCGCGAGACTTCGCTGCCCGCGGCGCGCCGCTGCCATGCGGCGACGTCGACCGAATTCGCGACGAGCGGCGCCAGCTCGGGCTCGCTCGACGCGTAGTGCTCGTGCAGCTCGTCGCGCCACACGCCGAGCGAGATCCCGTCGGTGATCAGGTGGTGCATCGTGATCACGAGGACGTGCAGCTCGGGCCCGAACCGGAGCAGCCGCGTGCGCCACAAGGGGCCGCGAGAGAGATCGAACGGCCGCACGCGCTCGTCGTCGAGGTGCGTGTGGACGTGCGCGTCGACGTCGAGCTCGCCGGTGAGGTCGACGTCCTCGTGATCGCGTGGCACGCGCGGCAGCACGCGTTGCTTGCCATCGGCGATCACGACGCGCAGCGCGGCCTGGCGCTCGGCGACGGCGACAAGCGCGCGCTCGAGCCGATCCACGTCGAGCAGGCCTTCGATGCGCAGCGCGGAACGCAGCTTCGGCGCCGGCGCGTCGGGCGCGAGCTGCATCGCGAACCACAGCCGCTCCTGCGCGAACGACAGCGGCGCCGGCTCGCCCGGTGGTAGGCGCGGGATCTGCGTCTCGCCGGCGAGCCGCGTCGCTTCCTCGATCCACGCGGATTGCGCCGCGATCGTCGGCCGCTCGAACAGGACCGACAGCGGCGGCTCCACGCCGAAGCGCTCCGCGAGCCGCGCGCCGAGCAGCGCCGCGAGCAGCGACTCGCCGCCGGCCGAGAAGAAATCGTCCTCGGCGCCGACCGGTCGGCCGAGCACGTGCTCCCACGCGAGCGCGACGGCGTGCTCGGTGGCGCCGCTGGGTGCGCGCGACGCGACCGGCGCAAGCGGCGGGCTCGCCGGCAGCGCCGCGCGATCGATCTTGCCGGTCGGCCCGAGCGGCAACGCGTCCATCTCGATGAACGACGTCGGGATCAGCGGCTCGGGCAGCCGCGAACGCAAGCGACGGCGCAGCTCGGCGGGATCGATCCGCGAGCCGGCGACGACGTGCGCGACGAGCCGCGCCTCGCCGGCCAGGCCCGGCGCCGCGGTAACCACCGCCGCCGACAGCTCGGGCAACTCGAGCAGCGCGGTCTCGACCTCGGCCGGATCGACGCGCACGCCACGGATCTTGAGCACGTGATCGAAGCGGCCGAGGTATTCGAGTGCTCCGTCGTAACGCCAGCGGCCGCGATCGCCGGTGCGATACACGCGCTCGCCCGCGACGTGGCCGTAGCGCGCCTCGGGCGCGTCGCTGCCGGCAACCCCAACGCCGGCGACGCACAGCTCGCCTTCGACGCCGATCGGCACGAGCGCGTTGGAGCTGTCGACGACGTACAGCCGCGAATTCGCGACCGGCGCGCCGATCGGCGTGCGCAGCGGATCGGGCTCGATCACGTCGTACGCCGCGACTTGATCGGCGGTCTCCGACGCGCCGTACAGGTTGATCAGGCGATCGCGCGGCCGCGCGGCGCGAAACGCACGGACCAGCGCCGGCGCGAGCTCCTCGCTGGTCGCCAGCCACAGCGTCAGCGACGGCGACAGCTCGCCGAGCGCGAGCAGCGTGCGAATGAGCGACGGCACGACGATCATGCGCGTGACGCGGTGGCGCGCGATCATCGCGGCGAGCAGCCGCGCGTCGCGCATCTCGTCCTTCGTCGCGATCGCGAGCGGCACGCCGTCGGCGAGCGGGCCGAACAGCTCCCACAGCGAATCGACAAACGCCGGCGAGCTGCGCAGGCACGAGACCTCGCCGGGCTGCCAGGGCAGCGCCGTGTGAAACCACGCGATCTGGTTCACGAGCGCGCGATGGCTGGTCGCGACGGTCTTGGGGCGGCCCGTCGAGCCCGACGTGAACACGACGTATGCGGGATCGTCGGGCGTGCACGCGACCGGCGCGCGCGGTGCCGCGTGCTCGGAGGCGGCGAGCACGCGCTCGTCGACGGTGAACGCGACAACTCCGTCGCGCGCGCGCGCGGCGTCGCGATCGAGCGGCACGTACACCGCGCCCGCGCGCATCACGCCGAGCGCCGCGATCGCGAGCTCGGGCGAT
>Ga0268266_10006736_pt1 | contig 10477 bp, 7 predicted proteins | sample KBSS13metaG_FD_190356 | JGI IMG/M metagenome (GOLD analysis project Ga0268266, IMG submission 190356) | Switchgrass rhizosphere microbial communities from Kellogg Biological Station, Michigan, USA - KBS S1-3 metaG (SPAdes) (version 2) | ecosystem: Host-associated > Plants > Roots > Rhizosphere >... | reverse complement strand
CGCGGTCCTTCTCGGTGTTGGTGTTGCCGTCGATCATGTAGTTGATACGCATCGCGGCGCCGTTGGCGGCGAGGCGCGGCACGCCGAACTCGACGTTCTCGATGCCGGTCACGCCCGGCTGGACCAGCGCGAAGTTGTACGGGTTGCGCGCCACCAGCGGCAGGTTGTGGACCTCGAGATCGCTCATCGTATGGCCGATGTCGATTCGGCTGGTGTCGATCAGCGGGCTGTCGGCGTTGACGGTGATCGTCTCACTGACCGTGCCGACGCCGAGCGAGACATTGACCACGGCGGACTGGCCGACCGACAACGTGATGCCAGTCTGCTCGAAGCGCTTGAACCCCTGCAGCTCGGCGACCACCCTGTAGGTGCCGAGCGGCAGCAGCGGCGCGCGATAGAGCCCCTTCTCGTTCGTGACCATCGATCGCTCGAGGCCGGTGTTGATGTTGGTGACCGTGATGGTGACGCCCGGCAGCACGCCGCCGGAGCTGTCCACCACCGTGCCTTCGATGGCGCCGTTCGCAGCCTGCGACTGCGCGAACGCCGGCGCCGTCAGCGACAGCGATAACAGAGCGGAAAGAAAGTATTTGAGCATGCTCGCGAGTATACAAAGAATTTACCCATGCGAGCGGCGGCGATCCCGCGATCAGCGATGAAATCCGAACAGCTCGTCGACCGGATCCATTTCGTCGAAGTGATGCCGTAGCAACACGCGACTGGCGAGATAGGCGCCGGTGACGCCCTGGCTGGCATCCCCGAACGCGAACAAATGGTGCGGGAAGTTGCGATGCGGCCCGATGCAGGGCAACCCGTTGGTAGTACGAGCGTAATCTGCCGCCCACCCGAACGCCGGCTGGATGCCGGAGATATCTGGATACAAAGTCGACAGCTCGTACATCAACTGGCCGGTGCGCTGGACGATGACTTTCTCGCGGAGCCGGACGGGTTGCGCCACCGAATCGGCGCCGGACACCAGCACGCGATCCTCGCCGACCCACCGGATCACGTGCGGAGGCGTGGCGCTGTCGCGCACGATCGCGTCCCGTCGGCCCATCGTCCTGCGAATCTTCGCGGGCACCGGTTCGGTCTGAGCGAAGTAGGCGGTGTGAAACCAGAAGTGACGCGCGAGAGACTTGTACAACGGCGTCGGTATGCCGGTCGTGACGATGACGCGCTTCGTGTGGATGCGGCCATTGGCGGTCAGCACGTCCGCGGTCTTTCGCGTGAACGTGACTTTCTTCACCGCGGTGCGCTCGAACAGCTGCGCGCCCCGTTCGCCGGCGGCCGCGGCGAGCCCCAGGCACGCACGATATGGATCCAGAGTCGCGCCGTCCTTTGTGCGCAGCGCAGCGGATGCACTCAATCCGAGCTCACTCGAGATCGCGCGTGCGTTGAGGAGGGCCGCCTCGATCCCGGAATCGCGACGCGCCTTCTGCTCGCGTTTCACGCGGACCGCCTGCTCCGGCGTCGCTCCCACGGTCACGGCCGCATGCGGCTCGATGAAACACTTCACGTCGAGCCTCCGGAGCAGCGCCGCGAAGTCGAGTGACGACCGCCGCCACAACTGAAACGCCCGAGTTGCCTGCCGCAGTCCGAAGGCCTTTTCGAAATCGGCGAATCCCACGCCCGGATCGTCGTTGAGCCATCCCGTTGACGAGGCGCTGCTGCCTCGTCCGACCTGCGCAGCCTCGAGCAGCGTGACTTTCACGCCGGCCGCCGAGAACGCGTATGCCGTAGCGCACCCGGCGAGCCCGCCGCCGATGATCACCACGTCCGCGTTCGCCGCGCCGCGATGGCGCGGATACGACGGCACACGCGATTTCGGAAACTCCTGAATCCAGGGCGATCGTCCGTAGCTTGTCATCGGTGGTCACGCGGTTTCTTCTGATCGTTTAGCCGTCATGGCAGCTCGAGGCTGGTCAGCACCTGCAGCAGCCTGGTGATTTCGGTCATGTCGCGGAACGTGCCCTTCACGCTGTGCGCGTCCGAGCGTGTCAGCCCTGGCACGAACGCCGCGCGTTCCGCATCGATCGTCAGCTTGAAGCCGACTTCGAGCGCGATAGGAGCGGTCACGCGGTACGGCGTCAACGCGCCCGACGCGAGCTTGCCCATCGCGCGCTTCAGCCCTTCGCGGATCATGGCCTGGCCGCGCGCCGGCGTCACGGTGAGCGCGGAGTGGTAGCCGTACGGTTCCTTGACGATGGCGCCTTCCGCCGCGGGCGCGACCTGCTGCAGCTGCGTGACGGCGAGCCGGTCACCCGATACGAATGCGACCGGCACGCCGAATTGCCCGGCGAGCGCCGCGTTGTACATCCCTTCGGACACCTCGGTACCGTTCAGTTTGATGCCCAGGAGCCTGGCGCTCGAAATCGTGTGACCCCGCACCGCGTTCGGCGTCCACTCGCTCGCGTGGTAGCCGATGAACACGGCCGCCGAGAACGAGTCATCGATCCCCTGCATCATCTCGAGCGGCCGCGGAAATCCCCGGACCGTCCGGACATCGTCTGGCAGCTTGTCGATGAGGAGGCTCTGAGCGTTGCCGTGGGAGTCGGCGACGATGATCTCGGCAGGACCCGCCTCGCGGATGCCCGCAATCGCGGCGTTCACCTCGCCCGTCATCCACTCGCGGGCGCGCTGATACTCGAATCCGTCAGGACCCAGCTGGGCCGGCTGAACAACGCCGGAGATCCCTTCCATGTCGACCGAAATGAAGACCTTGCGCGGCCGCGCGGTCTGGGCGTGCAGCACGGAGAGAGACAGCAAGGCGACGAGCAGGACGCGGACGAACATCGCAGGCGCATTCTACCCGACGCATCCCGCCCTCCTGCCCATCCCGCCCCTCCTGCCCGTCCTGCCTATCCCCCGTCCTGCCCATCCCGCCCTTCCTGCCCATCCCGCCCTGTTAAGTCGCGTCGTGAAAGATGATCCCCAGCGTCATCCGGGCGCCCTCGGTGACGGTGCTGACGCCGTGCCGCATGTTGACCCGATAGTCGCCCCGCGAGCCGGCCGTCGGCCGTTCGCGTGTGGCGAAGATCACGCCCGCGCCCTGTTCAATGCGGACCGCATGGCCGCGCGACTGCGCCCTGGGACGCTGCTCCACCAGCAGAAGCTCTCCGCCCTGGTAGTCCTCGCCGGCGCGGCTGAGCGCGAAGACGACCTGAAGTGGAAACGCCAGAGCTCCGTAGATGTCCTGGTGAAGGCAGTTGTAGTCGCCGGCGACGTAGGAGAGGAGCAGCGGCGTCGGCCGCGTCTGACCGGCTTCGTGACAGCGCACGAGAAAGTCCGGGAGCGTCGCGGGAAATTCAGATTTCAGAGTTCTGATTTCAGATTTCGGGCGAAGACGGGCTGTCCACCGATTGGCGATCGGCGCCAGCCGTGCGTACAGGTTCTCACGCAACGACTGGACAACCGGTGGCAGCGGCGCGGCGAAGTACTTGTACTGCCCGCTGCCGAATCGATAGCGCGCCATGTCGATGCGGCTTCGAAAGGGCGCGTCCTGCACGTACATGCATGCGAGCGTGTCGCACTCTGCTGGATCCAGAACGACAGGCAACTTCGCGAACCCTTGTTCATCGAGCGACGCCTCGACGCCGGCCCAGTCGACGGCCTCGAGTCGATTGTCACTCGCTATGGCGACGGCCTTCATCGCCGCCTCCCTTCCTGCCTGTCCTGCCTGTCCTGCCCATCCCGCCCTTCCCGCCGTTCCTGCCTATCCCGCCCCTCCCGCCTATCCTGCCCTTCGTGCCTGAGCAACGCCTTCTTCCGCGAAGCTCCCCAGCGGTAGCGGCCTTCTCCTCCACCAGCCGGCACCACGCGATGACATGGAATCGCCAGCGCCACAGGATTGGCGGCGCAGGCACTCGCGACGGCGCGCACCGCTCCCGGTTTTCCGATCGCGGACGCGACCTCGGAGTACGTGCGCGTCTCTCCGTAAGGAATTGCCGCGAGCGCCTGCCAGACCTGCCACTGGAACGCCGTCGCCTGCACGTCGAGCGGCAGATCCAGACGGGGTTCGCGGCCGGCCAGGTGCGCGAGGATCGCGTGCGTCCATTGCGTCAGCGCGCCCGTGTCTCGCGCGATCACTGCGGCCGGATACTCGTCATGAAGGGCCGCCGTCAGTTCCTTGTCCGACGATCCCATCGCCACCGCGCACACGCCGCGCGGCGTGGCCGCGACCAGCAGACGGCCGACCGACGCCCTCGACGCGTCGACGATCGTGTAGCCGATCTGCATGCCCGCTCCGCCACGCCGATAGACGGACGGCACCATGCCAAGCTTCGGCACGGCCCGCTCGTAGAACCGGCTGCTCGATCCGTAGCCGGCATCGAGCATCGCGCCGGTGATGTCGCCGGCCAGGCGAAGCCGTCCCTTGACCGTTCGAAGGCGGACGGCCTCTGAGTACTCGCGCGGCGTCACGCCGACGAGTCGCTTGAAGTTGCGCTGCAGGTGATACGGGCTGCCGCCGAGCCTTGCGGAGAGCGTGGCCAGCGACGGATGGCCCTCGACGTTCGAGAGATAGACACACGCACGCCGGATCTTGTCGATCCAGGGATCGGCGATCGGCTCTGCCGTATCCGGCTTGCAGCGCTTGCACGCGCGGAATCCCGCGGCGCGCGCGGCGTCCGGCGCCTCGAAGAAGCGCACCCGATCCCGGCGCGGACGACGGCTCGGACAGGATGGCCGGCAAAACACTCCGGTCGAGGTCACCGCATACACGAACCGGCCGTCAGACTGCCGATCGCGCGCCTGGACCGCGTCCCACAAGGCGGATTCGGTCGACGCCAACTGCTCCGCTGATCGCTTCGTCAAAGTGTTCATGCCGACAGGATGGAACGACGAGCCGGCCGGGCGCTATCCGCTGCTTGCGATCGAATTGTATCGCGCGCCCGGCGATCTACGAAAACCTTCGTGGTATGCTGCGCCATGAGCGATTTCCGATACGCCTTCCGCACGCTGTTCAAGGCGCCGGCGTTCACGATCGTGGTCGTGCTGACGCTGGCGCTCGGCATCGGCGCCAACACCGCGATCTTTTCGCTGATGGACCAGGTGCTGCTGCGCATGCTGCCGGTGAAGTCTCCCGAGCAGCTCGTCGTTCTCGACGGCCCTGGCGCCTTCCGGGGCCGGACGTTCAACAACGGCACGTTCTCGTACCCGATGTACCGTGACTTCCGGGATCAGAACACCGTCTTCGACGGCGTCGTCGCCCGCTTTCCCGCGCCGCTGACGCTTCTTGCCGGCGGGCAGTCCGAACGCGTGAACGGCGAGCTGGTGTCGGGCAACTACTTCGACGTCCTCGGTGTGCGCGCGCACATCGGCCGCACGTTCACCCCCGACGACGACCGCACGCCCGGGGGACATCCGGTCGCGATGCTGAGCCACAACTTCTGGATGCGGCGCTTCGCCGGCGACCCCGGCGTGCTGAACCGCAACATCTCGCTCAACGGTCTGCCGATGACGATCGTCGGCGTGACAGCGCCCGGTTTCTTCGGCATCGCCATCGGCGAGAACCCCGACGTCATGGTGCCGGTGACGATGAAGGCGCAGATGACGCCGACCTGGGACGACCTTCAGAGCCGCACCAGCCGGTGGCTGACGATCGTCGCGCGCCTGAAGCCGGGCGTACAGCTGTCGCAGGCCGAAGCCGCGATGAACGTCCTCTACCGTCAGATCAACGAGCTGGAGCTGAAGCAGCTCACCGGTGTCACGCAGCTGTTCCACGACCGCTTTCTCAGCAAGCATCTGTTCCTGCGCCCCGGACAACGCGGCCGATCGGATCTGCGCCAGCAGTTCACGACGCCGATTCTGGTATTGATGGGGATGGTCGGTCTCGTGCTGCTGATCGCGTGCGCGAACGTCGCGAACCTGCTGCTGGCGCGCGGCGCTGCGCGTCAGAAAGACGTCGCGATTCGTCTGGCGCTCGGCGCCACGCGTGGCGCGATCGTGAGACAACGCCTCGTCGAGAGCGTGGTGCTGTCGGCCGGCGGCGCGCTGCTGGGCCTCGGGCTCGCGTGGTGGACCGGCGAGCTCTTGCTGAAGATGCTGCCCGGAGACACCACGGGGCAGACGCTGTCGGCGGCGCCCGACCTGCGGGTCACGCTGTTTGCGATCGGAGCCTCGCTGGTCACCGCACTGCTGTTCGGACTCGCGCCGGCGCTGCAGTCGACGCGGCCGGCACTGGTGTCGACGCTCAAGGACGAAGCCGGCGGCGTGGTCGGCGGCACGGGCCACGCGCGTTTCCGTAAGGGCCTGGTGGTGGCGCAAGTAGGCTTGTCGGTCCTGCTGCTCGCCGGCGCCGGGCTGTTCGCGCGCAGCCTCTACAACCTGAAGACGCTCAATCCCGGCTTCGAGCCCGATCAGCTGCTCGGCTTCACGATCGATCCATCGCTGAACGGCTACTCGCGCGAGCGATCGATTCAGTTGTTCCAGCAGATGCAGGAGCAGCTCAAACAGATGCCCGACGTGCGCTCGGCAACGGCATCGGTGATTGCGTTGCTCACCAACAGCGACTGGAGCAGCACGATCAAGGTCGAGGGCTACCGTCCGAAGGAAGGCGAGGACATGAACCCGCTCGTCAACGCCGTCGGACCCGGGTTCTTCGATACGCTCGCGCAGCCGCTGCTCGCGGGCCGGGACTTCAACGTCAAGGACGTGACAGGTGCACCGCGCGTCGCGATCATCAACGAGACGCTCGCGACCTATTACTTCGGCACCAGCAATCCGATCGGACGCCACATCGGCTGGGGCCGTGACAAGACACCCGACATCGAGATCGTCGGCGTCGCACGCAACGCGAAGATGTCCTCGCTGCGTCAAGAGCCCCGTCGTGTCGTCTACACGCCCTACATGCAGGAACCGGAGATCGGGCAGATGACGTTCTACGTCCGCGCGCGCGGCAGCGCCACCGGCGTCGCCGGCTCGGTGCGGCAAATCGCGCAGCGCGTCGATCCGAACATGCCGATCTTCGACATGAAGACGATGAGCGCGGTGGTCGACGAATCGCTGTTCCTCGAGCGGATGGTGGCGGCGCTCTCGGTCGCCTTCGGCGCGCTGGCCACGCTGCTCGCCGCGATCGGCCTGTACGGCGTGATGTCCTACACCGTGGCGCGGCGGACCCGCGAGATCGGGATTCGCATGGCGCTCGGCGCCGAGCGCGGCTCGGTCATGTGGCTGGTGCTACGGGAGGTCGCGTTGATGGTCGGCATCGGCGTCGCCGTCGGCCTGCCGGTGGCGATCGGGCTCAGCCGCGTCGTGCAATCGCAGCTGTTCGACTTGTCGGCGCACGATCCGATCGCGCTCGCGGCATCCGCCGGACTCCTTGCGCTCGTCGCGCTTGCCGCCGGCTATCTGCCGGCTCGCCGAGCCACGCGCGTGGATCCGATGTTCGCGCTGCGCTACGAGTGAATCATGGTCCTCAGACGGACCGCAACGAAGTATGAAAAAAGCGCGGTTCAGAGATATGGTGTCGGCGCCGTGGTGGCGAACGAGGCCGTGTTACTCTGGCGCGCTTTTGAGCCCGCATACGAGTGTGGCCCGGACGCTCAGACGCACAACGAATTGTCGCCTCAGCATCATCGAGAGCACGCGTAGGAGAGTGTTTTCCTGCGAGCGTCCTGCCACCGCGGCAGAAGGGCCCGTGCGATGGATGTGGTGTATCCGTGCTGCTGTGGTCTCGACGTCCACAAGGCCAGCATCACGGCGTGCGTGTTGTGGGCGGAAGGCGGCGGACGGGCGCGCAAGGAGAAGCGGCGGTTCGGCACCTTCACCGCGGATCTGTTGGAGCTCACGGATTGGCTGCGCACATGCGGCGTGACGCACGTGGCCATGGAAGCGACGGGCGTGTATTGGAAGCCGGTCTGGAACATTCTCGACGGCTCGTTTGCGGAGGTGCTGCTCGTGAACGCGCAGCACATCAAGGCGGTTCCTGGACGCAAGACGGATCAAAAGGACAGCGAGTGGATCGCCGACTTGCTCCAACACGGGCTGCTGCGCGGTAGCTTCGTGCCGCCGCAACCGACGCGCGAACTGCGCGACCTCACGCGTTATCGTGTCAGCCTCGCTCAGGAGTGCAATCGGATCGCCAATCGAATTCAGAAGGTGCTGGAGGACGCGAATCTGAAGCTCGCCTCGGTGGCGAGCGACGCGCTCGGCGCGTCGGGACGTGCGATGCTGCGTGCGATCATCGGGGGCGAGGACAACGCCGCGACCCTCGCGGAGATGGCCAAGGGCCTCCTCCGCCACAAGATCCCCGCGCTGCGCGAGGCGCTGACCGGCCGGGTCACCGCGCATCATCGGTTCATGCTGCGGGAGCTGCTCGACGATCTCGACCACGCGGAAGCGAAGATGATGACGGTCGAACAGGAGATCGATCGACGTCTCCGCCCTTTTCAGGATGACGTCGCGCGCCTGTGCACGATTCCGGGCGTGGATCGCGTGACGGCCTGGGGACTCCTGTCCGAGATCGGCTTCAACATGGATCAATTCCCGTCTGCGGCACATCTCGCGTCCTGGGCCGGCATGTGTCCGGGGAATGCCGAAAGTGCGGGCAAGCGTTTGAGCGGCAAGACGCGGAAAGGGAGCGCCTTCCTGCGGCGCCATCTCTGTCAGGCGGGCTGGGCCGTCTCCACGAAGAAGCACTCGTACCTCTCGGCCCTGTTTCGCCGCGTCGCGCGCCATCGGGGCACGAAGCGCGCCACGATGGCTGTCGGCCATGCCATTCTGGTCATCGCCTTCCACCTGCTCAAGCGGAAGACGACCTACATGGACCTCGGCCCTGACTACTTTGACCGTCGCAACGCCGACGCCGTGCGCCGATCACTTGTGAAGCGGCTGCAGAACCTCGGGCACTCGGTCACATTGGCACCGGCGCCGGTATTTTCGTAGGAGTAATCACGAAACAGGCCACGAAACACTCGAAAGACAGGCCACGAAAGACACGAAAGACACGAAAGACACGAAACGCACGAAAACCACGAAAGCTACGCCAGGCTCTTTATCCGGACACGAAACGAGATTTCATTTCGTGAGTTTCGTGAGTTTCGCGCGTTTCGAGTCTTTCGTGGGTCTTCTTGGGAGCTCTGCGATCTCTTAGAACTTCGCGACGAACCCGATGCCCGCGCGCCAGAAGTCGAAGCGATCGAGCGTCAGGCCCGCGCCCTGAAGATCCGCGATATTGAAGCCATAGGCTCGAAAATACCGAAGGTCCCCGCGGACTCCCAGATGATCGGTGAAGAACCCCATCACTCCGCCGCCGACGTTGTAGGTGAAATAGTTGTTCGAGATGCTCTCCGGATTCGGAATGACGAGCGATGAGAGCCTGGTCACGTTCAGATTGAGGTTGCCCGCGCCGGCCGCGCCGTATGCCTTGAACCGGCCGATCGTCGGCCCGACCAGGATGTCGCCGGAGAAAATGACCACGCGACTCTTCGCCAGCCCGTTGGCGGTGTTGTCGATGACTTCGGGCTGGTAGCCAATCTCGGTTTCGAATCCGACGATCTTGCCGATATTGCCGAACGAGATGCCGAGGCCCGCCTTCGAACTGCTGCCGGTCGCGGTCGGCGAGCTGAGCGTCGTGTCGACAAACGGATTCACGAATCCCTGCGCGGCCGCGTCATGGGCGGCCGACACGATGACGAGAGCTGCACACGCAATGAGTGTTTTCATCAGGATTTGACCTTTTTCAGTTCCTCGACAACCTGCTTACCCGCCTTCGACAATGCATCCTGCACCGTCTCTTCGGCGCCCTTCTGGGTTGACGCGTCGCTCATCCCGCCGGGCGCCGACATGCCTCCAGGACCCGACATGATCGACATCGCCGCGCCGACGCCGGGATTCATCAAGCGCGACATTCCGCCGCCCATGCCGCCGAACGACGCCGCGGGTCCCATCGCGCCCATCATTCCGCCGCCCATCCCCATGCCCATTCCCATCGTCATGTACATCTGGCCGGCGAACGCGGCCACATGCAGCGCCGATCCGACGCCGAACCCCCCGCCGCTCGAGGCCTTCGCACTGGACGTCAACTTCGGTTTGGTCTGGTCGCCGACCGCGTAGAGCTTGTAGTCGACGCGAGCGTCGTGGATTTCCGTCGCGCCGCCGCCGTCGCCGGAAACCCGACGCAGTGCACCGCCGACTTTGTTCGGCTTCGACGTCTTCACTTCGGCGATGTCAGTGACCAGGATGAAATCGCACGACTTGCTGGTGGCGTCGCGCGTCAGGTCGGCCGGGCTCGCTCCCGACAGCGGTAACGCTTCGTACGGCGCCTTGTTCAACGACGCCAGCAGGCCGCCGCGCAGCATCGGCACCGGCATCGAACGTCCGCTCTTGTCGGACGGATCGGCGATGCCGATTCGGATGACGCCGGCTTTCTTGGGTGCGAGCGTGCTGGTGCCGTCAGCCAGCGATCCGAACACCGCGTCGGCAAGAGTGCCGCCGCTGGCGACGGACGGAATCAGTTCTGCGTAGCTCTTGACTTCGGTAT
>Ga0268266_10006734_pt1 | contig 10479 bp, 8 predicted proteins | sample KBSS13metaG_FD_190356 | JGI IMG/M metagenome (GOLD analysis project Ga0268266, IMG submission 190356) | Switchgrass rhizosphere microbial communities from Kellogg Biological Station, Michigan, USA - KBS S1-3 metaG (SPAdes) (version 2) | ecosystem: Host-associated > Plants > Roots > Rhizosphere >... | reverse complement strand
CCCGAGTGGCTATCTTTTGGCATATTCCCTGGCCCAATCCTGAAGCGTTCAGTATCTGTCCATGGCAGCGAGAGCTTCTTGACGGCCTGCTGGGAGCCGATCTGATCGGATTTCACGTTCAGGCGCATTGCAATAATTTTCTAAGCACGGTTGATCGCGTTCTTGAAGCGCGAGTGGACTGGGAACACTTCTCGGTCAAACGCAAAGATCACTGGTCTTCGGTTCTTCCATTTCCAATCAGCGTGGATCTAACAGATGATGCCTCAAACCTATCTCTCGAGCACAGCTTCGAAGAGGAACGAAGCGCAATCATTGCAGAGCTCGGGATCGATGCTACTTTCCTTGGTGTGGGAGTTGATCGCGTTGACTACACCAAAGGAATCATTGAGCGATTTCAGGCCGTCGAATCGTTTCTTGAGCGTCATCCACGTTATCAGGAGAAGTTCACCTTTATCCAGATCGGTGCTCCTACGCGAAGCACCATTCCGCGTTATGCCGAATTCCAGAAAGAGGTAGAGCTCGAAGCAAATCGAATCAATAGTCGTTTTCAGCGGGGCAAGTGGAGACCTATCGTCTTCCTGAACCGCCAACACTCCCACAAAGAAGTGCAGCGCTACTACCGTGCCGCACATTTGTGCATGGTTACGTCTCTCCACGACGGCATGAATCTTGTCGCGAAGGAGTATGTTGCAGCCAGAAACGATGAACGGGGAGCTTTGATTCTGAGCCGATTTACAGGAGCGGCGAGAGAACTGCGCGATGCCATCATCGTCAATCCTTATGACATCCAAGCCACTGGAGAAGCAATTGCACGGATCCTGGAGATGGATGGTGCAGAAATCGTCGATCGAATGCGGAGAATGCGCAGAAGCATCAGAGAGCACAATATTTATTGGTGGGCGGGTAGCCTGATCGGCGAACTTTGCGAGCTCCGTTTGAAACAGTAAAAATCCAGAAACCGCTGGAGAGGTGGATGCAACAAACGCAGGAGACGAACGTCCTGAACGACTTCTTGGATCGCCTGAGCCATGCCTCGGCTTCAGTATTGATGCTGGACTACGATGGCACACTTGCTCCCTTCCAGGTCGAGCGCGATCGTGCCTATCCCTATCCTGGTGTCCTTCCACTGCTCGCAAGAATTCAGCAAAATGTCAGAACTAGAATCGTTGTGATTACAGGCCGTCCTCTTCACGAGGTACAAGCTCTGCTCGCTCCTCTCAATGGAATCGAGATCTGGGGAGCGCACGGTCTCGACCACCTGCTAGCTGACGGAACGCTCCAGCAAGTCTCAATCGATGAGGATCTCACTGCGGCTCTCCGGCAAGCTGAGGAATGGCTGCGCTCAAACGATTTGGCCGACCTCATGGAAGTAAAACCCGGAGGAATAGCAGTTCACTGGCGAGGTTTGTCCAAAGATCGTATCGAGGACATCAACGCTAAAGTGATCGCTGGATGGGCTCCCTTAGCGAAGCTTGCAGGTCTCAAGTCCTTAGTCTTCGAAGGCGGCCTGGAACTGCGGGTAATTCGGCCCGATAAAGGAGATGCGGTTGCCTCAGTGATCAAGAACCTTGATTCGGAATCACCCTCAGCTTTCTTAGGGGATGATCTCACCGATGAGGACGCCTTCCGCAAACTCAAAGGCCGCGGTCTGGCTATTCTCGTACGAGATGAGTATCGTCCAACAGCAGCCGAGGTATGGCTTAAGCCGCCACACGAACTCCTCGAATTCCTGGAACAGTGGGCCGCGCGAACCTCAAGTTAAATCCTCGCTAGACAACTGCATCCGGCTATGATGAACAGCATGCCAGCGGTTCCTGCATCTCTATTCAGATTGAAGAATTGCCTTCTGCTCTACGTGATGCTTCTGGCTATCGTGCCTTTGAGTTGTCACGTGTGGGCTCAAGGGACTGAATCCATCAACTGGAATCCGGAGGACCTGATGAATGGTTCTCCGTGTCTCTTCACAATCCAAGTGGCCGACCCATCCTCATTAGTCAGCGGAACCTGGCAAGGACACAAACTTTCATTTTTCAGAACCAAACAAGTTCCTGAGAGATGGTATGCCATCGCAGGCATCGACGTTGCTGCCAAGCCTGGCGATTACGAACTGTCTGTCACGATCGATCATCAAGGTGATTTGATGACCTTTCACCGCAAGATCCATATCGCGCCAGCCCCTTATAGCGAGATCCCTCTCACCGTACCTGAGAAGTTTGTGCAGCCTGATGCCCACGCGCTAAAAATCATTGCCGCGGATCAGGAGATCAAGCGCAAAGCATTTTCCAACTCTGCTGCTGCACCACTCTGGATTGGGAAGTTTGAATCGCCTCTACAAACTGCCCCCAGCACGGATTCCTTCGGTACTCGACGGGTCTTCAATGGCTCACTTGCAAGTGTCCATCGTGGTCTCGATTACCGGGCAAAGCCGGGAACTCCGGTCAGAACGGCGAACGCCGGGCGAGTGATCCTCGCACGCCCGCTCTACTTCGAAGGCAACTGCGTCGTCATCGATCACGGTCTCGGGCTGATGACTATCTACATGCATCTTTCAAAATTCAACGTGAGGGCGGGCCATCAGGTCAAACGCGGACAACTTATCGCCCGAAGTGGACGTACGGGACGCGCCACCGGACCTCATCTGCATTTCAGCGTGCGTTGGCAGGGAGAATATCTTGACCCTGCAAAACTCTTCCTTATCGCATTGCCTGATCCGAAATAACCTCTATCCAAGGGGCTTCTGCTCAGTAACCCCGTCCGTCTCGTCACTCCCAAAGAGCTTCTGCAGAGATCTTCGAATCGCCCGGAAGAGTGCTCTGCCCACAAAAAATGTTCCAATCAGGATGCCGACTGCTATCGAGGCAGCGACGATAGGATGGGTCGTCGCAAACCAGGTAATTCCGATGGCAATCACATCTTCCACGGAACTCAATGCAATATTGGAGACGGGTTCAGGACTCGGCGTAACGGCCGTGCGTGCAAGCGTTTTGGAACTGTGGGTCGCAAGTGCGATTCCAGCCCCTATTGCCGTTGCAAGCAATTGCATAGAGGGCGATAGCTGGGAGCTCGCATGATATGCGATCAATCCGGCAACCGGGATCCGGACAACTGTTTGTAGTCCATTCCAGATAATGTCAAAACCAGGAATCTTGTCCGCGAAGAACTCGATTACGAATAAAACAGCGCACGTTACAATCACCCAGGTATTCCCTACTCCACTCAGCCCTGGAGGGAGAGCCACCCAATGGGTTCTCGCCAGAACTCCGAGCGTCAGCACGGTGGCGTAGATGTTCAGTCCACCTGCAAAGCTTGCCGCCACGATTAACGCCGTGATATTCGCCGGAGAAAACTGCATCGTGGAGGCATTTTACCCCCACTTCTGCAAAACCTGACAAATGATTCGTTAGCGTCAGCGTCGAATCATACGCTTCACCTGCGCAAATTGTTCGAGGATGTAGCTATCGGTCATCCCGGCGATATAGTCCGCAACTACGCGAGCCAATCCCTCGGTCTGAATCTCCTGAAAATGACTGCCAGGAAGTTCTTCAGGATCGTGAATCCAGAAATCAAACAGCGCCGTCACGACCTCTTCCGCTTTACGATGTTCCCGTTCCAGAGAATCACACGTATAGAGTGTGTCGTAAAGGTATTGCTTCTCCTGTAGTCGTTCTGCTTCAGCTTGCTCTGAAAATAAAGCCAGTCTACTCGGATGATGCCGGATCGCTTCCAGTGAATCCGCTCGGATGGCCTCGACATTCAAGCGTGTCGTAGCAATCAGGTCATCGGTCAGTACGTTTTGCATAAGCTGTAAGGCTTCATGAAAAAGGTACTTCTCCTCTACCTCTGGATGCTGTTTTTCAACTGCCCGATAACAGCGACCTACGATCGCAACGTTCTCACATATGTGTCGAATCTCCAGCAGCCCGGATTCCACACCGTCGTCAAGGTCTGCGGTCAAATACGCTATCTCATCTGCGAGATCGATGATCTGCGCCTCCAACGGAGGACTTAAATCGAGAAAATAAGCAGAAAGCTCAGGATGCTCTATAGCGTTGTAATCGCGCGAATGCTTGATGATCCCTTCTCGGACTCCAAGAGTTAAGTTCAGCCCACGATGGGCTGCGTAACGCTGCTCGAAGTGCTCCACAATGCGCAAAGCATGCAGGTTGTGATCGAAGCTTAGTCCGTGGCGACGCAGGCACTGATCCAGTGCACGTTCTCCCGCATGACCGAACGGAGGATGGCCGATGTCGTGAACCAATGCCAGTGTCTCAGCAAGAGCTTCGTTCAACCCCAGCGAGACGGCTGCCGCTCGAGCGATCTCAGCTACTTCAATCGTATGAGTCAATCGACTGCGAAAATGATCTGACGATCTACTGGTAAAGACTTGCGTCTTTCCGGCCAGCCGGCGAAACGCTCTCGACTGGACGACACGTTCTCGATCGCGTTGAAAAGCTGTTCGCCCAGACCTCGCAGGAGCCGGATAGACTCGCGTAGTCAACACGCCAGCGGTATCTCCAACTACAGCGCAGTGGTTCAGGTTTTCCGTCATATCCAACATGAGTGTACCGGATGATCTAAAGTCCGCTTAAATGCGTAAGGGCGTGCCGTTCAGCGGCACGCCCTTAGTGGTCGGTTCAGCTATTTGACTGAACTCGTGTTTAGCTTCGACAACTTCACTCTTGCGTTATCCAGCTTGTGTTGCACTTTCGCAACCTCCTCCGGATCGGCATCTGCTGGAAGGGATCGATCATACTCATGCAAGGAACGTTCCCACTGTTCGACAGCGAGCTTCAGCTTTCCTGTCCGCTCATAGATCTCCGCAAGGTGATCGTGGATGGTAGGATCGCCGCTATTGCGCTCGTTTGCTTTGCGGATGTTCTCTTCCGCTAATGCGTACTGTCCTGTCTTGTAATAGGCCCATCCAAGCGAATCCAGGTACGCATAATTCTGAGGATCCAGTTCTACCGCTTTGCGAATCATGGTCAGAGCTTCACTCAAACGCACGCCACGATCCGCCAACATGTATCCGAGATAATTCAGAATCGTTGCGTTCTGAGGATCGATAGCCAATGCTTTACGGAATTGCGCCTCAGCAGCATCGCTTTGCTTCTGCTTGTCAGCAAGAACTCCGCGGATAAAGTAAACGTAAAGCTTCTCCGCAGGAGTGTTCGAAAGCGCTTCGCCTGCCCCTGCTTCTTTGTTGGCATCGGCCCAGCGTCTCAGACGGATATACATGTTTGCGAGCGCAAGATGCGCTTCACGATCATCCTTCTGATCTCCGGTGGCCGAGATCTGCGCTTTTGCGAGAGCAATTCCCTCTTCCACCTTACCGGTATCCACCAGCTGGCCGGCATACATCAACTGGACAGACTGGTCCTTTGGCATTGCTTTCGCAGCATCTGCAGCTACTGCAGTCGCCTGCTGCCACTGGTGGGCATCACGATAAGAATCGACCTGTCCCTGATACCCGTTCTTCGCGAAATCTCCACCCAGAGCAACCATCAGCTTGTAGGCTTCCGCAGCCTCGAGCGTCTTGTTCTGCTCGCGATAGATGATTCCCAACCGGTCAAGGAAGATGGCGCGATTGTTCTTTTCCTGATCGGTGTAGGTCCCATCCGAATGCGAAGTCGCATCTACCAATGCTTTCAACGTGCGAATGGCATCGTCATAACGGCCCAGGGTGTCGTACACCAGCGCTTCGTTGTAGTTCAGCTCCAGATTGTCCTGAGCCAGAGGCTTGGCCTTCTCAAGCGTCGCCAGGGCCTGGTCATAATGGCCCTGCTGCCGCTGAATATCGGCGATCTTGATCTGGGACTGCGCATCCTGCGGCTCTGCGGTAACTACGTTGTTGAAGATCTTTAGCGCTTCATCCAGCTGCCCATCGCGGAGCAATGCCGTGGCCAGGCCTCGTTCGGTATCAACATTATCTGGATCGTCTTCAAGCGCCTTGCGGTAAGACGCAATCGCCTCTTTTGGTTTCTTCAACTGGTCGTAGGTGGCACCCAACGCAAAGTCGATCCGAGCACTGCGATCATCTACCGGAATGGATTTCAGCACATCAACGGCGCGCGCATAATCTCCCTGTTCCGTGTAAAGCCTGTACAGATTCAGCACAACCTCTTCGGAGTCGCCATCCACCTGCTGGGCTGTTTTGAACTCCTGCTCAGCCTTGGCAGAATCGTGGTTCAACCCATACAACTGTCCCAGCAGAAGAAGAGTCTCCGTGTCCTTCGGCTTCAGTTGAGCGAGCTTCTCGTACTCCGCGATCGCCAGCTTCAACATCTGCCCAGACTGCTGGCCCTGCATGTCGCCCAGCGATCGCAGATAGATCTTGCCGAGCAGTTCGTGAGCAGCCGTATCTTCCGGATTCTTCTTAACCTGCTCCTGCGCCGAGCTCACTGCCTCACGGATTCGGCCGAGTTTGAAGTAAAGCTCTGCCAGTCCGTCCTGAAGCGTCGCGGAGGTCGGGTCGGCATCCATCGCCAGTTTGTACTCTTCAATCGCCTGAGTGGCATAGTCCGGCCGTCCCGCACTCACCGCCATATCCTCATACATATGGGCGAGGCCGTAGTGATAGTAGGCTGAACCACGGTCAGTGGGCTGGCTTGGCGCGGCTGGGTTAGGCGTCGACGTCTGAGCCGGCATCATTGGAACCACAACCAAAACGGCTGCCGCGGAAAGCAGGCGAAGAGAGGAGGCACGCGAAAATAGGTTCATCATCAATAAGTTCCTGTGCCGCCGAGATATTCTGCTACGAGTCGAGACAAACCGGAGACGAACAAACTCACTCCATTTAGACGACGGCTGTGGCGGATTGGCTGCAAGACGTCCATACAAGCCGTTAGCCTGAAGGATTGGAGGTGATTATAGCCGCCTTTCCCTTATCCGTGCCGAAAATGGCGGACTCCCGTCAGAGCCATTGCTACGCCCAATCGGTTGGCCGCGGCGATCACGTCGGCGTCTCGAACTGAACCGCCAGGCTGAATCACTGCGGTAGCTCCTGCTTCTGCAATCGTTTCGAGGCCATCCGGGAAGGGGAAGAAGGCGTCCGAAGCCGCCACCGTTCCCTTCAGAGGGAGCACAGCCTTCATGGCTCCGAAGCGCGCCGCGTCCACACGGCTCATCTGCCCGGCCCCGACACCCACGGTCTGGCCGTGCCCATCAGAGTAACGGGCGTAGACGATCGCGTTGGACTTCACGTGCTTGCAGACCTTCCAGGCAAACAGCAGAGCCCGCATCTCCTCAGATGTGGGTTGGCGATCGGTGACGATCTTCAGATCCTTCTGAGCGACGCGCAAGAGATCCGCATCCTGCATCAGGAATCCGCCCGAAACCTGCTTGATGACACGCTTTGTATCGGCGGGCTCGATCTTTACCAGCCTCAGGTTCTTCTTCGCAGCGAATCGATCCAATGCTTCCTGCGTAAAGCCAGGAGCTACGATCGCTTCCACGAAAAGCTTCGCGATCTCTTCTGCAGCGTCGCCATCCACCTCTTTGTTGATTCCGATCACTCCACCGAAGGCGGAGACGGGATCGGATTCCAGGGCGCGCCTGTAAGCCTCCAGGATCGTCTTTCCTGTGGAGGCTCCGCAGGGATTTGTGTGCTTGATGATGGCGACAGCAGCATCTTCTGACGCATCGAACTCGCTCACCAGCTCCCAGCATGCATCCAGGTCAACCAGGTTGTTATAGCTCAACTCTTTGCCCTGCAGTTGTTCCGCAGCCGCTATCCCCTGCCCGCTTCCGTTTATGTAGAGAGCTGCCTTCTGGTGCGGATTCTCTCCGTAACGGAGTGTCTGTGCCAGAGGGTTGATGATTCTCAGGGTCTGAGGAAGCTCGGCTGAAAACTTCGCCTTGCCCTCCGGCGCCTCGATGCTCTCGAGAGCGGTGGCAATTCCTGCATCATAGGCTGCCGTGACGGCGAAGGCCTGTTTGGCCAGCCGCCACCGAGTGGCCCGGCTGAGGCTGCCCTGGTTGGTTACGAGTTCCTCTGCCAAGGCGTCGTAGTCTGCTACCGAAGTCACGATTGCCACATCCTCGAAGTTCTTGGCCGCTGACCGCACCATCGAGGGTCCACCGATATCAATGTTCTCGATGACGTCTGCGAAGGCTACGTCGGGCTTCTGTGCCGTCTTTTCGAAGGCGTAGAGGTTCACCACGACCATATCGATCGGTTCGATCCCGTGCGATTGAACCGCCGCCACATGCTCCGCGTTGCCGCGCATGTGGAGGATGCCGCCGTGAACCTTTGGGTGCAGGGTCTTTACCCGGCCGTCGAGCATCTCGGGAAACCCCGTCAACTCACTGATATCTTTGACCTTCAGGCCAGCGTCGCGGAGTGCCTTTGCGGTGCCTCCGGTCGAGACCAGATCCACTCCATATCCGGCCAGAGCGCGGGCAAACTCAACTAGGCCGGTCTTATCCGTAACAGACAGGAGCGCGCGGCGAACAGGGCGAAGGTCGACTGAGACAGCTGAGGGAGCACTATGTGAGGTCATCACCTTCCATTTTATGTCCTGCCGGGCCGTCCCGCCGGAGGGATACCCCTCCCCCGTCATTTTTGCGCAAAGTCTTCCATTTATTTGGCTTAGGTCTGGACCATCCTATCCAAGCCTTCAGGGTTCTCCTGTTCCTGTGGGAGGGAGTCGACTTGGCCACCTATTTCTATTTTAGAGATTGGGGCGAATCTTATCGGCAACAGGAATGTGTCGTGGTTTGTTTGAGTTGAATGAGGCCAGCGCTTGACAGTGGTTTCGGCATTTGCCACCATAGTATATGGCAAATTGTCCAGGAGGATCCCTTGAGCACAGTTACACACGAGATATCTCCGGAGCAGCGCATTCTGAGCACCCGCTTCAGCGTAAGTCCTACTGAGATTCAAAGGGCTACGATTACAGAGGACGGTCTCCCGATTACGAGCATTGAGATCCTTTACGACATCGGGCTGACCTTTAGTGAGATCCATGGACTGGTGATCCCGGCCAGGACTCTGAAGCATCGCAAAGAGAGACGACAGCCGCTTTCCGTGGACGAGTCGGATCGTACGTTGAGGCTGGCGAAGATTGTGGCGCTCGCCGATCAGGTATTCAGTAATCATGTGAAAGCCCTTCGCTGGCTGAGGCGAGAGAACTCCCGATTAGAGGGACGCTCTCCACTCGACCTTCTACGCACAGAGGCTGGCGGCGATCTTGTGCGGCAGATGCTCTATCAGATCGATGAGGGCATCTACGTTTAATCCTTTCGAGCGAAACGAGCGTTCCTGCGTCTCGCTGAATACACCCTGTGCAGATTTTCCCGTTGGAAGACCTGCGTTATCGTCTGTGGCTTCGGGAAACATCTATGCCAATTTCGCTGTACCGCATCAGCAATCATGCCGATCTTAGCGGCATGGGGGGTGAACTCGCCGACGGACGCTGGCACACACGAAAGCCGGGGCGGCGCATCGTCTATCTCTCCGACCATCCTGCACTGTGTCTTCTGGAAGCTCTCGTCCATCTCAAGCAGATGACCGAACTTCCGGACAGCTATCAACTGCTCTCGGTAGAAGTTCCGGATGAACTCGTGGAAAGGCTTGCTCCCAGTCAATTGCCTCAGCGCTGGCAGTCTGCAATGCAGGCTACACAAGAGATTGGGAATGACTGGCTGTCTTCGGGAAAGGCGGCGTTGCTGGTTCCTTCCTCCGTCGTTCCGGTAGCGCAGAACTGTCTCCTCAATCCGGGGAGTCCTTCGGTTGCAAGCCTTAAGCCGCAAGTGATCGGTCGCTTCCCTTTTGATCCAAGACTTCTCTAAAGTTCGGATGGGGTTATCTGAGGATGAGACCGGACATCCTGCAAACCCACCTTAGTCTCTCGTCGGCTTCGCCGCCACGAGCCGAAGATGAGGCACCCAGCTTCTCTGTCTCCGCTATGTATCTCGGCCATGCTAGCCACTCTCTGGCGACTTGCTATTTATCGATCTTTGCGGATCCAGTCAGTGTCCGGACCTGTTCGATCTGGTGTTTTGCGCACCATTTCTTCATCCCGTTGGTAATGTTCTCGACAGCTCGCGGATCTGCATAGCTGGCCGTGCCCACCTGCACTGCCGTTGCGCCGGCCATCATGAACTCGACAGCGTCTTCGGCACGGACGATCCCGCCCATCCCCACCACGGGGATCTTCACTGCCCGTGATGCCTCATAGACCATCCGCACGGCGATAGGCTTGATCGCCGGACCGGAGAGGCCGCCGGTCACGTTTGCGATCCTTGGTTTCCGCGTTTCCACGTCGATGGCCAGAGACACGAATGTGTTTACCAGCGATACAGCGTCGGCTCCTGCATCTTCGGCGACCTTGGCCATCTGGGCGATGCTGGTTACGTTGGGAGACAACTTCACGATCAATGGGCGCTTGACGGCTTCCTTGGTTCGCGAGACGAGTTCCTTCAGAAGATCGGGATCGGTTCCGAAGACCATCCCTCCGTGGCTGGTGTTGGGGCAACTGG
>Ga0268266_10006727_pt1 | contig 10483 bp, 9 predicted proteins | sample KBSS13metaG_FD_190356 | JGI IMG/M metagenome (GOLD analysis project Ga0268266, IMG submission 190356) | Switchgrass rhizosphere microbial communities from Kellogg Biological Station, Michigan, USA - KBS S1-3 metaG (SPAdes) (version 2) | ecosystem: Host-associated > Plants > Roots > Rhizosphere >... | reverse complement strand
TGGCCTTGAGGACGGAATAAGAGCGGAATTCCCGGAAGGCCATTTCCATCACCCGGCTGGCTTCTTCGGCGCGGCGGATATTGGGGAAATAGTCATTGTGATATTGGGGATAGCGCAATCCGTTCAGAACCAGGATTAAGCGCTGGCCGCCGCGTTTGGCCGAAATGGTGATGCCGTAACCGGCCGCGTCGGTGTGCCCGGTCTTGAGGCCGTCGGCACCCGGCAGGGTTCCCAGCACCAGGTCGCGGTTGGGCTGGTGGATGTTGTGCCAGATGAACTCCCGCTCGCTGAAATAATGATAGAGGTCGGGATAGGTGTTGATGATGTGGCGCGACAGCTTGGCGAGGTCGAGGGCGCTCATCAGCTGGCCGGGCGGATCCGGCAACCCGTCGGGATTGACGAAGGTGGACTGTTGCAGGCCGATCTCCTTGGCCCGCTTGTTCATCAGGTTGACAAAGCCTTCGACCGTGCCGCCCAGCGCTTCGGCCACCACCACACAGGCATCGTTGCCTGACTGGATGACGATACCGCGGATCAGGGATTCCACCGAAATGCGCGAGCCCAGCTCCACGAACATCTTGGAGCCCTGGGTGCGCCAGGCCCGCTCCGACACCGGGAAGGTATCCGTCAGCTTGACCCGGCCATCCTTGATGCGCTGGAACAAAAGATCGATGGTCATCAGCTTGGACATCGAGGCCGGCGGCATCGGCGCCAGGCCGTCCTTTTGCCACAGCACCTGCCCGGTTTGGGCATCCATGATCAGCCCGTGTTCGGCGCTGGTTTCGATGGCGGCCTGAGCCGGCACAGCCAGTGCGACAAGAGCGGACAACAGGAGTGGAAAAAAGCGGCGAAGCATGAGATCTCCGAACGGGGTTACTGGTCTACGACAATATGGGCGTCGTTGGCGCCCGCACCGGTGATACGCGCCAAGGTCGCGTCGGCGTCCGCAACCGACGCCAACGGTGCGCTGCGCACTCTATAGAGGGTCTGTCCGCCCCGTTGAAGGGTGGATATCCGCAAGTCCCCGCCAACCTTGTTCAATAGCGCCTTGGCATTCTCCATTTTGGAGAAGGCGCCCAGCTGGACGTAAAGACGGGTCACGGGCGGGACGGGAACGCGCGTCACCTGCCCTGTCGGCTGGTTGTCGGCAAACATCGTGGCCGGAATGGAGGCAGCCGGCGCCGGCAGCGAGGCCGCCTTGGCAGGCGCCGCTACGGTGGCCCCCGGCACGATGCCCAGGGCGGCCACATCGACCTTGCCGCTGGGGGCGGCCGGCAAGGCATTGGCGATGGCGGGTGGGGTCTCCGACGGCGGCGGCGCACCATTGATGTCGGCGCGGGTCAGATAGGTGACCCGCACCCGCGCGGTGCCCGTCTGCACCACATCCAGCAGTTCGGCCGCCCGCTTGGACAGATCGATGATGCGGCCGCGCGCATAAGGCCCGCGGTCGTTCACCCGCACCACCAGGGATTTGCCATTGTCCAGATTGGTGACCCGGACATTGACCGGCATCGGCAGCGTCTTATGCGCGGCGGTCAATTGATTGCCATCATACATTTCGCCATTGGCGGTGGGTTTGCCGTAGAAGTCCGGGCCATACCAGGAGGCGATTCCGGTCTCGTCATAGTCCGGCTGCTCGCGCGGATAATACCAGACATTGTCCACCTGATAGGGCTGGCCGATCTTATAGACCCCGGCATTGGGGGGAACCGTGACGATATTGGTTGCAGGCGCCGGTGGCGGTTTTGGGGCACTGGAACAGGCGGCAGCCAACAAGGCCAGGCAGGAGGAAAAACTTAGGCGAACGGCAAACCGCATCGAATCGGGTCCGGGGTGACTGTTCGAAGCTAGCTGGGCGAGGAGCGGTCCGCAAAGCGGGCAAATCAGTCCAGTGGGCTGTTTTGAGCGACGCCTCCCTCGCTCCGTTGGAAGAGGAGCCAGCTTTTCTAAGCCCGCTTCTCTCCCTGGAAAAGCCAGGCCAATGCCGGAACAGGCCATCTTTTTCAGCCCCATCCGCAAAAAAAGACGGCCGTTGCACCGCTCTTCGCAGTTCGCTATGCGAAAGACCCTGGATGGGGGCCGAGTGGTTTAAGGCTCCAGTCTTGAAAGCTTACGCGGAAGGGTGGCCGAGTGGTTTAAGGCTCCAGTCTTGAAAACTGGCGTGGCGGAAACGCCACCGTGGGTTCGAATCCCACCCCTTCCGCCAATAACTGCAATCATTTGCCCCGATTCACGTCGCGCGACGGCACTGCGCTCGCCACCACTGCGGTTCGCGGCAAAATCGCGTACGCACTGCAAAGCGCGAACGCGCGTACAATTTAACCAACTTCTCCACCAAACGCTGCAACTCGGTAGGTGTGGTGTGCCCAACGACTACCTCGTGATATCCGATCCCCGCCCTTCGCAGCGCCTCTTTCTTGACAGCATCGCGAGCTGCTGCGGTTCCTTGATGGTGCGCACCACCTTGATACTCTATGGCGTGGCGGGGCTGACAGTCACCGTCCATCAGTAACAAATGCAACGATAGGCGACCGCATCCTTGCATCGGAGGATTTCGCCTAGCGAAACTTGCGCCATGACCTGCCAGGCCGGATGTCGAAATCCGCTTCCGTCACAATACGAAGTTGATTAGCGGCATCAGCCCGTTTGGGTGAATTATCTTCGCGAGATGTTTGCCAAAAGCGGACATCGCCTCCCGTCAGACGAGTCTTTCCCCGTTGATCCTCAGCGCCATTCCATAAGCATGGCTGAGGCCGTCGGGCACCGTCACATGCAGTCCATCGCCGAGATGCCGGAAGGCGAGCGGCCCGTCCGATCCCACGGGCTCGACCCGTTGCACGGTTCCGACGCCAGCCAGTGACTTGATCCAAATTTCGCCCTGCGGCTTGCCCATGGTCACGGCATAAAGGGTGCCGCCCTTGGTCGTGAAGCGGATATCCGCAGCCTCGAACGGCTTCATCCGGATTTCCCCGAAGTTGCCGGCGGCCACCTGGGTCGGACCTTCGCCGGACAGCCGCCAGGGCCGTGTGGCGAAGATCGCCTCGCCATAGCGTTGCGTCCATGTGCCGACGGCCTCAACGATCCTGCGTTCCTCCTCGTCGATGGAGCCGTCGCCGCGCACCGGGACGGACAGCAGCAGGCAGCCATTCTTGGACACCGTATCGCACAGCCGGTGCACCACCGCGTCCGCCCCCATATAGGACTTGTTTAGGAAGCGGGCACGGTTGTAGTGCCAATCGCCGATGCAGGTGTCGGTCTGCCAGGCATGCGGAAGCACCTCGGTGCGGTAGCCGCGCTCCAGGTCTTCGACAATGCCGGCGCGGCGCTCCTCGGGCAGGTTCTTGCCGTTCACCACGGCCTGGAGCGAGCCGTGCCAGGCAATCGAGCTGTTGTAGAAATGCGCGGTGATGTCGAGGCCGGCCTGACCCAGCGGCAGGTTGCTGTTGTCGAAATAAAGAAGGTCCGGCTTATAGCTGTCCACCAGGTCCTTGGTGCGAAGATACCATGCGCGTGTGAAGGCGGGGTTGTTCAGTGGCGCTTCCTCCGGCCAGATCCGCGGCAGATCATGTGCCAAGTGATAGGCGTTGGCGTCCGGTATCGTCGCGATACCGTCCGGCATCGGCATGGCGGCGCCGCCATACAGTTCCTGCGGGTCCAACCCCTCCCACCATTTGCCCTTACCGTCATAGCGGGTGAGTCTGAAGGCGTCATAGCGCTCGCCGGCGCGCGGCCCTTCCGGATCGTAGCCATAGGCGGTCTGGAACCAGTGCCAGGCATGAGCGGAATGGTTGGAGACGCCGAATTTCAGGCCACGGTCGCGCGCCGCTTTGGCCCATGCCGCGATCAGGTCCCGCTTGGGGCCTATGCGCGTGCTGTTCCAGTCATGGAAGCGCGAGGCGTAGTTGTCGAAATTGTCATGATGGTTGGCCAGCGCCACGAAATAGCGCGCGCCGGCCTGCTTATAGAGGTCGAGCAGTTCGTTCGGCCTCCACTTCTCGGCCCTCCAGAGATTGTTGAACTCCATGAAACCGCTGTCGGCGGGATGGCCGTAAGATTCCAGGTGATGGCGATACTGGGGATGGCCCTGGATGTACATGTTGCGCGCATACCAGTCACCCTGTTCAGGCACGCATTGCGCCGACCAGTGCGCCCAAATGCCGAACTTGGCGTCGCGGAACCAGTCGGGCGCCTGATATTGCGTCATGAACGAATCCCAACTTGCCCGGAACGGCCCCGGCGCCAGCGTTTCGGCGCCCGCCGCGTGTCCCCGCAACACGGCCGCCGCCACGACACCGGCGCCCGCTTTCATAATTTGGCGCTTGTTCAGCAAATTTGCCTCCATGAGGGTGCATCTTTCTATTGTCTACTATAAACTCAGACAATTATGCCCACCGTCAAGCCTGCATGGCGAGACCGCTTGCAGCCCCGCCACAGTCCTGCGATGTTTCCCTCGGGATAAGACCGGCGCACTCTTAAAAAGCGCGGGCTCAGCTGGGAGATGATCAGGTGAAAAAAACCGTTGCTGCACTTTTGGCCACCGCCGTCACCGCTCTCGCCGCCGGTTCGGTGCTGGCGCAGAACGTTTCTCCCGCGGTCGTGGAGGATTTCAAGCCCTCGTCGCTGAACCAGCCGGGCCAGCAATATCCGCAAGTCAATTCGCAGGGCTATGTCCGCTTTCACATCGCCGCGCCTGACGCCAAGAATGTCCGCGTGAGTCTCGGCCTCGGCGGACAGGGTGGAACGGTGCTCGCCCAAACCCCGGACGGCTCTTGGACCGGCACCACGGCAGGCCCGCTGGACCAGGGTTTCCACTATTATCACCTGAATGTTGATGGCGGCACGTTCAACGACCCGGGGACCTTGAACTTTTACGGTTCGACGCGCTGGGAAAGCGGTATAGAAATTCCCGCACAGGACGCGGATTTTTACGCCCTCAAGGACGTTCCCCACGGCAATGTGCAGCAAATACTCTTTGCTTCTCCAAGCACTGGAACGACGCGGCGCGCCCATGTCTACACGCCGCCGGGCTATGAAAAAAACCAGGGCATGCGTTATCCGGTTTTATACCTGCAGCATGGCTGGGGCGAGGACGAAACTGCGTGGTGGAACCAGGGCCACGCCAATCTCATCATGGATAACCTGATCGCGGCGCATGACGATGATGAAAGCATCATCGTCATGACCTACGGCATGACCAATGATGTTAAGCCTGGCGGTCTCGCCAGTTTCGACATCAAGCCGTTCCAGACAGTCCTGGTCAGCGAACTGATCCCTTATGTCGATGGCCACTTCCGTACCCGCGCCGATGCGCGTCATCGCGCCATGGCGGGCCTTTCCATGGGCGGTTTCGAAACCAAGCTGATCGCGTCCGCGAACCTCGACAAATTCTCCCATATAGGCCTGTTCAGCGGCGGGACTTTCTCCCTCGATGACGTCAACAAAACGCCAGGCTTCCGGGAAAAGGCCAAGCTGGTTTTTGTCAGCTTTGGCAGCCGGGAGCTCGAAGGCGGACGCCGGGGCGGGCCGCCGGGCGCGCCGCCCTCCGATCCCCGCGCGAACGCCGAAGCCCTGAAAAGCGCGGGGCTCAACAGCGTCTTTTATGTTTCTCCGAACACCGCGCACGAGTTCCTGTCGTGGCGCCGCAGCCTGCGCGAATTCGCACCGCTGCTGTTTCGGGATTGAAAAAACCGCCGCCGGAGTTCATTGCGTTTCCAGCGCCACACGTGCTCCATTGAACATGCCCGCGAGAGAGGGAGCGGAGCCAGGCCAGAATGGAATGTCGCGGGTTATTCCTGGCGACTGGTGCTGGCCCGATCACGCCGCCGCCGCTATGTCTCCCACCCCGCTAGCTGGCGGAGCCGTTCATAAGGCGAAGGAAGTGCTCCGCGTGTTGCCAATGTTGTTCGCGGGTGACGGCATCACCAATATTCGCCTGTTGCGCGAGATTGCAAAAGTGCTCGTAGTTTCGTCGCCACTGTCCGTGGGAATTTTGGTCTACGCGCTGACCGGTTGGTTGCGTGCTCCGGGAAGCATTCGACCGGGTGCGGTTGCGAACTCTGTTGTTATTTTGGGGTATCATTGTGTGTACTTCATTGTCCGGGCACTCGGCAGCGAGCCATTCGCATTGCGGCGTCGGACGGTTTGGGCCTAACGGCCAACTGCGCGACGGCTTGTCCGTCGAGCACGCCAAGTGTCGGTGCGCCATCTGGCGAACGCCATTTCCTTGGCGAAGAATCTAATGTGGGCCTCCTTCCGCCGTTATACAAGGACTTATGTTCGAAGACGGCAATCTGACTGGCGGTATCTGCCCTGCAGTGAAGAATTTCGATCCGGATGACCTAAACCGCTTGCGCCGCGACCTGTCCAACCAAAACGGGGGTGGCGGTATGCGCTATCGCGACTTTGGTGCCCGTGTTTTTGCTGGCGACATCGACGTGAGCACCCAAGTGGTTCGCAAGCGCCTGAACAATGCCGGTTCCAAGGCCAGCTTTGGCATCGGCGGGGTTCTCAGAAAAACCAACACCATCGTCGTCCACTGTCAAAGTCCAGTCGTCTCCACGTCTGCGGTAATCGACCAGTATCCTGCCGGCACGATTGTCGGGGAAGGCATGTTTGAGGGCGTTAATCACCAGTTCGGTGACGATCAGGCCCAGGCATATGGATGTATCCGACGTGGTGATGCTGTCATCCGTCGTCACGTCTAGCGATACCTTTTCGCGGTCGTGGATCATGGACGAGCCAATGCTTTCGCATAGGGCGGAAAAATACGGACGCAGTTCGACATCGCCAATTCGGGAAACAGCGAGCTGCTTTTGCAGAGAGGCAACCGACATTACCCGATGATGGGCATCGACGAGATGGATGCGCGATTCTTCCGACTGCACCTTGCGCGCGTTCTGCATCAGAACGCTGGCAATGATCTGAAGGCTATTGGCGACCCGGTGATTCAACTCTTGCAGCAGGACATCTTTTTCCCGCAACAGTTCGTCCGTAAGTTTCTCGGCGGCGCGGGCGTCGGTAATATCGGCGACCGACAATACCAGTCTGACTTCGCTTTCTTCGGCGTATTTGAGTTTCTGGGCATTCAGTACCAAGCGGCGCGTTGGCTGACCTTGGCGCTGGAGGTCCATCTCATAGTCTTTGACCTCGGCATAGCCGGAGGCCGTGGCGTTTAGTAGAGACGAAAGTTGCGGCACGTTCCATTCGCCCGCACCAATGTCTACCAAGTAACTACCGCAAACTGTGGTAGGGTCTATTTGAAAATCTCTACAGAAGGACGCGCTCGCCGCAATCAGGCGGAGGTTCTGATCCAGCAACACCAACGGTGCTGCGGAGGTCGCAACCAGCGCCAAGCCTAGACTATGCGCTATTACTGGCGGCAGGTGGGGGGCCACAACTATCCTTTGGGAAAAACCGGAGACTCGCAAATCGAAAATCATACCCGGCAAAAGCGACAAGACGTCGGCTAGCAGGATGCTCGTTTGCTGCTCCGCGCAGTATAGCACAACTCGCTCCGTGAAGGGGTTAATGACTGCTTGTCAGGCAAAAGATTGTAAGCGTCCGGAATCGTTCCACATAGTCTATTTATTTGAACTGGATTGATCGCCGATCCGCTCGACGATTTGTCTAAACGCGCAAGTACTTTGTGTTCTTAGCGCCTTTGTGTGGCGTAGCCCACCGACAGAACAGGCGACAGCGTGCAATCAAGCAGGGTCGAGACAGCCCCTTCGAGGTGCACAATGACAAAATCCAGTCAGGCGAATATTTACTCCTTGGAGTGCCTGCGCTTAGAGGCAGACTGCCGCGAGCTGGCATGGAATGTCCGTAGCCCCGGTTTGCAGTCGCACTTCATTCGGATGGCACGGACTTGGTCCGCACTGGCGGTTTCAGGACCGGATTCCCACGCTGCCACATCTGAAGCTTGGGCGTCTGCCAAGTGACAAATAGCACGCCTGTTGGTCAGATCATCCTTGTGGTCGAGAACAATGAGCTTTTGAAAATGTTCATGGCGAATCTCGTGGAGAAAGCGGGATTCGGGGTTCTCCGGGCCAGCAATGCTGACGAAGCCTTACTGATCCTGGAACGCCGCTCGGACGTTGCCATGATGATCACAAATGTCGTCATGCACGGCAGCATGAACGGAGCGGAACTTGCCCATGTCGTGGACAGTCGCTGGCCATCCGTCAAAATCATAGTCGTATCCGGCCAAAAAGGGCTGTCGGAACAGGATTTGCCGAAGAAAAGTCTTCTTTTCAGCAAGCCCTACCATGACGACGAACTGCTTTTCGAAATCCGCGCGTCGCTGGCTGCGTGAATTCGCCCGCGCGGCGTCTATACCGGCCCCGGAAAACATGCTCTTTTCTCCAGCCTGGCATTGACGATGCGCCGAACAGGCAGGGTGATTCATGGTCAGTCAGTCCTCTAAAAGAGCCCTATCCACGACGCCGGGTAAATTGCGGAGCAATCAATTGCTCGGCGCCTTGGACGCTGCGAGCCACAAACGGATATTCCCCCATCTCGAACCGATACACTTCAAGCTGGGGGCTGTCGTTTGCGAGGCTGGCGGCCATCTTAGGCACGCCTACTTTCCGCAAGGCTCTGTTCTCTCCTTGTTGACCGTTTTGGAAAACGGTTCGGCCATCGAGACTGCCAACATCGGCCGGGAGGGCGCGTTCGGCCTCTTCGCCGCCATGTACAGTCGGGTCTCCTTCAATCGCTGCATTGTGCAGTTGGAAGGTCACATCGTTCGCTGTCCGATTGAGTTGCTGCAGTCCGAATTCCGGAACAGCGAACAGGTGCGCAACCTTTTCGTGAGCTATTCCGAGACGCTGCTGTCGCAAGTTCAGCAGACCGTCGCCTGTAATGCCATGCATTCGACGGAAGAACGAATGTGCCGCTGGCTTCTCATGATGCACGACCGCGCCCAAGGCGAGCCCTTGACCTATACCCACGAGTTCTTGGCGAACATATTGGGCACCAACCGCAAGTCGGTGACACTTGCGGCGCAGTCCATGCAGACGGCGGGCCTTATCAGCTACCGGCGCGGCAAGATGCAAGTACTCAATCGCCAGGGCTTGGAGATGGCGTCTTGCGAGTGCTACGCGATTGTCAGGGAGCGATTTGACGCGTTCCTGAAGCCCCCGGGGACCGCGGTCCAGTAGTGAGGGCTAGACAGTCAGCCTATGAAAACCCCTAAGAATCGCGCAATCGCACCGCGTTCCAGACTGAACGCGCGCACTACCACTTCAGCTGAAGTTGCAGTCCTCCGCCGCCGACACCGCCGCGCAACAATGGTTTGAAGGCGCCGCCATCAGCAGGACTTGTGGAGAAGAAATCCAGCCGGCCGTTTTGGAGGCCGAACTTTTGTCCCAGCGCTTCAAGGCCGGACGAACCGCTCGCCGACAGCAATGAATCTCGAACAGAGGGTGGAAGAACAGACGGTAAGACGATCGATCCGCCATTGCCCGGGGATATACCCTCGGCCGACGCTGTTTGGCTGAGCCCTGCCAGCGCCAGGCTCACGAAGGCCATTGCGGCTATCTGCGGTACAAGGTTCATGCCCCGCCCCATGCCGTCTGATCGACGGTCTGGGGCAGTTTATAGCAGCTCGGGCAATCGCCAACAATGGCGATGGCTGCGAAAGCGAACCCAATTGCGCAAAGTTCGGCGATTTCGCAGTCGCACCATTATCAGCCAGCCGCCCGCTTCCCCACCACCAGCGCCCGCCCGGGTCCATGCACCGCCGCGAACAAAAGGCCGGCGATGAAGGTGAAGTGGTCCACGAAAAATCCGAATTCCGCCTGGTTGCCGTTCCAGTGCGAAGGCCCATGGAAGGCGAAGCCCAGAAACAGCACATAGAGGGCGGCAAGGAGGGCGGCCTCCGAGAAGAAAGCGCCGGTCAAAAAGGCGATGGCGAGCGCGCTTTCGAAGAAGGCCGCGAGCCAGGCCAGCACCAGGGCGAACGGAAAGCCGGCAGAGGCGATATAGCCGGCGGTGGCCTGCATGCCGGCAAACTTGAAGCCGGCGGCCATGACAAAGACGCCCCCGAAAATCAGCCTGGCGACAAGAATTGCGACGGTCTTATGCATTGGATTGGTCCTCCCGTTTGCCTCAAGCCCTCGTAGGACGTTCGGGCGGACGCCATTCCGACACCGGCTGCCAGTCCAAATGACAAGGTTGACATCTTGTCGGATGTTATTGCCATAAACATGCAGGAAGCAGACCGTATGCGCCGCATGAACACATCGCGACGCGCGCTATCGGACATGGCGCCCATATCGGGTGCAAGCCAGGGCATGCTCTAATATCGTGCTCTAATATCGTGGGCGACATGCGAGGCCATGCGCGCCCCGGGGAGGCGACAGTTTCAAAGGCCCAACACAGAAAAAATCCGCCGCGCGGCCATGCGCCCCAAACGCGGCTGCTTGATCGCCGCCGCCGTCTTACCGGCGCCACGGACAGCCGGGCAAGGACGATAGGATGA
>Ga0268266_10006726_pt1 | contig 10483 bp, 9 predicted proteins | sample KBSS13metaG_FD_190356 | JGI IMG/M metagenome (GOLD analysis project Ga0268266, IMG submission 190356) | Switchgrass rhizosphere microbial communities from Kellogg Biological Station, Michigan, USA - KBS S1-3 metaG (SPAdes) (version 2) | ecosystem: Host-associated > Plants > Roots > Rhizosphere >... | reverse complement strand
CGCGCCGCCGGGCTCGTGCGTGCGGTCGATGTCGTGGCCTTCTTCGCCAAGCGCGGGCAGATCGGCAACGCACGCCGCATCGTGGCGCCGCTGATGAAGGACGGACAGGCCGAGGCGCGGCTGGAATATCCGGTGACCGACGAGATTCCCGCCGAGCATCCCGACTATCAGTCGCAGATCTCCGAGTTCTATCGCGTGTCGGCCGAGACGCTGGCGGCGCTGCTGCGCGACGGCAAATCCGTCGGCCTGATCGCGGAAGGCGATCCGTTCTTCTATGGCTCGTTCATGCATATGTGGCGGCGCCTCGCGCCGGTCTTCCCGGTCGAGGTCGTGCCCGGCATCACCGGCATGTCGGGCTGCTGGACGCGCGCCAACCTGCCGATGACCTGGGGCAACGACACGCTGTCCGTGCTGCCGGGCACGCTCGATGAGGACAGGCTAGTTGAGCGCCTGCAGCACACCGACGCCGCGGTCGTCATGAAGGTCGGCAAGAATCTCGTGAAGGTGCGCCGCGCCGTCGAGCGCGCCGGGCTTCTTGCGCGTGCCGTCTACGTTGAGCGCGGCACCATGCAGGACGAGCGCATCGTGCCGCTCGCCGACTGCAGCGAGCCGAGGGGAGCCTACTTCGCCATGGTGCTGATCCCGGGTGAGGGGAGGCGGCTGTGAGCGGCTCGCTCGTCGTCGTCGGCACCGGCCCGGGCAAGCCCGAGCTGATGACTCCCGCGACGCAGGCTGCTCTCGCGGCAGCGACGGATCTGGTGGGCTACGGCCCCTATCTCGACCGCGTGCCGGCGTTGCGCGCCGACCAGTGCCGCCACGCGTCCGACAATCGGGTCGAGCTCGATCGGGCTCGCCATGCGCTGGCACTCGCGGCGTCCGGTCGTCGGGTCGCCGTGGTGTCGGGCGGCGATCCCGGCGTGTTCGCCATGGCCGCGGCCGTCTTCGAGGCGGTCGAGGCGGGCGATCCGGCGTGGCGCTCGCTCGACATCCGAATCGAGCCCGGCGTGACGGCGATGCTGGCGGCGGCGGCCGAAGTCGGCGCCCCACTGGGCGGCGACTTCTGTGCCCTCTCGCTGTCGGACAACCTCAAGAGCTGGGCCACCATCGAGCGCCGCCTGAAGGCCGCGGCCGAGGCGGACTTCGTGATCGCGCTCTACAATCCGGCCTCGAAGGCGCGGCCGCACCAGCTCGGCGAGGCGTTCGCGCTGCTGCGCTCGATCAAGGACGGCGCGACGCCGGTGCTGTTCGTGCGTGCAGCCGGAAGCGCGGAGACGAACGTCGTCGCAACGACCCTCGGGGAAGCCGACGCAAGCGTCGCCGACATGCGAACACTCGTCATCGTCGGCGCGAGCACGACGCGCCGGGTCGGCCGCTGGATCTACACGCCGCGCGGAGCCAAGTCGTGAAGCCAGGCGACCGCCTCCTCGGCGTCGGCGACGACGTGGCCTGCCGGTTTGTGGGGCCGCGCAATCATGACGACGGGCAGGGCGAGCGCACGCGCGGCTTCGATCTTGGCGTAGGTCGCGTCGCCGCCCGAGTTCTTCGAGACCATCACGTCTATCCGCTCATCGGTCAGCAGGCGCAGCTCCGCCTCCCGGTCGAACGGACCGCGCGTCTGCACCAGGCGGAGGTCGGGCGGCAAGTCCGCGCGTTCCGGCCGCTCGATCAGCCGGGCGATGTAGTGGTGCTGCGGCGCCGCGGCGAAGACGTGCAGCTCCTGGCGCCCGAGGCTCAGGAAGACTCGCCGTGGCATCGCGCCGAGGGCGTTGGCAGCCGTGCGGAAATCGGGAACGATCTGCCAGTGATCGCCGGGCTCAGCCTGCCATGCGGGCCGCACCAGCGACGCCAGCGGCACGCCAGCCTCGCGGCAGGCGGCGACCGCATGCGCCGACATCTGGTCGGCGTAGGGATGGGTGGCATCGATCACCGCTTCGATCGCTCCTTCACGCAGGTAGCGCACGAGTCCGTCGATGCCGCCGAAGCCGCCGCTCCTCGTGGCGATGGGCTGCGCGCGCGGATTGGCGGTACGGCCGGCGAGCGACAGGATCGGCGCGAGGCGCGGATCGCCGGCGACCTGTCGGGCGAGCGCGGAGGCTTCCGTCGTGCCGCCGAGGATCAGGACGCGCAAGGGCATGGCCGTGAGTAGCCGCCCGCAGCGCTGGCTGTCCATCGTCGGCATCGGCGAGGACGGCATCGACGGCCTCTCGCCCATCGCGCGCCGGCTGGTGTCGGACGCCGAACTGGTATTGGGCGGAAAGCGGCACCTCGCGCTGGCCGACCTGCTGATCAAGAGTCAGCGGATTTCGTGGCCGAGCCCGATCGGTGCCGTGCTGCCCGACATCGAGAAGCATCGCGGCCGGCCGGTGGCCGTGCTGGCGAGCGGCGATCCCTTCCACTACGGCGTCGGCGACATGCTGATGCGCTCGTTCTCGCCGGAAGAGACATTGTGCGTGCCGCAGGCCGGCGCCTTCAGCCTGGCGGCGGCGCGGCTCGGCTGGTCCTTGCAGGACGTGTCGCCGGTCAGCCTGCATGGCCGCGCGCTGGAGGGCATCGTGCGCTACCTGCAGCCGGATGCCCGCATCCTCGCTCTGTCGTGGGACGGCACGACGCCGGTCAAGCTGGCGGCGCTATTGCAAGCGCGTGGCTTCGGCGCTTCGTCGATGACGGTGCTCGAACGCATGGGCGGACCGAACGAACGGGTGCGGCGGACCACGGCGGCGGGCTTCGATCTCGGTATGGTCGAAGCGCTCAACACCATCGCGGTCGAGGTCGTCGGCGCCGCGTCGTCCGCGCTCAGCCTCGCGCCCGGTCTCGACGACAGCCTGTTCGAGCATGACGGCCAGCTCACCAAGCGCGACGTGCGCGCGATCACAGTTTCGGCGCTGGCGCCGCGGCAGGGCGAGCTTCTGTGGGACGTCGGCTTGGGCGCGGGGTCGATCGCGATCGAATGGCTGCTGCGCCATCCCTCGCTCAGGGCCATCGGCATCGAGGAAGGCGCCGAACGTGCGGCCCGCGCCACGCGCAACGCCGCCGCACTCGGCACGCCCGATCTTCGCATCGTGCAAGGGCATGCGCCCGAGGCGCTGGCGGAATTGCCGGCGCCCGATGCCGTGTTCGTCGGAGGCGGGCTCGGCGATGCGGGCCTGTTCGAGGCGGTTTGGTCGGCGCTCAAGTCGGGAGGCCGGCTGGTTGCCAATGCGGTGTCCCTCGGTTCGGAAGCAAAGCTGATCGAGCTCTTCCAGAATCACGGTGGAGAGCTGACTCGCCTCGAGATCGCCAAGTCGGGGAAGGCGGGCACCAGCGGCAAGGTCTTCGTCTGGCGGCCAGCCGCGCCGATCATCCAGTGGCGGGTGACCAGGCCATGATCGTCGCCGGTATCGGTTGCCGCCGCCAGGTTACGGCCGATGACCTCGAGAAGGTCGTGCACATGGCGCTGGGAGCCTTCGAGCTTCCCACCGAGCGACTCGATGCGGTCGCGACCGAGTCGGAGAAGGCTGCCGATCCGGCCTTCGCGGAAGTTGCGCGGCGACTCTCGGCGGTGCTCGTGGCCTGCACGATCGACGAGCTCGACCAAGTCGGAGGACAGGTGCTGACGCCGTCGAAGCGGGTGCTCGACGCGAAGGGCGTGCCGTCGATCGCCGAGGCGGCGGCGCTGGTCGTCGCTGGCCGCAACGCGCGACTGCTCGGCAAACGCGTCGCGACGGCGCGGGCGACCTGCGCCATTGCCGTGGGAGACGGGCGTTGACGATCCATTTCATCGGCGCCGGTCCGGGGGCACCGGACCTGATCACGGTGCGCGGCCGCGACCTGATCGCCCGTTGCCCGGTCTGCCTCTATGCGGGGTCGCTGGTGCCCAAGGCGCTGCTCGATCATTGCCCACCGCGCGCGCGCATCGTCGACACTGCGCCGATGTCGCTCGACGAGATCATCGCGGAATGCCAGCGCGCCACGGACGCGGGCCAGGATGTGGCGCGGCTGCATTCCGGCGATCTATCGATCTGGAGCGCGATGGGCGAGCAGCTTCGGCGGCTCGATGCGGCGGGTATCGCCTACACCGTGACGCCGGGCGTGCCGTCGTTCTCCGCGGCGGCGGCGGCCTTGAGCCAGGAACTCACCTTGCCCGAGACGGCGCAGACCGTGGTGCTGACCCGCACATCGGGCCGCGCCTCGGCGATGCCGGCGGGCGAGACGCTTGCCGCCTACGCGGCGACCGGCGCGACGCTCGCCGTTCACCTGTCGATCCATGTCCTCGGCAAGGTCGTGGCCGAGACGATGCCGTTCTACGGCGCGGACTGCCCTGTCGCGGTCGTCTATCGCGCGAGCTGGCCGGACGAGACGATCATCCGCGGCACGCTCGCCACGATCGCGGCCGAGGTAGCGAAGAATCCGATCGAGCGCACGGCGCTGATCCTGATCGGCGAGGTCCTGTCGGCGCGCGACTTCCGCAATTCGTCGCTCTACGACGCAGCCTACCAGCGTCGCTTCCGGGGCCGCTCGTGAGCTTTGCGCATTTCCCGACGATGCCCGATTTCCCGCCGGGCGAAGTGTGGCTCGCCGGTGCCGGTCCCGGCGATCCGCGGTTGTTGACGCTGCTCGCGCTGCATGCCGTGTCGACGGCGGACGACATCGTGCACGACGCGCTGATCGATCCGAAGGTCCTGGCCTTGAAACGCGACGATGCCGAGCTGATCCCGGCCGGCAAGCGCGGCGGCCGGCCGTCGCCGCACCAGGACGACATCAACGATATCCTGATCGCGCGCGCCCGTGCAGGCCGTCGCGTGCTGCGTTTGAAGGGCGGCGATCCCTTCGTCTTCGGGCGCGGCTGGGACGAGGTGCTGGCGCTGGCCGAGGCTGGCATTCGATATCGGTTGATCCCCGGCATCACCTCGGGCCTCGCGGCGACGGCGCTGGCCGGCATTCCTGCCACGACGCGCGACACCAATCATGCGGTTGTGCTCGCGGCCGGTCACCGAGCCGACGACGACCAGTCGAGCGCCGACTGGGAGGCGCTCGCCCGGCTCGGCCAGCCGATCATTCTCTACATGCCGATGACCCAGCTCGCCGGTATCACCGCGGCGCTGATGAAGGGTGGCATGGCCGCCGATACGCCGGCCGCGCTGCTGCACGCGGCCACGACCGAGCACGAGAGGGTCGTCGACAGCACACTCGGCCGCCTGGTCGAGGACGCCGAGGCGAACGGCATCGGCTCGCCGGCGATCGTGGTGATCGGCGCCGTCGCCGGCCTGCGCCGGCAGATCCTGTCGGGCCTGGTTGGCTGGCGATGACAGCGCGCGGCCTGATCGTCTCGGCGGTGCGGTCGGGCGCGGGCAAGACGACGATCGCGCTCGGCCTGATGCGCGCCTTTGCGCGGCGCGGGCTCACGGTTCAGCCCTACAAGTGCGGACCGGACTATATCGATCCCGCCTTCCACGCCGTCGCGGCGGGCCGGCCGAGCTTCAATCTCGATAGCTGGGCGATGTCGCGCGGTTTCCTGTCGGATCTCGTTGCGCGTCATCCGGCCGATCTCGTCGTCACCGAGGGCGTGATGGGCCTGTTCGACGGCGCGGGCGGGCGGGGCGGCACGTCCGATGTGGCGGCGTCCCTGGGCTGGCCGGTCGTGCTGGTGCTCGACGTGAAGGGCCAGATCGAGACGGCCGCCGCGGTCGCCCTCGGTTGCGCCAGCTTCCGCGACGATGTCGGCATTGCTGGCGTGATCCTCAACCGGGTCGCCAGCGCCCGGCATCTCGCGATGATCCAGCCGGCCTTCGACCGGGTCGGCATCAAGCTGTTCGGCGGCGTCGCGAGCGACGCCCGGTTCGCCTTGCCCGAACGCCATCTCGGCCTCGTGCAGGCGGTCGAAACGGCGGACATCGAGGCGCGCCTCGATGCCGTGGCCGATGCGCTGGAGCAATCGCTCGATCTCGAGGCGATCCGCCACAGCGCGCGTCCCGCCAGGCTCGTCGATGCGGCAGGCGACGGATTGCCTCCGCCGGGCCAGCGCGTCGCGATCGCCAGCGATCGGGCCTTCTCTTTCATGTATCCGCACCTGCTCGATCGCTGGCGCTCGGCCGGCGCGGAGATCCTGCCGTTCTCGCCGCTGGCGGACGAAGCGCCGGACGCGAGCGGCGATGCGGTCTGGCTGCCCGGTGGCTATCCCGAACTGCATGCCGGTATCCTCGCGGCCGCTTCCCGCTTCCTCGACGGGCTGCGGCGGGCGGCGGCGCGATCGGTCGCGATCCACGGCGAGTGCGGCGGCTACATGGTGCTGGGGCAGGGGCTCGAGGACGCCGACGGCCGCCGCCATGCGATGGCCGGGTTGCTGCAGCTCGAGACCTCGTTTGCCCGGCGCCGGCTGCACATCGGCTACCGCCGCGCCCGGCTGCGTGTCGGCTGCGCCCTGGGATCGGCCGGGAACGAAATCATGGGCCACGAGTTTCACTATGCCCGCACGCTGTCGATCGGCGACGAGCCGCTGGTCGATTGCCGCGACGTGTCCGGCGCGATCGTCCCCGAGGCGGGTGCGCGTCGCGGCACGGTGAGCGGCACGTTCTTCCACGCGATCAGCAAAGGACCATCATGAAGCCCCCACCGTCGCACCTGCCGTTCGATGCGACCTTCCGCAAGACCTTCCGCGACCTCGTGCTGTGGCGCCGTGACGTGCGGCGTTTCCGCACCGATCCGGTCGACGAGAAGCTGCTCGACGACCTGATCGAGCTGGCCACGCATGCGCCGTCGGTCGGTCTCAGCCAGCCGTGGCGTTTCGTGAAAGTGAAGTCGCCCGAGCGGCGCCGCGCGGTGTGGGAGAGCTTCGCCAAGGCCAACGAGAGGGCGTTGGGTGGCTACGAGGGCGAGCAGCGCGGCAACTACGTGTCGCTGAAGCTCGCAGGCCTCAAGGAAGCGCCGATCCATCTCGCCGTCTTCTCCGACGAATCGACCCATACTGGCAGTGGGCTCGGCCGCCAGACCATGCCCGAAACCCTGCGCTACTCGGTGGTCGCCGCCGTGCAGACGATGTGGCTCGGGGCGCGTGCCGAAGGGCTCGGCATGGGCTGGGTCTCGATTCTCGATCCCGCCGAGGTGACGCGCGCGCTCGACGTGCCCGACGGCTGGCGGCTGGTCGCCTATCTCGATCTCGGCTGGCCGGCCGAGGAGCACATCGATCCCGAGCTCGAGCGCCATCACTGGGAAGAGCGTCACTACACCGGCGATCTCGTCTTTACGCGTTGACGATTTTCATATCGGCTGCCACGTTCACGCCAGTGGTTCCCGCAAGGGATCAAAAGGGAACGCGGTGCATGCCGCGGCTGCCCCCGCAACTGTAAGCGGCGAGCTGAAGACCGATAAACCACTGGAAAGCCCCGCTTTCCGGGAAGGTGGTCGAAGGCGACGACCCGCGAGCCAGGAGACCTGCCACTAGCCGCGGTCACGCGCGAACGCATTGGGCGGGGTGTCCTGATGTAGGAACTGCCGGTGTCCCAGCGTTTGGCGTCGGCGGCTACGGTTCGCGGTGACGGTCGACCTGCCGCGAGTCTGTCGTGACTGTCTCCTCGTTTCCATCAGCCGCTCGCGGGCACGATATCGATCCGCTCGAGCTCTATGCCGCGGCGATCGATACCTCCGATTACGTGGCACGTATCGCGCCGCAGGTGCGCCGGCTGGTTCCTCATGTCGGCCGTCTGCTCGATGTCGGCGCCGGCGGTGGCCAGCTCGGCGCGGCACTGCAGGATCGCGCTCTGCCGTGGACGGCGATCGAGCCGTCGCCCTCCATGCGTGCGCGTCTTTCCCGTCTTCACGTGCCGCCGCATGTCGTGCCGGCCGGATGGGAAGAAGCCGACATCGCGTCGAACGCACACGACACCGTCCTGGCGGCGACGATGCCCGCCTTGTTCGATGACCCGGAGCGATTCCTGGCACGTTGCCGGATCTGGGCGCGGCACACTGTCGTCTGGATCGTGCCGGCGCATGCCGGGCCGCGCGGCCTCTGCTTCGCCGGCTGCCTGCCGTCGGAGTGGCATGGCGAGGACGAGACGCCGGGGCTGGACATCGTGATGCGCGGTCTCGGCCCCGCGTCGCGGCCGGACACGATGGCCTTCGCCAACTGGACCTTCTCCGGCGTCGTGCAGGATCTGCCGACGCTCTCCGCCTATCTCGCCGACCGTCTCGGCTGGAGCCCGTCCGACGACCGCCGCGCCGCGCTGGCCGCGCATCTCGCGGCGCAGGCGCTGCCGGATGCCGCCGGCGTGCGGCTCGATATTGCAAGGAAATCCGCCGTGCTCGTTTGGGGGAACTCATGATCGCGTCACGCCTGCCCTTTCCCCTTCCCCGTCTTCGCAGAGCATTTCTTGCCGCGACAGATTCCTTCACGCTCTTCTCCCCCGCTCGGGGGAGAGGTTGGGTGAGGGGGTTGCAGGCGTCCTTCGCCACGTCCCATCCATCATGTCATTCTGCGCAGGATGCGGATCGGCGCCGTAGCTCCAACCGAGAGTCGCCCCCTCACCCCACCTCTCCCCCGAGCGGGGGAGAGGAGCATGATGTTTTCCGGATTTTCCCCAGGTTTGCCGTCGCGGCGTTGTTGGCCGCTGCTGCCTCGCCCGCCGTCGCCCAGGAATGGCGGGAGGACTCCGCCACCACGACCATGCCGCCCACGGTGGTGACCGCGACAGGACGGCCGGAGGAGGTGAGCCGCATCGCCGGCACCATCCAGATCATCCCGCAGGAGCGCATCAAGCGCTCGGCCGCCAAGTCGGTGACCGATCTGCTGGCCGAGAACTCGATCGGCTTCATGAGCGAATGGACCGCGGCCCAGACCTCGATCAATATCCGCGGCGCCTCGACCGAGGGCCAGGGCCGCGACTTCCGCAGCCAGGTGCTGGTCCTGATCAACGGCCATCGCGCCGGCACGTCAAACGTATCCAAGCTGTCGATCGCCGATGTCGAGCGCATCGAGGTCGTGCGCGGCCCGTCCTCGGTGATCTACGGCAGCCAGAACATGGGCGGCGTGATCAACATCATCCTGAAGACCGGCCGGACCGCGCCCGGCACGCTGATCGAAGGCGCCGTTGGCTCGTGGTCGCTGTTCCAGGGCAAGGCGCAGACCGGCGGCACCGCCGGCAAGTACGACTGGTATGTCGGCGTCCAGGGTGGCTCGCGCCAGGACTATGACCGGAGCGGCAACGTCACCGAGCAGAACACCCACTGGTCGCGCTACGGCGGCGCCGGCGCCTTCGGGATGCAGATCGACGAGAACAGCAGGATCGACGTCACGGTCCGCAGCGACGGTGTCTATGACGCCGGCTTCCGCGGCTCCTCCGCCAACGTCTTCGCCTTCGACAACCGCTACAACCAGTCGGCCGACCTGTCCTATTCCGCCAAGACGCCGGACGGCCGCGGCAGCCTGTTCTTCCAGGGCTACTACGTGCGCGACGTCGACGACCTCAGCAACCCGAGCCCGCTCAGCGCGCTCAATGCCTTCGGTTCCCGATCCTATCTCGATCGCAACCGCCGCCAGATCGACGTCATGGGCACGCGCTTCCAGCCGGGCTACAAGCCCTGGACGGGCAACGAGCTGCTGCTCGGCATCGACTGGGAGCGCAGCACGGTGCGCTCCAACCGCTATCGCCTCACCAATGCGGTGTCGAACCAGGTCTCGCCGCAGGACAACAACCAGACCGAAAACGTCTTCGGCTTCTACATCGAGGATGCGCAGACCTTCTATGATGATCGCGTGACGGTGCGCGCCGGCGTGCGCCAGACCTACGGCAACACGGCGGTCGACTGGACGCCGAACGCGCCCACCCTGGTGCCGGGCAGCAACAACTACCAGGCGACCACCTACACGACCGGCGCGACCTTCGCGGCGACGAGCTGGCTGAACACCAGGATCGGCGCGTCGAGCGGCTTCCGGGCGCCGACCGCGACCGAGCTCGGCGCGAACTTCACGGTCACGCCGATCGGCACGACGATCTTCGGCAATCCGAATCTGCAGCCGGAGTACGCCAACCAGATCGAGGCCGGCGCGACGGCGAACTGGGACGGCGGGCGGCTCGACCTGGCGATCTTCCAGAACATCATCAGCAACCGCATCACGGCCACCACCATCTCGTCGCTCGGCGGCGTGGTGATCCAGCAGCAGAAGAACAATCCCGGCAACCTCGTCGTGCAGGGCCTCGAGTACCAGTTCGACGCCAGCGTGATCCGTACGCTCGGGCTCAAGGTGGCGCCGAGCTGGCTGTGGAACCTGTTCGGCAACGGCTACTACAATTTCAAGATGATCGACTACGGTGCGCCGGCCGCCTTCGGCACCGACACCGCCACGCGCATCAACCAATACGAGACGGCGATCGGCACGCGCTTCGGTCAGGCCGGCAGCGAAATGCCGTGGAGCGTCCAGCTCATCGGCATCCTGCGCGGACCGATGTGGTACAATACCGAGGAATCGCTGAACCCGCTGCTGTATCCGGGCCAGATCCGCTCCTCGACGGTC
>Ga0268266_10006723_pt1 | contig 10484 bp, 10 predicted proteins | sample KBSS13metaG_FD_190356 | JGI IMG/M metagenome (GOLD analysis project Ga0268266, IMG submission 190356) | Switchgrass rhizosphere microbial communities from Kellogg Biological Station, Michigan, USA - KBS S1-3 metaG (SPAdes) (version 2) | ecosystem: Host-associated > Plants > Roots > Rhizosphere... | reverse complement strand
GGATCGGTGCGGTAGGTGATGACAAAAAATTCCCGGTTGAAGAAACGATAGGGTCCCCGCGGAAACGACGGGTTGGTCAGCGGCATCGAATAGGCGGTTCGCCTGACGTCGTCGATCTTCATCGCTTGCCTCATCTGTCATCGGCACTGTACGCAATGAAAGATTATGGGCCGGACGAAGGCAACAGGCGAGGCCGAAGAATCGGCAACAGCCGCGGTCACCGGCAGTCACGATGCCGTCATATCCGTCAGGCGATGCCGCCGAGATAGAGCCGCTTGACGATGTCGTTGGCCTTCAGCTCGTCCACCGACTGCGCGGCGACCGCGATCTCGCCGTGGACGATGATGTAGCCGCGGTCGGCGATCCGGATCGCCTGGTTGAAATTCTGCTCCGCCATCAGCACCGTCAGGCCGACGCGCTGCTTGAGTTCGCCGATCTTGGTGATGGTCTGCGACACCAGCAGCGGCGACAGCCCGACCGACGGCTCGTCGATCAGCAACAGCCTCGGCGAGGACATCAGCGCGCGCGCAATCGCCAGCATCTGCTGCTGTCCGCCGGACATGGTGCCGGCGAGCTGGTTACGGCGTTCCTTCAGCACCGGAAACGTCTCGAAGACCAGCGCGAGATTGCCTTCGATGGTGGTGCGCGCGGCTTTTCGGAAAGCGCCGAGCATCAGGTTTTCCGTTACCGTCAGCTTGGGAAACAGCCGCCGCCCCTCCGGCACCAGCGCGACCCCGAGATCGACGATCGCCTCGGGCGAAAGTCTTGTCAGATCGTGCGCTGCGCCGTCGATCGACAGCGATAGACGCCCGCGATCCGGGCGGACCAGGCCCATGATGCACTTCATCAGCGTGCTCTTGCCGTTGCCGTTGGTGCCGAGCAACGCTACCGTCTCGCCCGACCCGACATGGAGCGTCACGCCGCGCAGCGCCTTGACGGCGCCGTAGCCGGCATCGAGGCCCTCGATGGCAAGGCTAAGTGCCAAGATAGGCCTCCTGCACCCGCTTGTTGGCCATCACCTCGGCGGGCGCGCCGATCGCGATGATTTTTCCGGCGTCGAGGCACATCATCCGTTCCGAAAAGCGCATCACGGCCTGCATGATGTGTTCGATCATGATGATGGTGATGTCTCCCTCGCCGAGGCTGATCAGGAGATCCAGCACCTCGTCGACCTCGGAAGAAGAAAGTCCCGCCATCGCCTCGTCCGAGATCAGAAGCTTCGGCCGCATTGCCATCGCGCGCGCGAGCTCCATCTTGCGCAATTCGACCTGGCTCAGCGTATCGGTCGGCGTGCCGGCCTTCGACGCAAGCCCCATCCGCGTCAGGATCGACATCGCGACGTCTTCCTCCGGAAGGCTCGAACTGGCACCAGCGAAGTCGAGCCCGACCATGAGGTTCTCGAGCACCGTCATGCTCCGGAACGGCCGCGGAATCTGGAAGCTGCGGGCGATGCCGCGGCGTGCCCGCAAGTGCGGCGGCAGCTGGGTGATGTCCTCGCCGCAGAACACCACGCTGCCGGTCTGCGGACGCAGCGCGCCGGAAATGCAGTTGATCAGCGTCGTCTTGCCCGAGCCGTTCGGCCCGATCAGCCCGAACCGTTCGCCTTTTCGGATATCGATGCTGATATTGTCGAGCGCGGTGAAGCCACCGAAGGTCTTGGTCAGGGTCGCTACTTTCAGTAGCGGCGCGTCAGGCGCAGCCGTCGTCATGGCTTGCCTCCCGCGCGCAGACGATACCGCGGCCGCAGCAGCCCGATAATGCCCTTGGGTGCACCGACCACAAACAGCACCAGCATGATGCCGAGCACCAGCACGTTGACTTCCGAGGAGATGGTCACGGCAAGAAGCTGCTGCGTCGAGCCGAGCAGGATGGCGCCGAGCACCGGGCCGATCCAGTGCGCGGTCCCGCCGATCAGCGCCATCGCGAGTGCCGAAACCGAGTAGCTCAAATTGAAGGCCGATGAGGGATCGGCATATTGCAGGTACATCGCGGCGGGCGCCCCTGCCGCGGAAATCAGCGCGCCTGAAATCATGCAGGCGACCAGTTTCAGCTTCAGCGTCGGCACGCCCGTGCATTCGGCGGCAAGCTCGTCGTCCCTGAGCGCCTGCAGGCCGCGGCCGATCCGGGAATTCTGGATGTAGCGAGCGATCGAAATGGCGATGACGACCATCACGGCCTGCACGAAAAACAGCATCTTCACGTAGCTGTCGAACGGTGCCGTCACCGGCGGCCGCTGGATCTGGATGCCGGCCGCACCGCCGACAAAACGCCAGTTCATCACGACGGTCTCGATGATGATCGCGAGCGCAATTGTCGCGATCGAGAAGAAGATGCCGCGCATCCGAAGCGTCAGCAGGCCGACGGCAAGGCCGAGTGTAAGGCCGACCACCGCGGCGGCGGCAATCTGCACCACGAGCGGCACCCCCGTCGCCTTGAACAAGGCCACCGCCGTGTAGACGCCGACGCCGAAAAAGGCGTTGGTGCCGAAATTGACGTAGCCGGCATAGCCGCCGAGGATGCTCCATGCGACCGCGAGCGCGATGAACTGCAGGATCACGTAGCCGGCAAAGAACGGATATTCGTTGCGGACGATCTGGGTCATCGACAGCACGGCGATGAGGAAGACGGCCACGCCGACCCAGAATGCGATGCTGTTGCGGTGCTTCATCATCGGCCAAGCAGACCTTGCGGCCGGACGGCGAGTATGCCGAGCAGCATCGCGAACGAGATCGCCGGCGCCCAGGAGGCGCCGAACATTGTCAACACGATGGATTCGGCGACGCCGAGGATGATGGCGGCAATCAGCGTGCCGCTGATGCTACCGAGCCCGGCCATGACGACGACGCAGAAGGTCCGTCCGATATAAGCGCGGTCGAGCGTCGGCTCGACAGGAGCAACGATGATCAGGAGTGCACCGGCAACCCCGAGCACGGCGGTAGCGATGCCAAAGGCAAACTGCTTGATGCGGACCGGATTGGCGCCCATCAGCCGCAGCGCCTCCTCATCCTGCGCGACCGCGCGGATCGCGCGGCCCATGAAGGTCTTCGACAGGTACACCGCAAGCAGCACCGTCAGCCCCAGGGCCACCGCGAACGCCACAAGCTGTCGGATCGGGATTCGAAACTCGCCGAACCGCCAGGCCTTGCCGATATAGGTCGCCGTGACCGAGCGCTGGTCGACGCCGAATTGCAGGATGATCAGCACCTCGATGATGAAGGCGATGCCGAAGAAAAATGCGATGCCGCGCACGCCGGCATCGCTGCCGCGCCGCTCGAAGGTCTCGTAATAGATACGGTAGGCGAGCAGACCGAACAGGAAAAACAGCGGCGTGAGCAGAACCCCGGCCAGCAACGGATCGATGTCGTAGCTCTCGTTGAGCTGGTACACGCCGTAGGAGGCGAGCACCAGGAACGCCGGATGCGCGACGTGGGGAACGTCGAGCAGTCCGAACGAAACGGACAGCCCGACGCTGACGGCCGCATAGAAGCAGCCGAGCAACACCCCAAACACCACTGCGCCAAGCAGCAGGTCCATCGAAAACACGTCAGGTCCCCCCTTGGCCCCGAGCCCGAAAAGCCACGAGGCCTACTTTCGGGCCGCCTCGAAGGGGCTAACGAGCGTGCCGGTCTTCAATTTGTCGGGGTACAGGATCACCTGCTTGCCGGGCTTGCGGAATTGCTCGATGTCCTTGTCGACCACCCCCCGGAACTGCGCCTGCACCGTCGCACTTTCCTTCCACTCGCCATCCGCCGCGAACGCGATCGGCCCGACGATGGTCTTGTGCTCGTTCTCCCGCAGATACTTCGCGAGGCCCTTCTGGTCGAGCGACTTGGTCGCGTTGACCGCCGCCTCGATCATCTGCCCCGTGGCGTAACCGTACGGCGCCAGGTAATAGCCGAGCGGGTCGACCTTCGCTTCGACAGCGCGCTTGGTATAGACCTCGAAAAACTCCTTGGTGCCGGCGTGATACATGCTCGGTTCCGGCAGCCAGGTGTTGTAGTTGACGACGCCGTTGAGCAAGGAGCCGAGATTTCCCATCACGGCGGCGAACTGCAAGCCGACCATGCCGCCGCCGAAAACCTTGACGTCATCACCGATTCCGATCTCGTTCACGGCACGCAGAATGCCGGCCGAATCCGGCGGGTAGGACGCGACGTAGACGATATCGGGCTTGGTGGCCTTGAGCGCGCGAATGATGGAGGAGAACTCGACCGTGTTCGGCGGATAGGACTGATCGAAGACGACGGGCAAGTTGCGCTTCTTGGCGACATCGCGGGCGGTCAGCGCCAAGTTCTGGGCAAATTCCTGATCGGCCGCGAGCAAGGCCATGTTCTTGCCGCCGGCCTTCTGCGCCAGATCGATGAACGAGGAAGCCCAGCTGTCGGCCGGCCCCCACGGCGCATTGTTGAACCACATGTCGTGGCCGACCTTGCTGTTCACCTGGAACGAGAAATTCCCCATCAGCAGTAGACCGCGCTGCTTGACGAACGGCATGATCGGCGCGGTCGGCACTGTCGCGTAGGGCGCGAACAGCAGATCGACCTTGTCGACATCGACCAGCTTGGAGTAGATCGCCGGCGTCTCGGAGGCGCTCGACTTGTCGTCATAAACGATCAGTTCGACCTTGCGGCCGAGCAGTCCGCCTTTGGCATTGATATCATCTCGCCAGATTTCGATGCCGAGCAGCGACGCCTTGCCGCCGCCCGCAAGGCCGCCGGTCTGCGGCATCGACATGCCGATCTTGATCGGCGGCTGCTGCGCAAGTGCGCTTGAACCCCGCGCAGCGACCGCAACGGCCATTGCGCCACCGAGAAATGTTCTGCGTTTCATTGACTCCCCCTCATTTGTTCGTTGTTTTCTGTCATTCTGGCACCGCCGGATCTTTCGCCCGGCTGTTGCGAAACTGGTGTCGTTGTGAGCTAGCCGGCTCCCGCCGGCGCGGCTTCGTTCTGGATTGATTTTTTCAGGATTGCCGACGGATCGGCGCCGACGCGCCCGCTGGTCTTGTCGGCCACGCTTTCGCGCGACAGCCGCATGTCGAAGCGGATGCTGGGCATGCCCTTGATCGGGCAATCCGGATCGTTGGCAACCACATCGACGGCGAGATCGCCGGACGAACCGAACACGACGTCATCGGCGAGATGGGGATCGTCGCGCAGATAAAGCGCAGTAACCAGCTCACGATAGCCCGATGCGCCGACCAGGAAGTGAATATGCGCCGGCCTCATGCCGTGCCGCGCCTGCGCTTTCACCATGGCGCCGACCGGTCCGTCCATCGGAATCGAATACCCGAGCGGCTTGACGGTACGCAGCACATAGAGGCCGTCAGTATCGGTTGTGAATACGCCGCGATAATCAACCGAGGTCGCGCTGGCCTGAATGTCGTAGAGGCCGTCGGCGCCGGTCTGCCAGATCGAAACCGTCGAGTTGGCGACCGGCTTGCCGGTGGCATCGGTGACGCGGCCGTAAAGCACGCATTCGCTGCCCGGCTTCGGGCTCCTGGCGATGGAAGCGCCGGCTGCGAGCGTTGGCGTGGCTTCGCGGTAAAACGGCCCAAGCAGGCTGGTGTTGGTGGCTTCCTCAAGCGCGGTGGCGTCGTGCAGGCCGTTGACCAGCGCGGAAAGCCCAAGCGTATCGGATAGCAGGATGAATTCCTGCCGCTCCGGCGAGCACATCTTGCCGGCAGCGGTCATGAATTCGATGCCCTTGATCCATTCTGCAGGTGTCAGATTGACTTCCCGGGCAAAGGCATGGAGGTGCTTGACCGCCGCCGCCATGATCGCCTTCAGGCGTGGGTCCGGCGTTGTCGCCATCTGGTCGAGCACGGCGTCCGTGATCGTTTCAGGCGTCAGCTCACGCATGCGTCACTCCCTGCACCTGCCGGCTGTTGTCAGGCCTGCCGACCGTTATTGCAGCAAGCCTAACCGCTTGTTGGGGATCAACACAAGGCGTCCGGGGGCGCCGCCAGCGCCCTCTCATCCAAATTGATACAGCCGTGTCGTCTCACATGGCTGCACAATCATGCGTCAGGGCACGCCGTGCGGGACCTACCGGCCCGCGAATTTTGCGACTGCACAGTCGGAGCCGCAAAGTGGGATCATTTCTCACGAATCGGCGGCGCAACCTTCTCAGCCGGCGCCGGCGGCAGGGCGGGTTGGGCGCCAGCCTTCTGCGCGTCCTGATCAGGCCGGGCCGGTTGCGGCGGAATATCCGACGGCCTTTGGCCGGTCGTGGCCGGCTCAGCCGGTGCGGGCGGCTTGCTTTCCGCACCCGGCGTCGATTGCGTGGGCGGCGTCACCTGCGCGATTTGCAGGGGATCGCGGGTACTCGTGAGCACGCTCATTGCAGCCACGGAAATGGCCAGTCCGGCCGCGATCATCAGCGAAGCGAGCCACATTTCCCGTCGGTATTCGCGTTGTCGGTCTACGGCGGACATTGTTCAACCCCACGAAATTGTTCGGGGGATCAACAACCGGCGGGGCTCATGGTTCCGCGGAACGCGTGCGATGGAACAGCCCTAACGGCGGAACTAATCCGTCGTGCTCACTTCCCAGGTGGCGTGCCTCACGCCGGGTTGATGCTGCAGGTCGACCACAACGGAATTGAGCTCGTTGGGATTGACCGCGGTGCTGACCAAAGTTGCCACGATCTCCAGGAGATCGTCGCCGAGTTCGACCACATTGACATCGGCCACCGGATAGCTCGCGGCTTCCAGCCTCTCCACCAGGCGGTCGCGCATATCGGGCAGCGCTTCGGGGGAGACCGCGACCTTGAAATAATAGGTTGCTTCCGACAACTGCTCGTTCAGCGGAATACGATTGATCGCATTCACGAGGGGACGCAGCAACGTATTTCCGGCGATCACAAAGATGGTGAGCACCACCGCCTGCGCGACCATGTCGGCGCCGGCGCAGGATCCGACCGCTGCCGACGCCCACAGCGTCGCCGCGGTATTGAGGCCGCGCACGTCCATGCCCTGCTTCATGATGACGCCGGCGCCGAGAAAGCCGATGCCCGACACGACATAGGCAATGACGCGCACCGCACCGTCAGCACCGGTCAGGTGCATGGCCAAGTCGACGAAGGCTGCCGCGCCAACGGCGACCAGCACATTGGTGCGCAAGCCCGCGGTGCGCTGCCTATATTGGCGCTCCGCACCGATCAAGGTGCCGAGCACGAACGCCGCAGTCAGGCTGACCAGCGTGTCGATGAAGTCGTGAATCTGGAAGGTCGTTAGAAAACGCATAGTTCCAAATAACGGCTGAATACGACGGATTGACTAAAATTCAAGAATTCCGGCGTCGCCGTCCTCCGTGCCGAGGGCCAGCAGCGTCCCCTTGGCGTTCCAGGCCAGCGCGGAGACCGCCTCGCTGCCATTGCGGCGCACCAGGATTTCCGCGCCGTCCTCGAGCCGCACGATCAGCACGGTGCCGTCGCTATAGCCGGCCGCCATGATATCCTGCTTCGGATGACAGGCGACCATCGAGACGCGCGCCTGCAGCGGCGCCAGCATCGCCGGCTCCTTGCCCATCGGTCCGTCCTTGCTGGTGAACGGCCAGATGATCACGGTGTCGGCGCCCGAGGTGGCAAGCCCTTTGCCGCCCACGCTCCACGACATCGAGCGGACGCGGCCGGGATAGCCGCTCATCCGCATGTGGCGGTTATCGGCGAGCCGCCAACCGTGCAGCGCCGGCTCGTGCATCGCAGTGACGAGGAATTTGTTGTCCGGGCTGAAGGTGACGCCGAGATGCGAGCCGGCCCATTCCAGAAATTCCGGCTTCGCGGCCATGTTGGGAAACCACAGCGTCACGCCATTGTAATGGGCGACCGCGACGCGCAGGCCCTTGGGCGCAAAAGCCAGCCCGCCGACGGTCGTCGGCGCGTCAAAACTCTTCTCATCGCCCTTGCCGCTGCGAACAAACGCGGTCTTGCCGGCCGACCAGGCAAACGCGCCATCGGGATGCAGCGCGACGTTGTCGATCCAGCGCCGCTTTGCGTCGGTCGCCAGCACCGACGGCTCGCCCTTTGCGTTCAGCGCGACGACCTTGCCGTCGTCGCCGCCCGTGATGATACGCTTGCCATCAGAGACCGCGCACAGGATGGCGCCGCCGTGAATGGCGACTTTCGAGACTTCACCCGCTTTGTTTGCCATCGCGGCGTTTTCCTCGGCGCCGACAAACACCGCGGTATCGCCAAGGAAATGGATCGAGGCGACGGGCATGCCGACCGGCAACACCCGCACCTTGTCGGCGATGGAAGCGATAGAGGGCGCTTCGCCCGGATCAAACTCTTTCATCACGTGACGATACAGCTTTCGAAGCCTTCGCGAATCGCCTGCTCCGGCAATTCGCGGCCGATGAAGACGACGCGGCTCTGGCGCTCCTCGCCGTCCTTCCACTTCCGCTGGTGATCACCCTCCAGCATCATGTGCACACCCTGGAACACGTAGCGGTCGTCATCGTCGGCGAACGCGAGGATGCCCTTGGAGCGTAAAATCTTCTGGCCTTCGGTGGCGACGAGGTTCTGCAGCCACGGCATGAATCGGGTGGGATCGAGCGGCTTGTCCGAGCGCAGCGACAGCGATTGCATGTCCTCGTCGTGGTAGTGCTTCAATCCGCCATGGCTGTGGCCGTGATCGTGATGATGGTCATGGCCATGATGGTGATCATGATCGTGGTGATGATCCTGGCCGTCGCCGGCGTCGAGGAATTCCGGCTCGATTTCCAATATGCGATCCAGATCGAACGCGCCGCGCTCAAGCACGTCCGTCAGCGCCACCTTGCAGCGCTCGGTACGGTGCAGCTTTGCGTAGGGGTTGATGCCGCGGATCCGCGCCTCGACCTCGGCAAGCTCGGGCTTGGAGACAAGGTCGGTCTTGTTCAGCACGATCACGTCGGCGAACGCGATCTGGTTCTTGGCTTCGGGCGCATCCTTCAGGCGGTCGCTCAGCCATTTGGCGTCAGCCACCGTCACGACCGCATCGAGGCGGGCGTTCTTCTGGACGTCCTCGTCGACGAAGAAGGTCTGCGCCACCGGGGCCGGGTCCGCCAGGCCGGTCGTCTCGACGATGATGGCATCGAACTTTCCCTTGCGCTTCATCAACCCGTCCATGATGCGGACGAGGTCGCCGCGCACCGTGCAGCAGACGCAGCCATTGTTCATCTCGAACACTTCTTCATCGGCACCGATGATGAGATCATTGTCGATGCCGATCTCGCCGAATTCATTGACGATGACGGCGTACTTCTTGCCGTGATTTTCCGACAGAATGCGGTTGAGCAGCGTGGTCTTGCCGGCGCCGAGATAACCCGTCAGCACGGTCACTGGAATTTTTTGGGACGAAGGTTCAGACATAACGGCTCCGGAGCGGAATTAGAGGGCGCGCCGGCAGGCAGGGAGGCCCCCGCCCTATAGGCTCAACGCGCTGGTCAGGGCCTTTATATTGTGCCTGACCATCGCAATGTAAGTGGGAGAATCGCCCTTTTCGCCGGTCAGGCTGTCGGAATAGAGCGTTCCGCCCACCCTGGCGCCGGTCTCGGCCGAGATCCGGCCGATCAGGCGGGGGTCGGTGACGTTTTCCATAAATACGGCCGGTATTTTGGCGGCCCTGATCTGGGTGATGATCCTGGCGATATCGCGGGCGCTGGCCTCGGATTCGGTCGAGACGCCGAGCGGCGCGATGAACTCAACGCCATAGGCAGCGGCGAAATAGCCGAAGGCGCTGTGGGTGGAGATCACCTTGCGTCGGCTTTCCGGAATTTTAGCGATTGCCTCGCGCAGGTTGCGCTCCAGCGCGTCGAGATCAGCAAGATAGGCGGCCGCATTGGACTTGAAGACTTCGGCATCGGCGGGCGCGACCGCCACCAGCGCATCGCGAATATTGGCGACATAGATCTTTGCGTTTCCGACCGATTGCCAGGCGTGTGGATCGGCTTCCGAGCCGACCTTGAGTGGCGCGATGCCGGCCGTGGTGGTCACGACTGCAGCCTTGCCGCCGGCCGCCTTCAACAGCCGCGACAACCAGCCCTCGAACCCAAGACCGTTGACGAAAACGAGCTTCGCATCCGCCACCTTCTTCGCATCCGCAGGCGCCGGCACATAGACATGGGAGTCGCTATTGGGACCGACCAGCGTGGTGACGTTGACGCGATCGCCGCCGACGTTGCGGACGAAATCGCCGAGGATCGAGAAACTGGCGACGACGTTGAGGCGATCAGCGGCACGGGCCAGGTCAGTGACCGCGATCAAGACTAGAGCAGCGAGCCAGAAGCGGAGCATGACTACGCCTCCAGATGACGGCCGGGAAACATCTGCCGCACCAGTCCGCTAACCGGGCCGAACAGCAGCGAAAGCACATAGAGCACCGCCGCGATCAGGATGATCGCGGGCCCCGACGGAATCTTGGTCTGGAACGACAGCACCAGCCCGGCATAGCCCGACACGATCGCGCTTGCGACCGCGATGCAGATCATGCCGGTGATGTC
>Ga0268266_10006722_pt1 | contig 10484 bp, 5 predicted proteins | sample KBSS13metaG_FD_190356 | JGI IMG/M metagenome (GOLD analysis project Ga0268266, IMG submission 190356) | Switchgrass rhizosphere microbial communities from Kellogg Biological Station, Michigan, USA - KBS S1-3 metaG (SPAdes) (version 2) | ecosystem: Host-associated > Plants > Roots > Rhizosphere >... | reverse complement strand
TCGGCTGTCGGTCATCGTGCCGTCGCCGAGCTGGCCGCGATCGTTCTTGCCCCAGCACAGCACGCTGCCGCTCGCGAGCACGCACGTGTGCTGGACGCCGCCCGCGACTTGCGTCGCTCCAGCGACGCCGAGGATCTGCACGGGCACCACCCGATCGGTCGCGGTGTTGTCGCCGACCTGCCCGGAGTCGTTCTCGCCCCAGCACCACAGCGAGCCGTCGTCGCGAATCGCGCACGTGTGCTCTTCGCCGGCGCCCACCGCCATCGCGCACGTCGTGCCCTGATCGGTATCGGGCAGGCAGAACCCGCCGACGCACGCGTAGTTGGTCGGGCACGGCCCGTCGGCGCCGCACTTGAACAGCGTGCCGTCGTAATCGACGCTGAGCGAGCACGCCGCGAGCAGCGCGCTCAACGCAGCGAACGCGACGCGCGTCACGGACACGGCAGGCTCACTCCTCTCACCGTCAGGTAGTCGACGACGCCGTCACCGAGCTCGCCCCACTGATCGAGTCCCCAGCACACGGGGCCCGAGCCGGTCTGCGCGCATGCGTGGCCGTTGCCGGCCGCGATCGACGTCGCCGTGAACGACAGCTTCTCCGGGCTGTTCTGCTGGTCGTAGGTGCCATCGCCGAGCTGGCCGAACTCGTTGTTGCCCCAGCACCACACGGAGCTGTCCATCTCGATCGCACACGTCTCTTCGTCACCGACGGTGACCGACGACACGTTCGACAGGACCATCGTCGGCGCGCCGGCGTTGCTGGTGTCGCCCTCGCCGACCTCGCCGTTGCCGTTGTAGCCCCAGCACCACAGCGTGTGATCGGCGAGCACCGCGCACGAAGTACCCGCCTGCCCGATGATCTGCTGGACGTTGGAGAGCCCAGCCACCGCGACCGGGCTCGCCGACATGTTCTCGTTGAAGTTGTCGGCGAGCTCGCCCGAGTTGTTGTCGCCCCAGCACGACAGCGTGTGATCGGCGAGCAGCGCGCACGTATGGCTGTAGCCGGCCGCGACGTCGATCGCGTTCGTGATCCCGACGACCTGCACCGGCGTCCCCGAGCTGCCGATCGCGCCGCTGCCGAGCTGACCGCTGCCGCCCTGGCCCCAGCACCACACGCTGCCGTCCATCAGCGCCGCGCACGCGTGCAGGCGGCCCGCGCTGATCTTCACGGCCGGCGCCGGTAGCGGCACGACGACCGGCACTGCGGCATCGTACGTGCTCGCGACGCCGAGCTGTCCCCCGGAATCATCGCCCCAGCAGTACACCGCACCGTTGCTGACGATCGCGCAGCCGAAGTCGAAGCCGCCGTCGATCTGCGTGACGTTGAGCAACAGCAGCGGCGCCGGCGTACCGCGATTCGTGTACGTGCCGTCGCCGAGCTCGCCGGACAGGTTGAGGCCCCAGCAGCTCGCGCTCTGATCGGGAAGCGTCGCGCACGTGAAGTCTCCCGACGGCGCGAACGCCGCGCCGCTCGGCGGCTGGATCGCGACTGGCGATGGCTGCGTCGTGCGCAAGCCGTCGCCGAGCTGGCCGTGCGAGTTGTAGCCGTCACACGCGATCGAGTTGTTCGCGAGCAGGACGCACGTGTGCGAGCCGCCGGCCCCGATGCCGGTCACACCGGAGAACGTCTTCGACGGCGCTGGCACGTCGTAGTCGACGTTGTCGAGGAACCGCCCGTTGCCGCCGTTGCCCCAGCACCACATGTCGTGGGCATCCGTGATGCCGCACATGTGCTGGTCGCCGCCGACGAGCTTGGTGAACGTCACCGGCACCGCCGACACGGCCGGCTTGTTCTGGATCGAGTTGTCGAGCACGCCGTTCGCGAGCTCGCCGTCGCGGTTGCCGCCCCAACAGGTCAAGCCGCCGGACCCGAGCGCGCAGCCGCTCACCGACGTCATCGCGACGTGCGTCGCGCCGGTGATGCCCGGCACCGCCGCCGGCATCCCGCGATTGGAGCCCGAGCCGTCGCCGAGCTCGCCGTTGATGTCTTCGCCCCAGCACCACACGCTGCCGTCCATGCGCACGACGCAGCTGGTCTCGTCGGCGGTCGCGAGCTCGACCACGCTGTCGACCATCGCCGGCATCGGCATGCCGCGCGTGGTCGTCCCGCCGTCGCCGAGGTCGCCGTGGTCGTTCCAGCCCCAGCACTGCACGGTCGTGCCGGTCAGCACGCACGTGTGCTGATAACCGATCGTCAGCTGCGACACGCCCGACACGAGCGCCTTCACGGGCGTGCGGCTATCGGTGGTCGTGTTGTCGCCGAGCTCGCCGTGGCTGTCCTGGCCCCAGCAAAATACGTCGCCGGTCCCGAGCAGCGCGCACGTGTGCAAGTAGCCCGCGGCCACCGCGACCACGTTCTCGAGGTTCGGCACGAGCACCGGGATCGGCGAGTCTTGTGTCGAGCCGTCGCCGAGCTGGCCGTGATCGTTCTTGCCCCAGCACCACACGGTGCCGTCCTTGCGCACCGCGCACGAGTGCTCCTCGCCGGCGCCGACCGCGATCGCGCACGTCGTGCCGCTCGGCGCCGCGGGGACGCAGACGTTGTCGAGACAGGTCTGGCCGTCGGGGCAGGCGTCGGCGGCGCCACACGCTTGCAGCTCCGTCTTGACGGTCAGCGTGCAGCCGGCCGTGGCGAACAGCGCGATGACGAGCGCCGCCTTCAAAACGTGCCTCCGAACACGACGCTGCCGCCGCCCGCCGACGGCACGATCGCGACGCGATGCTCGGCGTGCGGCCGCACCGCGAACAAGATGACGGTGCCGAGTGCGAGCGCGCCGGTCACGCCGAGCCCGATGTTGAGCGCGAGCACCTCGTGGCGCAGCCGCGCCTGGAGCAGCGTCGCGTCGCCGTCGAACACGTGGTCCGAGCTGTTGGCGACGACGGTGTCGAGGTGATCCTTGGTCTGCAGCGTGACCACGCCGAGGTATGCCGTCGCGCCGCCGATCGCGACGGTCGCCACACCCCAGACCCACCATCGCAGCAGCACCGGCCGTGACGTCGGCGGCGGCTCCGCGCGTTTGACGATCTTCGTCGAGCTGGTCGTCGCGGTAGCGGTCGTCGTCGCCGGCGGCGGCGGCGGCTCGGGCGCGGCGCCCGTGATCACGATCGGCACGTCGCTCGAGCCGAGCTCGACGACGCGATTGCCGTGCTTGTCGACGGCCTGCACGCGCAGATCGAGACGATGGCCGTGCGGCAGCTCGATCGCGATCTCCTTCGTGCCCTCGCCGTCGAGCTCGCGCTCTCGGCCGCCGTCGGCGCGCACGAACACGCGCGCGCCCGTGATCAACTTCTGCTTGTCGGAGACGACGACGAGCGTGACGCTCGGCGGATCGGCCGACGTCTCGGTCTTGACCTTGATCGGCGCGGTGCTCGCCGCGGCAGCCGTGAACGGCCGCGTGATCTTGGGCGACGTGCCCTGCGGCAGCGTGCCCTTCGGATCGATCGAGAGCCACTTCGCGAACGCGCGCTTGGCCGCCGCCGAATCGCCGAGCGCGCCTTCGACGATCCCGCTGAGCATGTAGATCTCCGCGAGATCATCCGGGCCCGCCGTGCCCGCCGCGAGCGCATCGGCGAGCGCGAGTCGTGCCGGCAGATAATCCGAGTTATCGACGTCTTTTCGCGCAGTCGCCAGGGCGTCGTCGGCACGAGCAGAACCAGCACCGACGACCAACCCCAGCGCGAGCACGATTGCAGCTCGGCGCATCGGCCGCGATCGTATCACCACGACGGTGTCGGCTGTCGCCGCACATCGTCACCATTCGATACGGAGCGTTGGAGCAATCTTTCCCGATTCGATGCTGATCGTCGCGGTGCGTGTCGATCCCGACGACGAGACGGCTTTCACAGCGTGATGCCCCGGCGGCACCTTGATCTGCACGAGCGGCGTGTCGCCGTAGCTCTTGCCGTCGATGTAGATCGTCGCGTAGACCGGCTTCGAATCGATCGTGATGAGACCCGGTGGGCCCGCCGGAGCCGTCGCGACGGCTTCGTGCTGCTCGTGCTCGTGCTCGTGCGTGATCGGGCGGTGCGTCGGGGCTTTCGCGGGCTCGTGCTTCTTCGGATCCTCGGCCGCGACCGCGACGTCGCTGCCCGTGGCGCTTCCCACAGGCTCCTCGGCGGCCGCAACCGCGGCGTCCACGGCCACGACGGGGGTCGGTTCCGTCGCGACGTGATGCGACGGCGGCATGACCTCGACGTCGGTCGCGCTCGAGCCGGCGGAGGCTTGCGCCGGGGTTGGTTCTTCCTTGTTGAGCACCATCCAGCCGGTGACGCCGGCCGCGCCGAGCACGGCGACGATCGCGATCAGCCACGGCAGCTTCGACGGCCCGCGGTGCGCCACCGGCGCTTGTTTGTGCGACGTGCGCGCGGGCGGCAGCGTCGGATCGCGGCGCGGGATCGCCGTGCCGGGCGGCGCGATCGTCACGCCCGACGGATCCATCGCAGTCATCTCGGCGCTGCGCGCACGCCAGCCCGGCGGCGGCGTGAATCCACTCGCCGATGGCTCGTCGTCTTCGAGCGCGCGGATCGCCTGCTGCGCGCGCACGTAGTGCTCGACCTCGGCCTGCGCTTCCTCGAGCTTGCCGCGAATGTTCGACACCGGCGTCTGACCGGTCGGGCGCGCCCAGCGATTCGACTTCTCGAGATCGAAGTTGTCGCCCTGCCGCGCCTGATCGAGCAGCAGCTGCTGCTCCGACAGCACGCGCTCGAACGACTGCTCGACGATGTCGGCGATCTGCGCGGCCGTGAACAGCCCGCCGAGCGGCGCGACGGCCTGCGCGAGCGCCTCGCCGAACGCGCGCGCCGTCGGGAATCGCTCGTCGCGCTCGCGCGACACCGCGCGTGCGATCGCGTCGCCGGCGAGCGGCGGGACGTCGGGGCGCAGCTCGCAGATGTGCGGGATCGGCTCGGCCGTGATCGCCTGGAACGTCAGGAACTCGGTGTCGCGCTTGAACAGGTGGCGCTGCGCGAGCGCCTCCCACAGCACGGTGCCGAGCGCCCAGACGTCGGCGCGCCGATCGACCTTCTCGCCGCGCAGCTGCTCGGGCGCCATGTAGCAGTACGTGCCCTTGAGCGCGCCGGTGCTGGTCTTCGCCGACTGGTCCTGGACCTTCGCGATGCCGAAGTCGAGGACCTTCACGATGCCGTCGCGGGTGACGAACAGGTTCTGCGGGGAGATGTCGCGGTGCACGACCTCGAGCAGCTCGCCGCTCGTCGCCTTGAGCTGATGCGCGTGATGCAGCCCTTCGCACGCCTGCACGCCGACGCCGGCAACCAGCTGGATCTCCGGCGCCATCGGATAGTAGTCGCGGCGCCGGAAGATCGAGAGCGGCACGCCGGCGAGGTACTCCATCGCGATGTAGTACTGGCCGCCGATCTCGCCGAGCTCGAACACCTGGCACACGTTGGGGTGCGAGATCCGCGCGACGACCCGCGCCTCGTCGAGGAACATCGCGACGAACTGCGGGTCCTTCGCGAGGTGCGGAAGAATCCGCTTGATGCAGATCAGCTTCTCGAAGCCGCCGTCACTGAGCAGCCGCGCGAGAAAGATCTCCGCCATCCCACCGGTCGCCAACTTGGCGACGAGCGTGTACTTGCCGAAGCTGCTTGCTTCGGAGGCACGCGCAACCTCCATTGGCAGAAAGTATAACCCCTACAGACCGATCCAGTAGTTCACCTTGACCATCACGAGGTTGTCACCGGGCGTGTTGGTCGCCAGCTCGTTGAAATCGTGCCCCGGCAGGAACCGGCCGTCATCGAGCGAGTTGGTTCGTCCGTGATTCCAGATCACGAACACGGTCGAACCTGGGAGGTACTCCCACCTGAGCACCACCGTCGAGCGCAGCTGCAAGAACGCGAAGTCGGGCCGCGAGAAGTCGTAGTAGCCGTTGTAGTCGACGTACTCGACGTCGTTCGACTCGACGATCTGACTGCCGGTCAGCACGTGGAACCGATCGCGAAAATTCGCCGCGTGCGGGTTGTCGACGTCCTTGTAGTCGAAGTAGCGGCCGGTCCCGACGAACGGCTGTGCGTAGGCCTGTAACGTCAGGTGCGGCGAGAACGTCCAATCGAGGCGGATCGTCATCGACGCCGTGACCTGGTGGATCGAGGCCATGAGGTAGTGCAGTCCGCCTGTCGTGTCGGTCGTACCCGCCACGTACTGCATCGGGTCGTCGCGCTCCATGAAGCTCGGCCCGAGCATGAGGTCGAGGTTCGGACGCGCCTGGATCGTCGCCGCCAGATCGACCTCGCCTTGCGTCTCCTCCGCGGTCCAGTCCCAGTTGCCGAACGTGTTCAGGCTGAACCAGACCTTCTCGCGCTGATCGGTGACGATGCCGAGGTTGAAGTTCGCCGACGGATTCGTGCGCAGCATCGGCCCGCCGCGCAACGCGACCGGATCCCAGCCCGCGCTCTGGATGCTCGCGTAGTAACCGACGTTCCAGTAGTTCTGCAGCTGCATGTTGCCGTTGGACTCGAGGCCCTTCGACTCGATCGTCGGCTCGAAGTTGTTCACCTCGAACACGTCGGCGCTGATGTTCCAGTTGAGCAGCTGCGGGCCGGGATCGTTGTCGTGGTACTGGCCCCACAAGAATGGGATCCAGCGATCCGAGCTGTTCTGGTAGCCGATGTCGTTGAGCTCGAGGCCGGGCGAGCGCAGATCGCCGCCGAACAGCCACGACCAGTGCTTGGTGTCGCCGAAGCGGCCGATCTTGTAGCTGAGGCCGAAGCCATCCATGCTCGTGCGCGTCGGATCGAAGCTGACGTCGGTGGCGTCGGGGCGCTGGAACAGGTGGCGGTTGCTCTCCTGGAGCAGTGCCATCGCGTCCTGGGAACCGTGGACGTAGCTCGACACGAACGACGCGTTCGCGACCCACGCGTTGTCCCACCACCGCGACTGGATCTGCGCGCCCGCCGTGTACGCCTGATCGGCGAGCGAGGCTGCAAGCCCGCTGTCGCCGAGCGCGCGATCGACGGCCGTGAACGACAGGCCCGTCGACACGTTGCCGTCCGCGAAGTCGCGCTTGATGCGGCCGACCGCGTAGTTGGTCGGCACCGCGACCGCGCTCTTCACGGTCTGATTGTTTAGATCGATGTAGTCGACCGACTCGCCGCCCGTGACCGCGTCGAGCACGCCGACCGACCAGCCGCCCGGCGTCTTGCCGGTCAGCTTCGCGGCGCCGTAGATCGTCGTCGCGTCGGGCTGCTGCACGTAGTTGTACGGCACGTTCGGAACGTCGGGCGCCGCGCCGATGCGCCGGCTGTAGAACTGGCCCTCGGGGCCGTTGTCGCTGTTGCCGATGAACAGCTTGAACAGGTCGGTGCCCTCGAGGAAGAACGGCCGACGCTCGGCGAAGAACAGCTGATTCGGCGACAGGTTCACCGCCGACGGATCCTGCTCGACCTGGCCGAAGTCCGGGTTGATCGACGCCGACAGCGTGAACGCCGGCCCGAGCCCGTACTTGAGATCGAGCCCGACGCCGCCCTTCGGTGCGATCTTGCTGTTGAGCGGATCGCCGGTGCCTCCCGGCGGCGCGTCGAACCCGCCGGTCGCGTACGGCAGAAGCTCGAGCCTCGGCTTTGGCTGGAGCTGATCGAGGCCGTCGAGCTCGCCGAACTTCGACACGACCTGCGGCGCGTTGCGCGGCCACGGCGACCACGTCGACTGCTCCTGCGTGCGGCCGACCTGGCGCAGGATCTGGAAGCCCCAGTCCGGCTCGCCGCCGGCATAGCGCAGCTGGTTGAGCGGGATCCGGAACTCGGCCGTCCAGCCCGTGGCCGTGATCTTCGAGTCGCCGGTCCACACCGCATCCCACGTGTCGTCGGAGTTTTGATCGTCGTAGAGCAGCATGTCGCGCTGCACGCCGGCGGCGTTGAGCTGGAACGCGTACGCCGTGCGGTGATCGTGATAGGAGTCGAACGCGATCAGGACCTCGTCGGCGACCGCGTCGACGTCGCGCCGGGTGAGCAGCGCGCGGATCAGCTCCGGATGATCGTCGGTGGACCACACGCCGACGTAGACCGCGGCGTCGTCGAACATCATGGCGAACGTCGTCTCGTGGTCGGGCTTGGCGCCGAACGTCGGGAAGTGCTGCACGAAGCCGCCCTGCTTCGGCGCCTTCGCCCAGCACGGCTCGTCGAGTGCGCCGTCGATCGTCACCTCGCAGGTACGGCGAACCGCATGCGCTCGAACCGCCTTCGGCTGGTCTTGAGCGGATGCGATCGCGGTCGACGCGAGCACGATCAAAAAGGCTAAGCGCAGCATTCGTGCCGAGAGATCCGCCCGACGCACACACGGTGGACGAGGCAGAGGAACCCCAGGTTGCCATCGTCCCATTCCCGATACCAAGCGACGCCCTGCGACACCCTCCGTACCTCGCTACGGCTTCATCAGGCGTGAGGTGCGGTCGGCGTCGAGCTCGTCGCGGACGCGCGCGTGCTCGAGCAACAGCTGCGTGATCGACAGCTGGAGCTCGTCGCGGCCACCGATCGCGCACGGCGAGAACTCGAACTGGCCGACGTGCCAGTCGAGTAGCTGCATCATGCGCTGTTTCGGCACGCCGTTGCCGGTCGAGCACTCGACCTTGAGGATGCGGCCCTCCGACACGAACAGCCGCGCGATCTCGTTCTCGCGCACGAGCAAGAGGATCCCCGACTTGCGCTCGAACTCGAACAGCGACAGCAGCGTGCTGAGGCCGATGTCGACGAGGTTGCCACGCAAGCCCGGGTTCGCCGCCGGGACCACCGGCGCGACCACGCGATGCACGCGGATCACGAGCTCCTCGTCGAGGAACGGCTTCGGAATGTAGTCGCGCACGCCGGCGCGAAACGCTTCCAGTCGCGCCAGATCGGCTTCGTCGCCGGCGAGCACGAGCGGCACGCCCGACAGCGACTCGTGATCGGACATCGCGTACGCGAGATCGACGCCGGTCATGCCGTCCATCGTCGCGGCGCACACGACGACGTCGGGCCGCCACACCGCGCACGCGGCGAGCGCGTCGGTCGCGGTCGCGCAGCCCGTGACCTTGAATCCAGCGCCCTCGAGACAGCGCACCATCCGCGTGCGGAGCGGCGTGCTCGGCTCGACGACGATCGCCTGCATCGTGGTCGTGAGCCCGGGGCTCGTCGATTCGGTCTTGACCGAGTCGATGTGCGCGCGGAGCTTGAGCCGCGACGTCGTCTCGCCGCCGATCAGCTCGAAGCCCATGCCGGGATGGCGGCCGAGAGCGCGCGCCGCCGACGGCGTCAGCATGTGCACGACGCGCGCGTGCAGCCCGAGCAGCGAGCCGTCGGGAAGAAACAATCGGATCTCGGTTTCTTCGCCGACCGGCAACAGCGCTTCGGTGCGAATGAACAAGCCGCGCGGCGAGACGTCTTCGGTCTCCGCCTCGACGACGCCCGACGGCCGATCGAACTCGACTCGACAACGACTGACGAGCCGTGGTTCGCGGCCTCGGCGCGAATTCGCCACCACCTCGAAGGATAGCGGGGTGGCTATTTCTTGTCCTGTTTGCGCGGGCTTATCGAAGTACTTAATTAGATTCGGCTTACGGGAAGTGCTTGCGTTCGTCGCATCTTTTCAAGAATCTCTGAACGTTCTGGAGACATCGAAAGGACCACCATGAGCGTCGCAGTCGAACGGCCCACCCACGCGTCCGTGCTCGATCGCCTGGCGGCGGTCACGACCACGCGCGGCGCCCGCGACCTGTCCGCGCGGCTCGCCGAGCTCGATCGCTGGGTCCGTGCGGACCTCGTCGACTTCGAAGCCGAGCTCGCGCTCCTGCCGCGCGGTGCACGCGCCGTCCAGCAAGCGGCACATCACCTGCTCGACCTGCGCGGCAAGCACCTGCGCCCGACGTGCGTCGCGCTCGCGAGCCGGTTCGGCTCCGGCTTCACGCCGGCCGCACGCTCGCTCGCGGTTGCGGTCGAGCTCGTGCACACCGCGACGCTGCTCCACGACGATGTCGTCGATCTCGCCGAGCGCCGTCGCGGCGAGCCGGCCGCCTGCACGGTCTACGGCAACGCCGCGTCGATCTTCGCCGGCGACTGGCTGCTCGTCGCGGCGCTGCGCCGGATCGCCGCGAGCGGCGTGCCCGGCGTGCTCGACAAGATGCTGGAAGTCATCGACGAGATGATCCTCGCCGAGTCGCTCCAGCTCGAGCGCCGCGGCCGGATCGAGGCCGATCCCGACGAGTACTTCCGGATCGTCGAGGGCAAGACCGCCTCGCTGTTCCGCTGGGCGATGGCCGCCGGCGCGCGCGCGAGCGGCCACGGTGCCGACCTCGAGCACGCGCTCGATCGCTACGGCCTCCACCTCGGCGTCGCGTTCCAGGCGATCGACGACGAGCTCGATTTCCGCACGTCGGGCACCGGCAAGGACGCGTTCGCCGATCTGCGCGAGGGCAAGATGACGTACCCGCTCGTGGTCGCGCTCGAGCGCCAGCCGGCGCTGCGCATGCGGATCGAGAGCGTGCTCGCCGGCGAAGCCGATC
>Ga0268266_10006717_pt1 | contig 10490 bp, 13 predicted proteins | sample KBSS13metaG_FD_190356 | JGI IMG/M metagenome (GOLD analysis project Ga0268266, IMG submission 190356) | Switchgrass rhizosphere microbial communities from Kellogg Biological Station, Michigan, USA - KBS S1-3 metaG (SPAdes) (version 2) | ecosystem: Host-associated > Plants > Roots > Rhizosphere... | reverse complement strand
CTGCGCCTGCATGATGTCGGCCATCCGCATTTCGGCATCGCGCGCTTGCTCCGCCGCCTCGGCCGCGGCAACCGCGCGGGCGCGCCCGGAACGCCACAACGAGACGATCAGCGCGACAAGCAGCGCGACGAAAAGGAAGGCGCCGAACGCCAGCGCATGGCCAAGCGTGATGGTCGTCGCGCCGAGCCTGGCGATCGGCTCCGATAGTATGGTTGTCAGCTGGTCCATCGGACAAGCATAGCCGATTCGCGCAGGCGAGACAGATCAAAACGAGAACAATTGACAGCGAGACCGGTTGACGCCTCTGGAATGACGAATTACCTCAAGGCCATGCCGATCAAGCCGCTTATCATTCTCCCCGATCCGTTGCTGCGCCTCGTTTCCAAACCGGTCGAACGCGTGGACGACGGCCTGCGCCGATTTGCGACCGACATGCTGGACACCATGTATGACGCGCCGGGCATCGGCCTTGCGGCGATCCAGGTCGGCGAACCCTTGCGCATGTTGGTCATCGATCTCGCCAAGGAAGGCGATCCACCGGCGCCGCAGATTTTCATCAATCCTGAAATCGTCGAAAGCTCGGACGAGCGCTCGGTCTATGAGGAAGGCTGCCTGTCGATCCCGGATTATTATGCCGAGGTCGAGCGGCCTTCGAACGTGCGGGTCAAATATCTCGACGCGCAGGGCAAGCCACAGGAGGTCGCGGCGGAAGGGCTGCTGGCCACGTGCCTGCAGCATGAGGTCGACCATCTCAACGGCGTGCTCTTCATCGACCACATCTCCAAGCTGAAGCGGGATATGGTGGTGAAGAAATTCAAGAAGCTCGCCAAGGACCGCCCGCCGCCGAGCCGCATGGTGGGGTAGGAACGGCTGCCGAAGACGCTTCTATATAAGCGCCGCAAGAACGCGACCGAGCGCGGCCGCCTGATCCGATAGGACCGAATGACGCTTCGCCTTATCTTCATGGGAACGCCGGAGTTTTCCGTGCCGACGCTGCGCGCCCTGGTCGACGCCGGCCACGACGTTGCCGCGGTCTATACGCAGCCGCCGCGACCGGCCGGCCGGCGCGGCCTGGAGTCGACGCCGTCGCCGGTGCAGCGCGAGGCCGAGCGGCTCGGTGTGGAAGTGCGCACGCCGGTCTCGCTGAAGGGCGAAGTCGAGCAGCAGGCATTTCGCGATCTCCGCGCCGACGCGGCGGTCGTCGTTGCCTACGGCCTGCTGCTGCCGGTCGCCATCCTTGAAGGCACGCGGCTCGGCGCGTTCAACGGTCACGCTTCATTGCTGCCACGCTGGCGCGGCGCGGCGCCCATCCAGCGCGCCATCATGGCGGGCGATCGCGAGACCGGCATGATGATCATGCGGATGGATGCAGGGCTCGACACCGGGCCGGTTGCACTGACCGAGCGCGTGGCGATCGACGGCGCCATGACAGGCGGCGAACTGCACGACCGGTTGATGCCAGTCGGCGCGCGGTTGATGGTCGCCGCACTGACGCAACTCGAGGCCGGCACATTGAAGCTCGCTGCACAGTCCGCTGAAGGCGTGACCTATGCCCGAAAAATCGACAAGGCGGAGACGCGCGTCGATTGGAAGCAGCCGGCCGAAACCGTGCACAATCATATCCGCGCGCTGTCTCCATTCCCCGGCGCCTGGTGCGAGCTCGAGCTGGCGGGCAAGCCCGAGCGCCTGAAGATTCTACGCTCGGTCGTCGTCGATGGCATCGGCGAGCCTGGTGTGCTGCTCGACGATGAGCTCACGGTCGCTTGCGGCGGCGGGGCGGTGCGGCTCGTCGAAGTCCAACGCGCCGGCGGCAAGCCGCTGACTGCTCGAGACTTCTTGCGCGGCGTAAAACTCGCGAAAGGAGCGAGGCTGTGATCGCGCTTCCCTTCCCTGGCCGGTGGCAGTAGTGCCTCGCTACCGCCTCGACATCGAGTATGACGGCAGCGCCTATGCCGGCTGGCAGCGCCAGTCCGGCCAGCATTCGGTGCAGGCGGCGCTCGAGCAGGCGGTCAAGGGTTTTTGCGGCGAGGACGTGACCATCCGCGGCGCCGGCCGCACCGATGCCGGCGTCCACGCGACAGGGCAGGTCGCGCATCTCGATCTCGCCAAGGCTTGGCCCGACGACACCGTTCGCGACGCGGTCAACGCACACATGCAGATGGCGGGCGAGACGGTCAGCGTGCTTGCCGCGTCGGTCGTGGCGGACGATTTCGATGCACGCTTCTCGGCGGTCGGTCGCCATTATCTCTATCGCATCGTCAACCGCCGCTCGCCGCTGGCGCTTGAGACGAAGAAGGCCTGGTGGGTGGCGCGCTCGCTCGATGCCGATGCTATGCATGAGGCCGCGCAAGTGCTGGTCGGCCGGCACGACTTCACGACCTTCCGGTCGGTGCAATGCCAGGCCAAGAGCCCGGTCAAGACACTCGACCGGCTCGATGTCAGGCGCGACGGCGAGGCGATCGAAATCCGCGCTTCGGCGCGCTCCTTCCTGCACAATCAGGTGCGTTCCATGGTCGGTTCGCTGAAGCGAGTCGGCGAAGGCGCATGGAGTTCCGCCGATCTCGCGGCGGCGCTGGAAGCGCATGACCGCGCGGCGTGCGGACCAGTCGCACCGGCCGACGGCCTCTATCTTATAAGGGTCGACTATCCGAGCGCTTGATCGACGGCGGGCAGTCCGACGATGAACTGCAGCCCGTAGAGCACGATCAACGACAGCAGGAACATGCCGGCAAAGACCGCGGTTGCGATCGTTGCCCCCTTGCCGAGCGCGGCATTGGTCAACCGCCACGTCAGCGCCAGCGACAGCACGAACAGCGCCAGCGAAACGACCGAGGAGAAATCGTCGGCACTGGGCACGAACATCCTGAGCAGCGTCGGCGGCAGCATCAGCCAGACCAGCAGCGCCGAGCCCCAGTTGCTTGAAATGACGTAGTGCGCGAAGCGGTCGCTCAGCCCAGAGGGACCGGCCACGGCCGCGAAGGCGCCGAGCGGAATGATCCATGCGCCGAGATCGACCGTGGCCAGGCGCAGCATGATCGACAGGCGGTCGCCGAACGACACGTAGCCGGCGGCCAGCGTATTGGTGATGGTGACCCAGCCGGCGATCAGCGCCGGCAGCGCGATGGCGATCGCAAAGAACGAATTCCAGAATCCGTCGGCCGAGATGTCGAGCAGGCGCAGGCCTTCCGGCTTGCCCATCATCATGCGCCAGCTGCCAGTAAAATACTGCTGGATTTCCTCGAGTCTGGGCATGCCTAGCCGAACCATTCTTCGAGGAAGCGGCCATAGATGCCCGTCAAGGTTTCCAGGTCGCTGAGCGCAACGCGTTCGTCGACCATGTGCATGGTCTTGCCGACCAGGCCGAACTCGACGACCGGGCAGTAATCCTTGATGAAGCGCGCATCCGAGGTCCCGCCGGAGGTCGAGAGCTGCGGCGTGCGGCCGGTGACGGCTTCGATCGATCGGCCGAGCGTGGCGATGAGGCTGTCGTCGCGCGTCAGGAAGACGGGGCTCGCGCGGCCGCGCCACTCGACGTCGTAGTCGACCGTCTCCTTGCGGCCTTTGCGGTATGTCTTGCGGCGTGCGGCGCGATCCAACCGGTTGTGGATCTCGGCCTGCAGCGTCTCGGCGGTCCAGGTGTCGTTGAAGCGGATGTTGAAGGCCAGCGTTGCCTTGCCCGGCGTCACATTGCCTGCCGGGTTGCCGACATCGATCGTCGTCGGCTCGAGGTTGGTCGGCTGAAAATTTTTCGTGCCCGCATCGAAGGGCGGCCGGAGCAGCGCGTCGGCAAGCTGCATCAGCCCGCGCAGCGGATTGTCGGCCAGATGCGGATAGGCGGAATGGCCCTGGCGGCCGTTGACGGTGATCACGCCCGACAGCGAGCCGCGCCGCCCGACCTTGATCATGTCGCCAAGCTGCTCGGGATTGGTCGGCTCGCCGACGATCGCCGCGTCCCACACTTCGCCTTTGGCGGCTGCCCAGTCGAGCAGCTTGGCCGTGCCGTTGATCGATGGCCCTTCCTCGTCACCGGTGATCAGGAAAGACACCGAGCCCTTGAGCGCGCCATGTTTCTCGACGTGCCGCGCCACCGCGGCGGCAAAGCAGGCGATGCCGCCCTTCATGTCGACGGCGCCGCGGCCGTACATGTGCCCGTGCGCGATCTCTGCGGCGAAGGGCGGATGCGTCCATGCCGCCTCGTCGCCGGTCGGCACGACGTCGGTGTGTCCGGCGAACATCAGATGCGGACCGTTGCCGGAGAGACGTGCATAGAGGTTCTCGACGTCAGGCGTGCCGTCTTCCGAAAACAGCGGCCGCTCGACCGAAAAGCCGAGCGGCTTCAGCATCGCCTCAAGCACTTCAAGCGCGCCGCCCTCGGCGGGCGTCACGGAAGGGCAGCGGATCAGGGCGGCAAGATTTGCGGCGGGATCGATAGGCAATCTCATGGCCGCGAGGGATAATCGAAAGCGCCAGCCATGTCACGCCACGCCCGGCAATTCGCGTCAGCCGAAATTGCACCGGGTGAAGGCTTCCCTCAATGCCCGTTGACGCCGCCCCTTCGGCATGCGGACATGGAGCGCAGGAGGCCTGATGTTGGACCCAGCGACCCGCATAGCCGTGGCCGGCGCCGGCAGTATTGGCTGCTACGCCGGCGGCTGCTTGGCGCTGGCCGGCCGCAAGGTCACGCTGCTTGCGCGGCCGCGCATCGTCGAGGCTGTCGGCAAGACCGGCCTGACCATCGTCGATCTAGATGGCAGCGAGCGCAAACTTGCGCCGTCCGTGCTGGTCGCGAAAGTCGATCCCGCGGAGGCGTTCGCCGGCGCGGGCCTCGTGCTGGTGACGGTGAAGAGCGGCGACACGGCCGAGATAGCGGAGACCATCGCCCGCCTTGCGCCGCCGGACGCCACGGTCGTCAGCCTGCAGAACGGAACCGGCAATGCAGCCCGCCTCCGGCAATTGCTGCCGGCGACGCAGCGCGTAGTCGCCGGAATGGTGCCATTCAACGTGGTCCAGGACGAAACGCCGGACGGGCGCCTGGTGTTTCGGCGGACCACCAGCGGCCAGATGCACGTCGAAGCCGGTGTGCCCGGCCTGGTCGAGTTGCTTGACGTCGAGGGCTGTGAGGCGGCGCCTGCCGCCGATATGGCCGCGGTGCTGTGGGGCAAGCTCATCCTCAATCTCGGCAACGCGATCAACGCGCTCTCCGGCTTGCCGCTCGCCGAGCAACTCGCCGACCGGCGCTGGCGATTGCTGCTTGCGGCACAGATGGACGAGGCGCTGTCGGTGATGCACCGCGCCGGCATCAAGCCGGTGGCGATCGGTCCGTTGCGGCCGGCTTTGCTCCCTTACGTGCTGCGCTTGCCGGACTTTCTTTTCCGCTTGCTCGCCCGACGCATGGTCTCCGTCGATCCGAAGGCGCGATCCTCGACCTTGCAGGATCTCGACCGCCGGCGCCGCACCGAGACCGATGAGTTCCAGGGCGCCATCGTGCGGCTTGCCGAACAGGCCGGCATGGACGCGCCATTGTCGCGGATGGTTCTCGAAAAGATCCGCGCGGCGGAAGCGGCCGGCAAGGGTTCGCCACAGCTGACGCCCGACGACCTCAGGCTGCCTTAGCAGGCGCGAAGGACGTCAGCGCGCCGAAGCGCCTTCGATCAGCGTGATCTTCTGCCAGATCTTCCGTGACAGATTGGAGCCGAGCGCCTCGATGTCATTGACCGCTTCGATCACCACCTCGTCATTGACGGACTGCGCAAACAGCGCGGCGACCTTGCCGGTGATCGACAGCATTTCGGAGCAGTAGTCGAGATAGGCGGCGAGCTCAAAGCGGTCGGTGATATGCGGCGCCGATTTTTCGGTTCGCTTGTAGCCCGCCGACAGCACGTTCGGGTCCTTGGTAAGCTGATGCATGTCGATGACGTGGATCAGCGAGCGCAGGCCGTGCAACTCGCGGAACACCCGTTGGCGCTTGATGCCTTGCTCGGCGCGGAATAGTGCAAGGAGTCCGAGGCCGGCAAGCAGCAGCGTGTTGATCGATGCCTCGATGCCTTGCACGGACTCGGCCGCGTCGCCGCCGGAAAAGCGATCGAACGGCAGGATCGTGCCGACGAAGATGAACAGCGCGGCGCCCGCAGCGATTGCCACGCCGGTCAGGATGCGCAGCCACAGGATCGGTTGCGCCAGCTCATGCGCGCTCGCAGACAGATCGCGAGACAGCGACACCAGCTCGGTCACCACCTTGCGCAATCCGGAATCCGGAAAGCGTGCGGCGATGCGCTCCTGTAGCCGCTCGGCGGTGGCGATGATTTGCAGCGGATCGAGCGTCCGGTAGTGCGTTTCGCTGTGACCGGTGCTCTCGACCATGACTCAGGCCGGCGCGTTGGGCCGCGTCCCGTATTTGTTTGGGCCGGGATCGCCCTTCACCAGGGAAAGCACGATGAACACGATGAAGCCGATGACCAGCGTCACCAGCGCCCAGGCGGCCGGCTTGTCGAAATCATGCAGGCGCTTGGCGGTCAGTGCGAGGTTCGCCCAGGCGGAGACCAGCAGGGCCACGAGTAGCGCCAGCGCCCAACCTTGCGCTGCGGCGCTCTCCGGCGGCACCAGCGAGAAGCGATAGAGCGGGAACAATTGCATCACGAACACCAGCAGCCCGGCGAGGAAATAGACCGCCGGGCTGATGCGTCCACTGAGGCTGAAGAAGAGCCAAAGGAATTGTTTTCTGTCAGGCAAGCGGATCCGGACCGTATCTGTTGGCGCCTTTGGTACCTTCGAGAATGCCGCATTCGACGATGAACCAGATGGCGCCGATAAAAGGTACCAGGATGATCAAGGTCCACCAGCCCGACTTGTCGCGGTCGTGCCAGCGCTTGGCATACACCGCCAACGCGAAATAGATCGACGCGATCGAAATGATCAGCCCGACGATGCCGAGTTGCCCGCCATTGCCGAGGTCGATCCTTGTACCCAGTATCGAGTCGAGAATGAGGCCGATGACGCCAAGGGCAATGAACACGCCGACGGCTGCCCAGAACTTTGCACGATTGATGCGGCCGTCAAAACTCGTGAGAAGATATTTCCAATCCATGTCACCCCTCCTGTCCCATGCCGCGGGCGGGTTACCCGCAAGACGTGCGGAAGGTGCGTCGGTTTTGCGGAAAGATCAATCTCTTAGCAGTTCATTGATCGAGGTTTTCGACCGCGTTTTTTCATCGACGCGCTTGACGATCACCGCACAGTAGAGGCTTGGGCCGGGCTGACCGTTGGGGAGCGGCTTTCCGGGCAGGGCGCCGGCCACCACCACGGAGTGCGCCGGCACCTCGCCGTAGAACACTTCGCCGGTGGCGCGATCGACGATCTTGGTCGACTGGCCGATGAACACCCCCATGCCGAGCACCGAGCCCTCGCGCACGATGCAGCCTTCGACCACTTCGGAACGCGCCCCGATGAAACAATTGTCCTCGATGATGGTCGGCCCGGCCTGCATCGGTTCGAGCACGCCGCCTATGCCGACGCCGCCGGACAGATGCACGTTCTTGCCGATCTGCGCGCACGAGCCGACCGATGCCCAGGTGTCGACCATCGTGCCGCTGTCGACATAGGCGCCGACATTGACGAAGGAGGGCATCAGCACGACGCTCGGCGCGACATAGGCCGAGCGGCGCACGATCGCCGACGGCACCGCGCGGAAGCCGGCTTTCTCGAAATCGACGGCGCTCCAGCCGGAGAATTTCGACGGCACCTTGTCCCACCACACGGATTCGCCCGGCCCGCCCTTGATGATCTCCATCTGGTTCAGGCGGAATGACAACAGCACCGCCTTCTTCAGCCACTGGTTGACATGCCAGCTGCCATCGGCCTGCCGCTCGGCGACGCGCGCATGGCCGTGGTCGAGCAGGTCGAGGGCGGTTTCGATCGCCTCGCGGACCTCGCCGCGGGTCTCCGTGCTGATTCCGTCGCGCTCGTCGAAAGCCTTTTCGATGGTCCTCTCAAGGCCTGCAAGATCGGGCTTCGTCATGAAAATGCTCCGCTACACGCGCTGTTAAGGGGTGACGCCTAGGCTTGAACGTTCGCGCATGGTCCTCTAGGCGAAGCGGTTTCGAGGGTCAATCGCACCAGCGCCATGGGACGGCGCTGCCGGACTTGGGGAAATGAGCAATGAACCCGATGGAAAAGGCAGGGTGGACGCCGCTGCCGCATTCGGACGAGGATCGCGAGCGCGCCCGCAATGCGCCGGATACCGAACAGACGCGTTCCGCGACCTACCGCCTCGCCTGGGACGATCCGGAATTCATGACGCGCCGCGAGCTGCGTGCTGTCCGCCTGCAGCTCGAATTGCTGAAGCCGGAGATGGTTCTGGCCGAGCGCGGCATCCGCTCGACCGTGGTGATCTTCGGCGGGGCCCGCCTGCCCGAGCCGGGTGGCGAGGCTTGGGCCGCCAAGAACGAGGTGCAGAAGAAGAACCTGGAGGCGAACAGCCGCTTCTACAACGAGGCCCGCGAATTCGCGCGGCTCTGCTCGCAGCATTCGGCGGCCTCCTATTATCGCGAATTCGTTGTGGTTACAGGTGGCGGGCCAGGCGTCATGGAGGCCGGCAACCGCGGCGCCGACGATGTCGGCGCGCCGTCGATCGGCCTCAACATCGTGCTGCCGCACGAGCAGGCGCCCAACCCCTACATCACGCCCGAGCTGTGCTTCAACTTCCACTATTTCGCGATCCGCAAGATGCATTTCGTGATGCGCGCCAAGGCCGTAGCCGTGTTCCCCGGCGGCTTCGGCACGCTGGACGAATTCTTCGAGACGCTGACGCTGATCCAGACCGGCCGCATGGAGCGTGTGCCGATCATCCTGTTCGGCCGCGATTTCTGGGAGCGCGCCATCGACCTCGATTTTCTCGCCGAGCAAGGGACGATCAGCCCTGGCGACCAGGACATCATCGACTCCGTCGACACGGCTGCCGAGGCGTGGAGCATCATCGGCAAGTTCTACGGTCTCTGACCTTGTGACGCATGGCTTGCCGGCCGCTGTTGCGCTATCACCGGCCATCGAATGATCGGGGCGTGGCCATGCGTATTCTATCTTTGCTCGTTGTCGCCGGTCTGGCGCTGATTGCGCCAAACGGTCCGACCTCCGTCGCCGTGTCGATCGGCGCTGAAATGCCGGCACCGGTCGTCGCTGGCGACCTCGAGATCCGCGCCTACCGCGCCAAGGCGATGCTGCCCGGCCAACCGGTCGGCGGTGGCTATCTAACGATCGCCAACAAGGGCGCCGCGCCCGACCGCCTGATGACGGTCACCTCGCCGAGCGCCGGCATGGTCGAAATTCACGTCATGGAAATGGTCAACGACGTCATGACGATGCGGCCCGTCGATGGCGGGCTGGAGATTCCAGCCGGCGCCACGGTGGAGCTGAAACCCGCCGGCACGCATCTGATGTTCATGATGGTGACGGAGCCGTTCAAGGAAGGCGGCGAAGTGCTGGTCACGCTCGAATTCGAAAAGGCCGGCAAGGTCGAGCTAAAGCTGCCGGTCGCCGGCCTCGGCGGCTGAACGCAAACCGCCTCAAGCGTCGGCCGTCCCCATGATCGAGAGGAGGAAGCCGGCGAGGTTGTCTGTCACGAAGTCGACTTCGTCGTCATAGGCCGGGTCACGCTCCCAGATCTCCGAGAAAGTCGGCTCGAAATTATGCGGCACGATCAGCACGGTGGTCATGCCGAGCGCTTTCGGCACGGCGAGGTTGCGGGCAAGATCCTCGAACATCACGGCATTGGGGCCGGCCACGCCGTAAGAGGCGAGGAACAGATCGTAGGTTTCAGGCGCCGGCTTGGGATTGAGCCCGGCCGCGATGATGTCGAAGATATCGTCGAAATGGTCGAGGATGCCGAGCTGCCGTGCCGTCTTCTCCGCATGGCCGCGATTGCCGTTGGTGAAGATGAACTTGCGCCCGGGCAATTGGCGGATCGCCGCGCCGAGCACCGGGTCCGGCTTCAGCCAGGAATAGTCGATGTCGTGAACCTTCTCGAGGAAGTCGTCCGGGTTGATGCCATGCCGGTTCATCAGCCCGTTCAGCGTCGTTCCGTATTCGAGATAGAGCTCCTTCTGCAGCTTGCGCGCCGCCTCGCGCGGTAGCTTCAGCAACTCCGACACATAGGCCGTCATCTTCACGTCGATCTGCGAGAACAGGTTCGAGTGATGCGGATAAAGCGTGTTGTCGAGGTCGAACACCCAGTCGGTGATGTGGGCGAAACGGGCAGGGTCGGCTTCGGTTGTCATCTCAGGTCTTTGCTTCCTCTGCCCTAACGCGGGCGCTGCCGGATGGACCATGCCACGATGGCGAAATCATGCGCCGCGAATTCTTTTGGCATCCCACGAAAGAGGGCTTTCGACGCCTGCTGTCAATCTCCAGGCGCATCATCGGGCATCGGGGAATATCTGCGCCGTGCCAGCGATCTTGCGATCGCGGCGGGTGTCGCCGGCGAGGCACAAATAATACAT
>Ga0268266_10006716_pt1 | contig 10490 bp, 9 predicted proteins | sample KBSS13metaG_FD_190356 | JGI IMG/M metagenome (GOLD analysis project Ga0268266, IMG submission 190356) | Switchgrass rhizosphere microbial communities from Kellogg Biological Station, Michigan, USA - KBS S1-3 metaG (SPAdes) (version 2) | ecosystem: Host-associated > Plants > Roots > Rhizosphere >... | reverse complement strand
GAAACCAAGCTTCAGCCCGGACGGGCGCTTCGTGCTCGTTGCCGACAAACATTCGATTCATCTCCTGCAGACGAGTCCCTGGACGAGGCTCACCCGATACGAGATAGCTGGAGAATACTTTCAGGCAGCGTTCAGTCCCGATAGCCGGATGCTGGCGGCTTCCGATGCCAACGGGATCCACCGTTTCGATACGGCAACCTGGCAGGAGAAGCCGCTCATCAAGGGCAGATTCCCGTCCGGATTCAGGTTCAGCCCAGATGGAAGATGGCTGGCGGCGTTCGTCGATAACCGCTCAACGAGAGACGGTTCAGTTGCGGTCCACGTGTGGAGCTCTGTAACCGGAGAGGAAATCGCATCGAGGGAAACCTTCGAAGTACCTGGCCAATTGCGGAAACCTCCCCGACTACGTGGTTCTCAGTCCCTCATTGCCGATGCGGAGCGCTGGCCGACTTCTCCTGAAATGTTCAGTCATGGAGAAGGCGTGAGCCCGGACGGTCGGTGGAAACTCGGACACGGGAAAACGTCTTCGTCCATGGAATTGACGCAGGTGGGCTCGGGAGTTGCGGGCGTTCTCTTTCACGACGCTTCTATCAACGACGCGGGCTTCAGCTTTGACGGCCGGTGGCTCATGACATCGACCGCCGACGATGCCGTGCACATATGGCCGCTCCTCGTGCCGGACTTCCTCGCTGAGGCGTGCAAACTGCTTCCGAGAAATCTCACGAGAGAGGAATGGAAAACGTTTGGAATGGAAGGTGACTATCGCAAGACCTGCCCTGATCTCTCTGGTCCGTAACGTAGGTAGTCCTACCGCGGTTGCCGAGAGTCCGGCCGCCCACTTCAACGGTGCCGCTGCAATTCTTCCGCAGAAATGAATCGTCCGCGCAGAACGACGGCTGCCACTTTTCGAGTATTGGCAATGTCTGTCAACGGGTTCGCTTCGAGCAAGACCAGATTGGCTTTCTTGCCCACCTCGACCGTGCCTTCTTCCGGGAGGCGCCCGAGGAACTCGGCGGCACTCCGCGTTGACGCCTCCAATGCCTCAGAAGGCGTCATGCCGGCGCGCACCAACGCCACGAGCTCGTCGTGGATCGGCGGCACGCCGCCCGAGATGGGAAGGTCGCTGCCAGCCAGCACCTTCACGCCGGCTTTTCGCATGTCGGCGAACATCTCGTCAGTCTTCCTGGCTGCGCTATTCATGGCGGCCGCGTCGCCTGGATGGAGCTGAGCGCGGCGTTCATCCCACACACTTGCCGCGACCATCGACGATCGTTGCCGCGGTCGGAATCCGCTCGCTCCCGCTTCGAGCGATTGCTGTGATTCGATCGCCTTCGACGATGACGGACACAACTCGCGGTCGTGCGCCGGTGCCGTCGATGAGGGTCACATTCGTGACCGCAATCGCATTCGATTGAGCAGGGACGGTGGAGGCGCCTGCCATCGCTAGAGACACCACCACCAGCCGTTGTACGAGCCAAGAAGGGATTCCGAGGCGCGCGACGCCAGTCATAGTCACCAAGGCTGTGACGATATTGACTGGGCGGACGTTCACCGATCTGAGGTGAACGCCGCCGCGAGGCACTCTACGAAGCGAGTCGGCGAGGACTACGAGGCGCCGAATTCCTGCCCGTCAAGCGGCCGCACCTCGCACTCGAGGTTCCATTCGTCACCGTGGACCGCGAGGAACCGCTTGGTGAGCGCGATCGCCTCCTTGATCGACGGAGCTTCCAGGATCGCGTAGCCGCCGATCACTTCGTTCGTCTCGGCGAACGGGCCGTCCGTGATCGAGACCTTGCCACGGTTCGAGCGCACGCGGACGCCCTCCTTCGTGGGGCGCAGGCCGGCGGTCCGGACGAGCGATCCGTCGCGGATCATCTCTTCCATGAGCTTGCCCATGTCCTGCATGAGGCGCTCGCTGGGCTTCTGTCCGGTGGTTTCATTGATACGGATCATCGAAAGGAATCGCATGTGTGTCTGCCTTCATCTGGTAGCAGCCGGGATTGGCAACTTGTAGTCGAATGGGGTTTCGGCATTTCGACATGCATCTGCCCGGGAGGGCCGGCCATTCCCGGCAAGCGCCCCATCTATTGCCCGCCGGGTCGCTGGTCAACCTGGAAATAGTGGACCTGTCCTTCCTTGCTCCGCGGTGTCATCGCCATGCGTATGCTTGTGCCGGTGTTCGGGCAGCTGGTGGCACGGTGCCAACGTTCCTCATTGGCATTGATCACGTCGCCGAGTTCGCCATGGACCACTCCGACGCCCGAGATCAGCGCACAGACATTGCCGTAAACATTGACCCAGAGTTCCACCATGTTCGCGTGCCAGTGGCCCCAGTTGGTGGCGGGCGGCAGCTCAGTCAGGTTCGTTCCGATGTTCAAGTTGGAGGAGGTGTGGCCGTCATAGAGGAAGCGCCCACCCGTGCGCTTCGAATCGCCATACTCCGTTACATTGAAGAACGGCACGTTGAATGAGTCGTAGCCGCCGGTCGAGGTGATCTTGGTCTTGATGTACTTGTAGCCGGGAATGGGCGTCGGCGTTTCGCTTTCCGGATAGGACGGCACCTGCCCTGCGGGCGTGTTGCGGTAGTACACGACCGGCTCGGTGCCGACAGTCTCCATGCAGTAGGACAGGCGTGGTGCCACGTTGAACGCCCAGCCGCTCGACAAGACCTTTGGCTCCTGACCATCGATCGTCATCTTCAGCGCGCCGCTATAGACCCAGCCGAAGACGCGGTCGTCGGCGTAGAACAGGCACTTCGCCTTGTCGCCAGGGGCCATCTGGACGTAACGACCGTCGAAGTCGCGCGTCAGAACCACTTTCTCTTCCCAGTGCGTCTGTCCCTGATGCGACTTGAGAATGTCCGCGATATGCCAGATCGGCTTGTTGACTCCGGTGTAGGGCGTTTCCGGCGTCTTCTGGGCCGCCCAGACAATTCGTTCGGGGCCGTTTTCGCCGCCGGCCTCCGACCACCAATTCGTCTGAGGTCCGCGTGCGGGAGACGCAGCGGACGGGGTCTGGGCCAGGGCTGGCACCGCGGCAAACGCCATCGCCAGCGCGATCCACGTGTTGAATGCTTTCATGGAAAACTCCCTCCAGGGCCGTGATGGCGGCGATTCAGGCGCCCGCCTGTTTGACGTAGAGCGCCACTTGCTCCAGCGTCGCAAACCATACGTCGGGTTTGGACTGGATGTACTCGATCAGCCGATTGAGCTGCACGATCCGCGAGCGGCGTCCGCCGACGTGCGGATGCTGAGTCAGGATGAACATCGTCCGTTCCTGATACGCGAGATCGAATTCGGCCTTGTAGATTTCGAACACCGCATCCGGTGATGGAAGCGATCCGTTCGCGGTCTCGCCGTAATAGACGTAGTCGTTGCCGACTTCGCTGATCGGCAGTTCGATCACGCCGCTGGGCTGCCCGTTCGAGATGATCTCGTAAGGTTCGTCGGCGGCGAGCAGGCTGCTGTCGTAGAGAAACCCGGCCTTGCGGATCAGATCGAACGTGTGTGGGCTGAATCCGGAGCTCGGGGCGCGGACTCCCGTCGGACGCCGTCCGGTCGCCTTGGTCAGATACTCGATCGATTGGGTGAGCAGCCGCTGCTCCTTCGCCGCGTCGCCGATCCCGGGCCAGAACTCGTGGATCCAGCCGTGGACGCCAATCTCATGACGGCCCCTCGACACGATCGCCGGTACCATCTCGGGGTGGAGCATGACGCTCATCGCGGGAATGAAAAACGTCGCCGGCACCTGGTGACGGTCGAGAACGTCGAGAATCCTCGGCACAGATGTCGTCGCACCGTACTCGCCGACCGATAACGGAACGGGAAGAGGATTCGCTCGCTGCAAGAGTTCATTGTCGACATCGAAGGAGAGACAGACGGCAATCCTCGCGCCGTGCGGCCAGCTCCTGGGCGTAAGCTTCCGGCCGACTCGCGCCGTTCCGACCGCTTGCCGAATCTGCTCCTCCGTGGAATCGACCGTGATCGGATTCACGGCGGCGGCAGGCTGCGTGCCGGATGATGGCGCGCGTTGAGCGCTCGGCGTACTGCAGCCGGGCAGCCATGCGATGAGCGCGAGCAGCACAACCCGCGCCTGTCGCGTGCGTGAGGCGTCCATGCGTGTCTCCCTCATTTGACGGCTACGGCGCGCGATCGATCCAGCCGTCGCCGATGTACATCCGCATCGGACGCCCGGTCTGCTCGACGAACCGTACGACCTCGCCGACGGCGCCGCCGCCAGTCGGCGCGACGAATCGGAAGCGGCCGCCGCCGAGTGGTTCGAGCGAGATCGGGTTGTCCACGTTGGTGGCGTTCGGCGTGATGATCACGAGTTTCTGATTGAGCAGTACGACCTGCGAGTCTCCGCCACGTCCGCGGTAGAGCCCGGCGAACCGCGCCCACGTCGGATCCCACGTCACCGTCGCCGGCTTCGACGCCGATGCTTTGGCGGCGGCTTGTCCGACCGTCGCGATCAACTGCCGCGCGATGTCGGACGGGTTGGAGTCGTTCGTGTTGGTGAGCACGATGACACCGATCTTGTCGTCGAGTTGAATGAGCGTCTGCGTCGTGTTGCCGGGATAGCCGCCGCCGTGGCCGACGTACGTCCTGTCCTTGATGCGGTTGATGTCGAACCCGAGGCCGGTCCCCGACGTCCAGTTTTCTTCCACCGAGCGCACGCGGTGCATCTCGCGCAGCGAACCGGTGCTCACGATCTGTGCGCCGCCGCGCGGACCCCTGCGGAACTGGGCCGAGACGAACTTCGCCATGTCCTCCAGGTTCGACGTCACGCCCGTGGCTGCCGCCATTCCGCGTGCGTCGACGAAGGGAAGCGTCTCGCGGCTTCCGTCGGGCATCCGGCGCCCGTACGGCACGGCGAGCCCTGGCTCGTTCTTGTCGACGCTGGAAGCGAGCATGCCGAGTGGCTGGAAAATGTTGCGTTCGACATAGTCGGCCCAGCGCTCGCCGGTCACCTGCTCGACGATCATCCCCGCGACGGCGTAGGCGAGATTGGAGTACTTCCACCGGACCGACGGCGCGAACGCCGCCTGCCGATCGGCGTAGAGCCGGCGGAGTTCGTCGGCGGTCGGGAACTCGAACGACGTCCAATGGTCTCCCGCTTCGCGCTGAAGACCTGAGCTGTGTGAGAGAAGCTGCTCGATCGTGATCGGCCCATCGTCGTCACCGGCTGGCCTGGCCTTGAACCAGGTGAGGTAGTTCGCGACAGGATCGTCAAGATGGACCTTACCTGCTTCGCGCAGCTGCATGATCGCGATGGCGGTGAACAGCTTGCTGTGCGAGGCCATGCGGAACTTCGTCGTCGGCGTCATGGACACCTTCGCGGCGATATCAGCGAAGCCGAAGCCCTTGGCCCACACCAGGTCCTGATCGCTCACGACTCCGACGACGACGCCGGGGAGCGATCGATACGCAATCTGTCCTTCCATCCACGCGGAAAAGAGCCGCTCTGCGCCAAGCACGTCGGGGTCGTCGGCGACTCTCACGTGGGTGGCGGCAGGCTGTTCCACTGTGGCTGGGTCCGGGCCGGCCGCTGGGTACGTTGACGCGTACATGATGACGACCGCGAGCGCCAGCGGTGTGCGCAAAGCCAGGACCAGGCGATGCATGGAGCCTCCGTTCTAAGTGAAACCGACCGTACGCGAAAGCCTCCCGCAAGCCGCCGACGACGTCAAGGTGACACCTCGATCCACTTGACGAACCATTCGAGGTTCCGCCGCATTTGCTCCCGCTGCTGCGCCGGCTCGCGCAGGACGTGCCCGCCGCGCGGGTAGACCTCGAGCTCCACCGTCTTGCCCATCGCCTTCAGCGTCCGGTAGAACTTCCACGCGTTGGCGATCGGGACTCGCGCGTCGACCTCACCGTGCTGGATCAAGAGCGGCGTCGTCACCTTTTCGGCGAACGTCAACGGCGAGTGGGCGGCGTAGCCGTCGCGATTCTCCCAGGGCCGCTTGAAGTAGTCGACCATGAACGCGCCGCCTTCCGACAGGTAGTACGTGTCGGCAAGGTCGCTCAAGCTCGCGCCGGCGGATGCGGCCTTGAACCGGCCGGTCTGCGTCACGATCCAGTTGGTCATGAAGCCGCCGTACGACGCACCCATCACGCCGAGGCGATTGGGATCAGCGATCCCCTTGGCGACGAGATCATCGACGCCGGTCATGATGTCCCTGTAGTCGGTCTCTCCCCACGCGTTGACGATCGCACGCTGGCCGGCTTCGCCATATCCAGCTCCGCCGCGCGGCATTGGAAAGAGAATCGCGTATCCGGCGCCGGCCATCGTGGCGGTCGGATACGGATCCACCTGCGGCACGATGTGCATGAACTGCGGGAAGAGACCGAACGTAAAGCCGCCGCCGGGGCCGCCGTGGATGTAGACGAGCGTGGGGAGCGGCTTGCCCGATGCGGCGCCCGTCGGCTTCAGCAGGAGTCCCCAGATCTCCGCGCCGTCGAACGAGCGCCAGTGCACCGGTTTGAGATCGCCGACCGCGTACTCCTTCAGCTCGGGATTCACGTCGGCGATCGTGGTCACGCGCCCGCTCGACGTCTCCATCACCGCCACTTCGCCCATCGTCCGCGCCGCCACCGATTTGAACGCGAGCCGCGAGCCATCCGCGCTGCGGCCGATCGAGAACGCGACCGTTGGTTCCGAGCCGAGGCGAGAGGCCTTGCCGTCCGCGACCGAGAGGCGGACGATCGGCTGCTCGAACATGTGCTCGCCCCGGCTGAACGTGCCGTCGTTCGCCACCAGCAGAATCGATCGGCTGTCCGTCGACCACACGTACTCGTCGACCCACGCGTCGTCCATCAGGTACACATGCGGCGTGCCGCCGGCGGCCGGGACAACCGTGAGACTGCGAGACGCCATGATGTCGTTGTGGCCGTTGGTCGAGATGAACGCGATCGACTGTCCGTCGGGAGAAAAATGCGGACCGGTGTTCATGCCCGGCCGATCGACGATCGTCCGCCGGGCGCCGCCGTCGAGCGCGACGGCGTAGACACGGGCGTCGTAGGCCGCGGTGAAACCGGTGCGCGGCGCCGCCGAGTAGGCGATCTCACGTCCGTCCGGCGACCACGACAGCGCGTCGACGTAGTCGGTCACCGGAGTCAGCAGGCGCATCGCCGACGGCTGGCCGACTCGGACGAGCGCCAGGCGGACCGGTCGATCCGGCGCGTCGGCCCTCATGACGAACGACTTGTTCTGGCGTTGACGTTCCTCGTCGCGCGACATCGGATCGCGCGTCAGAAAAGCGAGGCTCTTGCCGTCAGGCGACCACTCGTACGCGAATACGCCCTCGGGCGCCTTCGTCAAAGCCGCCGGCGCCGCACCGGCCAACGGAATGCCGATCACTTCGGGCCGTCCTTCTTCCATGCCGAGGACCGTGAGCATCGATCCGTCCGGCGACCAGCGCAGCTGGGGCCGTGGTGTCGGAGCATTGAAGATGCGAACGGTTTCGCCGAGGCGTTCCGGTGTCCCGCCGGTCGCACCGACGATGAACAACGCGGCCTCGTGTTCGTTCCTGGAAAGGTTCGGGGTCGAGACGACGTAGGCGACGCGCTGGCCGTCGGGAGCGATTTGCACGTCCACGACGGAGCGCAGCTTCATCAGGTCGTCCACCGCGATCGGCCGTTTCGCTTGAGCTGCGGGTAACGCCAATGTGACCGACACACTTGCGGAAACCAGCCAGACCAGCGTGCGTCTAAGAAGCATGGCGCTATACTGACTTTTTGGCGCTCTCGCCGCAATCGCCGATGGAGGTGCACGTGGCCGAATTCTCTTCGCACAAACCCGGAACGTTTTCCTGGCCCGAGTTGAGCACGACCGACCAGAAAGGCGGCGTCGCCTTCTATCGCGCGTTGTTCGGTTGGGACTTGAACGAGCAGCCGATGGGTCCGGGCGACACGTACTCGATATTCCAGATGCGCGGCAAGCCGGTCGGCGCCGCCTACACGATGCGCCCGGACGAGCGGAACATGGGCATCCCGCCGCACTGGAACTCGTACGTGACCGTCGCCAATGTCGATGAGAGCGCGAAGAAGGCGGCGTCGCTCGGCGGAAAAGTGCTCGCGCCGCCCTTCGACGTCATGGATGCAGGGCGCATGGCGGTGATTCAGGATCCGACCGGCGCGGTGTTTCAGGTGTGGACGCCGAAGCGCAGCATCGGCGCGGAGATTCTGGGCGAGTCCGGGGCCCTGTGCTGGACGGAGTTGACCACGTCGGATCCGAAAGCGGCGGAGGCGTTCTACACCGCGCTGTTCGGCTGGGTTCCGAAGCACGGCGGCGTCGGAACGCCGATGGAATACACCGAGTTCAGCGTCGACGGCACGCCGAGCATCGGCATGATGAAGAAACCCGAGCACATGCCCGCGCACATCCCGTCGTACTGGATGCCGTATTTCCAGGTTGCCGGCTGCGACGCGAGCACTGAAAAAGCGAAGGGCCTTGGCGCTAAAGTGATGGTCGGGCCGCAGGATATTCCCAACACAGGACGATTCAGCATCGTCAACGATCCGCAGGGCGCGATGTTCGCGCTGTTCGAATACAAAGAGAAGAAATAGCCATGTCGATCTTTTCAAAGAAACCATTGACGCTGCCGTCGAAGGCCGATGCGCTGCCGGGACGCGCGGAGCGGATGCCCGTGCCGGAATCGCACTTCGTCAATCAGCATCGCATCGTGCCGCCGTTCCCAGATGGCCTGCAGCAGGCCGTGTTCGGCATGGGTTGCTTCTGGGGCGCGGAGAAGAAGTTCTGGCAGCAGCCGGGCGTCTACAGCACGGCGGTCGGCTACGCCGGCGGCCTCACGCCGAACCCGACGTATCGCGAAGTCTGCACCGGCATGACCGGCCACAACGAGGTCGTGCTCGTCGTGTTCGATCCGAACGTGACCAGCTACGACGCGATGCTGAAGGTGTTCTGGGAGAATCACGATCCGACCCAGGGCATGCGGCAGGGCAACGACGTCGGCACGCAGTACCGTTCGGGCATCTACTACGCCGATGACGCGCAGAAGCGCGCGGCCGAAGCCTCACGCGAGACATTCCAGAAGCAGCTGGCGGCTTCCGGTTTCGGCGCCATCACGACCGAGATCGTCCCCGTGCCGGAGTTCTACTACGCCGAGGATTACCACCAGCAGTACCTGGCGAAGAATCCCGACGGGTACTGCGGTCTCGGCGGCACCGGCGTGACCTGCCCGATCGGTGTCGGCGTCACGACATGAAGCTGCGTACGATCGCACGGCTAAAGCCGTGCGCCACAAACCGCGGAGAGGGCCGAACGCGCCGGGAGAGAAGATTCTCTGCGGTCTTTGCGGTCTCTGCGGTTCCTTCTTGTCTCTAATCCCTCTCCCGATCGATCCGCTGCTCGGCGACATCGTCGATCGCGTCCGGCGATCGCGGGCCGCGGTCGTGACGGCCGCTCCTGGCGCCGGCAAGACGACACGCGTCCCTCCGGCGCTGCTCGCGGACGGTCCTGTCATCCTGCTCCAACCGCGGCGCGTCGCCGCGCGCGCCATCGCCGCCAGGATCGCCGACGAGCGCGGCTGGACGATCGGGCGGGAAGTCGGCTGGCAGGTCCGATTCGAACGCCGTTTCAGCGCCGACACGCAGCTGCTGGTGGTGACCGAAGGAGTACTCACCGCCAGACTGCAAACCGATCCACTCCTGTCCGGCTACTCGACCATCGTCCTCGACGAATTTCACGAGCGCAGCGTGCACGCCGATCTCGCGATCGCGCTCTCGCGTCAGGCGTGGCGTGCGCGCGACGATCTGCGGATCGTCGTGATGTCGGCGACGCTGGACGCCGCTCCGGTGTCGGAGTTTCTTGACGGGTGCCCCGTCATCGATGTGCCTGGCCGTACGTTCCCGCTGGACGTGTCGTATCGTCCTGGCCAGTCGGTCGCCGAAGCCGCGATCGAGCTGCTCGATGCAACCGCTGGCCAGGTGCTGTGTTTCCTGCCGGGAGCATCCGAGATCCGTCGAGCGATCGGCGATCTGCAATCCAGGGTTCGCCGAAACGTCAATGTCGTGCCCCTTCACGGCTCGCTCGACGCGGCCGAACAGGATGTCGCGCTCAAGCCTTCAAACAATCGCCGGATCATCGTCGCCACGAATATCGCGGAGACGTCGCTCACAGTCCCCGGCGTCATGGCCGTCGTCGACGGCGGGCTTCAGAAGGTCGCGCGGTACGACGCCGCTCGCGGCATCGACAGTCTCGAGACCGAGCGGATCACGATGGATGCCGCGGACCAGCGAGCCGGACGTGCGGGCCGCCTCGCGCCCGGCGTGGTCCGGCGCCTATGGGACTCGCGCGATCGGCTGCGCCCGCATCGGGAGCCGGAGATCGACCGCATCGACTTGTCGAGTACCGCGCTCGACGTGATCGCGTGGGGCGGCGATCCGCGCACGCTGGAATGGTTCGAGCGGCCTCGTGACGAACGAATCGATGCGGCGTTGTCATTGCTGGCGCGCCTCGGTTGATCG
>Ga0268266_10006715_pt1 | contig 10490 bp, 9 predicted proteins | sample KBSS13metaG_FD_190356 | JGI IMG/M metagenome (GOLD analysis project Ga0268266, IMG submission 190356) | Switchgrass rhizosphere microbial communities from Kellogg Biological Station, Michigan, USA - KBS S1-3 metaG (SPAdes) (version 2) | ecosystem: Host-associated > Plants > Roots > Rhizosphere >... | reverse complement strand
CCGGGCTCTCGCTCGCGGTCGCGACCGCGAGCGAGAGCCCGGTCGCCCAGATCTCCGGTGCGAGCGAATAGCCGCGCAGGCTGGCGACCGATCCGGCGGCGACCGCGAGCGAGAACGTCAGCGACGTGTGCCCCGACCAGAACGACACGTCGTCCTCGGCGGTGTGCTGCAGCGAGCCGGGCACCGCCTGGTAGGCGTAGGGCCGCTGGCGCGCGACGGTGAGCTTGAACAGGTGCTGCACCAAGCTCGTGACGATCGCCGCCTCGACGACCGGCGACACGTCGTCGAATGCGCGGCGATAGCCGTGGCCCCAACCGGCCGCGACCAGCGCACCGCCCATGACGACCGGCGACAGCACGTAGCCGGTGACGTCGCTGACCGTGTTCGCGAGCCCTGTGTCGCGCCAGGCGAGCGCATCGGTCATCGCGCCGTCGAACGCGTCGGGCGTGCACCACCGGCAGGTCTTCGGCGAGAGCACGTCGTTGAGCCCGAACTCGAGCCCGAGATAGGTGCCGCCCTCGAGGGCGATGCGCACCGCGATCATCTCGCGCTGGAAATCGCTCGGCTCGGCTGGATCCGCGTGCGCGCTGGAAGCCGCCAGCGCGAGCGCGACGATCAGCCCAAGCCTTCGACGCGGATCCACGGACCAGCAGTGTACGGGAACGATTGATCGAAGTGGACGTGCGCGACGTACCACAGCGAGACGTCGTGGCCGTCGAGCTCTTCGTCGCCGACGTAGCCGGCCGGAAACGGCTGCGCGCCGGCGGCGCTGCGCGGCGTGAACGGCGCCCACTCACCGTCGTGGTAGCGGATCGCGAACACTTCGGCGTCGTCCCAGCTGTGCGGCCGGATGTTGATCGACGCGCGCGACCCGAAGTCGATCTGCCGCCACACGTTGCCGTGATCGTCGGCCTCGCCGCTGTACGGGAACCAGCCCTCGTGCTCGACGCGCTGCCAGCGGCCTTCTTCGTAGCGCTCGATCGCGTCGTCGCCCGCGCCGTCGAGATCGAAGTCGAAGCGGAAGTGCGGGTGATACGTGTGCTGGTCGTGCACGCCGGGCCCGAGGATCGTCAGCCACGGGCACAGCCGGCCGTCGTCGTGGAAGCGCCACAGCTGCATGTAGTGATACGGCCCGGCGACGAAGTTCGCCGACAGCTCGATGCCGCCGCGGAACGACTGCACGCGCACCGGCCCGGCGATCGTGCGCGTGCCGAGCGGCACCCACCACGGGCCGTGCGGCTCGCCGGCATCCTGGTCCGGCGTCAGCTCCTGGCGCTGGTGATCGATCGTGACGTAGGGCAGCGAGCCTTCCCACAGCACGCGCCGCCCTTTGAAGTCGGCGAGGTAGATCATGATCCCGGCCGACTCGGTGAGCCGCCAGTGGAACTTCCAGTTGGCCTCTTCGATGACGTTGGACATGGCTACCAGAGCTCCGCCGGGACGACCTGCGTCACCGTTTGATCGAGCAGGTCGACGACCGCGACCACGGATGCGTGACCGTCGTTGCGGCCGAACACGACCGCCGCCGAGCGGCGCATGTACGACAGATCGTTCGGCGTGCGCCCCCAGTAGTGCAGCGTCGACTGCGGCGAGTCGCCCATCGCGAGCTTCGCGCGAACGCGCTCGTCGATCATCGCGACCGACACCGCGAGCGCTTCCTCGGCGATCGACAGCATCGGCTGGCTGCGATCGAGCTCGAGGTGCACGACCACGCCGGCGTCGAGATCGACGCACGCGTCGACCGCGCGATCGCTCGAGTAGTCGTACGCGACGACGCGTGCGAGCCGGTGTCCCGACAACAGATGCGGCGGCTTGACGACGAGCGGCTCGGTCGTGATCACGCGGTAGCGCCCGACCTTCGCCATCGAGGCGAGCCGGCGATCCTCGGTGAGCGTGCGCAACGCGTCGGCGACCTCGCCCGGCGTCAGCGGATCGAACAGCGCCGGCTCCGCTTTGACCACATCCACCGGGGCTCGCTTCTTCGGGCCGGCGGGCTTCGCTTTGGCCTTAGCTTTCGGGCGCTTGACTGCCTTTGCTGCTGTCTTGGACGCCATGCCGCGCACTATACACGTTTCGTAGATCGCCGCGCCCCGCCGGGCGTTCCATCCACATGCGCCAGATCTTCGCCGCGCTCTTGTTCGCGACCGCCTGTCAGTCGGCCTATGCCGATCGCGGTTACCACCCCGAGATCGCGATCGATGTTGCGCCGCAGAAGCTGCGCGCACCCTACGACGTGCAGGTCATTCGCGAGGGCGGGCAGACCCTGCCGACGTACGGGCTCAAGGATCGGTTCTACGTCGAAGGCACGGCAGGCGAGCGCTACACGATTCGCGTGACCAACCCGACCTCGCGCCGCGTCGAAGCGGTCGTGTCGGTCGACGGGCTCGACGCGGTCGACGGCGAGCCGGGCGATCTGCGCAAGCGCGGCTACATCGTGCCGCCGCATGGCAGCGTCGACGTCGACGGGTTCCGCACGTCGCTCGACGACGTCGCGACGTTCCGGTTCTCGTCGGTCGGCGAGTCGTATGCCGCCCAGAAGGGCAAGGCGCGCAACGTCGGCGTGATCGCCGTGGCGATCTTCGAGGAGTCTGCGCCGCCGCCCGAGCCGCAGATCGCCGGCGGTGGCAACTACGATTACCTCGACGATCTCGAGGACTCCTCGGCCGAGTCCGGTGACGCGCCGGCGAGGGACGTCGCCAAGAAGTCTGCGCCGCCTCCGCCCCCGGCGTCGGCTCCGGCACGTCATGCGCCGGCTCCGACGACGACCGCGTCGCGTGCCGAAGGCGGCGGCGCCGCGGCTGCTCCGAGAGCGGCCGACGAGGACGACAACGACGCCGCGCCGGCGCGCAACTACGAAGCACAGCGCCGCCCGGGTCTCGGCACCCAGTTCGGCGAGCAGCGCTACTCGTCGGCGACGTACACGCAGTTCGTGCGCGCGACCGATCGTCCGGTCGCGATCGCCGAGCTGCGCTACAACGACGCCGCCGGCCTCACCGCGCTCGGCATTCCGCTCCAGCCGCAGCCCGACGAGTACGAGCTGATGACGCGCGAGACCGCGAACCCGTTCCCCGGCGATCACTTCGCGCAGCCGCCGCGCTAGCCCGGATCGCAGTCCTGGTACGGGTTCTTGAGCGCGCCGGCGGGCGCGGGCACGCACCGCGGTAACCGAACGGCGGTGCACATGATCGACGTGCGCGAGCCATCGAAGACGACCTCGACCTTGCCCTTGAAGTGAGGCGCACGGCATTCGACCCAGAGGTGCGTGCCCCACGGCTCGGTGAGGTTCGCGCCGCTCGGGCCGCGAAACGTATGACCGACGAACACGTCCGCTTCCGCCGGTCGCGTCATCACCTCGATCGTGAGCGAGTCGGGATGCGGCGTCGGTGGTGGAACGATCGCGACGCGGCCGCCATCGCTCGGCACGCTGACGATCACGCGCGCGTCGTCGAGCGGCACCATCGGGGCGCCGTCGTCGGCCATCACGATCAGCGACGCGTCGCTCGACGGTACGATCGCCGCATCGCGGCCGATCTCGGCGATCGGCGTGACGCTGCTCGGCCGCGACGCATACCAGACGGCGCCACCGCCCGCGATCAGCACGATCAGCGCGATCGCGGCAATCACGCCACGGCGCGCCGGCGGCGCCGGTGGCTCGTCGAGCTCCGGCTGCGGCAGCACCGTGATCGGCCCGGCCGACGCGAACTCGGGCTCGTGCAACGGGCGCGTCTCGCCCTTCGCGCGCCGTGGCTTCACGGGCACGTCCGGAATCGTGTCCGCGCCGGGCGGCAACGACGGCAGCGACAGCGTCGCGACGGGTTGCTCGAGCTCGGCGAGCACGCCGTCGAGCGCGGTGACGAGCGCGCCCATCGTCGCGTAGCGATCCTCACGCTTCTTCTCGAGCGCCTTCATCACGACGCGCTCGAACGCCGGATGCACCGCGAGGTCGGGCACGGCCTTGCCGAGTGGCGTGATCGGATCGAGCAGCTGCATCGCGATCGTGCGCACGAGGCTGTTGCTCTTGTGCGGCGTGCGGCCGCAGGTCATCTCGTAGAGGATCGTGCCGAGCGCGTAGATGTCGACGCGGCCGTCGATGTCGCTGCGCCCGGCCGCTTGTTCGGGCGCCATGTACTCCGGCGTGCCGAACACCGAGCCCGCACGCGTCAGCTTCGGCGCGTTCGGATCGCCGCCCTCGACCGGCAAGACCTTCGCGATGCCGAAGTCGACGATCTTGACGAAGTTCGGCCGGGCGTCGCGCGTGACCAGGAAGATGTTCTCGGGCTTGAGGTCGCGGTGGACGATGCCCTTGTCGTGCGCGGCAGCGAGCGCGCGTGCGATCTGCTGCGCGATCGCGATCGATCGCTCCGGCGGCAGCGGCGCCTCGGCGCGGATCGCCTTCGCGAGCGTGATGCCGTCGATGAACTCCATCACCGAGTACGTCATGCCGTCGGGCGTGGTGCCGAAATCGGTGACGTCGACGATGTTGGGATGGCCGATGCGCGACGCCGCACGCGCCTCCTGCACGAAGCGTTTGATCGTCGCGGTGTCGCGCATGACCTCGCGCTTCAAGACCTTGATCGCGAGCGGCCGCTCGATCACCGCATGGCGCGCCGAGTACACGACGCCCATGCCGCCCTCGCCGAGCTTGCCCTGGATGAAGTAGCGGCCGTCGAGCGTCTCGCCGACGAGCCGGTCGTACTCGCTCGGCCCGTGGTGGAACGAGTCGATGATCTGTTGCGTCGACTGCTGCGCCGCCGAGATCGCGCGGATCTGGTTGGTCTCGCTGAATGTCGCGCCGTTTTGCGCGTCCATCAGCTCCGAGACGACCGTCTCTTTCTTGGCAATGTCGACCGCGACCAGCTGCTTGCCGTCGAACGGGCAGAACCCCGGCTCGTCGAACGTGCGCTCACAGACCGGGCACTGATGCGTCACTGCTGCCGCGTGTCGCTGTACAGCGTCGTCTCGTAATACGCGTAGACCACGTTGTCGGCGGCCACGACGAGGATCGTCTTGCCGTTGTACTGGAGCGCGGTCAGCGCGCGGCCGAACGTGAGGTTCGCGTCGGCCTGCGGGATCGAGAGCAGCTCGGCGGCATCGCCGGCGACCGCGCCCGACGTGGTGTCGAACGTGTGGAGCTCGACCTGGCCGACGTTCGTGGTCGTGCCGACGGTGCGCCCCGGGAATCCGAGCGCGAGCCCGGGCATCGTGCCGAACGTCGCGAGCTTCGCCGACTGCACGCCCGGCACCGCGATCGACGTGCCGACTTGCTTGAGCATCGTCAGATCGACGACCGAGATCGCGCCGGTCATCGACGACGGCGAGTCGAATGCGACCGCGACCGCGAACGAGCCGACGAGCGCGAGATAGCCCCCGTTCGCCGCAGGCGCGGTGGTCGTGACGACCTTGCCTCCCGACGGGCCCTGCGGGCTCGGCGTCTGCGTGTTGCCGCAGCTCGACATCAGATCCGACAGCGCGTAGCCGATGATCTTGCCGTCGCGCGAGTACGCCCACACGGTCGTGCCGTCGCTGGCCAGCGCCGCGGCCGCCATCGGATTGTTCGAGCCGTCGGTGAGCGCGCAGTTGACGACCGTCGCATTGACGAGGAACGCGTTGGGCTTGCTGGCCGTCGGCGTGGCGCCCGCGGAGGTCACGACGATCGTCGAGCCCGCGAACGTGGCGGCGTCGACCGCGTCGGTGCTCGACAGCTGCGAGTCGGTGAGCTGACCGGCGGTGCCGTGGATCACCACGAGCGGGCCGTCGATGCCCTTGTCGACGATCGCGACGTTGCCGGCATCGTCGCCGATGAACAGCGGATGCACCGACAGCGTGCTGATCGAGTGCACGCCGAGCGCCTGGCTGAGCGTCTCGTTGGTCGAGCCGGTCGCGTCGAAGCCGAGCGTCGAGTAGTTCGCGGGGCTGCCGCTCAGCACGGCGAGCTCGCCGGGCGAGTCCGTCGTCGCGTTGACGAGGCCGACCGCGTAGTCCGACTGATCCGAATCCGGCGTCTCCTGCGCGTGGACCCAGGTCGTGTCGGAGAGATCGTCGAACGTCGTCCAGCTACAGCCGGCCGACAGCACGAGGGCGAATGCGAGCGCCTTCACCAGTGCACCTCCATGCCGAGGCCCGCATACTGCGAGCTGATTTCGGGCAGCACGGCGAGCGACTTCGCGTCGATGAGCGCCGTCGATGGCGGCCCCTTGTCGCGCAGCGTGTAGTAGATCGCGGTGGCTGCCGCGATCGCCGAGATCGCGAACGCGCCGTCGGCGGCGATCGAGTAGATCTTGCCGCGCAGGAACCGCGGATCGTCGGAGGCCGGCGGCGGGTTATGGGCCGCGATCTCCTTCTGCAGCTGGTCGTGCAGGTTGTTGGCCTCGACGCCGGCGAAGATGCCACCGCCGAGGAACACGCCGGTGAGCACGTACGCGACGACCGCATCGCTGCGCGACGGCGTCGGCACGAGCGCGACCTTGACCGACGTCTCGGTCTTCGCCTCGATCGTGATCTTGCGCGTGTACGCCTTGAAGCCCGGGCGCGTCACCGACACGACGTGATCGCCTTCCGGCACGCTGCGCAGGCACGGCCCGCGCTCGCACAGGACCTTGCCGTCGACGGAGATCGTCGAGTCCTCGATGCCCATGCCGGTCACCGCGAGCTTGCCGACGGGCGTGCCCTTGAGCGTGCCCTTGACCTCCTTGGTCTCGCCGGGCGCGATGTCGAGCGTCTCGGTGTACTCGTCGTAGCCCTCTTTCGAGATCCAGAACGTGTGCTTGCCAGGCTTGATCTGCTGCGACCAAGGCGTCTGGCCTACCGAGCCGATCGATTTGTCGTCGATGTAGACGTCCGACTTCGGCACATTCGACGCGACCTCGATCCAGGCCAGATAATCTTCCTGCGCCATGGTCGCGACGAACTGGACGAGCTTGGTCGGGTCCGCCGAGATCGTCGACTCGACGACCTTGTAGCCGCGCTTCTCGATGATCAGCTTGTGCTCGCCTTCGAGCGAGCCCGACCACGGCGTGGTCGCGAACGGGCCCTTCTTCTTGTCGTCGAGATAGATCGTCGCGTTCTGCGGCTCGGTGATGATCACGACGAGGCCGCGGACCTTCACGTCGCCGAGCTTCTCGACCTCTTGCGATGCCGGCGCGCTCGCGCCCGAGCCCGCCGAGATCGTCGACTTGAGCCGCGTGATCTCGGCGTCGAGCACGCCGATCGCTTTCTCGACGCTGTCCTTGTCGGTCGCGTTCGGCTCCTCGGCCAGATACTTCTTGTAGAACTCGACGGCCTTCTCGTACGCAGCCACGTCGGACGTCTTCTTGCCCTTCATGTGGTAGCTGGCCGCGACGTTGTAGAGGAACTGCGGGAACGCGCGCGCGTTGTACGCTTCTTGGAAACCGGCGGCGGCCTCGTCGAACTTGCCCTGGAGGTAGTCGTTTTGCGCCGCGTCGAACGCCGCCTGCGCCTTCTTCATCGCGTCGGCCGTCTGCGCGCGCAGCGGCGCCGCGAGCGCGCATAGCGCGACCCATATCACGACGAGAGCACGTGATTTCATCGAGGCCGGGAATGGTATCACGAGCAGAACGAGACGTTGGCGTCGAGCGGCTCGCGGGTGGTGCGCGTGCGGTTCGCCGGCGCGTCGGGGTCGGCATGCCCGAGCGCGAGCCCGAACAGGATCACGTCCGTTTCGGCGATCGGCAGGTGCGCGCGCAGCGCCTCGGGGTACGCCGCGACCGAAGCCATCGGGCACGTAGCGATGCCGCGCTCGGCGCACGCGGCGAGCACGTAGCCCAGCCACACGCCGACGTCGAGATAGGCATACGGACCGAGACGGCGATCACACGCGACGATCGCCACATGCGGCGCGTCGAAGAAGCCGTAATTGCGCAGCCATGCGGCATAACGGCCCTCGCCGTCGCCCTTCGCGATGCCCATGTTCTGGTACAGCGCGATGCCGCACGCCTGGCGGTGCTGCTTGTACGGCGGTGGGTAGTCGAGCGGAAACGGGACCTCCGCGTGCGGCAACCCGCTCTTGGCCGCGGCGATCATCGCCTCGGCGAGGCTCTTCGTCTTCGCGCCTTCGGTCACGCACACGCGCCACGGCTGGACGTTGCACCAGCTCGGCGCGCGCTGCGCATCGCCGAAGATCGCCGCTAACACGGCGCGATCGATCGGCTCGGGACGGAAGGCGCGCGAGCTGCTGCGCTCGATCACCGGGCCCTCCGCAGCTCCTTGAACCGGAAGATGCCCGTGGTGTGGCCGTCGGAGAAGTGGATGCCGACGCCGTAGTTGCCGACGAGGTGCATGTCGGTGACGCTGAGATCGACCGGCACCGTCGCGGGATCCAGGATGCGCTCGCCCGTCGCCTCGGATTGGCAGTTCGCACACGTGCACTTGATGCGGAGCGCGCGCGCCGGCCAAACGTCTTCGGTTTCGTCATCCCACACGAACCGGACCTCTTGTTTTCCGAGGCCGATGATCTCGAGCGGCATGGGCATGCGCGGCGTATAGCATACGCAGCATGAGCGATTGGCCCACGCGCCGTTTGATGGACCTGTTCCGCGTCGACCTGCCGATCGTGCTCGCACCGATGGCCGGGTTCGGCACCGTCGAGCTCGCGATCGCGGCGGCGCGTGCCGGCGCGCTCGCCTCGATCCCGTGTGCGACGATCTCGCTGGACGAAGCCGAGCGTCAGGTCGCCGCGTTTCGCGCGTGCGGCCGGCCGATCAACGTGAACTTCTTCTGTCACGTGCCGCCGGCGAGCGCCGACGTTTCGGCGTGGCGCGCACGGCTCGCGCCGCTCTATGCCGAGCTCGGTGCGAGCGACGGAGCATCCGGCGTGGAGCGCCGGCCGTTCGACGCGGACGCCTGCGCGTGGCTCGAGCGAGCCACGCCCGAGGTCGCGAGCTTTCATTTCGGGCTGCCGGCCGCCGAGCTCCTCGCGCGCGTGAAGGCGACCGGCGCGCTCGTCATCTCGTCGGCGACGACCGTCCGCGAAGCGCGCTGGCTCGAGGACCACGGCTGCGACGCGATCATCGCGCAAGGTGCCGAAGCCGGCGGCCATCGCGGCATGTTCCTCACCGACGACGCGTCCGCACAACCCGGCACGTTCGCGCTCGTCCCGCAGATCTGCGACGCCGTGCGCGTGCCGGTGATCGCCGCCGGCGGCATCGGAGACGCCCGCGGCATCGCAGCCGCGTTCGCGCTCGGCGCGGCCGGCGTGCAGATCGGGACCGCCTATCTCGCGTGCCCCGAAGCCAAGGTCTCGGCGATTCATCGCCGCGCGCTCGCCGACGCCACCGACGAGTCGACCGTGATCACGAACGTGCTCACCGGCAGGCCCGCGCGCGGCATCGCGAACCGCACGATTCGCGAGCTCGGCCCGCTGAACGCCGCCGCGCCGCCGTTTCCGCTCGCGGCCGCGGCGCTCGCACCGCTGCGCGCGGTCGCCGAGGCGCACGGCTCCGGCGACTTCACGAACCTGTGGGCCGGCCAGGCGGCGCACCTCGCCCGCGCCGGCGAGCCCGCCGAGGCGCTCACGCGGCGGCTCGCGCACGAGGCGCTCGAGCGCTTCGCCATGCTATGAAGCCCCGTCGTGCGCCAGCGCCGTTCGCTCTCGATGCCCCGCACGCCGGGGAAGCTCTATCGCGACGGCGACTCGGCCACCGCGAAGGTTCTCGTCGATGCGCTGACGGCGGCGCAGACCGATCGCGAGACCGCCGACACGTTCACGCATCCGTTTCACGCGTATCCGGCGCGCCTGCATCCGGCGACCGCGCGCGTGCTCGTCGACTTCATCGGCGAAGGCGCGCAGCGCACGCAGCCGCTTGTCGATCCGTTCTGCGGTTCCGGGACCGTGCTCGTCGAGGCGCGCGCGCTCGGGCTGCGCACGCTCGGCAGCGATCTCAATCCGCTCGCGGTGCTCGTCGCGCACGCCAAGACGTGGACCGCGCCGCCGCGCCGCCGCACGCAGCTGCGCGAAGCCGGTCATGCGATCGCCGGCGCGACGCTCGCCGCCGGCAAGTCCGCGCGCCGCTCCGGCGCCGAGTCCGCCCCGCTGCGCAAGCCGCGCGGCTTCGATCCCAACGCGCGCGATCGCCGGCTCGCGCGCTGGTTCGCGCCGCACGTACGCCGCGAGCTCGAGCATCTCGCCGACGAGATCGAGCAGCTGCGCGAGCACGACGCCGAGCTCGCCGACGTCTTGCTCGCGTGCCTGTCGGCGGTGCTCTACAAGGTCTCGTCGCGCGCCTCGGATACCGACCCCACGTGGGTCGAGCGTCACGTCGCGCGCGGCCAGGCATCGCGACTGTTCGTGCAGCGCGTCGAAGGGCTCGTCGCCGGCCTCGCCGATCTCGCGAAGGTTCACGCGACGCTGCCCGAAGTCCACGAGCTCGACATCCGCAAGCTCGGCGAGCTCGTGCCCGACGGCACCGCATGCGGCGTCGTCACGTCGCCGCCGTACGTCGGCACCTACGACTACGCCGAGCATCAGCGCCTGC
>Ga0268266_10006714_pt1 | contig 10491 bp, 9 predicted proteins | sample KBSS13metaG_FD_190356 | JGI IMG/M metagenome (GOLD analysis project Ga0268266, IMG submission 190356) | Switchgrass rhizosphere microbial communities from Kellogg Biological Station, Michigan, USA - KBS S1-3 metaG (SPAdes) (version 2) | ecosystem: Host-associated > Plants > Roots > Rhizosphere >... | reverse complement strand
GTCGACGTGTCGAACCACACGATCTTCGCGTACGAGGCGTTGCTGCGCACCGACGAAGAGACGCTGCGCCGCCCCGACATCTTCATCTCGACTGCGGAGCGGCTCGACAAGATTCAGCTGCTCGGCCGCACGGTCCGCGACTCGGTCGCGCGCGCCGCGACCACGCTGCCCGAAGGCGTGAACCTGTTCGTCAACGTACACGGCCTGGAGCTCAACGACGAAGAGCTGTTCAGCGAGGCCTCGGCGCTCGCGGCGTTCGCGCCGCGCGTCGTGCTCGAGATCACCGAGCGCACCGGCATCGATCCCGCGGCCGGAGCGACGCGCGTCGCGATGCTGCGCCGGCTCGGCTATCGCATCGCGGTCGACGACCTCGGTGCCGGCTACGCGGCGCTCGGCGCGCTCGCCACGCTCGAGCCCGACGTCGTCAAGCTCGACATGTCGCTGATCCGCGATCTCGATCAGCACGAGAAGAAGCGCCGCATCGTCGCCGCGATCGCTAGCCTGTGCCGCGAGCTCGGCGGTCGCGTCGTGGCAGAAGGCGTCGAAACGCTCGCCGAAAAGCAAGCGTGCATCGATGCGGGAATCGAGCTGATTCAGGGATATCTGTACGCTCGTCCTTCTCGCGGCTTCGCCACGGTTGCGTTCTAACTCTTGCCAGAATGACGCACTGCGAGTAGGGTCCCGCGTAATCCATGGGCTCCCATGCTTCTGACAGTGCGGCCATCATGGCGGCGCTGCGCCGCATCGTGCGGTATCTGCGGCTTGCCGACCGCGAGGCCGAATCCGGTCACGGCCTGTCCGCCGCGCAGCTGTTCGTCCTCAACTCGTTAGCCAGTGCGCCTGCCACCTCGCTCGCCGAGCTCGCCGGCCGCACGCTCACCGATCCGAGCTCGGTCTCGACGGTGGTCGCCAAGCTCAGCGCCAAGAAGCTCGTGGCCCGCACGCGCTCGGCCGATGACGCACGCCGGTTCGGCATCGCGCTCACGCCGGCCGGCCAGCGCGTGGTGCGCCGCGCGCCGCGGATCGTGCAGACGCGCATCACCGAGGGGCTGGACAAGCTCGCCCCCACGCGCCGCCGCGAGCTCGTGAGCGCGCTCGACGTGCTCGTTCGTGCGATCGGCGCCGACGCGCTCGAGCCGCGCATGTTGTTCGAAGACGAAGCACCCGCTGCTCGCCGGAGGCGCGCATGAGCACCGACGCCAGTAGTAACGGCAAGGCACACGGCACCGGCGAAGACGTCGTTCACCTGCGCGATTTCAGTGCGACCGGTCGCATGCTCCTGTTGTCGATCTTCGCGATCGGCATCGGCATCGTCGCGTCGTTCGTCGCGTACGCGCTGCTCAAGCTGATCGCGCTGTTCACGAACATCTTCTATTACCAGACCGTGTCGTGGGCGAGCTCCTCGCCGGCGCACCACGGGATGGGCCCGGCCATGGCGGTCGCGATGCCGATCATCGGCGCGCTCATCATCGGCGTGATGGCGCGCTACGGCTCCGACAAGATCCGCGGCCACGGCATCCCCGAGGCGCTCGAATCGATCCTCACCGGCGGCAGCAAAGTCTCGCCGAAGGTCGCGATCCTGAAGCCGATCTCCGCGGCGATCTCGATCGGCTCCGGCGGCCCGTTCGGTGCCGAGGGTCCGATCATCATGACCGGCGGCGCGTTCGGCTCGCTGATCGCGCAGGGCATCTCGCTGACGGCGGCCGAGCGCAAGACGCTGCTCGTCGCCGGCGCCGCGGCCGGCATGTCGGCGACGTTCGCCACGCCGCTTGCCGCGATCATGCTCGGCATCGAGATCCTGCTGTTCGAGTGGAAGCCGCGCAGCTTCGTGCCGGTCGCGCTCGCGAGCGCCACGGCCGCGATCTCGCGCCAGTACATCCTCGGGCCCGGACCGCTGTTCGGTCAGCCCGAGCATGCGTACTTCGTCGGGACGCACGTGCTCGTGTTCTGCGTCGCCGCCGGGCTCGGCGCCGGCATCCTGTCGATGCTGCTGACGCAGGCCGTGTACGCGTCCGAGGACGCGTTCAAGAAGCTGCCGTTCCACTGGATGTGGTGGCCCGCGATCGGCGGTCTCGTCATCGGCATCGGCGGTCTCATCGCGCCGCGCGCACTCGGCGTCGGCTACGACGTCATCGGCGACCTGCTCGACGAGAACATGCTGCCGAAGGCGGTGATCACGCTGGTCGTCGTCAAGGGCCTCATCTGGTCGATCTCGCTCGGCTCGGGCACCTCGGGCGGCGTACTCGCGCCGCTCCTCATGATGGGCAGCGCGCTCGGTCTCATCGAAGCACAGTACTTCCCCGACGGCGGACACGGCTTCTGGCCGCTGGTCGGCCTCGGCGCGATCCTCGGCGGCACGATGCGCGCGCCGCTCACCGGCATCCTCTTTGCCGTCGAGCTGTCGCACGACATGAACATGTTCGTGCCGCTCGTGATCGCGGTGACCACCGCGCACGCGTTCACGGTGCTCATCCTCAAGCGATCGATCCTCACCGAGAAGGTCGCGCGCCGTGGCTTCCACGTCAGCTGCGAGTACGCGATCGACGATCTCGAGATCCTGTTCGCGCGCGACGCCATGATCACGTCGCTGACGGTGTTACCGGCGACCGGCAGCGTGAAGGCCGCGCAAGAGCTCGTCGGGGCGCTACCCGACGAGTTCGGCCAGCACCTGTTCCCGATCACCGACGGCGAGGGCAACCTGGTCGGCGCGGCCACGTTTCGCCAGCTCAGCGATGCCGATCCGTCGGCGGCCGTCGGCTCGATCGCGGTGCCGATCAAGACCATTCGCAGCAACCAGACGCTGAAGGCTTCCATTCAGGAGATGTCCGAGACCGGCGTCACGCGCCTGCTCGTGGTCAACCCTGCCGATGCCCGCAAGGTCGTCGGCGTGCTGGCCCTCCATCACGTGCTCAAGGCACGCACGCGTCACATCCAGGAAGAAGTGCGTCGCGAGCGCGTGCTGCCGTTCGAGTATCTGATCCCGCGCGTGATCCCGCTGCCGCGCTGGATGCGGCCGCCGACCCCGCCGCCGCCGACGTCGCTCGAAGACAACTAACTGCGGCCGCTGGCGAGCAAGTCGCCGAGGATTCGCCAGGTCAGGCCCCAGATCGTGTGGCCCTCGTAGCTCCAGCTCGGGAACACGCGATCGGTGCCGGGGTACGTGTAGCTCGAGTCGAGCTTGCCCGATGCGGCGAGATCGAGCGGTAGCCAGAACGCGGAGACCGCCTCGGGGCCGGGCGTCGGCGCGATCGGCTCGGCCGTCGCGAACACGAACGGCGTGACCTCGACGCCCATCGGTCCGGCGCTCACGGGCTGCAGCGGCGGCAGCGGCCCGACGTACCGGATCGACGGCGCGGTCAGATCGACGCCCATCTCTTCCTGGGTCTCGCGGATCGCGGTGACGCGCAGATCTCCGTCGGCGCCTTGGTAGCCGCCGCCCGGGAGCGAGATGTGACCGGACCACGGATCGCCAACGCGCTGGACGCGCACCATCATCAGCACGCGCGGGCCACCACGCCCGTCGGGCTCGTCGTGGACGACCGCGGCGACCCCGGCGCGGCGGCGGCCGTCGTCGGGCGGACGCGTGTCGCGCGTCGGCAAACGGCCGATCAGGCGCTCGACAAACGGCGACACGCTTCATCATAGCCTACGATGCGCGCATGCCCACTCGCGACTTCGATCTCGTGTTGCTCGGCGCCACCGGTTTCACCGGCGCGCTGATCGCCGGCTACCTCGCGCAGCAGCGGCGTCCGCTGAAGTGGGCGGTCGTCGGGCGTAACCGCGACAAGCTCGAGCGTGTGGCCGCCGAGCACGGCAACGTGCCGGTGATCGTCGCCGATGCCCTGGATCCGGCCGCGATGGCCGAGGTCGCGCATCGCACGCGCGTGATCTGCACGACCGCCGGGCCCTACGCGAAGTACGGCGCCGAGGTCGTGGCCGCGTGCGCCGCCGCGGGCACGCACTACTGCGACCTGACCGGCGAGGTCAGCTTCATGCGCGCGATGATCGACCAGCACCACGAGCGCGCCCGGCAAACCGGCGCGCGGATCGTCCATGCGTGCGGGTTCGACTCGATCCCGAGCGATCTCGGCACGTGGGCCGCGCAGCAGGAGTTCGCGCGTCGGTTCGGCCATCCCGCGCGGCACGTGACCGCGCTGTTCGGCGAGACCAGTGGCGGGATCTCGGGCGGGACCGCCGCGAGCGCGCTCGAGATCGCGCGCGTCGCCGGTGAAGACCGCGAGATTCGCCACATGCTCGCGAACCCGTACGCGCTCGACCCCGATCCGCACGCGGACCGGCCGCCCGCACCGGATGTGCGCACGATCAGCTGGAACGCCGAGCTCAAGATGTTCACCGTGCCGTTCGTGATGGCCGACACGAACACGCGCGTCGTGCGCCGCGCGCACGCGCTGGCGGGCTTTCCGTGGGGCTCGGACTTCGTCTACACCGAGGCGATGTCCACGCCGGGCAACGCGCTCGGGCTCGCACGTGCGGTCGCGACCACGACCGCGCTCGCCGGGCTCGCGTTCGCGCTCAAGCGCCCGGCGCTGCGCGACCAGCTCGCGAAGCGCGCGCCGAAACCCGGCGAAGGCCCCGACGAGAAGACGCGCACGCACGGCCACTGGAAGGCGCGCATCGTCGCGTCGAACGGCGACGAGCAGCTCGTGTACATCGCGGCCGATCCGGCGGGCGATCCGGGCTACGGCTCGACGACGAAGATGCTCGGCGAGTCGGCGCTGTGCCTGGCGTTCGACGATCTGAAGTCGCCGGGCGGCGTCACGACGCCGTCGGTGGCGATGGGCGCCGCGCTGCTCGAACGCCTGCGCTCGGCAGGCCTGCAGTTCCACCCGGCGGACTAGATGCTCTATCGGCTGCTGGCGTGGCTGCTCCGCACCGCGACGCGCGTGTTCTTTCGCCAGATCGAGGTCGTCGGGCTCGAGCACGTGCCGACCGATCGCGCCGTGATCTTCGCCGGGAATCACCCGAACTCGTTGATCGATCCGGTGCTGATCATCACGACGTGCGGGCGCAAGGTCCACTTCGCCGCCAAAGACACGCTGTTCAAAGGCCGCGTCATGCGCGCGATCCTCGGCGGTCTCGGCGCGGTGCCGATCAAGCGCCGCGACGATCACGGCGAGGGATCGACCGATAACCAGGCCGCGTTCGCCGCGATGTTCGACGTGCTCGGGCGCGGCGACGCGATCGGCATCTTCCCCGAGGGCCTGTCGCACGACGAATCGCAGCTCGCGCGGCTCAAGACCGGCGCGGCGCGGCTCGCGCTCGGTGCGGCGCACAAGAGCGGCCGCGAGATCGCGATCGTGCCGTGCGGCCTGACATTTATCCATCCCAAGCGGTTTCGCAGCCGCGTGCTCGTGCAGTACGGCCCGGCGCTGACGGTGACGCCGGCGATCGCCGACTCACCCGACGAGGTCCGCACGGTCACCGACGAGATCGGCGCCGGGCTGCGGCGGCTGACGATCAACGCGCCCGACTGGGACACCGTCCGCGCGCTCGACGTGGTGCGCCGGCTGTATCAGCCGCACGAGGTCTCGATCGAAGATCGCGTCGAGCTCGCGCGCCGGTTCAACGCGTACTACGGCGCGGTCGCCGCCGATCCGCGCGTGATCGAGCTGATGAGCCGCGTGCGCGCGTATCAGGACAAGCTCGACGAGCTCGGCGTCTCCGATCGCGAGCTCGCGCGCGATCTGTCCAAGCTCGAAGTGCTCGCGCGCGTGGTGCGCCACGTCGTGCTCGTCGCGTTCTGGCTGCCGCTCACGCTGCCCGGTGCGCCGCTGCACCTGCCGCCGCTCGCGCTCGCACGCTACGGCTCCGCGCTGTCGCCGCGCAAGGACGTCATCGCGACGACCAAGCTCGTGCTCGGCCTCGGGCTCGTCTCGCTCGCCTACGCCGCCGCGATCTCGCTCTTGTGGTGGGCGTGGGGCTTCTGGTGGGCGCTCGCGGCCGCGATCGTCTTGCCGCTGTCGGGCTGGGCCACGCTGCGCGTGCTCGATCGCGTGCGGCTCGTTCGCCGCGGCGCCGGCGTGCTGTTTCGCCGGCTGCGGTTTCGCCGCGAGGTCGCGTCGCTGCGCGGCGAGCGCGCGCGGCTGGTCGCCGAGGTGATCGCGACCGTCGACGCGCTTCGCCCGCCCGACGTCGAGCCGCTGTTCGCATCGAACGAGCGCGAGTCGATGCACGCGCGCAGCGATGCCGACCTCGACGACGAGATCTCGCGCCGCGATGCGCGCAAGGATCGCGAATGAGCGAGCAACCGCTCGTCGTGCTCTTGCACGGGCTCGCGCGCGGCCGCGGCTCGATGGAAGCGCTCGGCGGGCACTTGCGCGCCAATGGCTTCGAGACCTGGAGCCACACGTATCCGTCGCGCCGGCATTCGCTGCAATATCTGGCCGATTCGCTCACCGAGCTGCTCGTCGAGCACGCCGGCGCGCGGCCGATCAGCGCGGTCACGCACTCGATGGGCGGCATCGTCGTGCGGCACCTTCACGACCCGCGCCTCAACTGGCGGCGCATCGTGATGCTCGCGCCGCCGAATCAAGGCAGCCGGCTCGCCGCCGGGCTCGTGCGAAATCCGCTGTTCAAGTGGTTCTACGGCCCGGCCGCTCGCGAGCTCGCCGACGCATCGGCGTGGCCTGCGCCGCCTGCGCCGTTCGCCGTGATCGCCGGCACGCGCAGCCTCGCGCTCGGGAACCCGACGAGCTGGACCGTCGGCCGGCGGTTCGGGGCCGCGGTCGCCAACGACGGCACGGTCGCTGTCGACGAGACCAAGCTCGACGGGATGCACGCGTTCGCCGCGATCGATGCGACGCACACCTGGATCATGAATGCGCCCGATGCGCGTCGCCTCGCGATCGCATTCCTGCGCGACGGAACCTTCGATCCGACCGTGACGAAATGATCGCGGGCGTGTTACGAGCATGGGTATGTTCGGTCGGTTCTTGCCGCGCGAGACGAGCTTCTTCGACTTCTTCGAGCAGCACGCGGCGCTGACGATCGAGGGAACCAAGGAGTTCCTGTCGATGGTCACGACCGGCGCGAACATCGCGACGAAGTGCCGGCGGATCTCCGACATCGAGCACGAGACCGACACGATCACGCATCGCTGCGTCGAGGCGCTGCACAAGACGTTCATCACGCCGATCGATCGCGACGCGATCCACCGGCTGATCACGCGCATGGACGACGTCATGGACTACGTCGAGGCCGCCGCCGAGCGCATCGAGCTCTACGAGATCTCGTCGATGACCAGCGACGTGCGCGATCTCTCCGACGTGCTCCATCGCTCGGCGCAGCAGGTCGAAGCAGCGATCCGCGAGCTGCGCTCGCTGAGGGACACGCAGCACACGCTCAAGCTTTGCATCGACATCAACCGCCTCGAGAACGAGGCCGACGCGATCCTCCGCCGCTCGGTGGCCCGGTTGTTCAAGGAAGAAAAGGACCCGATCATGGTCATCAAGTGGAAGGAGATCTACGAGAACCTCGAGAACGCGTCCGACCGCTGCGAGGACGTCGCGAACATCATCGAAGGCGTGATCCTCGAGCACGGTTAGGCGATGTCGGTCGTAACTCTGGTCTACGTCACGATCGCGGTCGCGCTCGTCTTCGACGTGATCAACGGCTTCCACGACGCCGCGAACTCGATCGCGACGGTGGTCTCGACGCGCGTGCTGTCGCCGCGGCTCGCGGTGCTGTGGGCGACGGTGTTCAACTTCGTCGCGCTGTTCATCTTCGGCGAGGGCGTCGCGCACACGATCGAGAAGATCATCCACATCGACGCGGCTGATCCGTCGCACGCGTTCGTGTGGGTGGTCGTGAGCGGGCTCGTCGGCGCGATCGCGTGGAACCTGCTGACGTGGTGGTGGGGGCTGCCGTCGTCGAGCTCGCACGCGCTGATCGGCGGGCTGTCGGGAGCCGGCATCGCGTACGCCGGCTTCGGTGTGCTCGACAAGGCGACCCTCTTGCCCACGCTCTACTTCATCGTGCTGGCGCCGATCATCGGCCTCATCCTCGGCGCGATCGCGATGTTCCTGCTCATGTGGCTGTTCCGCGGCATGCGGCCGCGCAAGGTCGATCGAACATTCCGGGTCGCGCAGCTGTTCTCCGCCGCGGCGTATTCGATCGGCCACGGCGGCAACGACGCGCAGAAGACGATCGGCGTGATCTGGGCCGTGATGATCGCCGGCGGCGTGCTGCCGACGTCGGCAACCGCGGCGCCGTTCTGGGTGATCATCGCGTCGTACAGCGCGATGGCGTTCGGCACCGCGCTCGGCGGCCATCGCATCATCAAGACGCTCGGCATGGGCATCACGTCGCTCAAGCCGCACGGCGGGTTTGCCGCGAACCTCGCCGGTGCGGTCACGCTGTTCGGCGCGACGCACCTTCACATCCCGGTGTCGACCACGCACACGATCACCGGCGCGATCGTCGGCGTCGGCTCGGTCGAGAAGGTCCGCGGCATCCGCTGGGGCCTCGCGACGCGCATCGTCTGGGCGTGGATCTTCACGATCCCCGCCGCGGGCGCCGTCGGTGCCGCGGTGCTGGCGATCCTGCACGCGGCCGGCGCGTATTAGCCGGCGAGCGAGCGAGCCAAACATAAGTGTCAGACCGGCCGGGCATGGTCGGGCTCGTGGCGAAGCTCTACTTCCGGTACGGCACCATGGACTCCGCGAAGTCGATGAACCTGCTCGCGGTGGCCCACAACTACCGCAAGCAGGGCAAGCGCGTGCTGCTGGTCAAGCCGCGGCTCGACACCCGATTCGGCGCCACCAAGATCTCGTCGCGGTGCGGGCTCGAAGCCGATGCCGATCTGATGGTCGACGAGGACATGTCGCTCGATCCGCGCGAGTTTCGCGGCCTCGATTGCGTGCTCGTCGACGAGGCGCAGTTCCTGCCGCCCCACATCATCGAGGACCTGCGCCGCATCACGGTCGATCCGGGCGTGCCGGTCATCTGCTACGGCCTGCGCACCGACTTCAAGACCAAGCTGTTCCCGGGCGCGCAGCGCTTGATGGAGCTGGCCGACGGCATCGAAGAGGTCAAGGTCACCTGCCAGTACTGCCAGAAGAAGGCGATCTGCAACCTGCGCTTCGTCGACGGCACGCCCACGCTCGACGGCCCGCAGATCCAGCTCGGCGCCGACGAGCACTACGCGCCCGTGTGCTGGGCGCACTACGACGAAGCCACGCGCCACATCCACGCCGACGCGTCGCGCCCCAACGCGGTCCATCCCAGCTAGCTCAGCAGCCGGGGATCGCGATCGCGTGCCCCATCGGATCGGTTAGCGCGTGCGAACAGTCGTGGCCGCCGGCGTCGAGCACGGCGAGCACGCGCTTCGCCGTTTGCGAGAACGCATCGTTGCCCGGGTGCAGGCGGACGAACTCGCGGAGATGCGCAGCCGCGCGCGCGTCGCCTTGCTGGAACTCGACGAGGCCGGCCGCGTACAGCGCCTGGTAGTTCTCGGGCCAGACATCGATCACCATGCGCATGATCTCGGCGACGGTGGGGTCGTTGTTGCGGCGATCCGCCATCTCGTGGGCGAGCTCGAACATCGCGCCGGCGCCATACGCGCGATCGCCGGCTGCGAGCGAGTACAGCTGCTCGTGTGCGAGCCCGAGATCGCCCGCGAGTGCCGCGCACGCGGTGGCGAACGCGACACCATCGGGTGACCGCGGCGGCGGCGTGTCGGCGAGCACGGCACGCAGCTCGAGCGACGTGCAGCGCGAGCGGGCGAGCGCGAACCACTGGGCGCCCGGCGTGTGCGCGAGGTTCTCGGCCATCTCGCCGACGAGCGGTGCCGGGGCCGGTGCCGGCTCGTTCGCATCGCCATGATCGCGCGAGCTCGGGCGCACCGCGATCGCGACCGCGACCGTGCCCGCGAGCAACGCTGCGAGCGCGAGTGTCCTGCCATGCCCGCGCGGCGGGCGCGATGGCTCGATCGCGACGACGCGTCGCGCCGGGGATGGCGTCGACGAGTCGGAGCCCAGCGTGCTCGCCGACGCGATGGTGGCGTGCGACGGCCTGATCCGCGCGAAATCGCCGCTCGGCCCAGCGACCACCATCGCCTCGGGGAGCGTCGTGCCTTCCGGCAGCCACGTGCGCAATCCCGCCGCGAACGCGGTTGCCGACCCGATGCGGCGATCGACGTCGATCTCGAGCGCCGAGTGCACGAGGTCGGCGAGGTCACGCGGGATCCACGGTGCGCGCGTGCGAAGCGACGGCGCGGGCACGCTGCACACGGTGACGAGCAGATCGGCCAGCGAGTCTCCGGCGTGCGGCAGGGTCCCGCTCAGCAGGCGATACGCGACGACGCCGAGCGACCAGAGATCGGCGCGGTGGTCGAGCGTCTTCACGCCGCGCAGCTGCTCGGGCGCCATGTACAGCGGCGAGCCGATGATCGCGCCGGTTTGCGTGAGCTCGGTCGACGGCGCGATCGCGTGGTGGTCGACCGCGATGCGCGCGATCCCGAAATCGACGATC
>Ga0268266_10006712_pt1 | contig 10496 bp, 13 predicted proteins | sample KBSS13metaG_FD_190356 | JGI IMG/M metagenome (GOLD analysis project Ga0268266, IMG submission 190356) | Switchgrass rhizosphere microbial communities from Kellogg Biological Station, Michigan, USA - KBS S1-3 metaG (SPAdes) (version 2) | ecosystem: Host-associated > Plants > Roots > Rhizosphere... | reverse complement strand
CAGTCCAGCCCGTGAGGTCGGTTTCCAAGCTTTGGTTGGTTATCCATTGTGTCGTTGTTGAGGCGGCCGCGACGGTTGTGCTGGTACTTGCCGAACAGATGCTGCCGCTTGCGGCGCACGACGTATCGGTGGTTGTAAGCTGTGCACTTACTGTCGAGCTGCTGCCGACACTGCCGCTGTTCAGCTGTGCTACTACTTTTTCGGTGGTGGCAGCGCTGCCGCCAACCAAGCTATCGAGATTCCAGCTGGCCGTGCTGCCGCTCACTGTTGCACCCGTGGCGCTTACAATCGACATGTTCGCCGGAATAGTCACGCCAAGCGTGGCGCCGCTGGCCGTGCTGCCGCTCACCGTATTTTGAGCAGTTGCAGTGTAGGTTACTTGCTGGCCGATTTGCGCGCTACTGGTGCTGCCAGAAACGGTCGTTTGCACGACAGGACTTGTTGGAGGAATCGTTCCACCGCCGGGACGAGAGAAGCTCGTCGACCATGGCGAAGACCCATAGGCGCACACGTCTTTTACCACTGCGGCGTCCGAGCCACAGACAAATTTAACCGTCAGGCTGTGTGTGCTCGCGGTATATTGGGTGACAAGAACACCGAAGTGCCGCATGTACATAATCGAGTCAGGGTCGATGGGGCCACTAATTTCAGGGGTAAAGCCCTGTCCGCCAGCAGCATCGGTAACATACGTAAGGCCATTCTTGGGCTTGAACGGTTCAAAGCCATGCGCATGGTGCTGGACGTTTAAGACGTATTTACCGCTCATACCGTTGAGGTTACCGACTGCAGGGCTGTATTTTGCAGCCAGGGCATCCAAAGAAGCCCTTAATTGCGTGTTTGACCCTTCAACTGAGTCGGTGTAAGCCGGGCGGTGGCCGTAACTAATGATGAAGTCGATGTTGGGATCGGCTTGAGCCTGAGCCATCAACGTATCGGCATGGCTTTGCCAGTCAGTGTACGAAGCTGCGGTTGGCGCTTCCGGTTCCGGGTAGGTAATGTAAAAGACGTGGCCGGCGGTAAAGTAGCCCCAGTCATCACCCACACAACCGTTGCCAGTAGTGCCGGGCGCCGAAGGACAGCCTGGGTGCGTTAACTTTTCAGACGAATCAGTCTGAACAGTCTGGGCATTCGACATACGCAGGCGGCCTTTATAGTTAGCCAAGTTGTCGTTTGGGAATGGGGCGACGGGAGGAGCTACAGGGTCAGTCGTGGGTGCGCCGTATTCGTGGTTGCCAAGCGCGGTCTGGAAAGCGGCACTGTACGACCAGGCTTCGACATCGTTAAAGAAGGTGTGAATAGCTCCAATGCCACACTGGTTGGCAATGGCAATGTCACCACCGTGGGTTACAAAGTTGGGATTCTGCTGGGCAATCAGCTGCTGCATTAGTGGCATGTACTGGCTGGTATCAGGGTTCGGACACGCGCTGCTCATGCTGTCGCCAATGTCTACAGAGGTAAAATCACCGGTTGGTTCAGTGCTGAAGGTGTGGTCCAGGCCGGCTACGCCGACTTTGTAGTGATACGTTGTGCCGGCCTGCAAGCCACCAATCGCAACTTCGCGGAAGGGGCCAGCCTCGTCGGTGGGCATAATCGGAGGATCGTTGGCCACCGCCTGCATACCGTAATCAGTCGTAGGACCGTAGTAGATGTTCTGCTCGGCGCCGTGCCAGTCAACCACAACACTGGTGGCGTCATTACCATACGAATAATGTAGCTCGTCCACCGTGTCGCCCGTAGCGTGTACGATGCCTCCCAAAGGCGCCACCATGCCCATCAGCAGTGCAATTGTAGCTATAGAATTACTGATTGTAACCAAAACCCGTGGGCGCATTCCCCTCATCGTAACCTCTCTTTTATGTAGCTGTATTTTGCCTTACCGCCTGATTGTATGATTGACTTGACCTTTAGGCAAGTACATTTTGTCCATCTTCGCTTACTAGTTGCTAACTGGAGTGGTAAGGTTCAGGGGGTCGGTGGTAAAACCCTGACCAGCCGGAGCGTCGCACTATAGCCGCAAAAGTACAGGTTGTCGCCGGTGTCCTGAACCATGTAAACTTCGCTGACATTAAGCAATTAGTCAGTGCACGGCAAGCGTCTTCTATTTCTTTTGTTGCTTCTGCAATTTCTTTAACTACGCTTAACAGTTCAAAACTATCCTACATTACCAGAAAAGAAGATCCGACTGATCGCAGAAAAAGTATCATCAGCCCCAATTTTCATACACTCGGCCAAAAGATTCAGCCTTTTCTGTGTCGCACGGCAAGGCTTTTGATGTAATAACAGATGCATACAGTCCGGATGAAGTTGCATTTCTTATCTCACATTACAATAAAATGACGCACCTTTACCAAAAACAGATTGACGCTATCCGACGGCTCGTAGAGGCAGATGATTAGTTGCGAGACTCCTACAAAGGGAGTTTGATGAGCTCTTAAAATGTAGACTAAATGGCTGGAGACAGCGGACGCATTCCAAACTTTGGACTAGCAAGACGATGCAAAAATTGAGCAAGATATTCAAGAAATCCGCGCCCTATTCGACGTGGAAGAGGGGCGAAGTTCATTAAGCTTTTACAGAAGTCTGTATGATTCGTGCTAAAAAACTCTCGTCTAGACGTTACTGGATCTGCACTAAAATAATATCGTCAAAATGCTGCTGGAGCTCATGTAGGCGATGCTCTGATTCTCGCTGTGATTCGAGCGCGTACTTGCGAATCGTTTGCTTGAGGCTGTCCGATAGCACGCGCGTTCGGCGAAATGTTTTGAACTCGGCATCGTCGATCAGCCGCCAGAACGTACTTGGCAGCCCGCCGGGTTCGTGGCTGTTGATTGCCATACACCGTGCAGTGAGGTTACGGATATAGACATCAAGATCGTCTGGGCAGAAGTAAATCATAAGGCAGTGTGGCGCGGCCTGGAGCGCACGACGCAGCGTGTCGATATTGGCCACAGCGCCCTCAATAACGGTGGGCTGGTGAGTAAGGCTGGTGGTAATTGCGTGATCACAAGCGGCAAAAAAGTGTTGTTTGGCCTGGCTGTCGGACTTATCGTTGAAGACGGCCTTATATGTCTCGCGTTCGGGCAGGTGGTCGGCCTTGATAACGTCGACCAATTGGGCTTCGAGCTCAACGATGTTGTACCCGAGTTCATCGCGCAATCTGTGAGTGAATGTTGATTTGCCGGTCGATGTTTTGCCGCCGATGTAGAGCGCGGCGGGTTGGTCGTGAGAAATTTTTCGATACAATTGGTCGATAGTCATGGATTGAGTATATCAATAAACTGTCGCCGAAGGAGCTATGGTATTGATTTATGCAGTTTGTGTTTTTGTGGCCTGGGCAGTAGTGGGACCGATAACGTGGAAGTTAAGCAGTGTAAAAGTAATCATATGAAGAAGAACTTTCATGCTTCAAGCATACGGCAGAGAGTTTGGACGTCCTGTCTTCTCTGTCCAAAGTCCAAACCAAAAATCACCCCATATACAGAGGCGATTCATGTTCAAATTACATGGCCAGGGGATAGGGGCCGACAATCAAACTTTTGAAGATGAGCTAGACTTCAATATTCCCGAGATAGAGTCCATTTTCGATAAGTCTAAGCAATAGTCTTACTACTTACATTTTGATACATACGTTTAATATAGCTTTGCAGCAACATGACCTCTTCTGTAGTAAAACCCTCCCGCAGTGTTGCTTCGGTTTTTTGCTGGGCGCGTGTGATCTCTTTCCGGAACTCGCTGCCATGCTGAGTGAGGACGATTTGCTTGCGACGCGCGTCGCCGGAGTCGTCTTTACGTTCAACGAATCCTTTTTCAATGAGCCCATCTATCATCTTAGTTACAGTGGGTGCCGCTACTTTTAATTTACGGCCAAGGTTGGCTTGGGTTTGGCCATTCTCCTGCAAAAGGTAATAGATGATTTCTGCCTGAGCCTGCGAGAGCCCGCACGGAGCAAGCGTTTGGTCTAATAGTTGTCGCGTTGCGAGGTGGAGTTTTTTGATGCTGTAGCCGATGGAATCGTCCATGTACACAGCATACTTGACACATTAATAGTTAGCAAGATAACATTAGCTTGCTAACTAATTAAGAGAGGTATTGCATGGATATTGAACTTAAAAATCAAGTTGTACTTATAACCGGCGGTGCCGGTGGTATTGGCGCTGCTATTTCTAAGGCGTTTTCAGAAGGTGGAGCGAAAGTTGCGATCACCTATCACTCGGATAAGGCGGCGGCTGATGCTCTAGCTGACGATCTAAGTAAAGCCGGATCAGACGTAATGGTCCTCGCCTATAACATGGGTGAGCCTGCGCAAGCAGCGAGCGCGGTTGACGAAGTTATGGCTAAATGGGGTCGGCTCGACGTGCTGGTTGCTAATGCGGTTAACTGGCCGATCTTGTCGTCCGAACACCAAAACCTAGTTGATGTTGAGTGGCAGGAGTGGTCGCGCCTGATTAATATAAACCTGTATGGAACTGCGGCAATGTTACAACAGGCCGCCAGACAAATGCTCAAACAAGAATATGGACGAATAGTTGTTATGTCTACTGAAGTTGCTATTAATGGGAGGGCTGGAGCGACCGCCTATAGTACGGCAAAAGCCGCCATCCATGGGCTTGTTGCTAGTTTGCGGTGGGAGCTAGGACCGCACAATGTCTTAATTAACTTTGTATCACCTGGCTTTAATATGACGCCAAAGAATTTGCAGCGCTTCCCTGATGTGCTCCGTGAGCGGATTGCTGCTCAAGCCCCAACCGGTCGACTATCCGTGCCAGAGGATGTCGCCCCAACGGTTTTATATCTTGCTTCGAAAGCTAATCGCCATATTACTGGAGAATTTATTTCAGTGAGTGGGGGTGCGAACTAAAATATAAACAACAAAAAAGATTGACATTATGTCAATCTTTTTTGTTGGCTGGGGATGAGGGATTCAACCCGTAAATTCTAGTTAATGTGGAATGGTATAATAACAATATGAGTGATGATCAATTCACAAAACTATTTAAATATATTGAAGAATTCAGGGCGGACGTTAATAAGCGGTTCGAGGAAGCCAGCCAAGATCGTGCGGATATTCGTGGGGCGATTGGAGAACTCAGTGCTCAGGTCAGAGACTATCACAATGAAATGACCTTCAGTTCGCGCCAACTTGATAAAATGCGTGACGCGATTTTACAGATTGCTAAAGAAACTGGCATTAAGTTATCTGTCGAGATTTAAGATAAAAGATCTCAGTTAAGTAAGCCGCTGCAAACCCCGTCCGCAGTATCATCTTAGTTCAAGGGCGGCTTGTCCGCCGTCTTCTTTACTCTGGTTTCTGTATGTAGGGTCGGATCGTTGTTTTGCTTACGCCTGCTGTGGGCATACTATCTGGCTCTAGCTTGGTTAGCCTCTTGAATAGATTTCGCTTCAGCTTCATATAGTTGGGGCCATGATATGCTATAAGCCCCAAGCCTGGCTGTTCCGCGTGCTAAACCTATATTGTCCATGCTGCATCATAGCAAGACAAAATGACTTCTTTGAAAGAGTCTTCCGCCATGCTTATACTTGGCTGGAGATAGTGAACCTGTTCCAAACTTTTGAAGACCTTGAATCTGTTAAAGACAAGCAGGCTGACATTCAAGCGGTTCGCCAAGTCATTGACGAGGACACAAGCGCGGAGGCAGGATCACACTAAGTCAATTGCTCCGCACCGCATTACACCCTCGCAAGACATCGGGTCCTGAACTATTGACCTCAGAGCTACTGAACGAGGAGATGTTTTACCAGCGTTTACGAAGGACTTGAATAATTGCCATAGCGAACTGATTATCGAATCGCCCTTCATTACGAGTAGGCGCCTAAATCAGTTGCTACCAACCTTGCGAAAACTAAAAGAGCGAAAGGTAAGAATCGTCGTCAACACCCGTGACCCTCAGGAGCATGACGAAGGTTATCACAGAGACGATGCCTACCGAGCAATAGCCTCTTGCAGCGTTTGGGAGTTCACATTGTATACACTGGTGCTCATCATCGCAAACTAGTTATCCTCGACCGAAGTGTTCTGTACGAAGGAAGTCTGAACGTACTGTTGCAGAATAATAGTTCCGAGATTATGCGCCGCATTGAATCGGTGCAATTGGCCTGGCAGATGATCGGGTTTATAGGGTTGGACAGATACTTCTAGCCAGCCATGCTGTTCGTTCTCGAGACGTATAGATTGACCAGTGCTAGCAATGCGCCAATGGATATACATACCAAACCGATCTGCATGTCCATGTATGCATTTGTGCTGTGGAAAAAGTGATGGCCATCACCTCTGTTAGGGCCACCCACTCTCCAGAAATTCAATAGCAAAATGGCACCAAACGAGAAGATAAGGAGACTTAATACAGAGAGGGCTCGGGCTACATAGTTTGGGCGTTGTGTTATGGGCTCTCGCTTCGATCCTACCGTACTGATTCTTGTAGGGTGGGTCGTTTTTGTTTGTGCGCCTCCTTCAGTGAGTGACTTACGAAGCGACGGATAGGCAATATATGCAACCCAAAGTATGGCTAGAGCGAATAGCTCAAAGGGGGCGGCTATAAGTTGTACGAGGGGCAGCCAGTCCGCACTATCGCTGTCCGCTATCCATGAAGGTGCAAAGTATAGCAGGAAAAAGAGGACGACCAGTAATGCTGTTGCTATTTGTAGGGCTCTTTTGATTTTGTTTCTCATGGTTGCAGTATAGCAAAGGCCAGCGACGCATGTAGACAACTACAGCCCAGAGGAGTATGTATAATTATCCTTGGAAGAAAATCCAACCGAACACTGCGCCTCGCGCGTGGCGCCCGCAAGGGCTAGGCGTTCCACCCTCTGCCGAGAGGCATGGTGGTTTTTTTCTAGAGCTTGTTAATAACACCTTGTTTCTCAAGTTGTCGCTGTAAGACTTTATAATAACGGCAAAGCTTTTATCGTTGAAGGGGAGCAATATGAGTAGGTTAAAACGTCGGCTTCTCGCCCTTCAGCAATGCAAAGCCTTTTCGGATGATCTTATTCTCTGGATCATCTCCTTGGGGCCTCGATGTAATAAATTGTTCTCCTACTTCCGATTCGGCGAACCACCCGTATGTAGAATGGTCTTCGGGATTGAGCTGTACGTTTTCGATCGGATCCGTGAATTGTGCAAAGAATACAGCTTCAATAGAGTGCGAGCCTTTAATCTCATTCGCATATGTAAATGCTGCGAATGCATCACCAATACTCACGTTCATACCGAACTCTTCTTTGATCTCTCGCTTCAAGCCCTCGATAATATCTTCTCCAAAATCAATATGACCGCCAGGAAGCTCATAAACACCTGGCAGAAATTTCTTAGTGTCGGCACGCTTAGGCCAAAAGAGTTTCTCTACGCCGTCAAATTGGTGATGAATGAATGCGCATGCAGTAATTACTTGTTGACCTTGTGCTGGGGTTTCGCTGTCGTGAGATATTTTTGTCATAGCCCAATTTTAGCATGGCGTTCCCGTCAAAAGAGGACGTATTATTATCATAAAGCCTTCAAGCACGAAACAACAAATGAGGGATGTCAGACAAAGACAAATGCTCCGAAATGCTCCGAAAAATCGGAGCATTTTACCTCTGTTATCAAACCTGGTTGGCCATTGTTGCCGATGTTAAAACGGTTTTGGCTACGAATCCTGCCCGGGGCATTGATCGGATTTAAAACCATGCACCAGTAAACTTGCGAAGCTTAGTGCGTTTCTGGCTTGCGCCATTTTGCTCCTGACCTAACAGGACGACCCACTTGAAGCCAGGGGGCAGCCCATGACACAATAAAGCTTATGAAAAAAATACAACTCGACCTAACGGTATCGTACCCAATAGAAACTGTCTGGCAGGCAATCACTAATCCAGAGCTAATGTCCCAATGGCTCATGGAGACTGATATCAGTCCCAAAGTGGGACACGAATTCAAGTTCAAGGGCAAGCCCAACAAAATGTGGCGAGGCTGGATCGATTGCAAGGTGACCAGAGTGGAACCGCCCACAATGATTCAATTCACCTGGCGGAACTCCGAAAAGTACACGCCTACCACCATTACCTACACACTTTCGAAAGAGGGGGACAACAAAACCCATATTAACGCTGTCAACGATGGTTTCGACAGCACTTATGGCGCCTTTGACGGCCTATTCTTCAGGACCATGATTAAAATGGGCATGAAAGTCGAGTTCACGAAGAAGCTACCGGCGGTACTCTCCAAGATGTGAGTCTACAGGTAGTGGGCTTAAGCCTGTTTACCTGCGGCAATCGCAGAAAATGTCCAAAACCCGTAATTTAATGGAGGCCTAAAAATGACGTTCCAAACTTCTAAAAATGATGGCGGCAACAGATACAAAACCAAAAAACGAACCTGCTAAATAAGATTCATTCTTCATGGCTGGGGACGAGGGATAGCGGACTTCGTCCTTCTCCGCAAAGTCGTCCTCGGTGAAGCACCTGCGGGTGACTTTGCTACGCCGCACCCCAATGCCCTTGGCGTGGGATTCTAGTAGCCCTAATCTCAGGCCAATAAAAATGACATACACTTGCGCGTATGTCATTTTTATTGGCTGGGGATAGCGGATGGATTCCAAACTTTAGTCGCGGTTCGCCTTATCTTCGGCCGCGCTCAGCGCCGCTCTACCCAAAAACCAAAACGCAGCGATGAACCCAATTACCTCCCTAAGAATGAAGCTTCTCAGAATAGGAATATGACGCAAAATAGGGAGAAAGCTAATAATTGTTATCGTGATAAACACGACAACAAGTACATAGTCGATCGAACCCAGCGGTTTACTTTTTGCCTGCTGCGCCATTGTCGTGAGCACGTCAAGACCTAGGGCAACGACAAAACACCAATGAAGATCATACGTAAACCTGTTAATGGGGTACGAAGTAATCGCTATCCCAACTAAGCAAAGGCTGGCAATGAGAAATACTTTGCTCAAAAATCTATCAACGCGTAATTGCCAGGCGATGAAACCGAAAAAGACTGCGGCTGCTGCAAATCCCAGAAAAAAAGGAAGTTGTGTCGCGCGTATCGCGCCGAATTCGCTGATGCCATATTCATAGGTGGCCAAGGTGCTGTGATGGATGAAGATGCATATGCCGACCATTCCTAAAAAGCTGAGCGCAGCGCCCCATAAACAACGCTTAATCGTGTCGGTCATTACATCAATAATACACAGCCTGCACGTGTATGACTAGAAGCGAATAAAGGAGATGATTTGATGAACGAAGAAAGCAAAGTAAACAAAAACGCCAAGCATAAACTTGACGTATTGTACAAAATCTGGCTGGGGATGAGTCCCACGCTTCGAACCCCTTGGTCTCTGACTTCATCCTTGTCGGACGGAAACTAGAGAAGCTTGGCTTCACATACTACAAAGGCGTAGTCACCGTCACTGCGGGTGAGGACTATTAGGATGTGTGGACTAGTTAATTATCTTGGACAGAACTGGTTCAATAATTTCATCAACTCTTGTATAAATAGCAGGCTTTGCTGCGCGCAATCCAGCAATATCTTGATCCCATCGCCCAACCGGTTTGCCAAAAATATCGGTGACTTTTGCCCCGGCTTCTTGGGCTATGAATCCGGCGGCGGCCAAATCCCAAGGATTTTTGCCGCTTGTCACCACCGCGTCGAATCGGCCGGCAGCGACCATGACAATGGAATATGCTATCGGCAGATAATAGGTAAACGTATCATCGGTTCGGTCAAACGATTCAAGCATTTTGCCACCAATACCAGGATCTTTGAACGTAGTCCAATACGAACCACCAGCAACTTCAAGACAAACTCCAAGTTTGCCGAGTGGTTCGTGCTTAGAGAGATCAAGCTTCCTTTTATTCTCATATGCTCCTTGGCCTTTTGCCGCCCAATACAGTCGTTTCATGTATGGGTCGTAGACGACCGCAACAACAGGCTGTCCATTTTTGACAAGCGCCATACAAAACGTACTAAGTGGGATGCCACGTGCAAATGGTGGTGTTCCGTCAAGCGGGTCAACCACCCACAAGTTAGAAGATGCAAGGTTGAACGATTCTTCCTCGCCCAAGACACCGTCGGCCGGAAACTGTTCCTTTACTCGTTTGATCACAAGCTCGTTAATTTTAGTATCCGCCAAAGTAACTGGGGACGCGTCTTCTTTGATGGTCACCCCTTTATCCTTGGCATTGAAATAGTGAAGCATTATTATGCCTGCTTCATAGGCAAGCTCTTTAGCAAAGCTCAGCTCTGCGTCAAATTGAGACATTGTATGGTCCTAACTTTTAAATTGTTTGATTGTTTCTATAAAGAGAAGTCGCCACGAGGGCGCAAATATAACTACATGTTAGCACAATAATGCGCTTATGTCAATAGTCCCGTAATGGTTCATTATCCACCCACCATACATCTTGGACACTTTCACTAAACTAGAAAGGAGTGAAAGTGAGAACAAGAGTCATGACCGGAAAACAACTCCAGGTATACGGAGCACGTATTCGTCTGGCCTGGTTTC
>Ga0268266_10006710_pt1 | contig 10500 bp, 9 predicted proteins | sample KBSS13metaG_FD_190356 | JGI IMG/M metagenome (GOLD analysis project Ga0268266, IMG submission 190356) | Switchgrass rhizosphere microbial communities from Kellogg Biological Station, Michigan, USA - KBS S1-3 metaG (SPAdes) (version 2) | ecosystem: Host-associated > Plants > Roots > Rhizosphere >... | reverse complement strand
GGGATCGATCCACATCTCGAGCATGCCGCGCGTGACGTTGATCGCGCCCGGGATGCTGCCGTCGCGCCACAGCTCGCGCGGATCGCGGATGTCGATGAAAGTGACGCCCGGCTGGCCGACCAGCTTGATCGCCTCCTCCGTCGGCACGGTCTCGATCTGGCTGCTGGCCTCGTCGACCATCTGCTGCACGGTCTTCTTCATCTTGAGCGGCATCGGCTACTCCCTCCCGATGCTGACGTTGTACAGCGTTACGCTGGGGGCGCGCCACTCCAGTGGCGCGTCTTCCTCCCAGTTGCCACGCCGCATGACGCGCCACTGGAGTGGCGCGCCCCCAGCGTGTCAGAGCCGGCCGATCTCGAACTCCGCACACGAGAAACCGAACTGGGACAGACCCTCCTCGAGATAGTCGCCGAGCATCGGCTCGCCCAGCAGGTAGGCCGCGACGTTCCCGGCATGCTCGCCGAAACCTTCAGCGCGCATGTCGTCCCATTCCTCCATCGTGCCGTCGCCGCGTCCCAGCCGCAGCAGGCCGATAAGGTCGGCCTTCTCCTCCTCGTCCATCTCGGCGATGAAGACACGGATTTCCTGCTGCACGGCATTCTCGTCGCCCTCCAGCACGTCGATCATGCGGTCGTCGCTCGCATTCGATCCGGAGTCGGTATCCGTGTTGCCTTCCTGGGCGTCGAACTCCCGCGCCTTCACGATCAGGAAGCAGACCTTCTCCGACGAAATCGACAGCTCGGGCACGGAGTCCTCCTCACTTCGCGGGGACGGACGCCTTCAGTTCCGCAAGCCAGACATCGGGGCTGCCGTCCGAAGGCGCACGCCAGTCGCCGCGCGGCGACAACGAACCGCCCGACGAGATCTTCGGTCCATTGGGTAATGCCGATCGCTTGAACTGGTTGCCGAAGAAGCGCCGCAGGAACAGCTCCAGCCAGCGATGGATCTCCTCCATCGAATAGGCGCGCATCCCGGCCGCCGGCACGTTCGCCGGCCAAGCGCCCTTCTTCTCGTCGTGCCAGGCGTTCCACGCAAGGAAGGCGATCTTCGATGGCCGGTAGCCCAGCCGCGTCAGGTAGAACAGGTTGAAGTCCTGCAGCGCATAAGGGCCGACGAAGCTTTCCGTCGCCTGCACCGCACCGTTGTCGCCGGGAATGAGTTCGGGCGAGATCTCGGTATTCAGAATGTCGTGCAGGATATCGGCGGTGGCCGCATCGACGTCGCCCGACGCCGCGACGAAGCGGATCAGATGCTGGATCAGCGTCTTGGAGACCGAGCCGTTCGGATTGTAGTGCGACATGTGATCGCCGACGCCGTAGGTGCACCAGCCCAGGCCCAGCTCCGACAGGTCGCCGGTGCCGACGACCAGCCCGCGATGCTGGTTGGCGAGCCGGAACAGGTAGTCGGTGCGCAGCCCGGCTTGCACGTTCTCGAAGGTGACATCGTAGACCTTCTCGCCCTTGGCGAAGGCGTGGCCGATGTCGGCCAGCATCTGGCGCGCCGCCGGCTTGATGTCGATCTCGGCGGCGGTAACGCCCAGCGCGCGCATCAGCTTCCAGGCGTTATCGTAGGTTTTGTCCGACGTGCCGAAGCCCGGCATCGTGAACGCCTTGATGTTCGACCGCGGCAGGCCGAGCTGGTCCATCGCGCGGCAGGTCACGATCAGCGCATGGGTCGAATCGAGGCCGCCTGACACGCCGATGACCGCGTTCTCGGTACGGCTGGACTGCAGGCGCTGCGCCAGGCCCTGGACCTGGATGTTGTAGGCCTCGTAGCAATTGTCGCGCAGCTTGGCGGGATCGGACGGCACGTACGGGAAGCGCTCGACCGGCCGCTCCAGCGCCACGCTCTCGACCGGCGCATCGAACGCGAAGCTCACGGTGCGGAAGCGCGAGACACGGTCTCCCTCCAGCAGGGCGCATTCGGCGAAGCCGCCGTTGCGCAGCCGCTCCTGGCGGATGCGGCCGAGATCGACGTCGGCGGTGACGATCGTCGAGTCCGTCTCGAAGCGCGCCGATTCGACGAGCTGGTCGCCGCATTCGTAGATCGCGGCGTGGCCGTCCCACGCGAGGTCGGTGGTCGATTCGCCAGGTCCCGACGCGGAGTAGGCATAGGCGGCACTGGCCCGCGCCGACTGGCTGCCGCACAGCAGCCGCCGCAGCTCGGCCTTGCCGATGGTGATGTTGCTGGCCGACAGGTTGAGCAGGACCTCGGCGCCGGCGAGCGCGGCATGGCTCGACGGCGGGACCGGCATCCAGATGTCTTCGCAGATCTCGACGTGGAAGGTCATGCCGAGCGAGCCTTGCGAGCGGAACAGCATGTCGGCGCCGAACGGCGCGACCTGCCCGGCCAGCTCGACCTCGTCGGTGATGGTGTTGGCGCCCGAAACGAAGTGACGCTTCTCGTAGAACTCGCGGTAGTTCGGCAGGAAGACCTTCGGCACGACGCCGAGGATCCTGCCGCGATGGATCACGACCGCGGTATTGTAGAGCCGGTTCGTCACGCGCAAGGGCGCGCCGACCACCAGCACGGGGAACAGCGTCTTCGAGGCCTCGACGACCCTGGCGATCGAGCCCTCGACCTCGTCGAGCAGCGCGTCCTGCAGCAGCAGGTCCTCGATCGCGTAGGACGACAGCCCCAGCTCGGGAAAGACCATGATCGCCGTGCGGGCCTTGTCGCCCTCGGCGGCAAGCCGCAGCGTCTGGCCGAGATTGTAGGCAGCGTCGGCGACACGCGTACGCGGCACGCAACAGGCGACGCGCACGAGCTCGTGGGAATAGAGCGAGTAGAAATTGGGGATCAAGGGATTGTGTCTGCGGCGGTGGAGGATACAGCAGCGATTGAACCCGCACCCGCCGGCCTGTCAAGACAAGCCGCCAATCCTAGCGAGGCTGCGCCTCGGACCAACGAGACGTGTGGCATTGTCCCTACTCGCTCATTCTCATTGTCCTGAGAGTTTGTGAGGTTTTGCTTTCAGAGGGCGTTACGCTGGGAGCGCGGCTCTCCAGAGCCGCTCATGGGATATGGCAGACCGAAGAAAGAGCGGCTCTGGAGAGCCGCGCTCCCAGCGGCATGACATCGATTCGGCAATAAACTCACAAGCTCTGAGCGCAAGGACCTCACCGACCGATCAGACACGGGCCGGGGGTTGGTGTGAGGTCCTTGCGCCGATCAGCGACGACAATCGCACAGGGGCGATCCTTGGCGCCTTCCGCGTCGCGCTTGCGGCGTGTTGGCTGGTCCACAGGAAACTGTAGCGGATGATCAAGCCCGACTTTGGAACGGGGAGGTTCACTTAGCCTCAATGCCGTACTCTGCCGCTTCGATCGCAACCACGACATCCTCGGGAAGATCTCCAACAACGAGCGATTGTCGCTCCTGGAGCTTGAGCCATTCGTAGTGCGCCGCTTCACTCGCGGAGAGATAAGCCCCAATCACTCGGCCGTGGCTTATCACATAGATGATCTTGGGCTCTATGGCTTCATCCCGATACCGGGCAAAGTTCCGGGAAAATTCGGTAGCCGATACGTCGCGTGTCGATGCCATGCAGCGCCTTCTTTGGCAATCTGTTCAGGCACTCCTGACAAGATGAGACGATCCCTCGGCAGCGCCCGGGATGACGGAAGACGGGATTGTATGCATTCCGGCGGTGGTGGGCGCGACAGGGATCGAACCTGTGGCCACTGCCATGTCAAGACAGTGCTCTACCGCTGAGCTACGCGCCCATCGCCGGGAAGGCGGCTCTCCTACATCGGCCTCACCGCCTTGGCAAGTGACGGCCTCACCGGCGCGCGGTATTACAATTCGATGAGTTTGCTGCCGGTGCCGCCCGATCACGAATCCATCGATTGCCGCCTGCCCCGGCGCCAGTCCGTCCCGCTGGTGGTAGCCTCTCCGCACAGCGGCTCGCTCTACCCTCCCGATTTCGTCGCCCAGGCGGCGGTGCCCCTTGCGGCGCTGCGCCGCGCCGAAGACGCCTTCGTCGACGAGCTGTTCGCCGCGGCCCCCAACCTCGGCATCCCGTTCGTGGCCGCGCGCTTCCCGCGCTCCTACGTCGATGCCAACCGCGAGCCCTATGAGCTCGACCCGGGCATGTTCGAAGGCCCCCTGCCCCGGGCGCTGAACCACCGCACCACGCGGGTCGCGGCGGGTCTCGGCATGATCCCCCGGGTCGCCGCCAGCGGCGAGGCGATCTATCGCGGCCGCGTCCCGGCGGCGGAGATCGAGCGCCGGCTGGAGACCTGCTGGCGTCCGTATCACCTGAGCCTGTCCATGCTGGTCGAGCAGACCTACGCGCAGTTCGGCGGCGCATTCCTGATCGACGCCCATTCGATGCCCTCCTCGGCCTCGGGCATCGGCTTGCGCGAGCGCGACAATCGGGTCGACGTCGTGCTCGGCGACAATCATGGCGAGGCCTGCGCGCCAGCCCTGATCGACTGCGTCGAGCAGTGGATGTCCGCCCAGGGCCTGCGGGTACGGCGCAACCAGCCCTATGCCGGCGGCTTCACGACGCAGCGGTACGGCCGCCCGAGCATCGGCCGCCACGTCCTGCAGATCGAGATCAACCGGGCGCTCTACATGGACGAGGCCCGCCACACCAAGCTGGCAACGTTCGGGATCCTGGAACAGCTCATGACCGGGTTGCTCGAAGCAACCGGCGAGCAGGCCACTCAAATCCTCCTTCCGCGCGCCCTGGCCGCAGAATAGCCGATCGCACCGGCGTGACCGCTCAGCCAAAAAAAAGGGGCCGTGACAAGCACGGCCCGAGTTTAGGGAGGAAACGCCCAAGACGGGCATACAGCAAACAAAGAGGCCACCGAGGTGACGTTTGCTGCACCCGGAGAATGGTGCACCTGCGAAGAGAATGCAAGCGGGAAAAAGAGCCTTTAATTCACACGCTTACCGGATTTGGCGAACGTGCGTCGGGTGTGTCTTTTTTGCAACGCACAAGAAACCGGGAAGCTGATTTGCAGCACACGCAATGCTATGACGCCAGCGTCATTCGAATTCTGTAATGTCATCAAAGAGTTAGTGGTTTGGGGGAGAATACTATGGCGAAGAAGTTCGTGGTTGCGATGATGATGCACGAGACGAATACGTTCTCGCCGCTCCCCACGCCGATCGACTCTTTCGCCCGTACTGGCGAATTGACCGGGCCGGGCGCGATTAAGGAGTCTGAAGGGACTAACACCTCGCTCGGCGGCTTCATCGAGGTGGCGCGCAAGGCGGGCGCGGAATTCACCGTTCCGATGGCGGCCTCCGCCAACCCATCGGGTCTGGTCACCGAGGCCGCCTACGAGCAGATGACGACGGCGATCGTCGACGAGGTGCGGAAGGGCTGCGACGCCGTCCTCCTCGCCCTGCACGGCGCCATGGTCGCGGAGCACTACGACGACGGCGAGGGCGAGCTGCTGAACCGCCTCCGCAAGATCGCCCCCGACGTGCCGATCGCGGTCGCGCTCGATTTCCACACCCAGATGACCGACGCCATGATCAGGGGCGCGTCGATCATGACCGGGTACCGGACCTACCCCCACATCGACATGGCCGACACCGCGCGCCGCGCCGGCCGCACGCTGCTGCGGATGCTGGCGGGCGAGGTCGAGCCCCGGATGGTGTGGGGCAACCGGCCGATCATGAGCAGCTCGCTCGTCCACACCCCCTCGCGCGAGCCGATGAAGACCTTGATGGGCATGGCCAACCAGGCCGAGGACACCGGCCAGGTGCTGAACGCCTCGGTGTTCGGCGGCTTCCCGCAGGCCGACATCCCCCACCTCGCCCTCTCCTCGGTCATTGTCTGCGACAAGCGCACGGCCGATGGCGAGATCCTGCTGAATCGGATCCTCGATACGGCGTGGGAGAAGCGCGAAGGTTTCCTGTTCCATCCCGAGCCGCTGTCCGTGCAGGTGGCGCGCGCGAAGTCCCTCGACGGCGGCCCCGTGGTGATGGCCGACCATGGCGACAACACCGCCTCGGGCGGCACGCAGGACGTGATGAGCGTGATCGAGGAGGCCATCAAGCAGGGCCTCGAGGATGCCTGCGCCGGGCCGATCTGCGATCCCGGCTGCATCGACCAGATGATCAAGGCGGGCGTCGGTAGCGAGGTCACGCTCGAGCTCGGCGGCAAGATCGACATGCCGGCCATGGGCCTCAAGGGCAAGCCGCTCACGGTCACCGGCAAGGTCAAGGCGATCACCGACGGCCAGTTCGTCGTCACCGGCCCGATGGCGACCGGGACCACGGTCCGCATGGGCCGCACCGCCGTGCTCGACACCGGGAAAATCCAGATCGTCGTGTCCGAGAAGCGCAGCGAGCCGTACGACCTCGGCGTCTTCACCCATTGCGGCATCGATCCGCGGCGCAAGAAGTACGTGCTGATCAAGTCGCGCCAGCATTTCCGCGCCGGCTTCGAGCCGATCGCCAGGCACATCGTGATGTGCGACGGCGACGGCTGCACCGCCTCCGATCTCAAGCTCTTCAAGTACGAGAAGATCAGGCGGCCGCTCTATCCGTTCGACCCCGACATGCGGCTCGGCCGCAACGAGGCCTGAAGCGTGTGAAACTTTTGAACGGATCATGTTGCTGGGGGCGCGCCACTCCAGTGGCGCGTCGGAGGATGGTGCAACGCCAAGGAAGACGCGCCACTGGAGTGGCGCGCCCCAGCTCGACTTGAGGAGTTCGCTGTCATGCCCGCATACGACATCGTCATCCGCAACGGCCAGGTGGCCGACGGTACCGGCAAGCCGCTGTTCGCCGCCGACGTGGCGCTGAAAGGCGACCGCATCGCCGCGGTCGAGGCGCCCGGCACCCTCAAGGGCGACAACGAGATCGACGCGGCGGGCAAGGTCGTGGCGCCAGGCTTCATCGACGTGCACACGCACGATGACACCGCGCTGATCGACAATCCGACCATGGCGATGAAGGCGAGCCAGGGCGTCACCACCGTGGTGTGCGGCAACTGCGGCGTCTCGGCCGCGCCCTACCTGCGGCCCGATGTCGGCCACTGGATGTCGCTGATCATCAAGAAGAAGGAAAACCTGTCGAAGGATTTCACCGAGTTCGCCGGCAAGGTCGATGCCGCCAAGCCGGCGATCAACGGCGCCTTCCTGATCGGTCACGGCACGCTGCGCATCAACATGATGGGTGACGATCTCAATCGCGTCGCCACGCCGTCGGAAATCAAGCAGATGCGCGAGTTGCTCGACCAGAGCCTCGAGCAGGGCGCCGTCGGCATGTCGAGCGGCCTGTTCTACGCCGTGTCGAACGCCGCCTCGACCGACGAGGTGGCCGAGGTCGCCCAGCCGCTCGGCAGATGGGGCGGCGTCTATACCGCCCACATGCGCGACGAGGGCGACCACATCCTGAAGGCGATGGACGAAACCTTCGAGATCGGCCGCCGCGCCGGGGCGGAGATCATCGTCTCGCACCACAAATGCTCGGGCCGCAGCAACTTCGGCCGCATGACGGAGACGCTGCCCAAGTTCACCGAGGCCATGAAGCAGCAGCAGATCGCCTTCGACGTCTATCCCTACATTGCCGGCTCGACGATCCTGCGCACCGACATGCTGGAGCGCGCCGACAAGGTGCTGATCACCTGGTCGGACAAGGTGCCCGGCATGAGCGGCCGCGACCTCGCCGACATCGCTAGGGAGATGGGCGTGTCGATGAAGGAGGCCGGCGACCGCCTTCAGCCGGCCGGCGCGATCTACTTCATGATGGACGAGAAGGACGTGCAGGCGGCGATGAGCCATCCCGGCGCGATGATCGGGTCGGATGGCATCCCGTTCGACGCTCATCCGCATCCGCGCCTGTGGGGCACTTTCCCGAGGGTGCTCGGCCACTATTCGCGCGACCTCAAGCTCTTCCCGCTGGAAGACGCCGTGCGCCGCATGACGTCCTACTCGGCGCGACGTTTCCACCTGACCGGGCGCGGCGAGGTGAAAGCCGGCTACTACGCCGACGTCTGCATCTTCGATCCGGCAACGGTGATCGACACCGCAACGTTCGAGAAGCCGATGACGCCTGCCGCCGGCATCGACACCGTGCTGTGCAACGGCGCCATCGCCTGGCGCGACGGCAAGCCCGGCGGCGGCCGCTCCGGCCGCGCCCTTAACCGCCAGCAAATGCAGGACGAAGCGAAGAAATCTTAGACTCATTGGACCGCGGGCCTCCAGGCCCGCTCATGACTCATGAGGCGGGACTGGAGGCCGCGGTCCAATAATAAAAGAAAGGCCCGCGTAACGCGGGCCTTTGAAAGTCCTCAGTCGGCACCCTCGTCGCGGCGGGTACGCTCCATCCGTTCGTGACGCTCCTGCGCCTCGACCGAAAGCGTCGCGATCGGCCGGGCCTCGAGGCGCTTCAGCGCGATCGGCTCACCGGTTTCCTCGCAATAGCCGTAGGTCCCCTCCTCGATCGACTTCAGCGCCGACTCGATCTTGGAGATCAGCTTGCGGAAGCGATCGCGCGTCCTGAGCTCCAGGGAGCGATCCGTCTCGGCCGTGGCGCGATCGGCGAGATCGGGTTGGGCGAGGCTTTCTTCCTGCATGTTCTGCAAGGTCTGGTTGGATTCCTCGACCAGTTCGGCTTTCCATTTCAGCAGCTTCTGACGGAAATACTCCTGCTGCATCGCATTCATGAAGGGTTCGCGGTCCGTCGGCCGATAATTCTGCGGCAACGTAATCGACATCGTTGGCAACTCCACTCCCCAGCGACCACACTATGTCCGCCTTGAGCGAGGCGGACCTCCGAAGGCGCGCGAGGTATAGGGACGGCCGATGACAGTCGCAAGACAGAACATGTCCTGCAGCCTCTACTTGTAGTGCACTGCAGCAAAGTTGGAGCCGTGATTTTTTTGCAGTGAGGCGACGGTTTAGCGGACGATCGAGATCGACTTATTGCACCGCATCAGAATGGGAATTTGCTCCGGCCATGCGCGAACAAACCGGCAATTCACTGCTCTCGCCCGGCGACTTCGTGCGCCATCCCGGCCGCCCCGATTGGGGGCTTGGCCAGATCCAATCGATGGTCGGGACCCGCATCACCGTGAATTTCGAGAATGCCGGCAAGCTCCTCATCGACGGAAGCGTCATCGAGCTCGAGCCAGTCGAGCTTCCGCGGCGCTGAGCTCCTCCGGCGTATTGACGTTCATGAAGGGCGCCGGATCGCCCGGCCAGGCCAGCTCGGCCGCGACATGGCGTTCGGCGAACTGGCCGACCCGCCGGATCCCCTCCTCCAGGATCGCCCGCCGCAGGTCGTCGACCAACTTGACCGACCAGACGCCGAGCGACGGTTCGCGATGGCGGCCATGGCGGACCACCAGCACGTCCGGCTCGGGCACATGCATGTGCCCGCACAACCGCACCGTCAGGTCGAGCGGCAGGAAGGGCACGTCGGCCGGTGCCGTGAGGATCCAGCCGGCGTGGGGGTGGTGCTTCAGCGACCACTCCATTCCCGCCAGGATGCCGGCCAGCGGCCCGATCCGCCGGCCTTCCCGCTCGGCCGCGTGCTGGATGTCCGGCGGATCGGCAATCACCGGCACGTTCAGTTCGGCGAAGGCCGGGTCGGCATCGTTGGCCACCACGACAAGGTCCATGACCTGCGGCCGCAGCCGCTCGACGACGTGCGCCACCATCGGCTTGCCGCCGAGCAGTCGCAGCGGCTTCTTCACGCCCTCGCCCATGCGCCGTCCCTCGCCGCCCGCCAGGACGACTCCGACGAGGGCACCGGACCGGACCGGGCTGAAAGGACCGCGTGCGTTGACCACCATGCCGCACTATGCGAAGCGCTGGGAGAGACACAAGGGGGAGGAATCGATGGCTTTGAAGATCGCCAAGGTCGCCAACTGGCTGCATCAGGTCGACAAGGCGCGCGCCGTCGTCGGCTGGTGGCCGGCACAGTTCGCGACCGACGACGAGCGGGAGGCCTACAAGGTCCAGGACGCCTTTCTCAAGAAGCAGATGGTCAAGCAGGGTCCGCTGGCCGGCTACAAGATCGCGCTGACCTCGCCGCAGATCCTGGCGCAGACCGGCCTCAAGGGCCCCTGCTACGGACCGATCCGCAAGAAGCGCGTGTTCGAGCACAAGGCCGTCGTCCGCGCCGACCGCTGGACGCGACTGGGCGTCGAGCTCGAGGTCATCTTCGTCATCGGCGCCGACGTGCCCGCGCCGAAGAACACGCCGTACGACAAGGACTCGATTGCCGAGTATGTCGGCGAGGCGCGCGCCGGCTTCGAGCTGATCGAGGACCGCGGCGCCGATTACAGCCGGCTGGCCGTCAACCCGTTGATCATGGATGCCGGCTGGAACGGCGGCTCGCTGCTTGCGAAACCGAACAGGAATTGGCGCGACCTCGCCATCGACAAGCTCGACGGCTCGATCTCGTTCGACGGCGCCGTCGTGCGCACCGGCCATTCCGGCGACGTGCTGGGCCATCCCCTCAACGCGCTGGCGTGGCTCGCCAACAAGCTCCGCGAGCACAGGAAGACCTTGAAGAAGGGCATGA
>Ga0268266_10006709_pt1 | contig 10500 bp, 5 predicted proteins | sample KBSS13metaG_FD_190356 | JGI IMG/M metagenome (GOLD analysis project Ga0268266, IMG submission 190356) | Switchgrass rhizosphere microbial communities from Kellogg Biological Station, Michigan, USA - KBS S1-3 metaG (SPAdes) (version 2) | ecosystem: Host-associated > Plants > Roots > Rhizosphere >... | reverse complement strand
TGAAGAAACGCGCCTTGCCGAAGTGGCGCGGCGACACCTTCCTCGCGACCACGGAGCCCGACGAGGTCGAGGCGACCGTCGTGATCTTCGCCGACACCTTCTCGAACAATTTCGAGCCCGAGATCCTCCATGCCGCGCGGCGGGTGCTGACCGCGGCCGGCCATCGCGTCGCCGTGGCCTGGCCGACCATCGGTGCGCGCGCGCTGTGCTGCGGCCGCACCTTCCTGGCGACCGGCCAGGTCGACAAGGCGCGCGAGGAGGCCAGGCGCCTGCTCCAGGCGCTGTCGCCCTTCGTGGCGCGCGGCGTGCCCGTGGTCGGGCTCGAGCCGTCCTGCCTGTTCACCCTGCGCGACGAGTTCCTTTCGCTCGGCCTCGGCGAGGCGGCGCAGGCGACGGCCGACAACGCGCTGCTGTTCGAGGAATTTCTCGTGCGCGAGAAGAAGGCAGGCCGGCTTGCGCTCGACCTCAAGCCTCTGGCCGAGAAGACCGCGCTGCTGCACGGCCATTGCCACCAGAAGGCGTTCGGTGTGATGAGCGCGGTGCAGGAGGCGCTGGCGCTGGTCCCCGAGCTGGCAGTCAAGCCGATCGAGTCGAGCTGCTGTGGCATGGCCGGCAGCTTCGGCTACGAGGCCGAGCATTACGCCACTTCGGTCGCCATGGCGGAGCTGTCGCTGATGCCGGCGGTGCGCAAGGCCGACGCCGATACGCTGATCGTCGCCGACGGCACCTCCTGCCGCCACCAGATCGCCGACGGCGCCAACCGCCACGCGCTGCACGTCGCGCAGGTGCTGGATCGCGCGCTGGGCTAGCTGGACGCTTTCTTGAAAATTGGGGCCTGCGGCTTGCCGATGATGGCCTGATCGGACCGCCAAAGCAGCCGAAGCCGCCGCAAATCTCTGCCTGCCTGGCGGCTTTAGCAGGGCGCCCTGCCAACAATTCGCGGGAATAGAATATATATCTATCGATTGACATAATATATCACACGATACTATAAGGCCCGCCTTAACGCTGTTCAGAGCCCCATGACCGACACCCAAGCCGCCAGCCGCGGTCGCCTAGGAACCCAAGCTCGTGGCGAGGATACGCGTCGGCGCATCCTGGAAACGGCGCTCGATCTTTTCGCGGCCCAAGGATACGAGGGCGCGAGCACGCGTCAGATCGCCGAGGGCGCCGGCGTGAACCTGCCGGCCATCCAGTACTATTTCGGCAACAAGGAAGGCCTCTACCGCGCGGTCATCGAGGACATCACCGCCGACACCGACCGGCATATGGCCTCGCTGGCGCCGCGCGTGCAGGCGGCCCTCGCTGCCCCCGAGACCCCGCGCGAGGAACTCGCCGTGCTTCTCTGCGAGATGCTCGAGACCTTCGTGGTCCTGGTGACCAGCGGCACGCAGGTCGAGAGCCGGCGTCTCATCTTCGCCCGCGCCGAGATCGAAGAGACGCCCGGCCTCGACATCCTCCACGAAAACGGCATGCGGCAGATCTTCAATCCCTGCCTCGGCCTGTTCGCTCGCCTCCACGGCAAGTCCGTCACCGACCAGGAGATGACCTTCCGTACGTTGGCGCTGATCGGCCAGGTCGTCATCTTCTGCAACAACAACAAGCGCCCTGTCCTGGCCGGCGCCGGTCTCGATGCCGAGAGCGTGCGCCTCATGAAGCTCGTGGTGCGCGAGCATACCGAAGCCATCTGCCGCGCTGCTCTTGCCGCTTCCGCCCAATAGCTTTCGCGAGTTCGGTATGCGTTTGCGTTCGCCTTTCCTCACCGTCTTCACGTTGGCCCTGCTTACGGTCCTCTCGGCGGCCATACTCGTCGGCTGCTCTTCCGGGCCCGACTTCGTGCAGCCCGACAAGCCCAAGGCCACCGGCTACACGCCCGAATCCCTTGCGCCACAAACCAGCTCGGCCGCCGGCCCCGGTGGTGCGGCGCAGAGCTTCGCGGCCGACAAGGACATTCCCGGCGAATGGTGGACGCTGTTTCACTCGCCGCAGCTCGACGCGCTGATCAAGGAGTCGCTGCAGGCCAATCCCGACGTCGATGCCGCACAAGCAGCACTCCGCCAGGCGCGCGAGAACTTTTACGCCCAGCAGGGCGACCTGTTCCCGACCCTGAGCGCCAACGGCTCGGGCCAGCAGCAGCGAGCCTCGGGAGCATCGACCGGAGCCGGCAGTACGAGCATCGTGTACGGCGTCACCTCGGCATCGCTCAACATCTCCTATTCTCCCGACGTGTTCGGTGGCGTGCGACGCCAGGTCGAGTCGTCGCAGGCGACCGCGGAGTACCAGCGCTTCCAGCTCGAGGCGACCTATCTGTCGCTCACCTCCAACGTCGTCGTCGCCGCGATCAACCTTGCCTCCTTGCAGGCGCAGATCGATGCCACCAAAGGCATCATCGCCATCCTCAACAATTCGCTCGCCGTGGTGCGCCGCCAGTTCGACCTGGGCGGGGCCTCGCGGGCCGACGTGCTGGCGCAGGAAGCCACCCTCACGCAGACGCAGGCCACCCTGCCTCCGCTGCAGAAACAGCTCGCGCAGCAGCGCAATCAGCTCATGCGGCTGGTCGGCCGCTCGCCCGACCAGGATCGCGGGGAGAGCTTCGAGCTGGCCAAGCTGAAGCTGCCGCAAGAGCTGCCGCTCAGCCTGCCGTCGCAGCTCGTCGAGCAGCGGCCCGACGTGCGCGCGTCCGAGGCGCAGCTCCGGGCCGCCAGCGCCGATATCGGCGTCGCGGTCGCCAACCAGATGCCGCAATTCACCATCACCGGCCTGATCGGCATGACCGCGAGCGGTATCAGCGCGATGGCCCTCCCGGGTGCCGGTGTGTGGAGCATCGGTCTTGGCATCGCCCAGGCCGTGTTCGACGGCGCCAAGCTCGATCATCAGCGCAAGGCCGCGATTGCGGCCTACGAGCAGGCCGCCGCGCAGTATCGTGGCGTCGTGCTGTCGGCCTTCCAGGATGTCGCCAACGCGCTGCGCGCCCTGCAGGCCGATGCCGACACCTTGAGTGCCCAGGTCGCGGCTGAGCAGACCGCGGCCGCCAGCCTGCGCCTCTCGGAGCAGCAGTACCAACTCGGCGGCGTGAGCTACCTGACCCTGCTCAACGCGCAGCAGACCTACCAGACGGCCGTCATCAACCGGCTGAAGGCGCAGGCCGCACGCTATACCGACACCGCCGCGCTGTTCCAGGCGTTGGGTGGCGGCTGGTGGAACCGCACCGACGTCGATCCGAAGTCCATGGGCAAGCCCGGCGTTTTCGCCCTGCCGCCCGTGCAAGACATCAAGCTGCCCAGAGCCGGTCACTGACCGGGCGGGCCGTCAACGCTCGAGTTCAGTTCAAAGAGGCACGCGATGATCAAGCGAATGCTCATCATGCTCATTCTCGTCGGCGCAGTTCTGGGCGGGCTGTTCGGCTTCAAAGCCTTCGTCGGCGGCAAGATCAAGGAAGCCATGGCCGGCATGGCCAACATGCCGCAGACCGTCTCGGCCGTGAAGGCCGCGAGCAGCGACTGGCAGCCCAGGATCGACGCGGTCGGCAGCCTGCGCGCGGTGCGCGGCGCCGACCTGTCGCTCGAAGTGCCGGGCGTGGTCGACGAGATCACATTCCAGTCGGGCGACGAGGTGCAGGCGGGGCAGGTCCTGCTGCGCCTGCGCAACGAGGACGAGGTCGCGAAGTTGCAGTCGCTCGAGGCCACGGCGCGGCTCGCCCAGATCACCTACGACCGCGACGTGAAGCAGCTCAAGGCGCAGGCGATCAGCCAGGCGATCGTCGACAACGATGAAGCCAACCTGCGCAATGCCAGGGCACAAGTCGCCCAGCAGAAGGCGATCGTCGAGAAGAAGACCGTGCGCGCGCCTTTCGCCGGCAAGCTCGGCCTGCGCCAGGTCGATCTCGGCCAGTTCCTCGCCGCCGGCACGATGATCGCCACGCTGCAATCGCTGGACCCGATCTTCGTCGACTTCCTGTTGCCGCAGCAGGCGGTGGCGCAGATTGCGGTCGGCCAGACGGTCAAGGTGAAGGTCGATGCCTTCCCCGACCGCGAGTTCGCGGGAAAGATCACCGCCATCAATCCCAAGATCGAGACGGCCAGCCGCAACATCCAGGTGCGCGCCACGCTCGCGAACGACGACCAGAAGCTGTTGCCCGGCATGTTCGCCACTGTCGAGCTCGAGACTGGCGCAGCGCAGCGGCTGGTAACGCTGCCGCAGACGGCGGTGAGCTACAATCCCTATGGCTCGCTGGTCTACGTCGTCGACGACAAGAACAAGGACTCCGGCGGCAAGGATGCCGGAGGCAAGCCGCAGCCCGTCGCCCGCCAGGTCTTCGTCACGACGGGCGCCACGCGCGGCGACCAGGTTGCCATCCTGAAGGGTGTTTCGGACGGCGACATGGTCGTCACATCGGGCCAGATCAAGCTGCGCAACGGCGTGCCGCTCGCCATCGACAACCGCATCGTGCCGACCAACGAAGCGGCACCGAAGCCGGTCGACCAGTAAGGGGCCCTTGCGATGAAGTTTACCGATCTCTTCATCCGCCGCCCGGTGCTGGCGACGGTCGTCAGCCTGCTGATCCTGGTGGTGGGTCTGCGCGCCATCGGCGCCCTGCCGGTGTTGCAGTATCCGCGGACCGAGAACGCCGTGGTCACGGTGACGACGACCTATTACGGCGCCGATCCCGACGTCATCGCGGGCTTCATCACGACGCCGCTGGAGCAGGCGATCGCCCAGGCCAACGGCATCGACTACATGACGTCCACGAGCCAGAGCGGCGTCAGCACCATTACGGTCTATCTCCGGCTGAACTACGATTCGAGCAAGGCGCTGACCGAGATCAACACCAAGGTGAGTTCCGTGCTGAACCGCCTGCCTGCGGGAACGCAGCAGCCGGTGCTGACGGTCAAGATCGGCCAGACGATCGATGCGATGTACATCGGCTTCAACAGCAAGGAGCTGGCGCCGAACCAGATCACCGACTATCTGGTGCGCGTCGTGCAGCCCAAGCTGCAGTCGGTCGAGGGCGTGCAGACGGCCGAACTGCTCGGCGCCAAGAACTTCGCGCTGCGCGCCTGGCTCGATCCGCAGAAGCTCGCAGCCTACGGCCTCACCGCGGCCGATGTGAGCCAGGCACTGACCGCCAACGACTACATCGCAGGGATAGGCACGACCAAAGGCCAGATGGTGCAGGTCACGCTCAAGGCCTCGACGGCGCTGAGTTCGCTGGAAGAGTTCCGCAACCTCGTGCTGAAGCAGGAGGGCGGTGCCATCGTGCGGCTGAGCGACGTCGCCAACGTGACGCTGGGCTCCGACGATTACGAATCCGAGGTGAGCTTCGACGGCCAGAAGGCGGTCTATATCGGCATCCAGGTGGCGCCGGCGGCCAACCTACTCGACGTGATCAAGGGCGTGCGCGCCGTCTTCCCCGAGATCCAGGCGCAGCTCCCTCAGGGGCTGAACGGCCAGATCATCTACGACTCGACGGAGTTCGTGAACAGCTCGATCGAAGAGGTGATCCGCACCCTCGTCGAGGCGCTGATCATCGTGACGCTGGTGGTGTTCGCGTTTCTCGGTTCGGTGCGCTCGGTAGTGATCCCCGTCATCGCCATCCCGCTGTCGCTGATCGGCACCTTCGCGATGATGGCGGCCTTCGGCTTCTCCATCAATCTGCTGACCTTGCTTGCGCTGGTGCTGGCGATCGGTCTGGTGGTCGACGACGCCATCATCGTGGTCGAGAACGTGAACCGCCATCTCGAAGAGGGGCAGAAGCCTTTTCCCGCCGCCATCCAGGCGGCACGCGAGCTGGGTGGGCCGATCATCGCCATGACCGTGGTGCTGATCGCGGTCTATGTCCCGATCGGCTTCCAGCGCGGCCTCACCGGCGCGCTCTTCACCGAATTCGCCTTCACCCTGGTCGGCGCCGTCACCATTTCGGCGATCGTGGCGCTCACGCTCTCGCCGATGATGTGCTCGCGCATGCTGAAGCCGCACGGCGAGAACGATCGCGGCTGGGAGGCGCGGTTGATCCGCGGCATCGACCGCGTGTTCGACCGGTTGCGGCGCGGCTACTCGCGTTGGCTGAAGGGCACTCTCAATTACCTGCCTGTCACGGCTACGTTCGCCGTGCTGGTGCTGGGCAGCATCTATTTCCTCTACTCCGCGACCAGCAGCGAACTGGCACCGCAGGAGGATCAGGGCGTCATCATCGCGTTCGCGACCTCGGCGCCCAACTCGACCATCGACCAGCGCCAGATCTATTCGCGCGAGGTCTACCGTATTGGTGCGAGCCACAAGGAAAACGATCACGTCTTTCAGCTCGACGTACCTGGCCAGTCGATCGCGGGCTACGTGCTGAAGCCGTGGGACAAGCGCACCATGACCTCCAACCAGCTGCAACCGATCATGCAGCAGGAGCTTGGCGGGATCGCAGGCTCGCAGGTCGTGGCCTTCCAGCCGCCGCCGCTGCCCGGCTCCAATGGCCTGCCCATCCAGTTCGTGATCAATACGACCGGCGCGTTCGAGCCTCTGAACGACGTGGCGCAGAAATTCCTGCAGGAGGCGCTGGCCACCGGACGTTTCATTTTCCTGAACACCGACCTCAAGATCGACGCGCCACAGGCCACGCTCGTGATCGATCGTGACAAGGCCTCGCAGCTCGGCCTGAAGATGAGCGACATCGGCGGCGCGCTGGGCTCGATGCTGGGCGGTGGCTACGTCAACTACTTTGCGCTCGACGGCCGTTCCTACAAGGTGATCCCGCAAGTCCAGCAGAGCTCGCGGCTGAACATCGACCAAATTCTCGACTATCATGTCCGTGCCTCCGACGGAGCGTCGGTGCCGCTGTCAACGGTGGCGAAGATCGTTACCAAGGCGATCCCGCAGTCGTTGAATCATTTTCAGCAGCTCAACAGCGCTACCATCCAGGGCGTGGCATTTCCCGGCGTGTCGCAGGCCGAGGCGCTGGAGACCTTGAAGGACCTCGCTGCGCGCACGCTGCCGCAGGGCTACTCGGTCGATTACGGCGGCGCCTCGCGCCAGTATGTGCAGGAGTCCGGCGGCTTCATCGTCACCTTCGCCTTCGCCCTGATCATCATCTATCTCTCACTGGCGGCGCTGTTCGAGAGCTTCCGCGACCCGCTGATCATCCTGATCTCGGTGCCCATGTCGATCGCAGGCGCGCTGGTGTTTCTGATGGCGCTTAGTACCGTGGCCGTGCCGGGCGCAACGCTGAACATCTACACTCAGGTCGGCCTTGTCACCTTGATGGGACTGATCAGCAAGCACGGCATCCTGATCGTCGAGGTCGCCAACGAGCTGCAGCAAGCCGGCAAATCGCGGCGTGAGGCGATCGAGGAGGCGGCCGCCATCCGGCTGCGACCCATCCTGATGACCACTGCGGCGATGGTGCTGGGCGTCGTGCCGCTGATCGTCGCTACCGGCGCCGGCGCGCTGTCGCGCTTCTCGATGGGCCTTGTGATCGCCAGCGGCCTCTCGGTCGGCACGCTTTTCACATTGTTCGTGGTGCCGGCCGTCTACGTGATGTTGGCCGCCGACCATTCGAGGAAGCACGAGGCCGGTGACGTCGTCAGCATCCCCTCGGCAGACTGAACCAGGCGACGGAACTGCCCAATCGGTGGGCGGCTCGGCGACCGACGGTGCATCCTGCCGCCACCAGATCGCCGACGGCGCGAACGGCCACGCGCTGCGTGTCGCGCAGGTGCTGGAGCGGGCGCTGGGCTAGCCCGGATTTCTCAAAGGCGTTGGGTGCATCGGCGTCCTGACTCTGCGAAAAGTGTTGTGCAGCAACATTTTTTCGAACTCGGAGGAAGAACACCGATGCCGACAGAGTGTATCTCGGATTTGTTCGGTTTTGCACCTGTTGAAGGTCGCCGTGTCGAGGCGTCGTTCGACGGTGGAATGATCACATCGGATGCCGGTGGATTGCTGCTGGGCTCGACGGATCGGGCGATCAGGCTGATCGACCGGTTTGCCCAGTGCTTCAAGGATCGTCGCGATCCCGAGCTGATCGAGCATACGGTCCGCACGTTGGTCGGCCAGCGGGTGTTCGGGCTGGCGATGGGTTACGAGGACCTCAACGATCACGACCATCTGCGGCATGATCCACTGCTGGCGGTGCTGCTGGGCAAGCTCGAAGCGAAGCGGTCGGATTGTGCGCCCGTTGCCGGAAAGAGCACGCTCAATCGCCTCGAGCTGCGCCGTCCGGAGCCGACGAAGTATCACAAGGTCAGCCACGACGGGTCAGCGATCGAGACCCTGCTGGTCGACCTGTTCGTGGAGGCCCATCGGCGGGCGCCGCGACAGATCGTGCTCGATCTCGACGCGACGGACGACCCTCTGCACGGCGAGCAGGAAGGCCGGTTCTTCCACGGCTATTACGACAGCTATTGCTATCTGCCGCTGTACGTGACGTGCGGCCGTCATCTGCTGGCAGCCAAGCTTCGGCGCTCGAACATCGACGGGGCGGCCGGAGCGGATGTCGAGCTGGCGCGCATCGTCGGGCGGATCCGGCAGAGCTGGCGGCGGGTGCGTATCGTGGTACGGGGCGATTCGGGCTTCGCGCGCGAGTGGCTGATGGCATGGTGCGAGGCCAACGGCGTGGACTTCGTGTTCGGGCTCGCCCGCAACGACCGGCTGGCCAAGGAGATCGAATGGCATATGGCACAGGCCGAGGCGGAGAGCGGGCGGACCGGCGAGACGGCGCGGCGCTTCAAGGACTTCTGGTACACGACACGCAAGAGCTGGAGCCGTCGTCGCCGCGTCATCGGTAAAGCCGAATGGACGAAAGGCGAAGCCAACCCCCGCTTCATCGTCACCTCGCTCAACCGGACGGAGATCAAGGGCCGCCCTCTCTACGAGAAGGTCTACTGCGCGCGCGGAGACATGGAGAACCGCATCAAGGAATGCCAGATGGATCTGTTCGCCGATCGCACGTCGGCCAACACCATGAGGGCTAACCAGCTTCGCCTGTGGCTGTCGTCGATGGCCTATGTCCTGCTCTGTGCCCTACGCCGCATCGGCCTTCAGCAGACCCGCTTCGCCAAGGCGTCCTGCGGATCGATCCGCCTGGCTCTGCTCAAGATCGGTGCCGTCGTCACCACCAGCGTGCGGCGCGTCAAGATCGCCATGGCTTCAGGATGTCCCTATCAGCTCGCGTTCCGAGAGGCCCACGCCCGGCTTCAAGAAGCCGCTCGCTGACGAAACAGACAGCGCACAGCCAACCCGGCCTGAACAAGAACCGCGATCACCACGATCACTGCGGACGTCGGCGCTCGACCGCTATCAACCTCGCGCCGGCCTCTACGGTCAGCTCCGGCTTTCCTACAAACTCAGCACCAAGATCCCACGGCGAACCAACCTACCTTTGAGAAATCCGGGCTAGCGCAGGGAGATGTCGCGGCCGGACGCACCGAGTGACGACGCCGGGGACCTAATCGAGCGAGATTCGGACGGCCGTGTCGTGGAATGCGGCGCCGCCATTGGGCGGAACCGGGTCGGCGCCGATCAGCGCGTTGATGCCGACGCCGCCGGGATAGGCATCGCTCGGCCAGTTGCCTTCGACGATCACCACGCCGGGCTGCGCCGTCAGCGCCGGCCGCGCGCGCAGCCGGACTTCGCCGCGCGCGTTGCCGAGACGCACCAAGCTGCCCTCGACGATGCCGAGCCGCGCGGCGTCGTCTGCGTGAATCAGGGCACGCGGCTCGCCTTCGCGTTTCTTCGATCCCGGTGTTTCGCTGAAGGTCGTGTTGAGGAAGCCGCGCGCCGGCGGCACGACCAGCCGGAACGGCAGCGCCTCGCTCGCCTGCTCGTGAATCTCGAGATGGTCGGGCAGGGCGCGCAGGCCGGCGTGATAGGGCCCAACCGCCGCCCAGTCTGGCTTGAAGTGGAAGCGGCCGTCGCTCGACGGAAATCCTGAGGTGAAGTGCGAGGCGTCGAAGCCTTCGTCGCAATCGATCCAGCCGCGCGCTGCGGCTTCCGCCCACGTTCCCTTGCCCGAGGCGCGCAGGGTCGCGTCGAGCAGGTCGACGGCGCTCATGTCGAAGCGGTCGGCCGGCGCTCCGAGCCGCCGGCCCAGCGCGCAGATCAGCTCATGGTTGGTGCGGCAGTCCTCGTAACGGTCGAGCACCGCCGGCCCGACCGTGAGATGGGTGTGGCCGAGGCCGTAGTAGATGTCGTCGTATTCGAGGAACATCGCCGCCGGCAGCAGGATGTCGGCGTAACGCGCGGTCGCCGTCATGAATTGCTCGTGCACGCAGAGGAAAAGGTCCTCGCGCGCGAGGCCGCGCGCCACCGCGTTGCTGTCAGGCGCGACGTTGGCCGAGTTGGCGTTCTGCATCAGCATCGCCGTGACCGGCGGGCCGCCGGCCAGCGCCTCCGGCTCGCCGCACAGGACCGGGCCGATGCGCGACTGGTCCATGATGCGCGTGGCCGGATCGATCAGGTCGAGGCCGTGCGCCCGGGTGAGATCGAGGCCCCAATGGTCGAAGCGCAGGAAGA
>Ga0268266_10006708_pt1 | contig 10501 bp, 6 predicted proteins | sample KBSS13metaG_FD_190356 | JGI IMG/M metagenome (GOLD analysis project Ga0268266, IMG submission 190356) | Switchgrass rhizosphere microbial communities from Kellogg Biological Station, Michigan, USA - KBS S1-3 metaG (SPAdes) (version 2) | ecosystem: Host-associated > Plants > Roots > Rhizosphere >... | reverse complement strand
TTCCTGGAGCGTCCGCGTCGAGCTCGATTCGAGTTCGCTCGCCACGTGAAACGCGCGATCCACCGTCACGGCGCGTTCGATGGCGCGCGCATCGGCGGCTGCCAGACCACCCAGCGATAACGCCACGAAGAGGCCCTGCACGACCATCAGCCACACTGCCGGCCGGGCCACGCGCCGCCGCAGGAGACCCGCGGCCAGGGCTCCCCCGCCGATGCCGGCGAGGATGACGGTCATCAGCAGCGAAAACACGGCGCGAAATCCGCCGAGCAGGATCGACACGTGGCGGAACCACAGGATCTCCATGCCCATCGCCGCAAAGCCCGAGAGCGCGAGCGCGAGGCTGGTGAGGCCAAGGTACGCGGGCGACGAGAGGGAGCCCGGCGAGTCGCGAACGACGTCCGGCTGAAGCCGGATGCTGCGTCTGCTCTCGACGTCCCGTGCGACGAGGAACGCACCTGCTGCCGCAACCAGGTTGAACGACACGGCGACGAACTGGGTGCCCAGCAGGCCGAAGGCCGGCACGAGAAGGAAGTCGGTGAGAAAGCAGCCAAGCGCCGCGCCTGCGGTGTTCACGGCATAGAGCACCGCGATCCGCCGGCTCCCCGCATCGAGATCCTCTCTGACGAAGTGCCGGATGAGCAGGGTGAGCGTGCCGCCCATCAGCAGGGTGATCGGCGTGAGGAGGGCGATGGCTATCGCGACGCGAGCCAGGTAGGACGAGGTCGAGAGGACGTACCAGCCGTTCGGTGCGCGCGCGTAGGAAGAAACCCGCCCGGAGATCTCAACGAGGCGCGGCAAAACTGCGGAAATCGCGAGGCCGATGACGCCGATGGCCAGTTCGAGAACCCCGTATGCGGCAGGCAGGGAACCGGGGCGGACGGCATGCCGCCGGTCCGCCCATCCTCCGATGACATAACTGCCGGCGCCGAGTCCGAGCATGAACACGGCCACCACCAGCGAGGTGGAGTAGACCGTGTTTCCGAAGACATTCCCGAATACCCGGACCCAGACGACCTGATAAATCAGCCCGCTCAGGCCCGAACACAAAAAGAGAAAGTAGATGAGGGGCTGCCGCCTCACTTCCACGCTGCGTACACGGGCTTTCCAAGCAGCATGGCCGGGTTCGCGCCGGGCCGCGGACGATACTTCTGCGCGCGCCCGCTATCCACTTCGGCGACGTAGAAGTTCCCTTCCTGATCCGTGCTCAGCCCGTGCACGCCCCACATGCCGCCGGCGAAGTCGCCCCACGTGCCCCAGGAGTACAGGAAATTGCCGTCCAGGTCGTACTTGAGCATCTTCGACGTGCCGCGGTCCGCCGCCCACAGATACCGGTCGGCCGTGATGATGAACAGATGGATGTCCGACGGAGGCGGACCGAAGCTCCACTCGCGGAGGTATTTGCCGTTCTCGTCGAACACCTGCACGCGGTGGTTCTGCCGGTCGTTCACAAAAACCTGGCGCGTCATGGGATCGACCGCGATGCCGTGCACATTGTTCATGTACCCGGGCCGCTTCTCCGGAGGAGCGCCGCGGCCGGTCGCGCCCGCCTGGCCCCACGTCATCAGGTACTTGCCGTTCTTGTCGAACTTCACCACGCGCGTGTTCGCGTAGCCGTCGGCGACGAAGAACGTTCCATCCGGCAGCCACGCCATGAACGTCGGCCGGTAGAAGTGCTTGTCGTCCGCGGCGTGCACGTTCGGTTCGCCGATCGTCTGCAGGAGCTTCTTGCCGTCGTTGCTGAACACGAAGATGGCGTGCCGGTAGTCGTCCACGATCCAGACACGCTTCTCCGGATCGTAGGGGCTGATGTAGACGGCGTGCGGCCGCCGCAGCATCTTGTCCCACTGCGTCCAATCCTCGATGATGTCGCCGTTGGCGTTCACGACGATGATGCAGTGCTCCCAGCGGAATTCGACGCCGTTCTTGCCGACATCGGAGTCGTCGCCCACTTTCCCGTCGGGGGTTTCGAGCCGTCCGGGCGGGCTGGCGACGGTCGCGTCGCGCCAGGGCAGACGAAAATTGGGGAACTCGATATTCGGACCGAGCTGCGGCAGCTTGATCGTCATCGGCCGCGGCATGTTCGGCAGTTCGCCGCGCTGGAGGACGAACACGCGATTCGGGCTCTCGGCGAACACGCTCTGGCCTGCGCCATACGTCCATTTCTCGTGTCCCGGAAGGCTCGACAGCGGCTTCGGCCAGTTCGGCACGACCTCGTAGCCGCCGAAGATGTCCTGCCCGCCCTTCTCTGCCGGCACGGCAGCGAAGCGGGGCCCTTGCGCGCCCTGCCCCTGGACGACCGGGATGCGACCCGCCACCAGCAGGATCGCCGCGGCCGCCGCGACGGTCACCAGAATCACCAAAACCCTTCGATCTGAACGCATCTCAATCTCCCGGGCAGGCCTGAAGGCCTGCACTACATCAGCGCTACAGCGAGGCGAGATACGCCGCGATCGCGAGGATGTCATCGTCGGTCAGACGGGCGACCGGCTTCTTCATCAGCTGCGCGTCGACGCCGTTCCGCGTGCCGTCCTTGAAGAGGTAGAGCTGCCGCGCGATGTAGATGGGGTGAAGGCCGGCCAGCCGCGGGACATTCGCGAGGCCGCGCATGTTGTCGCCGTGGCAGATGCCGCACGCGATGGTCTTGCCCGCGCCACCGCCCTCCACGAGCGCCTTTCCCTTCGCGATGCTGCCGGTCGGCACGTAGGCGATGAAGCCGGATTTGGGATCGCGGTTCCTCGCGCGCGCCTGGTCCTGCGGCACGGTGATGATGCGGTTGCCGATTGGTTCGGTGCCGCCCGCCGGCGCCAGGAAGCGCATCCGGCCCTGACCCACGATCGTCTTCGGCACGGTGTCGGCCTCGGTCACCTTCGTCCACTGGCCGGGTTTGAGCGCCGCGAACCACGCGGCGACCTGCGCCGATTCCTCGTCCGTCACGTCCTTCGCGATCGCGTTCATGCGCGCCGAATCTTTCCTGGCGCCGCTCTTGAAGTCGGCCATCTGCTGGACCAGGTACGCTGCGGTGAAGCCGGTCAGGCCGGCCGACTCGGGATGGCCTTCTCCGGACATCAGATGGCAGGCGCCGCAGGCCAGCGCCGTCCCGTGGCCCTTCTGGACCAGCGCCGGCGCGGGCGCGTGCTCATCGGGGAACCAGTCGGGCGGGTTCATCAGGTCGTCGATCTGCGCCGGCGTGTACGACTTGCTGCTGCCGGGGACGCTCTTGGCGCCCTCCTCTGCCGGCAGCTGCTGGTTGATCGCGGGAAACGCCCACGAGGGTTCCCGGCCGGCTGGCGGAGCCGCCGGCTGCTGCGCGGCCAATGACCAGACGGACAAACATGCGACAAGTGATCCCCAAGCGATGCGTTTCATTGATGGCCCCCGGCGGAGAAAGTTCAAAGTCAAAAGTTCAAAGTAGAAAAGTGAAGTTGGAAGTCACAAGTCAAAAGTACGGGCAGAAGTCTACGCCGAAGTCGCCGGCTTCTCCACTTCTCTACTTCTTCACTTCCCACTTTACTTTTCCACTTTCTACTTTGAACTTCTCAACTTTCAAGTATCAGAACGTGAGCCTGAACCCGAGCTGCACGGTGCGCGGTGCGTACGACAGATTGGGGCTCGAGACGGGCTGGCCGTACCCCGGGCTGGTTTCGGTTACGTTGTACGTCGAGAAGTCGTAGTTCGCGTGGTTGAACAGGTTGAATACCTCTACGTAACCGCTGATCGCCGCACGTCCGCCGAGCGGCACCCGCTCCTGGAGGCGTAGCTCCACACGGTGGATGGGAGCGCCCACGAACGCTTCGCGCGGGATAATCGTCCCATCCAGACGCAGGCGATCGATGCTGGTGATCTGAAGACCGCGCGCATCGCAGCCGCACACGGCCTGCGTACGTTGGCCGGACCCGTAGAAGTAGATGCCGCTGACCTGGAAGCCGCGCCCCACCTGCCAGATGCCGTTGAAGACCAGCCGATGCCGCTGGTCGGTCTGCGCGAGCGATCGTTCGTTGCCGAGGTCCGGCGCTACCGGGAAGGTGACCGCGTTGAACCCGCTGAGCGGAGGCGGGTCCTGATCCCAGAGGCCCGAGAGCGTGTAACTGAGCGAGCCCTGCCAGTTATTGCTCATGCGCTTGGTGAAGCTCGTCTGGAGCCCGTGGTAGTCGGAGCGCCCGATGTGCGGGATCATCCCGACGACGCCATACAGCGGAAACGCGCGGTGAGCGACATCTGAATATGGGTACGGAATTCCTGTGGCGGGATTGAAGGTGATGTTGACGTTGTCCTGAATCGACTTCTCGTCGCGGCTCTTCGTGTTCACGTAGTCGACCTGCAGCGCCGCGAAGTTCCCAAACTGGTGGACCACGCCGATTGAGTTCTGCCAGGCGTGCGTGACGTGCGCGTAATCTGGAATGGGCGCCTGTTCCTGGAGGTCGCGCAGCAGGCACCCGGGCACGTTGTTCACGTAGCAGAAGCGCTGCAATGCCTGGGCGTACGTCGGCAGCGGCCCGTTGAACGGATTCGCTGCGAAGTCGGCCCGGCCGTCGTTGTTGACGCGAATCACGGCAATCGTGAGCGGGCTCTGCGGCCACAGCACGTTGGTATTCAGGATGTCGTTGTAGTACAGCCCTGAGCCGCCGCGAATGACGGTCCGGTCGTTGATCTGCCAGGCGAAGCCGACGCGCGGCTGCATGTTGTTCGCGTCCTGCGGCCGATTGGGCTGCTCGAACGGGGGAAAGACCACGTTCTGCGCGAATGAATTCCAAATCAGGTCGTACCGCAAGCCGAGGTTCAACGTGAGATTCGACGAAAGCCGCCAATCGTCCTGCGCCCACGCGCCGTACTTCCACAGGGGGAGCGGCGTCAGGAACGCCGACGTGTCCGACACGCCGACCTGGTAGTTGGTCGTGAGCCGCGAGAGCTGCGACAGCGCCCAGGTATCGGCGTTGAAGGCGTCGGGCAGGATCTGCTCGATGTTGGCCGGGACCGGGCCGTTGTTCGCAGTGATCACTCCGCCGCAGCGGTTGCAGTTGCGGGTGTTGTCCACGAGGTGGAGATACTCACCGCCGGTCTTGAGGTCGTGACGGCCTTTCCCGTCGAAGTTGAACGTGAAGTCGTCGTGGAACGTGTACACGTTCTGGTTGCGATAGCGGGGCAGGTTGTTGTTCCGGCCTGTCGAGAAACCCCTGAGGGTGATGTTCGGACCGTCGGTCGTGATCCCGTTGGGCGCCTGCCAGTGGTTCGACCACGACGTGAGCGAGACTTGGTTGATGCCGTACGACGCGTAACCCGCTCTAAAGGCGTTAAGGGCGTGGTTGCTGATGACCTGCGTAATCTCACCCACGACGTCGGTTGAATGCTCTTCGTTGCTGTTGGTTCCCGACGGGTGGTTGGCGTTGCCCGCTCCAAACGGCTCAAAGAGATCCGAGTGGTTCACCTTGCCCATCAGTCTCGTTTTCGACGAGAGCTCGTGATCGACCCGGACGCCCGCCAGCTTCACGTCTCTGATCCCCTGCAGCTCGACGTTGAATGCCGGATACGGCGTCTGCCAGATGGAGGTGAGCGGCTGGTGCTCGTACTCGTAGTTGGCGAAGAAGTGCAGCTTGTTCTTCACGATCGGACCGCCCGTGGTCCCGCTGATCTGCTGGTTCGAGTACGGCACGACCTTGTTCAGGACCGGATCGGCCGCGTTCCAGTCGCTGTTCCGGAAGTTGCCGACGAGCGACCCCGACAGCGTGTTGGTGCCCGATTTGGTGATGGCGTTCACCTGCACACCAGATGACCGGCCCTGTGTCGCGTCGAACCTGTTTGCGACGAACTGAAATTCGGCGATGGCGTCGTTGCTGTACCTGGACTGGTTCCCGGTGCCCAGGTTCGACGTCACCTGCAGGCCGTCGACGTTGAGCTGGAATTCCCTCACGTCACCCCGATCCTGCACGGGCGTAGCACCCTGCGCGTTCGTCCGGTTGCCGGGTGCCAGCAGCGCAAGCGACATCCAGTTGCGGCCCTGCGACGGCAACTCCGTCACCTGACGCGGATCGATGCTGGAGCCGAGGCTCGAGGTGCTCGTTTCGATGAGCGGCGCCTGCGCCGTCACCGTCAGCGACTCGGCCACGCCGCCGGTCGCCATCTGGAGATTGATGGTGCTCGTCTGCCCGACCAGGATCTCCACGCCGTCGCGCGTGACCGTGTTGAAGCCCGAGAGCGTCGCCGTGATCTTGTAAACGCCGACGCGCACGGGAATGCGGTACGCGCCTCGCTGATCGGTCACCGCTTCGAACGTATTGCCCGACGCCGCGTGCACCGCCTTGATCGTGACGCCCGGCAGCACCGCCATCGTGGCATCGGTCACGATGCCCGTCAGCGCGGCTTCCTGCGCGAACCCAACCACCGGCACGACCAGGATCCCGGAGACAACGAGCACACGTCTCAGCAGACTCGATCCCATGGCTCCTCCTCGGAGAAGGATTGCTCACCGCGGCGACAGGTCAATTCACATAGAAACTATTTCGTTTCGCTCCAGGTAACCGTTATCGGACAAAGAGGTACGCGGCGCCCGCGTCGCGGATGGAACTGTCGGCCTGGTTACCGTTGACGCCCTTGGCGCCGCTGTCTTCGCCGCGCGCGGCGACGAGCAGCGTACGCCCGTCGCTGCTCAGCGCGAGCGAGGACCCGAACTCGTCGCCGGCTCGTGTGTTGGACGCCTTGACGTAGGCCTGCTGAACCCAGGTCGTCCCGGTGCGTGTGAAGTAGTAGACAGCACCCGCTTCGGCGGCGGAGTCGTCGTCCTGCTTGCCATTGACGCCCTTGGCCGCGCTGTCTTCATTCGGCGCTGCGACGGCCACGGTATTGCCGTCCCCGCTGATCGCGATGCGGACACCGAACCAATCCTCGTGCGCCGGGTTCGACGACTTGAGGAAAACTTGCTGGGTCCAGGTGGTGCCGTTTCGCACGAACACGTACGCCGCCCCGGCCGAGTGATCCTGGGGCTGGTCTTTGTCGCAGCCCGCCGGATTGATCCCGGGGATCAGGCAGTCTTCGTCCGCCGCGCCGGCGGCAATCGTGTTCCCGTCGTCGCTGATGGCCATCGAGTAGCCGAGCGAATCGCCGTTTTCGGCGTTGTCGGCCTTGATGCGGGCCTGATGCGACCAGGCCCCGCCGCTGCGCGTGAGCACGTAGAGCGCGCCCTGGCCCCGGTCGGCGTCGTACTCGGCGACGGCGAGCGTGTCGCCGTTCGCGCTGAGGCCGATCGAATACCCGAAGAGCACGTTCGGCCTCGTCATCGACGACTTGATGTACGCCTGCTGGGACCACGTGGTGCCGGCGCGGGTGAAGACGTACGCGGCCCCGGATTGATTCGCCGAGTTGTCCGACTGGTCGCCGTTGACGCCGGTGGCGTTGCTGTCCTCGCCGATGGCGCCCACGGCCAGCGTGTTGCCGTCGGAACTCAGCGCGAGGGAGTAGCCGAACTGATCGCCTTCGGCGAAACCGTCGCCGACCGCCGCCTGGCCCGTGTTCGACGGCTTGATGTAGGCCTGCTGGGACCACGTGCTGCCGGCGCGCGTGAAGATGTACACCGCGCCCGCTTCCGGAATCGAGCGATCGGCCTGGTTGCCGTTGATGCCGGTCGCGTTGCTCGATTCGTAATAGGCGGCCACCGCCATCGTGTTGCCGTCCCGGCTGAGCACGACGCTCGACCCGAAGTTGGCGCCGTCGCCGGGATTGGACGCCTTGATGTACGCCTGCTGGGCGACCGTGCTGCCGCGCCGGGTGTAGACGTAAACCGCACCGGAACTATAGGCCGATTTGTCGTTCTGGTTGCCGTTGATGCCCTTCGAGCCGCTGCTCTCGTGAGGCGCGCCCAGCGCAATCGTGCTGCCGTCGTCGCTGATCGCCGAGGAGTTGCCGGCATGGCCGGTCAGCGACCCGCCGCACCCGAGGTGCGCGTCTTCGGCCGGGTTCGAGGCCTTGAGGTAGGCGACCTGGCGCAGCGTCCCCGCGGCGGACGACGCGGCTGATTTGGCCGGTGACTGGGCGGCGGCATACGCAGCCGCTCCTGCACAAAGGGCTGCCAGGACGACAGCCGACCGCGTGTTCCGTTTCATGCCGCCTCCTGAGTCGCTACGGCTTGGCTGCGGGAGCAGGAGCCGGAGGCGGCGTCGCCTCGCCGAAGTTGGGGGTTTTGTAGATCTCCTTGCCGCTGTCCGCCATGACGATCTGCGCGCGCTCCGTCATGTTCATGTACGGCGCGCCGCTCTTCACCTTGCGGCCGTTGAGCGTGATCTTGTCGCCGATCTTCAGGTTGTCCTTCGTCCAGCCGAACTGCCTGACGAGCTGCTGCCCGCTGCCCATCTCGGCCTGCCACCTGACGACCTTGCCGGAGGCATCGGTCGCGTCGAAGACCACGATCGAGTGCGGGTTCGTCAGTTTGATCTCCACGACCGTGCCCGTGATGATGAACGGCGTTTCGTCGTAGCGTCCGGCGTCGCCGTGGTGCGCCGCCACGGCCGCGGACATCCCGGCCGCCAGGACGGAGGCAAGGAGGAAACTGGTCTTCATCATCAACTTCTTCTTCATAAAGGTGCCAAACCTCGCTGGCTTATTTAGAGCCGATCCCCGAATATGTCAAGGGAAGAAAAGGTATGTTACGTTGATTCCGATCGTGCCCGCCACCGATCGCTCCTCGACGACGCTCCTGGACCTGTACCCGTCCTACGCGGCCACGCGCGCGCTGGACGACCTGCGCGCCGCCGAATACCCCACGATCGACGGCCAGGGCCATACGTACCTGGATTTCACGGCGGCGAATCTGTACGCGGCGTCGCAGCTCGAACGGCACCAGGCACTGCTCCGGGCGGAGCTCTTCGGCAACCCGCACTCCACCAACCCGACGTCGTCCAGCGCCACTGAACACATCGCGCGGGCGCGGCGTGCCGTGCTCCGGTTTTTCAACGCCTCGCCCGACGAGTGGACCGTCGTCTTCACGGCCAACGCGAGCCATTCCCTGAAGCTCATCGGTGAGTCCTACCCGTTCGCTCCGGGCGATCGATTTCTGCTCACCTTCGACAACCACAACTCGGTGAACGGCATCCGCGAGTTCGCGCGGGCCGCGGGCGCGGTGGCCACGTACATCCCGGTTGTCCTGCCGGACATGCGCGTGGACGAGCGGGACCTGATGCGTGAGCTCGCGGACGTGCGCCCGGGCCATCACCACCTGTTCTCCTATCCTGCGCAGTCGAACTTCTCAGGCGTGCAGCACCCGCTCGAATGGATCGCGCTGGCGCAGGCCAGGGGCTGGGACGTTCTGCTCGACGCGGCCGCGTTCACGGCAACCAACCGGCTCGATCTGGGCCGATACTCGCCGGACTTCGTCGTGCAGTCGTTCTACAAGCTGTTCGGCTACCCCACGGGCGTGGGGTGCCTGCTGGCCAGAAAATCCGCGCTCGCAAAGCTCCGGCGTCCCTGGTTTTCGGGCGGCACGATCACCGTGGCGTCGGTGCAGGGCGACAAGCACTACCTGGCCGAAGGCGAATCGGCATTCGAGGACGGGACGCTCGACTACCTGGCGATCCCGGCCGTCGAGATCGGGCTCCGGCACATCGAGTCCATCGGCATCGACCTGATTCACGAGCGCGTGCGCTGTCTCACGGGCTGGCTGCTCCACGAACTGCTGGCGCTCGTGCAGACCAACGGCGCCCCGCTCGTCCGGCTGTACGGCCCTCCGAACACGGACCGCCGCGGCGGGATCGTCACGTTCAATTTCTACGGCGCGGACGGCCGCGCCATCGACCACCGCATCGTCGAGCAGCACGCCAACGCGGCGAAGATCTCGCTGCGCACCGGGTGTTTCTGCAATCCGGGCGGCGGGGAAATCGCGCTCGGCCTGACCGGCACCGAGCTGTCGTCGTGTTTCCGCCAGCCCGAGCACCAGACCCACATGACCGTGGACGACTTCAAGCTGTGCGTGGACGGCAAGAGCACCGGGGCGGTGCGCGTGTCGCTCGGGATGATCAGCAACGAGGCCGACGTCGAGCGGTTCCTCGCGTTTGCCAGGGGGTTCATCGGCCAATGACTCACAGCCGCCGCCTCGCCGCCATTGTCGCGACGCTCGTCATGTGCATGGGCGTCCTTTTCTATACGTATGGGCGCAGTGTGGCGGCCCGCAGCATCACGCTGCCGGTCAGCGACCAGGAGTTCTGGCAGCTCGTGGAGGATTTCTCGGAGCCGAACGGCTACTTCCGGTCGGACAACTTCCTCTCCAACGAGAACGCCTTTCAGCACGTGATTCCGAGGCTTCAGAGCACCTTGCCCAGGGGCGGCGTCTATGTCGGCGTCGGACCCGAGCAGAACTTCACGTACCTCGTGGCGCTTCGCCCCAAGCTGGCGTTCATCGTGGACATCCGCCGCGGAAACATGAACGAACACCTGCTCTACAAGGCGTTCATCGAGCTGTCGACGGACCGCGCGGATTTCCTGTCGCGGCTGTTCGGGCGGCCGCGGCCGGCAGGGCTGAGCG
>Ga0268266_10006707_pt1 | contig 10503 bp, 8 predicted proteins | sample KBSS13metaG_FD_190356 | JGI IMG/M metagenome (GOLD analysis project Ga0268266, IMG submission 190356) | Switchgrass rhizosphere microbial communities from Kellogg Biological Station, Michigan, USA - KBS S1-3 metaG (SPAdes) (version 2) | ecosystem: Host-associated > Plants > Roots > Rhizosphere >... | reverse complement strand
CTCGCGCCGCCGCATCGCTCGTGCTTTTGCCTCGCTGCGGGGCAAGAACGTCGAAACCCGCTGGAAAAAGCACGATACCATTCCGCTCTGACCTGCCCTGGGGCTGGAAAAATACTTTGGCCACCTTACTATAATGATGTTCAGGCGCCCGACCTTCGGTGCCCTCCCGAAACGCACAAGGACTGATTTTTATGGCCGAGAACTCCTCCGCAGATAATTTTCCCGCCGGATATGAAGTGCCCAAGGTCTGGACCTGGGACAAGGGTAATGGCGGCCAGTTCGCCAATATCAATCGCCCGATCGCCGGTCCCACCCATGACAAGGAATTGCCGGTCGGCAAACATCCGTTGCAGCTTTATTCGCTGGCAACGCCGAATGGCCAGAAGGTCTCGATCATGCTGGAAGAATTGCTGGCCGCTGGCCACAAGGGCGCCGAATATGATGCCTGGCTGATCAAGATCGGCGAAGGCGACCAGTTCGGCTCCGGTTTTGTCGGCGTCAATCCGAACTCCAAGATCCCGGCGCTGATGGATCATTCGACGCCCGAGCCGACCCGGGTTTTCGAGAGCGGCTCGATCCTCGTCTATCTCGCGGGAAAATTCGGCGCTTTCCTGCCGAAAGAGGGCAATGCCCGCACGCAGGCGCTGAACTGGCTGTTCTGGCAGATGGGTTCCGCCCCCTTCCTCGGCGGCGGTTTCGGCCATTTCTACGCCTACGCCCCGATCAAGATCAAATATGCTATCGACCGTTACGCCATGGAGGTTAAACGCCAGCTTGACGTGCTTGACCGTCATCTGGCCGACAACCGTTATCTGGCGGGCTCGGAATATACGATTGCCGACATGGCCGTCTGGCCCTGGTATGGCAAGATCGCGCTCGGCCAGGCTTATGGCGATGCCGGTGCTTTCCTTGAAGCGGCCGGTTATAAGAACCTTATGCGCTGGACGCTTGAAATCGGCGAACGACCTGCGGTCAAGCGCGGCGTGATCGTCAACAAAACTTCGGGCGATCCGTCCGAACAATTGCACGAACGCCACGATGCCTCCGACTTCGAGCAGAAGACGCAGGACAAAATCGGCAAGGCATAACGAAAAGACTAGAGCGCTTCTGGTTTTAATAGGACCATGAAAGCGCTCTAATTATTTGAATTTACGCATATCCGGACGTAAAAGCGGACCTGCTTTTAATGGAAATGCTTCTGGAAGGACAAAAGATGGCGAACCTGCCCGAAATGACCAAACACAAGGGATTTCCCTCCGGCATGCCGAGCACGGGCATCCAGTTCACCATCCGCCGCGCCAATCCAAAAGGGGTAACGCCCATCAAGATGATACCTCGAAGGGCGCGGGACGATTCCAAGGAACACCGCATCGATGCGGCCTTCCTGCACTCGCTCTGGCACCATTTTGGTCCCGAGCCGTTCGAGCGCGGTAATCTCGACGCGGCCCGCCTCAGCCTGCTGTTCGGCCGCGAGGTCTTGCCGGCGGAAAAGAATTTCGATCCGCTTTCCTACCAGGCGATGCTTGTCATCGACGAGCGCGTCGCCCGGCAGAATTTCCCGGAATCCTTCGAGAACTTTTTCGAGATTTGAGTGTGCTGTCATCCGCCAATAGGGAATGAAATTCAATGTCGACGGCCACCAGCAAATTCCTGAGCTATGTTCTGCGACATGCGCCCGAAAGCATCGGGCTTACCTTGGATGCTCAGGGTTGGGCGGATGTCGGAGATCTATTGGCAAAAGCAAATGCGAGTGGCACGCTGCTCGACGAGGCCGGTCTGCGTGCGGTCGTTACCGAAAGCGACAAGAAGCGTTTCACCCTTTCGGAAGATGGGCACCGCATCCGGGCCGCGCAGGGGCATTCAGTAAAGGTCGATCTTGGTAGCGCTCCTTTAGAACCACCGCCGCAGCTTTTCCATGGTACTGCGACACGTTTCCTAGATGCTATCCTGCAGGAAGGATTGCGACCGGGCAGCCGGCAGCAGGTTCACCTTTCGGCAGACAGCGTGACGGCACATGCGGTCGGCCAGCGGCACGGAAAACCCGCCATCCTAATGGTTGATGCCAGTCGGATGTTTGCCGCTGGCCACAGCTTTTTTCAAGCCGACAATGGTGTCTGGCTGACCGATGCTGTTCCCGCTGCGTATCTCAGGCTGATTGAGAATCATACTTTTGAAGGCGATGGCAAATGATCAAGAAAATTCTCATCGCCAATCGCGGCGAGATCGCCTGCCGGGTCATCAAGACGGCGAAGAAGATGGGCATTGCGACGGTTGCCGTCTATTCGGATGCTGATGCCAATGCTTTGCATGTGAAGATGGCGGATGAGGCCGTTCATATCGGTCCGGCGCCCTCGTCGCAGTCCTATATCGTCATCGATAAAATCCTTGCTGCGATCGAGAAGACCGGGGCTGATGCGGTGCATCCCGGCTATGGCTTCCTGTCGGAGAACGCTGCCTTTGCCGAGGCGCTGGAGAAGGCGGGTGTGATCTTCATCGGCCCGCCGGTCGGCGCTATCCAGGCCATGGGCGACAAGATCACCTCCAAGAAGCTAGCGGCGGAAGCCGGTGTTTCCACCGTGCCCGGCCATATGGGGCTGATTGGGGATGCAGATGAGGCGGTGAGGATCGCCTCCGAGATCGGTTATCCCGTGATGATCAAGGCCTCGGCCGGCGGCGGCGGAAAGGGCATGCGCATCGCCTTTAACGATGCGGAGGCGCGCGAGGGTTTCCAGTCGTCAAAAAACGAGGCGAAATCTTCCTTTGGGGACGATCGCATCTTCATCGAGAAATTCGTCACCCAGCCGCGCCATATCGAAATTCAGGTGCTGGGCGATCAACACGGCAATATCCTTTACCTTGGCGAGCGAGAGTGCTCGATCCAGCGCCGCAACCAGAAGGTCATCGAGGAAGCGCCATCGCCCTTTCTTGATGAGGCAACGCGCAAGGCCATGGGCGAGCAGGCCGTGGCTCTGTCGAGAGCAGTCGGTTACCATTCGGCCGGAACGGTGGAATTCATCGTCGATGGCGAGCGCAATTTCTACTTTTTGGAAATGAATACGCGCCTGCAGGTGGAACATCCGGTAACGGAACTCGTCACAGGCATTGATCTTGTCGAGCAGATGATCCGCGTGGCATCAGGCGAAAAGCTGTCCTTCGGGCAGACCGATATAAAGTTGAACGGCTGGGCAATCGAAAGCCGGCTTTATGCCGAAGACCCGTATCGTAATTTCTTGCCCTCCATCGGCCGGTTGACACGGTATCGCCCGCCGCAAGAGGGCGAGCAGGAAAACGGCACCGTGATCCGCAACGATACCGGCGTCTTCGAAGGCGGTGAAATCTCGATGTATTACGATCCGATGATCGCCAAGCTTTGTAGCTGGGCAAAGGATCGTGAAACCGCCATCGATGCCATGGGGCAGGCGCTGGATCGTTTCGAAGTGGAGGGCATCGGCCACAATCTGCCGTTCCTCTCGGCTGTCATGCAGCACGAGCGTTTTCGGGCCGGCCGTTTGACGACGGGTTTTATCGCCGAGGAATTTCCGGAGGGCTTTTCCGGGGTCGAACCCGATGAGGCCTCCGCGCGCAAGCTCGCAGCCATCGCCACCGTTATCCACCAGCGGCTTCAAAACCGTGCGGTCGAAATTTCCGGTACCATTGGCAATCATCGTCGCATTGTCGGTCAGGACTGGGTGGTTTCGCTTGGTCGATCCCGTCGAAGCGTCAGCGTGGAGACCGGTGCTGAAGGCATGGCAATCCGTTTTGAGGATGGTGCTGCGCTGACAGTCGCTACCGGCTGGCTTCCCGGCCGCAGCCTTGGCCTGTTCACGGTGGCGGGCGAGGTGATCGCCGCCAAGGTCGATCTTGCCGGTGCGGCGGTTCGCCTGCGCTGGCGCGGCATGGATGTTCTCGCCCATGTGCGCAGCCCGCGCGTGGCGGAACTGGCGCTGCTGATGCCGGAAAAGCTGCCGCCCGATACGTCGAAACTGTTGCTCTGCCCGATGCCGGGCGTCATCACCGGGATCTCGGTTGGCGAGGGGGACGAGGTGGAAGCCGGTCAGGCGCTGGCGACGGTGGAGGCAATGAAGATGGAGAACATCCTGCGTGCGGAAAAACGCGGCCGGGTCGCCAAAGTGTCGGCAAAGCCGGGCGATAGCCTCGCCGTGGATGAGGTCATCCTCGAATTTGAATAGGGCTTGATACCGTTTTTGAGGAACGGATGAGGGGCGGAGCGGGTTACGGGGTAGGCTGGATTTCGGTCACGATCACCAGTCACAGTACTGAAAATGAAATGCAGAAGGGGAGATATGCATGTCGGGTGAAAAAACGGTGCGGGATTGGCTGCAGCTTGCCGAAAAAGAGCTGAAGCGTTCACCGGATGCACTCGTCTGGCATACGCCCGAAGGCATTGACGTCAAACCGCTTTACACGGCCGATGACCTGAAAAAGGCTTCACATCTCGATGGCCTGCCGGGCTTTGCACCCTTCACGCGCGGCCCGCGCGCCACCATGTATGCCGGGCGGCCATGGACGATCCGCCAATATGCCGGGTTTTCGACTGCCGAAGCTTCCAACGCCTTTTACCGCAAGGCGCTCGCCGCCGGCCAGCAGGGTGTTTCGGTCGCCTTCGATCTTGCCACTCATCGCGGATATGACAGCGACCACTCGCGCGTTGAAGGCGATGTCGGTAAGGCGGGCGTAGCGATCGACAGCGTCGAGGACATGAAAATCCTGTTCGATGGCATACCGCTCGAAAAGGTCTCCGTCTCCATGACCATGAACGGGGCCGTCATTCCGGTGCTCGCCAATTTCATCGTTGCGGGGGAAGAGCAGGGTGTCTCGCGTGCCGCACTTTCCGGCACCATCCAGAACGACATTCTCAAGGAGTTCATGGTCCGCAACACCTATATCTACCCGCCCGAGCCTTCGATGCGTATCATTGCTGATATCATTGAATATACGGCGAAGGAGATGCCGAAATTCAACTCCATTTCGATATCCGGCTATCACATGCAGGAGGCAGGTGCCACGCTGGTGCAGGAGCTTGCCTTCACGCTGGCGGATGGGCGGGAATATGTGCGGGCCGCCCTTGCCAAGGGACTGAATGTCGATGATTTCGCCGGCCGCCTGTCGTTCTTTTTTGCCATCGGCATGAATTTCTTCATGGAGGCCGCAAAGCTGCGCGCCGCCCGCTTCCTCTGGTCGCGCATCATGGAAGAGTTCAAGCCGCAAAAGGCGTCGTCGCTCATGCTGCGCACCCATTGCCAGACATCCGGTGTGTCTCTTCAGGAACAGGACCCTTACAATAACATTGTCCGTACCGCTTTCGAGGCCATGTCCGCCGTGCTGGGCGGCACACAATCGCTGCACACCAATTCCTTTGATGAAGCCATTGCCCTGCCGACAGAATTTTCCGCCCGTATCGCCCGCAACACCCAGCTTATTCTCCAGCATGAAACCGGCGTCACCAAGGTCGTCGATCCGCTGGCCGGTTCCTACTACGTCGAAAGCCTGACGGATGAACTGGCGCAAAAAGCCTGGGCGCTGATTGAGGAGGTGGAGGCGCTTGGTGGCATGACCAAAGCGGTGGCCGAAGGCCTGCCCAAAAGATTGATCGAGGAAGCGGCCACGCGTCGGCAGGCGGCCGTGGACAAGGGCGAGGAAGTCATCGTCGGCGTCAACCGCTACCGTCTGGAAACCGAGGAGGATATCGACGTTCTCGATATCGACAACGCCGCCGTACGCGCCGCGCAAATCCGCCGCCTTGAGGACACCAAACGTCGCCGCGACGGCGGGGACGTCTCGAAGGCGCTGGCGGCATTGTCTGAGATTGCCCGCAGCGGCAAGGGTAATATTCTCGAGGCGGCAGTCGTCGCCGCCCGCGCCCGCGCCACCGTCGGCGAGATTTCCGATGGGCTGCGTGCCGTCTTCGGCGATTACGTTGCCGTGCCGGAAGTGGTGGAGGATATTTACGGCGAGGCCTACAAGGACGAGCCGGAGCTTGCCACGCTCGCTACGCGGCTTTCCGGCGTGGCAGAACGGCTCGGCGTCAAACCGCGCATCATGGTGGCAAAGCTCGGGCAGGACGGGCATGATCGCGGCGCGAAGGTTATCGCGTCGGCCTTTGGTGATATCGGTTTCGATGTGCTGGCCGGGCCGCTGTTCCAGACGCCTGCCGAGGCAGCCGATCTTGCGGTTCAGAACAAGGTGCATGTGGTCGGCATGTCGTCGCTTGCCGCAGGCCACAAGACGCTCGCGCCGCAGCTTGTGGAGGCGCTCAAGCAGAAGGGTGCCCAGGACATCATCGTCGTCGTCGGCGGCGTCATCCCGCGCCAGGATTACCAGTTCCTGCTCGACCACGGCGTTTCGGCAATTTTCGGACCCGGCACCAATGTCATGGATGCGGCCAACAAGGTTCTCGATCTGCTGGAAGGCATCCGGCGCAACGCGTGAGAGGAATACGGCCATGTTCGGAAGATTGAACCACGTCGCCCTTGCCGTGCCCGATCTTAATGCCGCGGTTTCGCGATACAGGGCGCTTGGCGCTCAAGTTTCCGAGCCGCAATCCCTGCCCGAACACGGCGTGACAGTGGTTTTCGTTCAGGCTGACAATACCAAGATCGAACTTCTTCATCCGCTTGGAGAGAACTCCCCGATTACCGCCTTCCTCGAAAGAAATCCGGGTGGCGGCACGCATCATCTGTGCTTTGAGGTGCCGGATATTCTGGCCGTGCGAGACGATCTCGTCCAAAAAGGCATCCGCATTTTAGGTGATGGCGAGCCGAAGATCGGCGCGCATGGCAATCCCGTTCTCTTCCTGCATCCAAAGGATATGGGCGGCGTGCTTTACGAGCTTGAGCAGGTCACTCCGACACACGTCTGAAACACAGACCCCGTACCGACATCCCGAAACACGCTGGCGAAGTGATTCACCGGCGGCAGTTGCCGTTCGCTTGTGCTAGAAACATGGGTTTCGTTTATTTTCTTTTGACATTCGTTTTGTTTTCGTTTTTATGACGATAATCTTTCAACGTAGGGGGAAATGGTCCCCGGCGCTGTCTTGGGAGGCTCTATGTCCGGCGAAAACATATTCGATCTTTTTGTCATCGGCGGTGGCGTGAATGGTTGCGGCATTGCCCGCGATGCCGTGGGTAGGGGCTATTCCGTGGCGCTTGCGGAAAAGGGCGATTTTGCCTCCGGTACGTCTTCGGCAGCCACCAAGCTCATCCATGGCGGCCTGCGTTATCTCGAACATTATGAGTTTCGTCTGGTGCGCGAAGCCTTGATGGAGCGTGAAATTCTGTGGGCCATGGCCCCGCACGTCATCTGGCCCATGCGCTTCGTCCTGCCGCTCCAGAAAGGCGGCGTGCGTCCGGCATGGATGGTCCGGCTTGGCCTCTTTCTTTATGACAACCTCGGCGGCCGCAAGCTTTTGCCGCCGACGCGCACGGTCGATCTTCGGCAAGACCCGGCAGGCAAACCTCTGAAGCCGGTCTTTGCCAAGGCTTTCGAATATTCCGACGGCTGGGTGGACGATGCCCGTTTCGTGGTTCTGAATGCGCGTGACGCGGCGGATCGCGGTGCGACGATCATGAACCGCACGCGGGTCGTTTCCGCACGGCGCGAAGGCGGCTTGTGGCTTATCGTGACGCTGGACGAAAAGACCGGTCGTTCAGCCACGCACAGAGCGCGCATGCTGGTGAATGCCGCTGGCCCATGGGTGGATAACGTGCTGTCCGGCGTGTTCGGCCGCAACGATGTGCACAATGTTCGTCTCGTGCAGGGCAGCCACATCATCGTGCGCAGGAAGTTTTCCGATCCGCGCGCCTATTTCTTCCAGAACCCGGACAACCGCATCATCTTCGCCATTCCCTATGAGCAAGATTTTACGCTGATCGGCACCACGGACCGCGACTACAAGGGCGATCCGGCCAAGGTGCGCATCTCCGAGGAAGAGATTTCCTATCTCTGTAATGCCGCCAGCGAATATTTCAGCGAGCCGGTGAAGCCGGATGATATCGTCTGGACCTATTCCGGCGTGCGCCCGCTTTTCGATGATGGCGCTTCAAAGGCGCAGGAAGCCACACGCGACTATGTGCTGAAGGTTGAAGAGGCAGAGGGCGAAGCGCCGCTGCTCAATATCTTCGGCGGCAAGCTGACCACCTACCGGCGGCTGGCGGAACATGCTCTGGAAAAGATCGGCGCAGCCATCGGAGAAAAGGGCAAGCCCTGGACGGCGGGCTCGTATCTGCCGGGCGGTGACTTCGGGGTGGAGAGATATGACGCCCAGGTGAGGGCGCTTGTCTCCCGTTACCCATTCCTTGATGGACGCCATGCCGAGCGGCTCATCAAAAACTACGGCACGAAGGCTGCGGAACTGCTCGGTGTCGCCACCGATGTTTCCGGCCTCGGCCGGCATTTCGGCGGCACACTTTATGAATGCGAAGTGCGCTGGCTGGTGGAACACGAATGGGCCTTTGCAGCCGAGGATATTCTCTGGCGGCGCACTAAACAGGGCCTGCGGTTGAGCAGGGACGAGGCTGCCGCTCTGGATGAATTCGTTTCCACGCTGACTGGTGTCAAGGAAAAGGGCGAAGCCGTGACGGAGCAGGCCTGAGCATCTACGAGTTTTCCCGTCAGTTCCCCGAGTTCCTTGCCGCTCTTTCAGGGCCATCAGCGCTCAATATATAGTCGTCGGCGGCGGACAGAGCGTGTTCCATATGCCCTTCGAACACCAGTTCCGGTTCGTTGGGCGCGATGCCGATTTTTGGCATTCCGCCGAAGCGTACCGACTGCGATTGCGCAAGGCCATCGTGAAGGCCGCTTTCCAGAAGATCGAAATAGCGTGTGCCGGGGCCAGTGATGAAGACCGGCATATGGCCGTGCAGGCTGAACAGACGTGAAAGGCCGTTGCCGAGTGCAAGCCCGGCTGTGCGGAAGGCAAGCCGCGCCATGCGCCCGCCGGCGCGGGCGGAAGCGGCGATCTTGTCCACTTCGGCAATCGGCACGAATTTTGCCGGTTCCGCCTGCGGCGGGGCCTCGAAAGCCGAACGCAGGATTGCATAAAACCCTGAATAGGCCTCGATACAGCCTCTGGTGCCGCAGCGGCAAAGGGCGCCATCGGCCAGATGCAGCATATGTCCGAAATTGGGGGCGCTAACCTCTATCCCGCCACCCGCGGCGCGGGCAATGCCGAGGCCAATGCTGTGGCCGAGCGACAGGGTGACAAGTGCCTCCGGTTTCGGGCCGTCCTTTGCCTGCTCCTGCATCCAGATGGCTTTTGCGGCCAGCAGCGTTTCGTTGTTCAGCGTCACGCGGATGCGGCCGTCCTGAGAAATGAGCTGCTGGAAATCTATCTTTTCGGTGCCGAGCACCGGCGACCAGACGAGCACCGCCGCTGCCGCGTCCACAAGCCCCTTGCTGCTGATCGACACCTGAAGAATGTCGTGCCGGTCGATGCGCGAACGGTCCGCAAGCCGTGCAAGGCCGGAGAGGATCGAGCCGCCGAATGACCCTTTTTCAGCCGTGATCCTCTGCTCGGTGAAGCGGTCCACCAGCTTGCCGGCATAGTCGACCAACGAATATTGCACGCTGTCGGACGAAATGATGACGATGGCGACGTGGCAGAAAGCACCATCAGGCCCAAAGAGGATGCGCGGCCGCCCGCGCCCGGCGGCGGCCAGCTGCTCTTTGCGCAGGATGAGGCCGGCCCGCTCGAGTTCCATGGTGATTGCGGAAACGGTGGCGGAGGCAAGCCCGGTGAAGGAGGACATGTCCGTATGGGATAGGCTGCCATGAAGGCGCAGCGCTGCCATCACCGACAGGCTGTTTTTCTGGCGCACCAGTTCCGTGCTTGCAATGGCGGACATGGGCTGGGGTATGCTCCCTGAACGGCTTTTTTCCTGTCGTGCTTATCCCCTCTGATGGCGCACGCCACGAGCAAGATCAAGGCACCCGGATGCTGCCCGCAGCCGTTGTTGACAGCATGGGGAATCTCTGACATTAATTTTCTCGACTGTCGAGAAAATTGTGAAATCACAGAGCCCGACAGCTTTTTCCGGGCGTTTTCCCTGCATGGAGGTGCAGGCTTCGCCCTTACCGGGAGGACATCATGAATTCGTTTGCCAAGCTTTTGGCGGGTACAGCTGTACTCGTTTCCCTGCACACCGCAGCCATTGCTGCTGATCTCGTCGTTGGCGTTTCCTGGTCCAATTTCCAGGAAGAGCGCTGGAAGACGGATGAGGCGGCAATCAAGGCAGCTCTCGACAAGGCCGGTGCGAAGTATATTTCCGCCGATGCGCAGTCGTCCGCCGCAAAACAGCTGACTGACGTGGAATCGCTGATTTCCCAGGGCGCCAATGCGTTGATCATTCTTGCGCAGGACAGCGACGCGATTGGCCCGGCTGTTGAAAAGGCCGTCGCTGAAGGTATTCCGGTGGTGGGTTACGACCGCCTGATCGAAAACAAGAACGCCTTCTACATCACCTTCGACAACAAGGAAGTCGG
>Ga0268266_10006706_pt1 | contig 10503 bp, 12 predicted proteins | sample KBSS13metaG_FD_190356 | JGI IMG/M metagenome (GOLD analysis project Ga0268266, IMG submission 190356) | Switchgrass rhizosphere microbial communities from Kellogg Biological Station, Michigan, USA - KBS S1-3 metaG (SPAdes) (version 2) | ecosystem: Host-associated > Plants > Roots > Rhizosphere... | reverse complement strand
GGTGCCGGGTCTGCAGCTCGAAGGCCAGCTCTCGCACGAAGGCCGCCGCAACGTGCTGCCCGACGGCTCGATCACCCTGCCCGGCTGGACCCGCTTCGACGCCGCGCTGCGCTACGACACGCGCATCAACGGCGTGCGCGCCCAGTGGACGCTGGCGGTCGAGAACGCCTTCGACAAGCGCTACTGGAAGGAATCGCCCTACCAGTTCGGCCACGTCTACCTCTTCCCCGGCGCCCCGCGCACGCTGCGCCTCGGGCTGACGGCGTCGCTCTGACCGCACCCGAAAAGAGGGCCCGTTGGGTCACGCTATAATGACGGGCTCCATTCCTCGATAGCTCAGTTGGTAGAGCGCCGGACTGTTAATCCGTAGGTCCCTGGTTCGAGCCCAGGTCGAGGAGCCAGAAAAAGCCGCACAGGCAAAGGAAAGCCCGCTACCTAATTGATAGCGGGCTTTGTCTTTTTTCCGTTGCGATTTCGTTGCTTGTAGGCAGTCCGTAGGCAACAGGCACATGCGAGGACTACCGGCGCCCCTACCCTGCCGCCAAGCTAGTCAAGCGAATCGCAATGCTGCTCGTACAGGGCCGCCACCTCAGCAACCCACACCATGCATTGCTCTTGATAAACCCGGTCAAGCTCAATCTCTCCGGGCATAGGGTCAGCAGGCACATGCGGAAAGGGCGGCACGGGTCGACGCGGCGCCTCTATGCCGAGCTTCTGCAACTCTTCTACTTTTCTGACTGTTATGAGCATCGAGAGCTCCAACGGCTAATACCTTGCCGCAATCAAATCGTTCACCGCGAACCACATTTTTCTTGTACTACTTTGAACGACACTGCATGTGGGACGTTAGGACCTTCGTCCCCTCATTCCGGTTCTGAACCGAAAAAGGGCTTTCGCGAGGTCAGTGGGCGGCGGTGCTCAGCCCAATGCAGTAATCAAGGAACAGGTCCAACTCCGTCGACTTGTCGAAAACTTCGTCAGCTCCCAGCGCGGCGCATCGATGGCGCATTTCGCGGGTTGCATAGTTGGAGAGGACTACCGCGCGCTGCGTCGGGCGGCGCCCTTGCAAGGCAGACAAGATGCCAAGCCCAGACCCTTCCTTGATGAACAGGTCGATAACTGCGAGCGACCAGTCCTTATGCGCCTGAAGCGCAAATGGGTCAGCGAGTATGAAGGCACAGTCCATTCGGGTTCGACCGACTTTGGCGAGTTGCATGGCTGGTGCATCAGTCTTTGGCCGAGAAGGATCGGTCGCTCTGTCGTTTCGCGCTCAGCAGCCGAAGCGCACGCTTGGTGATGCAACACGCTAGGTGTTGATCGCAACTGACCATGCCCGTCACAACTGGTGGGAGGCTGTGGTCACCACCAGTGCCCGCGAATACTTGGCAGATGCCATCGACCAAGAAGACAACAGCGCGACTTCAGTGGCTAGGCTTTTCTTATCGACCTCCGGGACCGCCGCCGCCTGCGGGACCACCGGCTCCGGCACCACCAGCGCCGCCGCCATCCGAGCCGCCGGCTGCGCCGCCTGCCCCAGCGCCACCGCCAGCTCCAGCTCCAGCGCCGCTGGCTCCGCCGCTGCCGCCGGCACCGCCGCCAGAAGCACCAGGTCCGCCGGGACCGCCCGCCTCTGCGCCGGCACCGCCGTCCGTGCCGCCCGCGTTGCCACCTGCCGCGGCGCCCAATGGCCCGCCGATCGAGTTGACAGCATTTCCACTTGGGGCTTGCCGGATGGGTCCATAGCGCCCGTCGAAGTCGCCGCAGCGCGTCACCCAGAACAAGCCGAGAAACCCAGGCACTTGTACGCAAATCTGCTGCACCGCGCCAGGGTTCGTGGCCGTCACAGGTGGCGCCGCTCGGGCCGAGGACTCTGCCGAAGTTACCGGCGTTGAGGGCAACGAGGAGGGAGGCGGCGCTGGCACATTGGTCTGCAGCGGCATGGCGTGCAGCGCCTCGCCTGGCCCGCGTATGCGCTCGCCGCCAAGCGAGGCCGGTGATTGCATCGCCAAGGCGGCGATCCCGGGCGTCGGCAGTGCCCTGATCTCCGCGCTGGCAGGCGGTTGAACCGCTGCGTGGTCTCGTCGCTGTACGGAGGTGACCTGCTCGCCTTGATTTGCAGCCTGGCTCGTGCGGGGCGCGGCGGCAGACGATTCGCGCGCCGTTCGCGTAGATCGCGCGGCCGGCCTCGAGTCAGGGAGCGGCAAAGCAGGTGCCGGAGCGATGTCCAGCGCCTGAGTGTTCGATTCAGGCGCGACTTGCGGCAGGCGGGCGACGGACTCTGGCTCGCGTTCCGGCGGCCTGGGTTCAGGCAACTGCGCGGAAGGACGCACCATCGGGGCGGTCATCGGCGCCGATGCGCCCGGCGGCATGGACGCGACTTGTGGGCTTGCGGCCGTCGTCACGGCAGAAGAAGACACGGCCGACGGCGATGTCTCAGATGCAAGCGGCGCCGCGGGTGCACGTGCGCCGAGTCGCTGATCCATCAACCAGAACGACAGCAGCGTTACGGCAGCGGCGATTGCCGCCAAGCTGGCGACCATGCCTTTCGTTGCCTCGACAGAAGCTTCCCGAGTGCCAGCGACCCACTTGCGCTTGACAATGCTTTTGCGTTCAACTGCCGATGGTTCCTCGTGCAGGACCCAGACTCGGGGGGCCACCTGGGCCGGCCCCTGATGAGTAGGCTTGTGCATATGGGCAGCACGCTCCGATGCTGCCGAAGCAGTGGCGGCTTCAACAGAGAGAACTGGCGGCGCCGATACGCCAGCCGGCGCGCGATCGTCAACTCGCTTGCCAAGATCCCGCCGAAAAGCACGGTCTACGACAGCCCATTGCTCGTCGACCAGAGCCCGCCGGGTTTCGCTGATCGGTAGCCGCTCGTCGTTGCGAGGAGCCATTGGCTGCTCGTCGCCACGCCGTGAGAGCACAGGCTCTTTTTGATGATCGTTGAGAAAGGCGTCGCGAAGCATGGTGCCCCTGAGTGTGAAAACTTCCCAACTTTTTCTCGCACTCTGCCGGCTAGGCTTGTAAGACTGCGGCGCGAAGCGACTCCGATCTTGCGCGGCTCCTATATGTGCAAAGAAGTCTCGCCGATGGAGACAAGGCCACATCTGCAAGCGTTGTCCTGCGAGAAATGCTTGCCATGTGCCGGACCATTGCCTGATCATTTGTTTTTTGCCCGGCGCATCACCTATTGCTCGCTGTAACACAAAACCGGCTGGACTGGGCCATGGCCGCCTGCGGACGGGTCCTGCGCCCGATAGTCCGGCTCGCGCTGGCCATGGGCTTGAAGCATGAGGACCTGGACGGCCTGCTGCGGGACCTGCTGCTGAACGAAGCGCGACGCTCGTGGCGCGCCAAGGGCACTGAACCCAATGTCAGCCAGTTGTCGGTGACCACCGGCCTGAACCGCAAGGCTGTCACGGCCCGGCTGCGCCAGGAAGGCGACTTCATGCCGCGCAGCGAGTCTTCGGCGGCAGCGCGCACGCTTACTCTCTGGCTGGAGATCGTGTCCACCGAGCCGCAGCACGCGCTGCTGCCGGTGGTGGCCGACGGCGAGGCCCTGTCCTTCGAATCGCTGGCCGATCGCGCCAGCCGCGGCAACGTGCACCACCGCACGATCCTGGAGGAACTGGTGCGCCTGAACATGGCGGTCGAGCGCAACGGCCACCTCGAACTGAAGGCCAACGCCTTCGTGCCGGCGGCCAACGTGCGCACGATGCTGACCTTTCTGGGCGACAACGTGCGCGACCACCTGATGGCCGGTGTCTCCAACACGTTGGGCGAGCAGCCGCGCCTGCTCGAGCGCGCCGTGTTCGCCAAGGGGGTAACCCTGGAAGACGCCGAACGCATCCACCAACTGGTGCGCCAGCGCTGGGGAGTGCTGCACGACGAGCTAACCAAGGAAATGCGCAGCGCCGTCGATCACGCCAGCGCCGATGCGAACGGCCGCATCCGGGTTGGCATCTACACCTACTACGAGGATGAACCTCGGGGCTCGCGCCCGATGCCCGGCAAACGACCGACCTCTGCCGGGAGCTAGCCGCGAGGCAGGTCGCGGCGGCGCATCCGGTGCGCTCGGTTGGGTGGGCCAGTGGCGGCGGAACGAACGGTGGCGGACTTCGCCATGCCCGCTGCCCATCATCGCGGCATCCCAATCAACAGGTGAGAACGGCCTCGCGTCGTCCTTGGCCCAGCCAACGTCGGCCCAAGGTCTGTCGAGCTCGTCGAGCGTCGAGCACCGGACGACACTAACGGACCGGCACGACCTCCAGATTCTCCGGGCCAGGCAACGCGCGCAAGCTCTTGGCCAACCGGACGCTGTAGGAGCGGCTCAATACCGTGCTGACCTCGATCCAGTCGCTGCGCACCTCACCGGGCGTCAACGTCAACAACACGTATCCGCGCCGGCTGGTCTCCGCGTAACGCAGGTCCTTGACCATCGCCAGAAACCCGTCCGCCAAAAGCGAATTGGCGATCAGGGGAAGCAAACGCTCGAAGCCCGGAGAGGACACTGAAGCGGTGGCGAACTCGACACCGACACGTCGCCCCGAGGCGTCCGTCAGGTTGCTGGCCCAGGCGTTGTGGGTGTCGCCGGCCAGGGAGACGAGGTTTTTGCCGAGTGCGCGCGCCATCCCCAGCACGGATTCGCGTGCCGCCGGGTACCCGTCCCATGCGTCCAGGTTGTAGGGCACGCGGCGTTGATTGACCAGGTCATTCTGGGACTGGCTGCGCAGAGATTTAGGGGTTGCCTGAGCGAGCATGAACTCGGCCAGCGTCTCGGGAGTGAACGCACTGGCCACACTCAAGGGAATGTTCATGCGTGCCATCAGGACCTGCTGGCCCAAAACCTGCCAGGTGGCACCGGATGCGCTGAGCCGGGCGGCGAGCCAGTCGGCCTGGACACTGCCCATCAACTGGCGCGACGGGCTGTCGGCTTCGCCGTTGAGGTACTGATCCAGCGTCACCTGCTCGTCACGCCCGATGAGCCGGGTATCGAGCATGTGCAGCGATGCGAGCTGCCCGAATTCGAAGGAGCGATAGATTCTCAGCGGGTTGGCCGGCTCGGGCAGTCGGGTCGGTAACCACTCGTGGTAAGCCTGCACAGCCGCCGCCCGGCGCGCGAGGAAGCTGCCCTCCGTGGAGGGATCGTGGTTGGCGGCGCCTGCAGACCAAGCGTTGTTGGCCAAGTCGTGGTCGTCCCACACAGCGATCACTGGCATCGCCGCATGAAAGGCCCGCAGGTCGCTATCGGTACGGTACTGAGCGTGCCGCTGACGGTAATCGCGGAGTGTCAACAATTCGTGCGATGGCACCGATTCGCGATCGATCGCAATGGCCAGCTGCGAGGCGTAGCCCAACACTCCGTACTCGTAGATGTAGTCGCCCAGATGCAGTGCGACGTCGATGTCGCTTCGCTTGGCCACCTCGGCGTAAACATTGAAGTAGCCGGCAGGATAGTTGGCGCAGGACAGAACGGCGAACTTGACCTGCGACACGTTGGCCGTGGGAAGCGTCTTTGTACGGCCCATCGGCGATGGCTCGTTGCCGTTGTAGAACCGGTAGTAGTAGACGCTGCCGGCCTGCAGACCGGTCGCATCGACCTTCACCGTGTAGTCCTGATCAACGGAAGCGATCGCAGTGCCGCGGGCCACGATGACGCCGAAGCTGGAATCGCTCGAGATTTCCCAAGTGATGTTGAGGTTGCCCGGTGCGGCGGCCGTCACACGCGTCCACAGCATGACACGATCGGCCAACGGATCGCCGCTGGCAACGCCGTGCAGGAAGGTGGTGTCCGAGGGCGTGGGTGGCGGCGTGGCCGATCCGCCGCTACCGCCACCGCCGGTAATCACTCCGCTAAAGCCGCCTCCACCGTCGCCGCCGCCGCCACCGCACCCGGAGACGCTGACCCCCGAGCCGACAAGCATGGCGTACAGCACCGCGCCGCGGATCAGGGAGCGCCGCGAAGCGCTCGCCGCGCCGGACGTTGACGCAGGGCCCGAGGATTTGTCCAAGTCTTTGTTCACGTGGTCCCCCTTTTTCTTGCTCGCTGCTTTCGCATCGCTGCGCCCGGCGCTTGCAGGTGGCCTACCTAACTCTTGACCTTCATCGCTTCTTTAGCCTGCTTTGCGATGTACTCCCGAACATCCTTCGCCAATGGGCCGGCGGCCTCCACCGCGGCAGCCAGCCGCGCTTCGCTGCAACCGTAGTGGCCAGTCCAATAGCGAACGTCCTCCGGATCGTCCATTTGGATGCGCCTGGCAGAGGGGTCAACAACGCTGTTCATATGCCTGCGGCGACATTTGCGATTTCTCGCACGCGCCAGATACAGCGCCAATGCAAAGAAGCGGCGGGCATAGGCATGAACGACTCCTTAACAGAAGCTGAACACAATGTGAAAAACTCACATTTGATGCCGTCGTTTATCCCATTGGCGGATTGAGCCCGGTTGTAGGACGCGGCCCAGAGCGCGATCCTGTTTGCACGCCGTGTCTCATGGACACCGACGTAAAGCGGTCGGGCTGCTCACAGCCCGCACCGCATCGCGCGTTATGACGCCAACATCGTCGGCGACGAGTGCGCGGGCTCGCCGACCGCGGTGTTGACAACCGGATGGTCGTCGCCTTGCGCGCGAAGCGGGGATTGCTTCAGGAGTAACGGCTGTCGCGGCCTTCGAAGGTGTCGCCGCGGGGCGAGGCTACCGGGTCGTAAGCGAGGTTGTAGCCGTACCCGCCGGTGGGACGGCGTCCGCATCTACAACGCGCAGCGACGCTCGCTCCGACACGCTTCAGAGCTGCCCCGTCGAGCCGACGGACATAGCGAGCCCATGGCAGACCATGCAAACGCTGAACGATCGGAGAACTGTCTTGCGTGAAGTAGTGCCGGGCGGGCAACTTCCACCTTCAGAATTTCTGGATCTGCAACGATCGATCCTGCTCGCTTTGAATGACGAAGTTGCCGATGTTTCCCATCCCAACGGGAAGCCCGGCAATAGTGCCCGACAAAGAGCCGGTGGCGGTCACATTGGCATATTCACGCTGGTCGTAGACCAACGTGCTGCGCACGCCTCTATCCCGCAACTCAATGTGTTCCGACCCATGACGGCGGCGGCGCCCGTCGGAGCCGGCGGTCAGTACAAGATCGAAGATGACCTGCTCCGTCGTCCTCGTTCCCGTGACCAGGCTCTCGCTGGTGATTGGCAACGTCCCTCGCAGGACCACTGTTCGTCCGGAGCCCGCCACTGTCATGGCCAGGGCGGGCGATGCCATCTCGCCATAGGACAGAAGGCGATCGTTGGAGCAGATGTTCTCCAGCGCGATGAAAAAGCTTGCTGCGGGTACGTCGGGCTTCTTGTTGACGGTGACCACACCGACACTGAACTCACCGCGCTGGACGATCTTGAGGCAGGGATCTGGCGGGGTGGCAATTTCAAAGGTCACGCCTTCTCCCCTCACCCTGTATTTGAGGATGTCCACTGGTTCGCTCCACGCGACCAGAGGCAGGGCGAACATGATCAAGGAGAGGCTGCAAAGAAAGCGGCGCATGACTTAGTGAGGTAAGGGGGGACGGATCATGCGACCGGCAAATGCGCCCTCCTGTCAGCCAAAGTCGACAGCCTTGGAACAATCAAAAGGGCCTTGCCAAAGCCATGCAGGTGAAACTTGGTGCGAGGGCTCGAATGCTCCGGAAATCGATGGCACGTCACGACCGGTGTGCTGGGCGGGTTGATGAAAAAACCAAGGCTGAAAACGACGTACCGGACCCCAGATTTCAGTGCTCCGCCTCCTGGCCAGGGCATTCGCCTTCTTCGCCGGTGTGTACGGTGGCAAGGTAGTCGAGCAATCGGTCGATCTCAGTCGCTTTGTCGAACACTCGATCGGCGCCAAGCATGTGGCACTTGGCTCGGATCTCCGATGTCGCGTAGTTAGACCACACGACGGCGCGCTGCGCCGGTGAACGGTCCCTTAGTGCCATCAAGACTCCGGGTCCAGAACCGTCTTTGATAAAGAGGTCCACGATGGCGACTGACCATTCCTTGTGTTCGTCTAACCAGGCTCGAGCCTCTGCCTCGCCCTCGACCACTTTGACAACATCGGCACCCAACGTGCCACGAAGCGTTTCCACCAAGTTTTCGCGGATGGCAGGGCTGTCTTCCACAAGCAGGATTTGCAGGTTCATGAAGTGCATCCAGCGAACCACGAATTCGCGCTCAATCAGAAACGCGTCGACTACCGAAAAGCCACCAGGAACGCCGTTGCGAGCACTGCGGCCGTGGCCGCGGCGAAAAAGATGCGTCGCCAGTCAATCGGATCACCTTTTCGACGGATCTCGCGTTTGGCAGTCAGCCGCTGGGACTCAGACGGGCTGGTCCAGCTGCTGAACGCGTCGCGAAGCTTCCACGTCTTGCTCGCATTGCCCATCGCGCAAATCCTTTCAGCGGGAGCCAAGAGGTTCCGTTCGCAGGAGCGCGGGACCGGTAGGACGCCGTCCCTCAACAGCATCGGAAGCTTCCACGACATTTCCGACCGCTCTCACTAAAAAAACCACCGAGGCCCGGAAGCCCTCAAAGGCCTTTCTGTCCGCCTTGCGCTTCGCGGCCAGCTGTTGCGCAACCGTCGGTCTTGCCCGGAACGAATCGTCATCGTTGGCACGCCATTGTTCATCGAGGTTTGCCATCGTCATTCCTTCGATGTGAAACTTTCACATTCCGCTATGCTGCAAGTTGTCTGGGTAGGACAAGACCCAAAAGCACCAGTTCGAACCGCCGTACAAGATGTCAAGAATCGTTCGCCTGAGTGGGGCGTTTCCAGAGGGATGGACAGCACAGGCCGTGATTCACAGGGCGCCAGATGCGAAGGTTTCAGCAAAGCTCACTATCCAGCAACTCGGTGTCACTCGCCATGTCAGTGTCCTGTCCGATCTGGGAACATCAGAAAAAATCGCGCTCGCCAGGCTCTCCCACGAAGCCTTGATCTGGATCAAGCTTTTCATGAGCGGCGCGGGCCATGGTGGCACGGGATGACGAACCAACATGGCTACCGCGTAGATGGGCCCCAATGAATGACGTGGTCGGCCCGCGCCAAGCTCGATTCGAACGCGTCAACTTATTCGGGCGGCGCGCACTGCCCTGGGCTTCGATGATTCGCAGCCCAGCGAGGAGTCATCGGCACTCGTTGTGCCGGGCAGCGAGGCGCGGGACCGTGCGTTCGTTCAGCTCGTCCTGGCCCATATCAGGGGCGATGCCGCCGCGTGTGCCGAACTGCAAAGCACGTTCGCTGCGCCGGGCGAACTCGCTGAAGCGCACGCGGCCCTTGGAGCGGTGTTGGTCGAGCGCGCTCAGCGCGTTCTTGCTGAGGCGGACAGAAGCTCACAGGGGGGTACGGGAGGACCTGATGGACGGATTTGAATACCGAGGCTGGGAGATTCACATTGAGGTGATCGGGAAGGCGGAAGGCTTTTCAGGGCACGCCGACCTCAGGCTCAAGGGTGAGCAAAGATGCCTTCTGGTCTTGGCGACCAGCCGAGAAAACCGCGCAGCCTCCAGCGCAACGCTCGGTGCAAAAGCGCGCGACTACATCGACGATTGGACCTCCCGGCCGCACACAGGCACTACCGGTTTCACACCGCTCTAAAGGCCTTGCGGGGTCTAGCTATCGCGGTCCTTTTCCGGGCCTGTGTTGTGCGGAGGGCCGAACCACCGAAGTGCCTTGTGTCCTAGTGCCGTGACCTGATAGACCGTGGCAGGGCCTTGTCGCCAGTGCCATCCTTCCGCATGCGGAAGAGGAATCTTGGCGAATACGTGCCCCGCTGCCTGCAACATGCGAAGCTGCAAAATATCCCCACCCTCAGTCACCGTTGTCGGCAGCGGGCCTTCTGCAAGTCTGCGAAGCAAGTTGATCGGCATGACAACCTCCTTGAGCAGTTGAGGAACCTGCATGCTCCAGACTAAGAGATCGTTGTCTATTGGAGTTGGTAGCCCCGTTCTGTAGGCCTAGGGAGCGTTGCTTGAGAACCTGCCACACAAGCGGGCCTTTTGGCTCTGCAACGATGGGTCCCTGGTGGCGGTGCATCGCGGGTCCGAGTCGTCAGCACGATCCATCACCGCTGAGAACAACCCAAACCGTGCGCGCGAGTATTTTCGTGTCCAGCCACAATGACCACCCAGTCGCATACTTGGCGTCAAGTGCAACCCGTTCCGCATAAAGGAGCCTGTTGCGACCGCTGACCTGCCACAGACCAGTGATGCCCGGCCGCATCTGGCAGTAGTGCTCCCAATGGTTCCCGTAGATGCTCCGCTGCCGGACCATGCAGGGACGCGGCCCGACCAGGCTCATGTCGCCCTTCAACACGTTGAAGAACTGCGGCAGTTCGTCAAGGCTCAGCCTTCGGATGACACGCCCGACACGCGTCACCCGCGGGTCGTTGTCGAGTTTTTGGTACTGATCCCATTGCTGCCGCTCAAAGGGATTTCGATCCAAATGCCGGCGGAGTATGTCGCCGGAATTG
>Ga0268266_10006703_pt1 | contig 10506 bp, 9 predicted proteins | sample KBSS13metaG_FD_190356 | JGI IMG/M metagenome (GOLD analysis project Ga0268266, IMG submission 190356) | Switchgrass rhizosphere microbial communities from Kellogg Biological Station, Michigan, USA - KBS S1-3 metaG (SPAdes) (version 2) | ecosystem: Host-associated > Plants > Roots > Rhizosphere >... | reverse complement strand
GAGACGGTCCACGTCGCCGCCTACAGCCACCTGCTCGACACGATCGGCATGCCCGAGACGGAGTATTCGGTCTTCCTCACCGTCAAGGAGATGAAGGACAAGTACGACTACATGCAGGGCTTCAACGTCGAGTCGAAGGCCGACATCGCCAAGACCCTGGCGGTGTTCGGCGCCTTCACCGAGGGCCTGCAGCTCTTCGCCTCCTTCGCGATGCTGATGAACTTCCCGCGCTTCAACAAGATGAAGGGCATGGGCCAGATCGTGACCTGGTCGGTGCGCGACGAGACGCTGCACTGCAACTCGATCGTCAAGCTGTTCCGCACCTTCGTGCAGGAGAACCCCGAGATCTGGACCGATGCCCTGCAGCGCGAGATCTACGTTGCCTGCTCGACGATCGTCGAGCACGAGGACGCCTTCATCGACCTCGCTTTCGAGACCGACGGCATCGAGGGCATGACCGCGACCGACGTGAAGCGCTACATCCGCTTCATCGCCGACCGCCGCCTGATCCAGCTCGGCCTGCAGCCGATCTACAAGAAGGACGCCAAGAACCCGCTGCCGTGGATGGACCAGATGCTCAACGCCATCGAGCACACCAACTTCTTCGAGAACCGCGCGACGGAGTATTCAAAGGCGTCGACCAAGGGGACGTGGGAAGAGGCGTTCAGCTAGCTCGCCGCAGGGCTTACGAAAGCGTGCTTGTCATGTGGGCTGAGACGGCTATCGCTTTAAGCATCAAGAAGGATGAAAACTCGTTCATTCCGAATACTTGAATACGATCATGGCCTGTGGAATCAGCAACCAGCCCGCAGCGTCGGGGCAACTTCTTACGAAGACGCTACACGCCAAATGGGTTGGGATGCCCTCACGCTGATCGGTTGCTCTTGAGTTCTCGGACGGCAGCGCATTTTACCACGCGTACCGACGTTCGACTGGCGCGGCCACAGTGTAGCAGTTCGCGGTCGGAAGAAGGCATGCAATGAACACCCCATTCGAAGGCAGGCTCTATCCCATGACCGTCAGCGATCATTTGCGCATCGCACAGAATGCGATTGACGGCGAAGCGACGAGGGCACTACGCCTTCTTGAGCAAGCTGATCCACACACGAGGTATTCGAAGATCATAGAGGGGACTAGTCTCGCCTCACACGTCGCTGCAGGAAAGAGTGTTCTAGCGATGGCAGCTCAAGCAGCGGCCGGGGCTCAGGCGCATGCCGGTATCCTTGCGCAAATCAGAGAGCAACAAAGTATCGCTGCTAGTGCCTTTCACCTACTGCAGGAGCAGAGCGCCGCGGCCCAAATATCTGAGAGCGTGAAGCACTTGGTTGGTGATTACAGCACTCTCGCCGCATTTCGGTCTGCTCAAGATACCGTTGCAGCTGTCTTAGGCATGGACTTGTCAACCGGCATTCGAACGAGGTCTGTGCCGGAAATGACTCTCATCGAAGCGGCAGAACAATCTCGCCGCTTTGCTGTGGAGCAGAAAGTGCTAGTCGATGTGATTGCGGGTTACAGCGTGATCGACTCTGTAGCAGGCAGTCTGCGTCAGGTTGTTGAGCCGTTTACCCACGTCAATGGCGTCGACAGCGACGCTAGGAAGACGTCGAGGTTGTGGGAAGATCGCCTCTCCGCGCAGATGAAGGCAATATCTGAGCCGTGGATGCTCGCGCGCGATCCCGCGCGTTCTGTGTTTGGGTACGCGTATCTGTCGAGAATATCGGAAGCGCTAAGGTCGTCTCCGCCATACTCGCGCGAGTTGAACCGCCTCTTTGAGGAAGACATTGGCGGCGTCGCCCACACGAAAGAAGATGCGACCCCCGAAGAGCGTGACCAAGCTGCGCTTGGAGCCGGGATGAGGCCGGAGCTGATTGCTTTTGCTCCGACTACATTCCACATCGTCATGAAGAGCGTCGGCTTGGTGCTGGCAGTGCCACCACTGCCCGTCCCGCAACCAATCGAAGGCACCAATCCGGGTGCTACATACGATGCGGCGCACCACGAAATTCTAACACAGGTAGAAACGCGCCTCCGGAATCTCGTCGAGAAGGAACTTTCGCGACTTGGCACCCATTGGCTTCGCGATAGGGTTGGCTCTGAGCTACGTGACCGCTGGCAAGGGCGACAAGACGAAGCCCGAGCGAAGAAGCGCCCAGTGTATTCGCTAATTCACTATGCCGATTTGGATGACCTGCGGGTCATAATCTGCCGACGCGATAACTGGCGAGACGCGTTCAAGAGTGTCTTCCATCACCTCGACCAATTCACCGTTTCGATGCAGCACCTCTTGCCGCTTCGCAACGACGATGCGCACACGCGTCCAATTGGACGAGCGCAAACTGTGACGCTACTCGCCGAGGCTGGGCGAATCCTAAAGTCGCTTGGTGTGGACATTTATGCCGGCAAGCATTGATTACTAACTGCGACTTCTTTCGGAGTCGCGAAGTCGGCGGCCGGATACAAAGCCAGACGGTGTTCGTGAGCAACTGCTTGAGCCGCCGGGCAATGTTCGACGGCGGATGCGAGGAGGAGCGGGCATGAAGAAGACCTATCACGGCAGTTGCCATTGCGGCCGGGTCCGCTTCGAAGCGGATATCGACCTCGAGGCCGGCACGGGCCGGTGCAACTGCTCGATCTGCACCAAGAAGCGCAACTGGGGCGTGACGATCAAGCCGGCGGACTTTCGTCTGCTGTCGGGCGAAGGCGAGCTCGGCGACTACCGGTTCAACACCAACCAGAACCACCACCGCTTCTGCCGGACCTGCGGCGTGGCGGTGTTCGGTAGCGGTCATGTGAAGGAAATCGGCGGCGACTATGTCTCCGTGAGCGTTGCCAGCCTCGACGACATCACGCCCGAGCAGCTCGATGGGCTGCCGATCCGGTACATGGACGGCCGTCACGACAACTGGTTCGAGCCGCCGAAGCACACGCGCTATCTGTGAGATCTAGACCCTGAACGGGTTCGCGGTGATTCGACCGCCGTCGATCTCGATGATCGTGTAGCTGTCTCCATTGATCGGATCGTCCAGCGCGGAAACGTTGACGAACGTCGTGCCGTTATGGCTCGTCATCCTGAATCCGTGGCGATGGCCGAACAGATGCAGGGACAGGCCCGGGAAGTCCCTGTCGATCCCGAAAAGCCGATCATGCGCGACCAGGACCGTCCGGCCTGGCGCCGCGTTTGATTCCTTCAGCGCGGCCGCCAATGCCGATCTGTTCAGCAGCAGCGCTTCCCTGTCCGCCTTTCGAATGGCGTTCATGGCTTCGGCGTTCTTCGGCGACGCCGAGGGATACTTCCGGTTCACGTTCTGTCGCAACGCCGCCGCTATCGGGTTCAGGCCCCAGCTCGTCGGCAGCCCGCTGATGCCCGCGAAGTGCCAGCCACAGCACTCGACCGGGCGCAGATGCAGGTGATGGCAGGTCGGGCCCAAATCCAGATCATAGGGCAGCCGGCGATCCCAGTTTCCGTAGACGTACAGGACCGGACAGGCGAACGAGGCGAGGATATCCATGATCTCCGCCGCTGCGTCGCCGCCAATGTCGCCGGCCACCACGACGGCATCGAACGCGTCGTGCGCGCGCCCGCGAAGCCTGCGTACGGCTTTCATGTTGCCATGAATGTCCGAGATGGCCAGAAGTCTCATCGCCCCATCAATCGAAACGCAAAGGACGATGGTATGAGCCTGGGTGGGATCTGCAATCTCGACTATATGGTCCTCCTGTGCAGCAGGATGGCGGAAACGCGTGCGTTCTACCGCGACGTCATGAAGTTTCCGATCGAGACCGACCGCGAGACATGGGTCAGCTTCCGGGTCGGCGCCGCGCTCCTGACGCTGCGGCCGCGCGGGCCGTGGAGCGTCTGCGATGACGGGAAGGCCGTGCCCGGAGCCGCGGCTGTCCAGCTCGCCTTCCGCGTCCCGCCGCCGGCCGTGGATGCCTGCCACGCGGAGCTGGTGGCGAAGGGCGTGCCCATCCTGCGAGGGCCGACCGATCTGCCCGACTGGCGCCACCGCACCCTGTTCTTCCGCGATCCCGAGGACAACATCATCGAGATCTACGCCGAATATTGAGGTCTACCGTCGTCCAGGTTCCCGCGGTCGCATGACCCCCCTTCCGGCGCTACGCGCCACCTTCCCCCGTCTGCGGGGGAAGGTGGCGCGTAGCGCCGGAAGGGGTCAGGCCCTCGCCGCCTTGGCCTTCTCGAACGCGGCCAGGCGCTCGGTGAACTTGCCGTCGACGCGGACCGCCTCGGCGGCGATCTCGGGCTTGGGCAGGTCTTCGAACATGTGGCAGGCGACGCGATGGCCCGCGCCGGCGTCGCGCAGTTTCGGCTCCTCGGTCTTGCAGCGCGCCGTGACGTGCTGGCAGCGAGTATGGAAGCGGCAGCCCGACGGCGGGTTGAACGGGCTCGGCACGTCGCCCGACAGCATGATGCGGTCGATATGGGTGGTCGGGTCGGGCCGCGGGATCGCCGACAGCAGCGCCTGCGTGTAAGGATGCAGCGGCCGGGCGTAGAGCGTCTTCTTGTCGGCGATCTCGACCAACTTGCCGAGATACATCACCGCGACCCTGTCGCTGATGTGCTTCACCACGGCAAGGTCGTGGGCGATGAAGAGATAGGAGAGGCCAAAGCGGCGCTGCAGATCCTGCAGCAGGTTGACGATCTGCGCCTGGATCGAGACGTCGAGCGCGGAGACCGGCTCGTCGCACACGATCAGGTCGGGATTGACCGCCAGTGCGCGGGCGATGCCGATGCGCTGGCGCTGGCCGCCCGAGAACTGATGCGGATAGCGGCTGGCGTGCTCGGGGTGCAGGCCGACCACGCCGAGCAGCTCGCGCACGCGGGCTGCACGCGACGGCGGATCGCCGATCTCGTGCACGTTGAGCGGCTCGGCCAGGATCTCGCCGATGGTCATGCGCGGATTGAGCGAGGCGTAGGGGTCCTGAAAGATGATCTGCATGTGCCGGCGCATCCGGCGCAGGGTCTGCTTGTCGAGGCCCGCGATCTCCTCGCCCTTGAAGCGCACCGAGCCCGCGGTCGGGTCCATCAGGCGCAGGATGAGGCGGCCGGTCGTCGACTTGCCGCAGCCGGATTCGCCGACGAGGGCGAGCGTCTCGCCGCGGGCGATCTCGAAGCTCACGTCCTCGACCGCGCGCACCAGCCCGACCAGCTTGCGCCGCACGACGCCGCGCGTGACCGGGAAGTGCTTCACGAGACCGCTCACTTCAAGAACGGGGGTGGGGGCTTGAAGCACCGGGGCGGGCGTCTCGCTCATACGGCCATCTCCACCGGAGCCTTCCAGCAAGCGACCCGGTGACCCGGGCCGATGTCGCGCAGCGGCGGCGGCTCGACGCTGCAGCGCTTGTCCGAGAACGGACAGCGCGGCGAGAAGCGGCAGCCCTTGGGCTGGCGGTCGGCGCCTGGCACCGTGCCTTCGATCGTCGAGAGCCGTTCGCGGTCGACGTCGAGCCGCGGGATCGAGCCCAGCAGGCCGATCGTGTAGGGGTGCTGCGGATCGGCGAACAGCGCGGTCACGGGCGCGCTCTCCACGATCTTGCCGGCATACATGACCACGACCTCGTCGGCGACCTCGGCGATCACGCCGAGATCGTGGGTGATGATCAGCATCGCCATGCCGAGCCGCTTGCGCAGGTCGGCCAGCAGCTCGAGGATCTGCGCCTGGATGGTGACGTCGAGCGCCGTCGTCGGCTCGTCGGCGATCAGCAGCGCGGGCTCGCAGGCCAGCGCCATGGCGATCATCACGCGCTGCCGCATGCCGCCCGACAGGCGGTGCGGATAGTCGTCGAAGCGCGCCGCGGCCGAGGGGATGTGCACCAGCTCGAGCATCTCGATGGCGCGCGCCTTCGCCTGCTGCGGCGAGAGCTGCGTATGCGCCAGCAGCCCCTCGACGATCTGCCGGCCGATCGTGTGGACCGGGTTGAGCGAGGTCATCGGCTCCTGGAAGATCATCGACATCTTGCCGCCGCGCAGCTTGCGCCGCTCGTCGGCCGGAAGGCCGAGCAGGTCGCGGCCCTGGAATCGGATGGCGTCGCCCTCGACCGTGCCGGGCGGGCTCGCGACCAGGCCCATGACCGAGAGCGAGGTCACGCTCTTGCCGCAGCCGGATTCGCCGACCAGCCCGACGGTCTGGCCGCGGCCGACGGTGAAGTCGATGCCGTCGACCGCGCGGAACACGCCGCGGTCGGTGCGGAAGTGGGTCCGCAGGCCGCGGACTTCGAGGAGCGGCTCCATCAGAAGGAGTAATCCAGGCCCTTGTAGAAGGTATTCTGATAGAGCATGTGCGGCCGCACGCCCTTCAGCTTCTTCGAGCTGGTGACGTACATGGCGACGTTCATCACCGGCATCCAGAGATGCTCCTCGGTCACCCTCTGCTGGGCGAGCGCGTAGTTCTTGGCGCGGTCGGCGTCGCTCAGCGCAGCCTTGCCCTTGCGCAGAAGATCGTCGGTCTGCGGATCGTTCCAGTTCATGCGGTTGGGTGCCGGCATGTTCTTCGAATCGAAGTAGAAGTTCAGCAGGTCGCCCGCCGACATGTACGGGAAGGTGACGGTCCACAGGTCGTAGTCCTGCTTGGCCATCTCGGCCGGGGCGATCGTGCTGTCGAAGCCGACGATCTTCCAGTCGACGCCGATCTTGCGCATGTAGCCTTGGATCGCCTCGGAGACGCGCGGGAAGTAGGAGACCTGGGTGTACAGCACGCGTGGCGCCAGCTTGACGCCGTCCTTCTCGCGGATGCCGTCGGCGCCGGGTTTCCAGCCGGCCTCGTCGAGCAGCTTCTTCGCGCGCTCGACATCCTCCTTGATGATGCCGAGGGTCGACTCGGCGAAATCGAGCGTCTTGGGATCGATGAAGGTGTAGGCCGGCTGCGCCTGTCCCAGCATGATGCCCTTTGTGATCTCGGCGCGGTTGATGCCGATGTTCATCGCCTCGCGCACGCGCTTGTCGGCGACCAGCGGCCGGGTCGTCTTGTAACCGTAGTACATGAGCTGGAAGTTCGGCACGGCCTCCTGCACGTTGAGGTTGGGCGCTGCTTTGACCTGCGAGATGAACTGCAGCGGGATCTGGTGGGTGACGTCGAACTGGCCGCCCATCATGGCGGCGACGCGGCTGGCATCCTCCGGGACGATCTTGATCGAGAGCTTCTCGAACTTCACCGGCCCCTTGTTCTGGTACATCGACGGGCCCCACTTGTAGGCATCGTGACGCTTCAGCACGATCTCCGTCCGGGGCTGCCACGAATCGAAGCACCATGGGCCGGTGCCGTCGATCGCCTTGACGCCGTAGTCCTTGCCCAGCTTCTCGACGCTCTCCTTGTTGTGCATCGCCATGGTGAACATGGTGAGGTTGAGCAGCAGGTCGGCATAGGGCGCGTTCAGCTCGTACTCGACCGTGTAGGGATCGGTGGCGCGGATGTCCTTGAGGTCGCCGGCACGCCAGGCGAGCGGGGCCTTGAGTTCGCCGCTGACCAGCCGCTTGATCGAGTAGACGACATCGTCCGCAGTGAACTTCTTGCCGCTGCAGAAGCTCACGTCGTCGCGCAGCTTGAAGGTGTAGAGCTTGCCGTCCGGGCTGACGGTCCACGACTTCGCGAGATAGGGGATGGCCGTCTTGCCGTCCCAATCCATCGCCACCAGTGTGTCCTGGAACATGTTGACGATGTCGGAGGACGGCGACCAGGTCGTGCGTGCGCCGTCGTAATGCGGCGCGTCGAGCGACTTCATCATGCGCAGGGTCTGCGCCTCGACGGCGGGTGACAACGCGACAACGCCAAGCAACGCAACGAGACTGGTCAAACGGTTACGCATCGCTGATTTCCTCGCAGTCTTGTCATCCTGAGCGCAGCGAAGGATCCAAGGGTTCGACCGAAGGCCGTGTTGCCGGCCTTCGGTCCTTCGCTCCACTCAGGACGACATGGGTTTCACGCTCCGTCTTCAAAAACTCGCATCCAGCCCTTTGTAGAAGGTGTTCTGGTAGATCATGTGCGGGCGCATGCCCTTCAGCTTCCTGTTGGTGACCTCGTGCATGTTGATGTTGAGCACGGGCATCCAGAGATGCTCGTTCATCACCTTCTGCTGCACCATGGCGTAGAACTTCGCCCGCTCCTCCGGCGTCAGCGCGGCGCGGCCGTGCTTCAGCCAGTCGTCGGTCTCGGCGTCCTTCCAGTTCATCCGGTTGGGCGTCGGGATGTTGGCCGAGTCGAAGTAGATGTTCATCAGGTCGCCGGCCGAGAGGTAGGGCACGGTAACCGACCAGATTTCGTAGTCCTGCTCGGCCATCTTGACCGACGCGATGGTCGAGTCCCACGGCTGCAGGTTCCAGTGCACGCCGACCTTGCGCAGGTAGCCCTGGATCGCCTCGGCGACCCTCGCGGAGTTGGCGTTGGCCGTGTAGTAGACCTTGGGCGCGAGCTTCACGCCGTCCTTCTCGCGGATGCCGTCGGCACCGGGTTTCCAGCCCGCCTCGTCGAGCAGCTTCTTCGCCCGTTCGACGTCCTGCTTGACGATGCCGGCAGTCTTGGGGTCGTGATCGAGCGCCGCGGGATCCACGATGGTGAAGGCCGGATCGGCATTGCCGAGCAGGATGCCCTTGGCGATCGCGGCGCGGTCGATGGCAATGCTCATCGCCTCGCGCACGCGCTTGTCGGCCACCATCGGCCGCGTCGTCTTGAAGCCGAAATAGAGGAGCTGGAAGTTGGGCTTTGCCTCGGTGACGGTCAGCATCGGCGAGACCTTGGCCTGGGCGATGAACTGCGACGGGAACTGGTGGGTGGTGTCGAACTGGCCGGCCATCATCGCCGCCACCCGGCTGGAGTCCTCGGGCACGATCCTGATCACCATCTTCTCGAACTTCACCGGCCCTTTGTTCTTGTACATAGAAGGGCCCCAGCGGTAGGCGTCGTGACGCTTGAGGGTGATGCTGGTGCGCGGCTGCCAGGAGTCGAGGCACCACGGCCCGGTGCCGTCGGCGCCCTTGACGCCGTAATCCTTGCCCAGCGCCTCGACATTGTCCTTGTTGAGGATGGCATTGGTGAACATGGTGAGCTGCAGCAGCAGCTCGGAGAAAGGCTCGGCCAGCTCGTACTCGACGGTGTAGGGATCGGGCGCGCGTAGATCCTTGATGTTCCCCGCGCGCCACGCGAAGGGGCCCTTGATCTCGGGGCTCTTCAGCCGCTTGAAGGTGAAGATCACGTCCTCGGCGGTCATCTTCTTGCCGCTGCAGAAGGTGACGTCGTCGCGCAGCTTGAAGGTGTAGAGCTTTCCGTCCGGGCTGACGGTCCACGATTTGGCGAGGTAGGGGATCGGCGTGCGGCCGTCCCAGTCGAGCGCGACCAGCGTGTCCTGGATCATGTTGACGATGTCGGAGGTCGGCCCCCAGCTCGTGCGCTGCGCGTCGTAATGCGGCGCATCGATGCCCTTCATCATGTTGAGGGTCTGCGCCGATGCCGAACCCGCCATGCCCAACGCGAACGCTACACTCAGCGAAGCCTTGATCATTGCTGCAGCCTCGGATCGAGGACGTCGCGCAGGGCGTCGCCCAGAAGGTTGGCGGCCAGCACGATGACGAAGATCGCCAGGCTCGGGATCGTTGCGATGTGCGGCGCCATGAACAGGAAGTCGCGGCCCTGTGCGGCCATCATGCCGAGCTCGGCGGTGGGCGGCTGCGCGCCCATGCCGAGGAAGCCCAGCGCCGAGCCGATCAGGATGATCTGGCCGAAACGCAGGGTCAGAAACACGAAGATGGTCGAGATGCAGTTGAGCGTCAGGTAGCGCCAGATCAGCGTCCTGTCGGAGACGCCGACGGCGCGGCCGGCCTCCATGAACTCCTGGCTCATCACGCCGACCGCCGCGCCGCGCGCGACCCGCGCCACGTCGGGAACCGTGGCCACGACCAGCGCGATCACGACTGCCGTGAGCCCGGCGCCGAAGATCGCCGCGACGGCCAGCCCGATCAGGATGGCCGGGAAGGCCAGCATCACGTCGACCAGGCGCATGATCCAGCCGTCGAGCCGCGGATAGAAGGCGGCGAGGATGCCGAGCAGGCCGCCCAGCAGCCCGCCGATCAGCACGCCGACGAGGCCCAGCATCAGCGTGTTGCGCGTGCCGTAGAACACGCGGCTCAGGATGTCGCGGCCGGTATTGTCGGTGCCGAACCAGTGCTCGGCGCTCGGCGGCTGCATCACCTTGGTGAGGTCGGTGTAGTAGGGGTCGTAGGGCGAGATCAGCGGCGCGAAGACGGCGGCCAGGACGATCAGGCTCAGCACCACCGTGGCTGTCGCGGCGACCTTGTCGCGCATCAGCCGGCGCAGCACGTGGGAACGTCCGGCGGCCGGCGCCTCGACGGCGGCAGAGCCGATGGCTTCGACGCTCATGACCGCTGCACCCTGGGATCGAGATAGACGTAGAGCACGTCGACCAGAAGATTGATGAGCAGGAAGGCCATCGCGAGGATCATGATCGCGCCCTGGGCCGTCGGGAAATCGCTCGACACGA
>Ga0268266_10006702_pt1 | contig 10508 bp, 9 predicted proteins | sample KBSS13metaG_FD_190356 | JGI IMG/M metagenome (GOLD analysis project Ga0268266, IMG submission 190356) | Switchgrass rhizosphere microbial communities from Kellogg Biological Station, Michigan, USA - KBS S1-3 metaG (SPAdes) (version 2) | ecosystem: Host-associated > Plants > Roots > Rhizosphere >... | reverse complement strand
CATGGCCTATCAGCGCGACTCCCTCGCCATCCACTTCACCTGGAAGCGCGAGTGGCCCGAAGTGCAGAAGATCCTTCCGCTCATCGAAGCCAAGCTGGCGCCTTTCAACCCGCGCCCCCACTGGGCAAAACTCTCCACCCTCAAAGGCGACCACTTCCGCAAGGTCTATCCGAAACTGGCGGACTTCAAATCGCTCGTTCAGCAGTACGACCCCAACGGCAAGTTCCGTAACGAACTCATCACCAGCGAGCTCTACTCCTGAGTATTATCAGGACCGTCTTCTTTAGCAGGCCGAGGATTCCTCAAAAATTCCTCAATGCTTTTGTTCGTCCGTTTGTCATCTTTGAGCCATACAACCTGCCACTCAGTAATACGTTCGCTCTTCATCGGGATGAACTGACCTCTTTTCGGTTCATCTATCCATTCAAGCTGACGAACAAGGACCAGAGGTGATTCTCAACCCTTCGTGCTCTCAGAGAAAGATTTCGCTGATTCATATTGAGCAAAAGCAACAAAATAATCGTTGCGACCGTTCAAAGGTACAGCTCCTCTTTCTGGATGCAACCAGACCCGGTATTCGAGCACATCATCGTAGAAATAGCCTGCCCCCGATTTTGCAGTCGACGGATACTTACCAACTCGGCTTGGATCGATTGCAATGGGAAATTTACTGTTTCCCATAATCTGACGATCGGCCCGAACGACAATAAAATTTGACGACGATTTATCTTGTCTTTTACAGGCAGAACTAAACGTCAAAAGAACGAGGCCTGCTGCAATCAGATATACACTTCTGGCTTGCATGTTCTCCCTCACTAGGAAATTCAGCCTAGGTCACTAATACTATCGACTACTCTTATTGGCATGACCGAAGAGCTCAAAGGACAAGTCGCCGTCGTCACCGGAGCCGCCCGCGGCATCGGGGAAGCCATCAGCCATCAACTCGCCTCGATGGGGGCCACCGTCGTCCTCGCCGCACGCGATAAAGCACGCCTCGATCAGGTCAAACAGGAGATCGAAGCCGCCGGCGGCGCAGCTCATGTGGTTGAGTTGGATCTACTCGATGAGTCCTCTATCGCCAGCCTGGCAAAGACCATCGAAACGCAGCATCGCCGCTGTGACATCCTCGTCAACAATGCAGGGATCGGCCTCATCGGCAAGCCGCTGATTGAGATGGCCGCCGCCGACTGGGACACTCTCATGGGAACCAACCTGCGCGGTCCCTACCTGATGATCCGCGCCCTGGCGCCCCTTATGATCGCTGCCGGCTCGGGACACATCGTCAACATCTCGTCGCTTGCAGGCCGCAATCCGCTTCCCAACGGCGCAGCCTACTCGGCATCCAAGTGGGGCCTCAATGGGCTTACCTACTCCGTCGCCGAAGAGCTGCGTCCCCACAACATCCGCGTCTCTGTGGTCGCTCCAGGCTCGGTCAACACGGGCTTCGGCCGCAGCAAAGAAGACAACCCCCGCAAGATCCAGCCCAACGATGTAGCCCACGTAGTCTCCATGCTTGTCACGCAGGCTCCACAATCCTTCGTTAGCGAAGTCCTTCTGCGTCCCACCCAGAAGCCTTGAACCCTAGCTCCTATCAGGGCTTCGCAGCAATCACATCCTTCTCCGGCTTACCATCAAGGTCAAGTCGCCTCACCTTCTGAAAGGCAACCACGTTCCCCCTCTGATCGCAGATCATCTGCCACGCCTCGCCCGTCTGCTGGTTCAACAGAAACGTGTGTGCCTGCATCCCATGCGCTGTCTTATGCACCGCTGACTGCGCCAGCGTAAACCGTAGCGGATCCACCAGAATCGTCTTCGCGGCATCATCCTTCTTGTTGTCCTTGCAGTCCTTGCACTTCTCCGCCAGCGCTACCTGAACACAGAACAGGATCAGTCCCATGAATGAACCAAGATAAAAGGCTCCCGTAAATATCCCGAACCAGATATCCAGAAGCTTCTTCGACTTCGTTTCTTCCTTCAGCAGCGCTTCCCTTTCCTCTTTCAGATCCTTCGCTCTCTGCGGATCAGGGATCACCACCGGAGCCGATTGCTCCTTGTCGATCTCCGCGATACGCTCCTTCCGCCTGCGCACCCGGTTGATCCAGAACAGATACACCACTCCTCCGAAGATGCTTACCCCAAAGAGAAACATCGTCAACGCGAAGTAAACCCTTCCCCAGAAGGGCAACCGGTACACAATCTCCGGATGCAGAAATACCCCAGCCAGCACGGCTCCGGAGATTCCCACCAGCCACTTCACCGCATCGACATACCCCGCAGCCGCGTCTTGAGAGGGTTCAGGCATTGGATCAATACCCCGGCGGCTTCCCCATAAACATCGACGCCAGATCCGCCGGCATCAGCATCTTTCCCTGCCGCGCTTCCACCGTCGCGATCAGCTCATCCACCATCTGCAGTCCATGCGCCCGCCAGTGCAGAGATAAGGCTTCAAGGTTTGGGGCATGGGCAGCCCGCATCAGAAGAACACCCATCGTCTCCAGCATCGTCGCCGTCACCCCCGGCGCAAACCGAATCCTTCCCGCTCTCTTCGCCTCCATCAAGGCCTTCACACCCGAGGCCATCGTCGACAGCCCTTCCTCGACTGCGCCCGATGCATCCTCCTCTGGCGCAACCGGCATAGCCGTGTCGCCTTCAAACGTGAACTCCCCATATTTGCGGCTGAACTTTACCGGTTCATCGAAGTCAGAGGCCATCACCATCTCCAGAAAACTTAATGTCTGCCAAGAGGGGACCCATATTTCTAGCTGCAAACGTTACTGCAACCGGCGCACCTGATCAAGCAAATTCGCAGCCGCCTTCTAGCCAGCAGCCAGCGCTCTCAACACCCCAACGTTCCGCGCCTCATCTCCCGGAGAATCCACCGGCGTCTCCGCAATAAAGGCGCAGTGACCAAACCGGTCGTCGTGCAGCAGCCGCCGAAACGCCTCTGCCCCAATCGTCCCTTCGCCAATATGCTCATGGCGATCCAGCTTCGATCCCATCGCCGCTTTGGCATCGTTGCAGTGCCATACCTTGACGGCATCGAACCCCACCGTCGATTCCACCAGCTTCATCGTCTCGATATAGCCGTCCGTCGACACAATGTCGTATCCGGAGACGTGGACATGGCAGGTGTCCAGACACACCCCCACAGGAGCGCACGCCTTCAAGCAGTCCACCAGCTCGGCAACCTGTTCCAGCTTGCCGCCCAGAGAGAACTCAGCGCCGGCCGTGTTCTCGATCAGAATCTTGAAGTCCTTCCCCGCAAAATCGATCCCATCGATCGCCCGCTCGATGGATTGAGCCGCCAGCGTCAGCCCCTGCTCGCGCGTCAATCCCTTCCAGCTGCCCGGATGCAGGACCAGGAACTCCGCCCCTAACGCCACAGCCCGTTCTACCTCACCACGAAACGCAGTCGTTGAGTTTGCCCGGACGCTCTCGGACTGCGAGCAAAGGTTGATCAGATAGCTCGCATGGATCGCCACAGGATTCACATCGTGCTTCGCCCGCAGCTCCTGCATCTTTTGTGCATCGGCCGGTTTTACCGGCGATGCCTTCCACATGCGGGGACTGGCAGAGAAGATTTGAAAGGTGTTGGCTCCGGCCGCTACCGCTCGATCCACTGCGGTCCACGCCCCGCCGCCGGTCCCTACATGCACTCCGATTCGTTTCTTACGCGCCATTCTTCCAGCCTACCCCACCGGCACGAGCTCCGCCGATCGCCCTGAACCTTCCTTTGCTGGCATTCCACAGTCTTCTTCGGGACCGCACATTCCGCGGAGTATAGAATCGATCTGTCGAAAGAAAACGTCTCCCTTTCGTACAAAATTCACCTCGAAAGCAAGTGCATGAGCCAGTCCATTCCCCCTGCCGAACCGAAGCTCAATCTCGCCACCACTTCCGACTATCGCGAAGGTTACGCGAACAGCGTCCAGGTCCGCATGTCTGTGTGGGACTTCCTGCTCGTCTTTGGAACCATGAGCCAGGAGAAAGCCGATGAGCTCAACGTTAAGAACTTCCAGGGAATCTATCTAAGCCCGCAGCAGGCCAAGGCTCTGCTCAATGTTCTCGGTCATAATCTGGCCCAGTACGAACAGACCTTCGGAACAATTGCTCTCGACCAGCAGGTTCCGCAGGCCGGCGGACCCGTCCACTAAGATAGCGCGTGCGATCCTCACCCAATGCTCGCCGCGCTCCCGCCAACCTGCCAACTGGTCTGCTGTTTCCGCTCTTCTTCGCCGCAATCTATCTCTCGCATCTCACGCTTCTGCGGCTGCCTTATTTCTGGGACGAGGCGGGCTATTACATACCCGCGGCATGGGACTTCCTTCGTACCGGCTCGCTGATTCCTCAAACCACGCTCTCGAACGCGCATCCTCCCTTGCCGTCCATCCTGCTCGCCGCATGGTGGCACCTCTCGGGATTCGTCGTCAGCGGAACCCGCACCCTTGTCGTCATGGTCGCAGCCACGTCGTTGGTAGCCGTCTTTTACCTCGCCCGATCGTTGCGGAACATTCCTGCTGCGGCAGCAACCGTCGTCCTTACAGCGATCTACCCCGTCTGGTTCGCTCAAAGCACGCTGGCTCACGCCGACATCTTTGCCGCCGCATTCACCTTGTGGGCCCTGGCTCTTTACTTCGAGCCCGCCGCTGAAAATCAGATTCTTGCCGCCGGGCTGTTTTCCTTTGCGGCACTCTCAAAAGAAACCGCCATCGTCACTCCGATTGCTCTTGCCGCATTCGAAGCGTTTCTTTTATTCCGCTCGCGCAATCCATCGCAGCGTCGCTTCCATGCGCTCTGGCTCGCATCGCTCCTGTCGCCTTTGATTCCGCTGATTGCCTGGTACATCTACCATCGCCATCTCACGGGATTTATCTTCGGTAATCCTGAGTTTCTGCGCTACAACGCCACCGCAAATCTCGATCCCCTTCGCATCCTTCTGGCTCTATGGCATCGATTCCTGCACCTGACCACGCATATGAACATGTATGTTCCGGTCGGATGTGCCATCGCTGTCTTCTTCATTCCTCTGAAGCCCTCAGCAATCCCCGCGCTGCCGCGACGCACGCTGGCAGGGATCCTGGTCGTACTTGTCGCAAACTGGATCGCCTTCTCCGTCCTCGGCGGAGCTCTACTCACCCGCTATCTACTGCCGATGTATCCCCTGATCCTGCTTCTCTGTGTAACGATCTGGCAGCGCCATGTGCAGAAGTGGTGGCTCCTTGCACTGCTCAGTGGAGCCGCTTTTCTCGCAGGAATCTGGATCAATCCTCCCTACGCGTTTGCTCCCGAGGACAACCTCACCTATCGCGACATGGTCGTGCTGCACCAGCAGGCGATCTCGGTCATCCAACACCGTTTCCCTTACGCCACAGTTCTCACAGCGTGGCCAGCAAACGCCGAGCTGACCCGCCCCGAGCTAGGTTATGTTCGCAAGCCCATCAAAGTCGTCTCGGTCGACAACTTCGCCCTTGGCCAGATGGAAAAGGCGGCGCAGGATCCCGGAGCCTACGACACCGCGTTGATCTTTTCGACCAAGTGGGAGCCGCCCGCCAACCGCATCAATCTCGGCAAATCAGGCGAGCAACTCAACTCCAAATACTTTGACTTCCACCACGACCTCTCGCCGCAGGAAGCCGCCGCATTGCTCCACGGCGAGGTCGTCTGGCAGGGTCGCCGCAAGGGAGAATGGGCCGCCGTGCTTCGCTTCCCCCGCGCCGTAAATGCTTCCCTGTCTCTGCCCTGAGAGATTACTTCCGGCTCTTCTCAGCCAGAATGGCTGTGATCTCTTTTCCATCGATATTGCTCAGTTGGAGATTCAGCAGCCGCGCAATCGTAGGAGCCACATCGACGTTGTTGAACTCGGGAATCTCACCCTTCTTCGCGATCCCTGCACCGGACGCAATGAAGATCTCCTTCATCAACGGCTCCGTATTCGGATATCCGTGCGCTCCCACCTCTTTGGTATCCGTAATCACCGCTTCACCCCTGTCGCCTGCGAACGCAAACCCATTGGATGCGTAGACCAGCAGATCCGGGCCCTGATCTGTATTGGACGGAATCGGCCAACCATCCTTCGCTGCCTCAGCTGGAGTCAGCACAGCCCTGACGCCGGTCTTACCAGCGAAGACTGCCTTCAATGCCGTGGTTGACTCAGGCGTTGCATGCTGCTGGTAGATCAGAGCAAAACCGCCCTCCGGAATGCAGAAGGTCTTGTTCTTGACCGAAGCCCCTTGCAGCCCCGCCTGCCGCAGCATTGCATTGCCATTGATGTGCTTGAAGACGCTCTGCTGACCGTGGTCCGACACAATCAAAAACGTCGTGCGATCCAGATCGCCGGCCTCTTTCACGGCTTCCACCAGATCCTTCACTCGATCGTCAAGAAATGCAATCGTATTCACCCCGGCGTCGTTTCCAAACCCCGTCTTGTGTTCAATCCCATCCAGAGCGAGCAGATGGAAGAGCAACAGGTCAGGATGGTGCTTCTTGATGATGTCGATTCCAGCCTGTGTATAGATTCGGTCGCGCCACGCCTGCGATGGTTTGTTGAAGTGTTCGAGATCCCCACGGCTCACAACGCCCTGTTCCATCAGGTCGTGTTCGATCGGGCCATCGAGATGCGGCTTCTCCGAGAATCGCCAGGTAATCCCATCGGCAGCCTCAATGGCAACCCAATCGACTTCGGCAGTGGTCAGCCCTGCTTTATGAGCGACGTCATAGACCGTAGGCACAGCCACCAGACGCGATTTGGGAGCATACGGATCGATCTTCGGCTGCGCATCTCCGCGTTGGTTCACAATCAACCCATTTGCAATGACATGGTGTTTGCTGGCGTTGACCCCCGTCACCATCGCCGTGTGATTCGGCCAGGTCACCGTGGGATTGATCGGGTCCATCGCGGACGCGTAGGCGCCCTCCTTCATCAGCTTGTGTAACGTTGGTGCGGGAAGGTGCGGGTCACGTAGACTCTCTGCGCCAAAGGCGTCGAGGCTGATCACAACAACCTTCCGTCTCTGTTCATTGCTGCTCTGCGCCCGCAACCCTGAACTGTGCCCCACCGATAGAACGACTGCTACTACCCCAGCCAAACCAATCCCACGCAACATTACCTAGCTCCCCTCAGTTCCCTTGAAGGTTATCAGTCATCAGAACCACGAGCATCACAGGCAATTCAACACCGATCCCATCAGGGAAAAGCACGATCAAACCCTCTATACTCAACCTGTGCTCAGGTCCACATCATCCCGTCTCCTGTCTCGCGCGACTTGCATTCTCTTCGGACTTTTTCTCGTCTCTTGCTCGTCGTTTCTCTTCGGACAGGGCCCTGATGCTTCGGCTCCCCCAGGACGCGTTGTTCTGGTCCTTCCCTTCGAAAATCACTCCGGCCAGCCAGACCTCGGCTGGATCAGCGACTCTTTTCCCGACACACTCAACGAGCGCCTCTCCTCTTCCGGCTTTCTCACCATCTCGCGGGATGACCGTCAGTATGCCCTCGACCATCTCGGCTTTCCCGCCGACTTCCACCCCACACGCGCGACCACCATTCGCATCGCCCAAACCCTCGACGCCAATTATGTAGTCATCGGGAGCTACACCGTTGCCAACCGACGCATCTCCGTCCAGGCCCAGGTCCTCGCGATTAACGAACTGAAGATGTCGCCGCCTATCGAAGACTACAACGATCTCCAGCGCCTGTTCGATGTGCAGAACACCATCGCCTGGAAGATCGCACGATCCATCGATCCGCACTTCAATGTCGCTCAGCAGACCTTCCTTGCTGCATCAGGGCAGATCAAACTCAGCGCCTTTGAGAACTACATCCGCGGCATCGGCGCAGCCACACCGCCGGAACGAATCAAGCGCCTGCAGCTTGCCACGCAGCAGTCACCCGGTTACGCCGCCGCTCTCCTGGCTCTCGGCAAGGCCCAATACCTCGAACGCGACTACGATCGTGCCGCAGCCACCTTCTCCCAGATTCCACCCACCGATCGGCGCGCGCTTGAGGCGAACTTCTATCTGGGGCTGGCACGCTTCAACTCCGCTCATTACGCGGATGCCGAGAAGGCATTCTCCTTTGTCGCTGGCCGTCTTCCGCTGCCCGAGGTCATCAATAACCAGGCCGTCGCTCTCAGTCGCCAGGGACACAATGCCACCGCCCTCTTCCAGAGAGCCTCCGCCGCCGATCCCAAGGACCCCGACTATCACTACAACGTTGCCGTCTCCCTCTACCGCGCTGGAGACATGGCTGGCGCCCAAAGCGAGGTCGACGCCACCCTCAAACTTCGCCCCGGCGATCCCGAGGCTCCGAGCCTGAAGAAGCTTCTGGCTCGCGGTTCAGCTCCTGCTCCGATCGCATCTCCGGGTACATCTACTCCAACACCCACGTCGAGCTCGCCTTTTGAGCCGTTGGAGCGAATCCGCCGCACCTACTCCGAAGCCTCCTTCCGCCAGGCTGCTTTTCAGATCGATCAGTTGCGAGCGATGCGCATGGCTACGTTGCCTCCGGCAGAACAGACCACGCGATATGTCCAGCTCGGCCGCGACTATCTCGCCCAGGGTCTCATTCCGGAGGCGGAGAATGAGTTCCAGTCCGCGCTTTCCGCCAGCCCCACCAGCGCACAGGCCCGGGCTGGTCTAGCTGAGGTCCGCGAAAAGAGTGGAGATGCTGTTGCCGCGCGCGAAGAGGCGCAGGCGTCCATCAAGCTCAGCCCCAACGCCTCAGCTTACCTCGTCCTGGCTCGCCTCGAGCTGAACGGAAATCAGATCGCGGCTTCAGCCGCCGATGTGGCAAAAGCCCTTAAAATTGAGCCGAACAATACCGCCGCTCTCGGCATGAAGCAAGCTTTGGCCTCCCGTGGACAGAATCTTCCCCAGAGTTTTCCATAGAAACTCCTATGACAGATCGCCCCAATCCCGCTCTTCCCTCCGCACGAAAGCAGGGGACCTTCGCGGTCAGGCGGCGACTCAATCTCATTCTTGCTCTGTTGGCTGTCCTCGTCTGTTGCTGCGGAGCACAGGCCCAACCCGCCCCGGTCATCAAGCTCACCCTTCACGACACCATTCAGCCCGTCTCCGCTGGTTATATCGAGCGCGGGCTGGCTGAAGCAGCACGTCGGCACTCTCCGGCAGTGCTCGTCTCCCTCGGAACCCCGGGCGGCCTTCTCAGTTCCACACGGATCATGGTTCAGGCGATCGAACAATCTTCGGTCCCCGTCATCGTCTACATCTCTCCCTCCGGAAGCCGCGCCGGCTCAGCGGGCTTCTTCCTCCTTGAAGCCGCCGACATCGCAGCCATGGCCCCCGGAACCAACGCTGGCGCCGCCCACCCCATCATCGAAGGCCGTCAGCTCGACCCCATCCTCAAAGAGAAGATCGAAAACGACACCACTGCCTTCCTTCGCTCGTATGTCTCCCGTCGAGGACACAATCTTCAGGCTGCCGAAGATGCTGTCCTCAACTCGAAGTCTTACAGCGACGATGAAGCCCTGAAACTCAACCTCATCGATCTCACTGCGCCCGATGACGCCGCCCTGCTGCGCAGCCTCGAAGGCCGTCAGATCCATCGCCTCGACGGCTCCGCCCACACACTTCATCTCGCGGGCGCCCCCATCATCGTCGTCGAACCGTCGCTCCGCGAACGCATTCTCAGCCGCCTGGCCAATCCGGATCTCGCAGTTCTGGTGATGGTCCTGGGCCTTCTTCTCATCTACCTCGAGCTCAACATACCCGGAACCATCGTTCCGGGAGCGTTAGGCGCGCTCTTTGTCACGCTCGCTCTCTTCGGCCTCAACCTGCTGCCCATCCATCACACTGCGATCTTTCTCTTGTTGGCTGGCCTCGCCATGTTCATCCTTGAGACCCAGTTCCCCAGCCACGGCGGACTCGCGTTAGCCGGAACCATCTGCCTCATCGTGGGTCTGGCGACTTTGGTGGATGGTCCCATCCCAGAGCAACGCGTCCACCTTTCCACCGCCGTCGCTGCAGGCCTGGGGTTTGGAGGCATCTCGTTCGCTCTGGTCTGGCTTGCCCTGAAAGCTCGGCGCAACAAGGTTCTCACTGGCCCACAGGCTATGATCGGCGCTGTAGCCATCGTGCGGCCTCACCTGGCCGGTTCCGGCGACACCGGAGAGTTCCAGGTCGAGATTCGCGGTGAGCTCTGGCAGGCAAGACTGATCTCCCCCGGCAAATCTCATCCGTCCTCTGGATCCAGCGTCTGTGTAAAGGCGGTCGAAGGCCTGGTTCTGCTGGTCGAATCCTGCACTTCCTCTTAGCCCAACCCCGACACCAACCCTCAATCCAGAGTAGACTGGAAGCGCAACACTTTTTGTTTCAAGGGAGTTCTTCGCTGATGTCGATCGTGTTTCGCCCCCTGCGCGTGTGGAGTCTCGTTTTTTGTCTCTTTTTGGCCTTTGCAGACTCCTCAGCTCACGCTCAGGCTACCAGCGGTAATCCAGCCCTCAACCGTCAGCTCTCCCGCATCGATCTGGGACTCGGCGCTATCGGTATCTTTA
>Ga0268266_10006701_pt1 | contig 10508 bp, 8 predicted proteins | sample KBSS13metaG_FD_190356 | JGI IMG/M metagenome (GOLD analysis project Ga0268266, IMG submission 190356) | Switchgrass rhizosphere microbial communities from Kellogg Biological Station, Michigan, USA - KBS S1-3 metaG (SPAdes) (version 2) | ecosystem: Host-associated > Plants > Roots > Rhizosphere >... | reverse complement strand
TGTGGAGAAGAATTCGTCAAGCGGCGCGACCACCGCCAGGTGGATATTGGCGGGCCCTGCGATCCCGATAGGATGGAAGGCGACGACATATGTCCTGCCCGCCTGATCGGCAAAGATCTGCTGAGCATGTCCGCCCTTGCGCCACGCCTCGATCGCCGGAGAAAGCCCGGCGAGATTGATTGCGTCGAGCCTGGGAAGTTCATTGCTCCGCTCAGGCATCGCATCCATGAGCCTGCCCATCTCGGGGTGGGCGACGATGTGGCCGGCGTCGTTGAACAGGAACGTCAGCCCCGACTGGCCAAGCCGTTGTCCAGCCAGCGATTGCTCCAGCCGATTGAGCAGGAGGTCGCCTGCGACGACGCCGCGGCGGCCTTCCCTCAGTTGGGTGCGGAACGTGTAACCGGGCTCAGCGGTAGCGAAGAAAATGTACGGGCCGGTCAGCAAGGTCTTTTCGTCCTTGAAGGCATCGACGTACCACGGGCGCCGGCGCGGATCGTAACTGGTCGGACCCGGCACCTCCGCGACCTGGATCAGGTTCTCAGACAGGTACTGCGTGACGGCCGCAGCAGTGGCCTTGCCGGTGCGGGAGATGACGACGAGACGAAAAACCGCGTCCTCGTCGACGTTCAGGCTGGCCCTGAAGCCAGGCTTGGCGCGGTCGATGAAATCCATCTCCAGGAAGGAGCCGTCCTCATACCCGACATAGAGGCTGAACAACTGCGGATTGTTGCGCAGCATCGACGCCATCAACGCATAGAGTCTCGGATTGTCGTCGATCTCCGCGGACTGGACCGGGGGGAGCCCGCCGAGAATGTCGAGACTATCGCGAACGCTCTTGAACTGTGCATCGATGCGGTCGGCGCCCAGCTGCGCGACCTTCTCGATGAAGGTGCTGGCCGCCGTTCGCGTGATCGAGGAGATGCGATCGAAGCTGAGATAGACCAGGATCAGGCCGACGAACAGCACAGCCGCAACGAACACGGTGATGATCGACGCGCGAAAGCCGATGTAAACATGGCGCTCGTCGTTGCTGCTGGTCCCGCTCATTTCCTGCGACGCCCTCTCATTACGTCATTGCCGTACACCCATCGTGGTGCCCTCCGCTCGCCGCACGGCTGGCGGCGACGATGATCCCCCGGTGATTTCCGCCTCGGGCCAGTAGACACGGACGTAGAGAGAGAAATCGCCGCTGGGCGCCGGCAGCCAGTTTGGCGTGCTGTGCGGGATCGGTCGGGCCTCGGCCTGCACGTAGATCGTCAACGAGCCGTCGGCGGCGAACTTCAGGTCCTTATTCTTGGTCCCAACAGAGAAGCGGTTGATCGGATTCTTTACGAAGAAATGATGCTCGTTGTAGATCGATAGCGACAAGAAGCCGTTCACCGGCGGTACCTGATCGCAAAACAGCGACGTCTTCCGGCCCGCCCGTGGGCGAGCCGGCACCGATGCAGCGTCCCTCACCTGATCCCACGCTGCTGAAGCTGCTGATCGATCATCTGTTGTACGCCCGAGCGGATCTTGTCGATGCTTCGGGCGCGCTCTCCGGCCTTGGCCCTGCTGTCCTTGATGTCGTCCAGCGTCTCCTCCACGATGTTTGTCGGCACGAAACTGGGCGGGAACGAGCGCGGCGGAAACTCCTTGAACGTCAGCGCGAACTGGAAGACGTCGTCCATCGCGCCGTATATCTGCCCGACATGGTTGATCTGCCAGTCCCAGAAGGTGTTGGACGTGATGTCGGCCCGCTCGAAGGGATCCTGGAACAGATTGAATGTCTTCTGCAGGCGAAGCTTAGTGAAGGGCTCGGCCCACACGCCCATCGTTCCGGCCAGACGCTGTTCGGCGTAGACATACTTGTAGTCACCCTTTCGCAAGGCCACCAGCAAGCCATCGTCGTCAGCATAGAAGAACTTGTCGCGTGCGCTTTTGGTCCCGTTGTTGTTCCCCGCGGTACCGCTGACGTTTCGCAGGAAGGCACTCTGGTCGAATCCGTCCAGATGAACCTTGTAGTTGATGCCGTTCGCGGTATAGCCCGCCTTCAACTTGTTGACGATATCGGGCTCGCCGGCCACCGCGCACAGCGTCGGTATCCAGTCGTTGTGGCTCATCAATTCGTTGGTGACGGTGCCGGGCTTGATCACGCCCGGCCAGCGCACGAGGCACGGTACGCGGAAGGCGCCTTCCCAGTTGGTGTTCTTCTCGGACCGGAACCAGGTCATGGCGCCGTCCGGCCACGTGTTCATGTGGGGACCGTTGTCGCTCGAGTAGACGACGATGGTGTCGTTGGTAAGTCCCATGTCGTCGAGAGCCTTGAGCAGGCCGCCGACCGTGTCGTCATGCTCGAGCATGCCATCGATATATTCGCTGTCGCCATGGGTGTAGCGGCCACGATGGCTGGCGCGCACATGGGTGCGAAGGTGCATGCGCGTCCCGTTGAACCAGCAGAAGAACGGCTTGCCTGCCGCCTGCTGGCGCTTCATGAAGTCGATGGCCGCGGCTGAGGTCTCGTCATCGATCGTCTCCATGCGCTTCTTCGTCAGTGCGCCGGTGTCCTCGATGGTCTGCTTGCCGATCTTGCCGAAGCGCGGATCAACCGTGGGGTCATCGCGATCGGTTGCCTTGCACTTCAGGACGCCGCGCGGGCCGAACTTGGCGAGATAGGCCGGATCCTTCGGGTAGTCCGGCAGTTCCGGCTCTTCCTCGGCGTTGAGATGATAGAGGTTGCCGAAGAACTCGTCGAAGCCGTTCACGGTCGGCAGCGACTCGTTGCGGTCGCCGACGTGGTTCTTGCCGAATTGCCCCGTGGCGTAGCCGAGGTTCTTGAGCAGTCCACCAATCGAGGGATCCAGCTGGCTCATGCCCATCGGGGCACCGGGAAAGCCGACCTTCGTCAGACCGCTGCGGATACCATGCTGACCGGTGAGAAACGCCGCGCGTCCGGCGGTGCAGGATTGCTCGCCATAGTAGTGAAGGAACTTGATCCCTTCCCGGCCGATACGATCGATGCTCGGCGTCTCATAACCCATCACGCCATTCGAGTAGGCACTGATGTTCGCGACGCCGACATCGTCACCCCAGATGACCAGGATATTGGGTTTGCGGCCCGATGGACCGGCCGGCGCGGCCGGTGTGGCAGGCGCGGCCGGCGCAGCCTTCTGTGCCTGCGCCAACGCGCCGGACGTTATTGCCGCTGCCGCCACCAGCGCCGACGAGCCGAGCAAAATATTGCGACGGTTGAGGGCCCGGTCTTCGCTTTCGTTCGATGGGGTTTCGTGTCGTCCTTCCTCGGTGTCGTTAGGCATGCAAAGCTCCTTCCACACTGTGAGGACTGACAATTATTCCGTTGCTGCAGTCCTCTTCACGCAACGAAACCCGACATGACTCGTCGAGGTATCAACCTGCTCCGCATGCCGGGCCGCCGGCCTATAGCGGCGGCAATAGTTCGGGGCGCAAAGATGCGAGCCGCCCTTCAGGACTTTCCGCGGAATCCTGATCGCGGGTTGACGAGGGTCATAGCTGGCGTCCTCGCAGGCGCCGCGCGGGTTTTGCGGAATGCAGCACGCCTTTGGCGCATCGCCTTCGTGTTGCTGCGACCACCAGTCCGACGTCCATTCCCAGACGTTACCGATCATGTCGTGGACGCCGTAGCCGTTTGGCGGAAACGCGGTCACCGGCGAGGTGCGCTCATAGCCGTCTTGATTCAGATTCTCGATCGGGAAATTGCCCTGCCAGGTGTTCGCCATTTGCTTGCCGTCGGGCGCAAGCGCGTTGCCCCAGGCGAACTCCTCTCCCTCGAGCCCGCCGCGCGCGGCAAATTCCCATTCGGCTTCCGTCGGCAGATCCTTGCCGGCCCATTTCGCGTAAGCCAGCGCGTCGGCATAGGACACGTGCACGACAGGATGGTTGTCGAGCACATTGATGTTGCTTTTCGGCCCGTATGGGTGCCGCCAGTCGGCCCCTTTCATGAAGGTCCACCACTGGCTCCAGTCGCGGAGATCGGTCACGCGGCGCGGTGGCAAGAACACCAGCGAGCCCGCATAGATCATGTGGGGCAGCGCGCCGGGATAGTCCTCCGGTTCCGGAGGAACCTGTGCGGTGGTGACGTGACCCGTCGCCTTCACAAATTCCTTGAACTGCCGGTTCGTTACCGGCGTGCGGTCGATCCAGAAGCCGTCCACCGACACCCGATGAGCCGGCGCTTCCTCGGGATAGTGGCGATCGGATCCCATGCGGAACGTGCCGCCGGGAATGAAGACCATCGCGCCGGTCCTGGCCGCCTCCGGCGGGCGCTGTTCCGTTTCAGCATCAGCCTGCGACATCGCGATCTCCCCGCGTAGGCTGGGTTCCGCTTACTGGCAGTAGTCCCAGAACCCCTGCGTGCGGGAAGGATCGGTGTAGTACCAGCACATGCCCGGCGCCGGTGCTGCGCCTGCCCATGCCGCCGCCGTTGCGGCCGTGACAACGCCGATCGCTGCGCCGGCCGCGATCGCGCCGCCGCGCGGCCAGCCATACGCGGCAGGCCGCGCCCAGCGGACGCCGCCGCCGCGATATCCCGGCCGCACCACCGCAGCGCCGCGCACCGCAGGGCCGCGCACCACCGTTCTGCTCCGATAAGCCACGGCATTGCCGCGCGGTCCAACCGCGACGCCACCACGGCGCGCGACCGCACGAATTTCGACGACGTCGCCGGTCGCTGCCTTGCCCTGGGATGCCAGTGCAGCGCCCCCCATGGGGCTCAGGGCGGACGATGAGCTGGTGGTAGACGCTGCAATCCCGCCGATACTTAGTATGGCGACCAGTGCGATCGAATTGAGCGATTGTCGTATCCGGCGAGCAAGGATGGTTGTTGTCGGCAGCATGGTCAGCTCCCTTTCATTTCTCTCTACTCTCGCTGCGAGCCCCGATGCAGCGTTACATCAGCCCTCTTGTCCTATTTTGGCAGGCCATTTACGGCGCTAGACCGCTTCTATTTGCCGTTGTCTTTCAAGCATAAGCGAAATTTGTCCGGCTGTGACGTTCAGTTTGTGCCAAATGTTAGTCTTGCTGGCCTACCACCGCCTTTGAGACAATTGCCCTCGGTTCGCGGCGCATTGCCGCATTTGCCCGGCGGGAATTGGCTTTGAGGTGGCGCATTTGGACGTCACAATCACAACGCGAAGAGCGAGGCATTACAGAAGCTTGGCCGCTGCAAAGACGAGGCAGGCGCGATGGGACAGTTCGCGGCGCTACGCAGGCAGAAGATCGAAGGCTTTGAGGAACTCGAGGAAGTCGTTCCCGGCACCCGCCGCGAGATCGTTCAGCTTGAACGCGGAAAGATCAAGGGCGAGATCGCGCACGCCACGATCGGCGATCTGCCGATCGACACGGCAAGCTTCAATCTCGGCATCAGGTCGAAGGGCGGATCGCACAAGGACCGCATCGGAATCGGATTGCTCGCCGCCAGCGCCGGTCACGTCGTTCGCTCGTCCTACGATTCCCGTGCCGGCGACGTGCTGGTGATGCAGCCCGATTGCGAGCACGAAAACAGATACTATGGCGGCGCCTCCATCGTCGTGGTGATGGCGTCGGAGGCCGATATCGCGTCATCGTACGGCACGGAAGCCGGTATGCGCGATCCATCGTGTTGGTCGAAAACTCACTACAAAGGCAATACCGAGACGGTGACAAGCATCATTCCGCGCCTGCAGTCGCTGCTTGGCGGGCTTGGAGCCACGTCGCTGACGCTGGAGGCCGCAGAGTTCTGGAAGCGCGCGGTGATCGAAGCGGTCACCGCCAACGTCGTGGCGGGAATGCCCTCGGAGCGCGATGGTCCGCTTCCCTCCGTGCTGAAGATCGTGAGACAGGTCGAGGAATATCTGGACGCGCGGCCCAACGAACCGATCCACATTTCCGAGATTTGCAGCCACCTCCATGTGTCGCGACGTACGCTGCATCGCGCGTTTCACGAGGCGCTCGGGACCGGCCCGATCGCTTTCCTTCGCCACCGTCGGCTGTGTGCCGCCCACACCGCGCTGCGCGCGCCAGGGGACATTCGAACGATCTCGAATATCGCGATGCAGTTCGGATTCCAGAATCTCGGCCGCTTTGCCGGCTACTACCATCAATTGTTTGGCGAGTACCCGTCGGAAACGCGGCAGCGGTACCGGCCACGGCTTGATCCGCCGGAACGGCAAATCAGCTAGATATTGTGTCCAGCCTCGGGCTTATCAGGTCGCGAGAATGCGAATGCTCGTTCAGCCGTCTTTGCGAGCGCAGCGAAGCAATCCACCTTCCCACTTGCAGCGCTATGGATTGCTTCGCTGCGCTCGCAATGACGTGAAAGGACCGCGGACCCGTAGCCCGGATGAGCGCAGCGATATCCGGGACCACGCTACAACGCCGCCCCGGATATCGCCGCGCTCATCCGGGCTACAAAGAACCGACCAAAACAAAAACGGCGGGAATGACCCCGCCGCTTTTATACCGATCAATCACCGGATGAACCTACAGCATCCCCATGTCCAGCATGCCCGGCAGCTGCGCGAGCGGCAGCGCGGCGGCGCCGATCAGGGTTGCGACCAGCGCCGTGAGGCGATGGTTGATGCGCCGCTTGCCGCGCATCTGGCTGGCAAGCCATTCCAGCACCTTGGTATCGATGTTGGCGGCCTGCGTCGGCGCCCAGCTCTCGATGTCGGTATCGGCCGACAGCGCGACCGTGCGCGGCGGCACCGGCAGGCCGGACTCGGAGGCCGCATGATGGGCGACCGCCTTGGCCAGAAGATCGTCGAAACGTCCGTCGTCGGTACGCTCGGCGGCGGCATCGCTGATTTCAAACAGCGCCTCGACTTCGGCGCGGCTCACCGGCTGATGCTCGACCTCGCTGACGGTCAGGATGCGTGCGCACCAGGCGGCATCGTCGGCATCGAGCGCGCGGGAAAAATGGATACGGCCCCTGGTGGTGGGACCCTCGCCGGTGATCACGCCGTCGCGCACGATCGTGAGCGCGTGGGCTGCGGTCTTGCGGCAGGACGGTTGCGGGACGTCGGACGTGTCAGTGGACGTTTGAGCAGTCTTGGCAGTCGGGGCAGGCATTGTTGCACTTCTCAATTTCTAATCCAGACCCAGCATTTCCATACCGGGCATGAACGAGCGGTTAACGATTCGAAACTGGCATTTCGAGATATTTAGAGATGGTTGCCAATTGGTCGCTGTGACATTGGTCACGGTTCAGGCCGCAGCCGCCAGCAGAGCGTGTTGCGGAACATGAAAGGCATTGTCGAGGCAACCCGGACAATTGCGGCAATCGGTTCTTTTCGCCGCAGGCGCGCAGACCAAAAGAAGATGCTAGGAGTTCCGCACTTGCGGAGAAGGATCTCACCTTTTACGTGAGCCGGTTCCTTTAGCCGTCGCGCGAGACTATAATAACCAGGACAAATTTCCCTGTAACTAGAATAAGATGAGGTCAAATCATGGCACTCCAGATTGGCACAACCGCCCCCGATTTCGAAGCCCAGACCACCGAGGGAAAGATCAAATTCCACGACTGGATCGGCAATGACTGGGCACTTTTGTTCTCGCACCCGAAGGATTTCACGCCGGTTTGCACCACCGAACTCGGCGCTCTCGCAAAGTTGAAGCCGGAATTCGACAAGCGCGGCGTCAAGCTGATGGGGCTGAGCGTCGATGCCGTGGACCGGCACGCGAAGTGGTCGGAGGACATCAAGGAGACGCAGGGCGCCGCGCCGAACTATCCGATGATCGGCGACACCGATTTCAACGTCTCCAAGCTCTACGACATGCTGCCGGCCTCGACGTCGGGCGATCCGCTCACGCGCACGCCTGCCGACAACCAGACCGTCCGCAACGTCTTCATCATCGGGCCGGACAAGAAGATCAAGCTGGTGCTGGTCTATCCGATGACAACGGGGCGCAATTTCGCGGAAATCCTGCGCGTGATCGACTCCCTGCAGATGACGGCCAAGCATCGCGTCGCGACGCCTGCCGACTGGAAACAGGGCGAAGACGTCATCATCGCAGGCTCGGTCAGCGACGACGAGGCGAAGACGATCTATCCGGCCGGCTGGAAGGCGCCGAAGCCCTATATCCGGATCGTGCCGCAGCCGAAGTGACGGCAAGGACGCTTCGTAAGCTTCGTAGGATAGGCAAAGCGTAGCGTGCCCACCACTACTTGCGCCACTCGTGATGGTGGGCACGCGTCGCTTTGCCCACCCTACGGAATCGGCGCAACGATTCACCCTTTCGCCACCACCCAATTCGCCACGAGCAATCCGGCGGTCGAGGAGACCGCCGTCACGAACGCGCCCCAGCTGACGTCGACGATCGCAACCGGCCAGCTCCAATGCTTGAGCAGCGCTAGCGAGGTCAGGTCGAAGGTCGCATAGCAGAACAAGCCGAACAGCGCGCCATAGAGCAGCGTCGACTGCCAGGTCGCGCCCTGCGCTCCGCTGACGAAGATCACGGTGCCCACGACATAGAGCAGATAGAACAGGATCGCCGGCACGGGCTTGATCTCGCCCAGCATGCTGCCGACCTGCGAGGTGAAGAAGTCCTTGGCGACGACGCCTAGAAACAGGAAATCGAGTGGGACGATGACGAGCAGCGTTACCAGATAGAGCGCGGCGTATCGGTTCACGGTAGCCTCCAGCCCGGGAAACGAGGGCAATCATTCGCATTATAGAGAAAATACGAATCCGGAGGCTTCCGGTTTCACCGGCGGCGGGTCCGCCGCCGTGACGCTCCGCTCAGGCGGCGCGGACGCGATTGAGGAATTTTTCGACCTCGCCCTTCAGCTGCAGGCTTTCGCTCGACAGATTCTGCGCGGACGCAAACATCCGGCTTGAGGTCTCGCCGGTCTCGTCGGCGCCCTGTGCGGCGTTGCGGATGTTGGCCGCGACGTCAGCCGTGCCGCTCGCCGCTGCGCGCACGCTCTGGGCGATGTTCTGGGTGGCGCCGCGCTGCTGCTCGACCGCCGCCGAGATCGAGGTGGCGATATCGCTGATGCGTTCGATGGTCTGGCCGATCGCCTTGATCGCGCTGACCGACTCTTCGGTGGCAAGCTGCATGTTGCCGATCTGGCTGGAGATCTCCTCGGTGGCCTTCGCGGTCTGGCCCGCGAGGCTCTTGACCTCCTGCGCCACCACGGCAAAGCCGCGGCCGGCGTCCCCTGCCCGCGCCGCCTCGATGGTGGCGTTGAGCGCCAGCAGATTGGTCTGCTCGGCAATCGAGGTAATCAGTTTCACCACGTCGCCGATCCGCGCGCCCGCTTCGGACAGCTCGTTGATGCGCTGGTCGGTGGCGGCGGCCTGCTTGACGGCGTCGGCCGCGATCCCGTTCGATTCCTGGACCCGGCGGGTGATTTCCGCAATCGAACTGGAGAGTTCGTCGGAGGCGGTCGCCGCGGTGCGGACATGTTCGGAGGCGGTCTCGGACGCACCGGCCGACTTGCCGGAGAGCCCGGCGGTGGTCCGCGCGGTCTTGGTGAGCTGCCGCGCGACCCGCTCGAATTCGCTGGAGGAGTTCAGCACCTTGTCGAGGAGGCTGCCGACGCTGGTCTGGAACTCGTCGACGAAGCCGCGCAGTTCAACCTTGCGCTGATCGGCGGCGGCAACGGCGGCCGCGGTCTGCTCCTCGCGCATCCGGCGGCGTTCGGCCGAGTTGTTCTTGAAAACGGCGAGGGTGCGCGCAATCTCGCCGATCTCGTCCTTGCGATCTTCGCAATCGATCGCGACATCGGCTTTGCCGTTGGCAATCGCGGTGAGCGAGGCCGTGACCGAGGTCAGCGGCTTGGTCACCCGGCGCACGATCAGCGTGGTCAGAAGCATCACGAGAAGTGCGGCGACGACCGCGGCGATGGCCATATTCCGAATGGCTTCCGCAAGCATGGTCTCGTAGTGCGCCATCGGAATGCCGACATAGATAATGCCGATGACCTTGCCGGCCGAACCCATGACCGGATAATACGCCGTCATGAACGTCTTGCCGAACAGCGTCGCCGGGCCCTTGTAGGCCTCGCCGCGGCGCAGAACGGCCTGTGCGGGATGATCTGGCGCGAGTTGGGTGCCGACGGCGCGGTCGCCGTTCTCCTTCTTGACGTTGGTGGTGCGGCGGACGAACTGGTTGCTGGCCTCGTCATAGACGAACAGGGTCGCGTTGCCGCCGGTATAGCCCACGGCGCGGTCGACGATCGCGTGGTCCTTGAACTCGGGCATCTTGGGAATTTCGGCGCGGGTGACAGCCCCGTCCTTGATCGTGATTTTGGCGTCGCTATAGGTCTCGGCAAACGCCAGGCTCAACGTGCGCAGGTTGACTTCAATGTCCCGCAGCGCCCGGTCGCCGAATTCCGATGTCAGCGACCAATGGGCCGCCCCTACAACCAGAGCGGTATTTACGGCAATCAGGAAAATGGCGCAGATGACGGCCTTGGTGCCGAGCCGAAGATTCAGCGCCGGCAGGAACTTTCCAATCGATCGCGTAGCCATAACGAGAAATCCCCCAAAATCGAGCCCAATCTGACC
>Ga0268266_10006700_pt1 | contig 10509 bp, 10 predicted proteins | sample KBSS13metaG_FD_190356 | JGI IMG/M metagenome (GOLD analysis project Ga0268266, IMG submission 190356) | Switchgrass rhizosphere microbial communities from Kellogg Biological Station, Michigan, USA - KBS S1-3 metaG (SPAdes) (version 2) | ecosystem: Host-associated > Plants > Roots > Rhizosphere... | reverse complement strand
ACGACCAGCGGATACAGGCGGTCATCATCGCATTCTCGTTCGGCGCACTGCTGGAGGCGCTGGCAGGATTCGGCACACCGGTCGCGGTGACGTCGGTGATGCTGATGGCGCTCGGCTTCCGGCCGATCAAGGCGGCAGCCCTCGCGCTGACCGCCAACACCGCGCCCGTCGCCTTCGGGGCGATGGCCACCCCGATCCTGACGCTGGGCAAGGTGACCGAGCTGCCGAGCGACACGCTCGGGGCGATGGTGGGCCGGCAGACTCCGATCCTGGCGCTATTCGTGCCGTTGGCGCTGGTCGCGATCGTCGACGGGTGGCGCGGCCTCCGGGAAACCTGGCCGGTGGCGCTGATCTGCGGCGTCGTCTTCGCGATCGGGCAGTACGCGACCTCCAACTTCATCTCGGTGCCGCTGGCCGACGTGGTCGCCTCGCTTCTGTCGGCCGCGGCGGTCGTCGGGATGGTGCGCGTCTGGCATCCGCGCCGCGAGGCGGCGCCCGCTGTCATCGCGGGGGGTGCTGCCGACGAGCCAACTGAAGATTTCGCGCAGCGGGTCGCCAACCCCGACGATCGCTCCGAGGTCGCGCGCGCCTACGCCCCGTACGCGATCATCATCGCGGTCTTCGTGATCTGTCAGATCACCGCGGTCAAGACTCTGCTCGACAAGGCGACCTTCAAATTCCATTGGCCTGGGTTGCACATCGTCAGTCCCAAGGGAAAGCCCGTGTCGCTGAGCGAGTTCACGCTGAACTTGCTGACCACGCCGGGCACTCAGATGCTCGTCGCGGGCGTGCTCACGATGATCGTGCTCAAATTGTCGGTGCCTCGCGCGCTCAAGGCGTACGGCGTCACGCTGGCCCAGCTGAGGTTCGCGATCGTGACCGTGATGGTGGTGCTGGCGCTGGCGTTCGTGATGAACCTGTCGGGCCAGACGATCACGCTCGGCACGTGGATGGCAGGGGCTGGCGGGGCGTTCGCGTTGCTGTCGCCGGTGCTCGGCTGGCTGGGCGTCGCCGTCACCGGTTCGGACACGTCGGCTAACTCGCTGTTCGGCGCCCTTCAGGTGACGGCCGCCAACCAGGCCGGGCTGTCCGATGTACTGATGGCCGCAACGAACAGTTCGGGCGGAGTGCTCGGCAAGATGATCTCGCCGCAGAACCTGGCGATCGCGGCGGCCGCGGTCGGCATGAACGGCAAGGAAGGCGACATCTTCCGCCGCGTCGTCGTGTGGAGCGTGGCGTTCCTGGCGCTGCTGTGCGTACTGTCGGCGCTGCAGGCGTCTGTGCTGTCCTGGATGGTGCCCTGATCCCCGGTCGGCGAAACCGGCTGTCGGCCAAGCTATTTCGAGTTCGTCTGGACCGCGGTCAGCGCCTCGTCCAACGTGGGGTACAGCTCGAAGATCTGGTCGAGGCCGGTCAGCTGAATCGGACGGCTTGTCGCGGCACTGTTCGCGACGACCGCGAACTGCGCCGACTGGCTGACGTTGTTGTGCGCCGCCACCAGGGCCTGAAGGCCTGCCGAGGCAAGGAACCCGACCTCGGACAGGTCGATCACCAGACCCGTCGGCTTGGGTATCAGCGCTTCGTCGATCGCGGCTTCCAGCGCCGAGACCGTGGCCAGATCGATATCACCATCGACCCGCAGCACCGCGATCCCGTTCTGGTAGGCGAGCGCCGTGGCGATCGCTTCCTGGTCGGGCATGCCCAGAGCCTAGTCGGCGATCGCGGTCGGAGATTACTTACTTCGCCGCTTCCACGTCCGGCGCTGGCGCTAATGTCGGCATAGGACTCGTGCACTTCCACTGAGCGCGAGTGGAGTTGGGAGGCCGAATGTCTGAATCGACCACAGATTTCCCGATCAGTGCGGCCACACCCGCCGTCGAACTCGTCGGCGAGGGCCTGCTGCCCCAACTCGTCCATCACCTACGCCAGAACCGCACCGCGCTGCGAGAGGAATGGGCGCGACGGATCACCGAGGCCGAACTCCTGACCGCGATGTCGCCGGAGGAGATTTTCTCGGAGGCGACCACGGTGTACGACAGCTACGTCGAGGTACTGGAGACCGGTAGCGTCGAGGCGCTGCAGGACTACGCGCGCGACCTGTCGGAACGTATCATTCCGCGAGGCGTCGAGACCGACGAGGTGGTCGGGATCGTGCTGCTTCTGCGCGACGTGTTGGCACGCTCCCTGTTCGAGAAGTACCAAACCGACTTCGACCTGCTGAACCGGGTGCTCGACGCCTACGAGCCCGCGGCCAACCGCATCGCGAACACTGTGGCCGTCGGCTTCGTGCAGGAACGCGAGCGCATCATCCGGCAGCAGCAGGAAGCCATCCGCGAACTTTCCACACCAGTGCTCCAGGTGCGCGAACAGTTGTTGATCCTGCCGATCATCGGCGTGCTGGACAGCCAGCGCGCCCGCCAGGTCACCGAGCAGCTGCTGCGGGCCATCCGCGCCAATCGCGCCAAGGTGGTCGTCATCGACATCACCGGTGTACCCACGATCGACTCCACCGTGGCCAATCACCTGGTGCAGACGGTCGACGCGTCGGGCCTGATGGGTGCGAGCGTGATCATCACCGGCCTGTCCTCCGACATCGCGCTGACCCTGGTGACCATCGGGCTCGACCTGTCCAAGATGAACGCCGTCGGCGACCTTCAGGGCGGCATCGAAGAGGCCGAACGACTTCTCGGCTACGAAGTCACCCGCACCGGCGAACAGAACGGATGACCCGCGCTATCGCGACCTTCTCATGCCAGTACCCATTCTGAAACAGGGCGCCATCCTCATTGCCTCCGTGCAGGCCGCGCTCACCGACTCCGACGCCGAGCGGTTGCGCCACGATCTGATGGAACGGGTCAGCCGCTACCGCGCCCACGGCATCATCGTCGACGTCACCGCCATCGACGTGATGGATTCATTCGCCGCCCGGTCGATACGCACGATCGCCCACATGACCCGGTTGCGCGGCGCGGACACCGTGATCGTCGGACTGCAGCCCGAAGTCGCCTTCGCGATGGTCCAGCTGGGGCTGGTCTTCGATGACATGTACACCGCGCTGGATCTGGAAGAAGGCCTTGCGCTGCTGAATCGGCAGCTCGAATCGAGGAAGCCGGCGAATGGGCGCGACGGTGGCGGCTGACTTCGTAGTCGACGTCAACAACTCCGACGACATCGTCACCGCCCGCCAGGCCGGGCACGAACTGGCCCGTCAGGTCGGCTTCTCGCTGACCGATGTCACGATGATCGCCACGGCGATTTCCGAAATCGCCCGCAACATCACCAGTTACGCCGGGCGGGGCGAGGTTCGGGTAGGGATTCAATACCGCGACGGTCGACAGGCCCTTGTGGTCCGCGCCGAGGACGACGGCCCTGGCATCGTCGACATCGAGCGCGCGCTCGAGGACGGCTACTCGACTGGACGTGGGCTTGGCCTTGGCCTGCCTGGTGCGCGACGATTGATGGACCGGTTGGTTGTGGAATCGTCTCCCGGCAATGGCACGATCGTCGAAATGTGGAAATGGATTCCGCCCCGTGCGTAGAAGCGGGTGGATCGGACCGATCGAGTGGGCCGCGGCGCGTCGCCCCGTACCCGGCGAGGAGGTGTGCGGCGACTTTCCGATCGCCGTCGACGTCGGCGGTACCGCCGCGCTATTCGGCGTGGCGGACGGACTGGGTCACGGCAGGGCGGCCGAGACTGCGGCGCTGCGCGCCGAGGAAGTCGTAAACCGTTGCCGCGCCGAGCCCCTCGACGTGCTGCTGCAGCTGTGCCATCGGGGTCTGACCGATACTAGGGGAGCCACAGTCACATTGGCCCGCATCGACTTCGAAACCGACACACTGAGCTGGATCGGAATCGGCAACGTCACCGCCGACCTTGTCGCCAAGAGCCCTGGCGGTGTCCAGATCCGGGCGTCTGCACTGCTGTCCGGCGGCATCGTGGGCTACCGCATCCCGCACGCGCTGGCCACGCATCAGGTTTCGATCGCGCCGGGCGACCTGCTCGTCATCGCGACCGACGGCATCCTCGAAGACCACGTCCAGGGCATCGACTTCGCTGCACCCGCAATGGCGATCGCCGAACACATCCTCAACGCCTACGGCAGGGAATCCGACGACGCGCTGGTGCTCGCCGCGCGTCACCGCGGCGTTTCGTCATGACCACCCGAAGACGACCGCAATTGAGGATCGCAGCGAGGAGCGATCGAGGACCGGCATGACCATTGCCGCCGACTTCCACGCCCAGTACGTCGCCGCATTGCGGGCCTACCTGGCGGCGCAGGGCGAGGACACCCTGGCGGTCGGGCATGAGCTCGGCCGCCGCGCCCTGCAGGAACAGATCAGCATGCTGGACATCGTCGAGAACCACCACCGGCTGGTCGACGGGCCGGACTCCGGCGTCGACACCGGCGTCGCGCTGCAGTTTCTGCTGCAGACGCTAGCGGCACTCGACGTGGCAACGCGCGGATTCATTGACGGCACAAGACGATACGAACAACAGCGGGCCCGCGCCGACGATCTCGCCGACCGTGACGAATTCCACACCGCGCTAGTGAATTCGCTGCAGGAGGGCTTCTTCGTCGCCGACCGCAACGGTGCGGTCATCGAGATCAACGACGCGTTCGCCGACATCACCGGCTACGGCCCCGAGGATCTGCCCTACGCGTGGCCACACCCGTGGATCGCCGACGCGGACGGGTCTAATGCGCGACTGGGCCGGCTGCTCGCGCAGGGCACCCTGGAGGGGGAGGCGGCGATCCGGCACCGGGACGGCCACGTCGTGTGGGTGGGGACGAGCGTCAACGCGGTCACCTCGCCGAACGCCGACGAGGACACGTACGTCGGAACCATTCGCGACATCACTGCCGCGCGGGCCGCGGCCGAACGCGATCGTGCGGTCGCGCGCCTCGCCACGGCCGTAAGCGTGGCCAAGGACGTCGACGAGGTGCTGACGGCGACACTCGACGAGTGCCGCACCACGCTCGACGTCGGGCGAGTCGCCGCCGTCGTGTGGCCGACGGACGAGGATGACCCCACCGTCCACCTTGCGGGCACGTCGCCTGCGCCGCCGTGGCATGACCTCGAGCCACCGCTGCGCCGGTCACTCGAGGACGCCCGCGCGTGGTTGCCTCTCACCGTCGAGCCGGTCGGATGGGCAACCGAAACCGACACCGCAAATGGCATCGTGGCCACGCTGTCGCGGGACGTCACGCTGTGGCTCGAGTTCGGTGAACCCCGCAGGGTCAGCATCGAGGACAGGCAGCTCGTCATCGCCCTTGTCGGACACCTCAGCCTCGCGATGCAGCATCTCCGCCAGTTCGAGCTCGCCCGTGACACATCGTTGACGCTTCAGCGCTCGATGCTCGCACCTACCGAACTGCCCGCGGGCTTCGCCGTGCGGTATGAGCCTGCGGTGTCGCCGCTGGAGATCGGCGGCGACTGGTACGACGTGCTGCCCATCGGCGACGACCACATCGGCATCATCGTTGGCGACTGTGTCGGTCGCGGGCTTTCCGCGGCGGCGGTGATGGGTCAGCTTCGCAGCTCGGCACGTGCGTTGCTGCTCACCGGCGTTTCGCCTGCGAGGTTGCTCGAACACCTCGATTCGGTGGCGGCCTTCATTCCAGATGCGTTCTGCACCACGGTATTCGTCGCCATCCTCGACCCCCTGGCCGAAACGCTGTCCTACAGCAGCGCCGGGCACGTCCCCGCGGTGATCGTCGCACCCGACTCGCAGCCGCGGTTCTTGACGGATGCGCGGTCGGTGCCCCTGGCCGTGCGCCGAGACGCGCCACGCCCACAGTCCGCTGCGGCACTGGCTGGTGGATCGACCCTGTTGCTCTACACCGACGGCCTTGTCGAACGGCGGGGCGAAGCGATCGACGAGGGTATCGCTCGTGTCGCAGAGGTGATGGCGCAGACGATGAATGTGCCCGTCGACGCGGTCGCTGACGCAATGCTCGAGAAATTGGCCCCCGCCCGCGGTTACGACGACGATGTCGCGATCGTGCTGTACCGCCATCCGGGTGCAGCTCTCGCCATTGAAAACGAAGCGATCCCCGTGCGGTTGACCGACTTGCGACACCATCTCGCAGAGTGGCTTCGCAGCGTGGGTGTGCCGGAGTCGCTCACCGCTGACATCGTGCTTGTGGTCAACGAGGCACTGAGCAACAGTGCCGAGCACGCGTACCGCGGGCGCACGCCGGGGACGATGCGATTGGAGGCCGCACTCGTAGACGGCCACATTAAAATCACGGTGGCCGATTCGGGTTCGTGGAAGACACCGCCCGCCGACCCCGGCACCAGAGGCCGAGGAATACTGCTGATGCGGGCGCTGAGCGAGCAGGTGGACGTCGACGGAACGGCGAACGGCACCACTGTCGTCCTGCGCTTCGCTTTCGGAAAGGGCCATGTGGTGCCCCACGCGGACGCTCCCGTGGTATGACAACATCGGCAATTTACGGCTGTCGAGGCGAGGCAGGCGATGCGGACGATTCCGCGTACGTCCATGCGGCGTCGCCGCCAGACATCCGGAGGTGCTGATGACAACCGCTCCCGGTGCCGACGCGCGCCGACCCGCCCCATTGCAAATCCTGCTACCCGCGATACCGGCCAGCCTGGCCGTCGTCCGCTCTCGGCTGCGCACCTGGCTGCCGACCGCGGCGGTCAATGCCTCCACCGCCGCCGACGTCCTGCTCGCCGTCGGAGAGGCCGCAGCCAACGCCGTCGAGCATGCCGTCCGGGGTGCCGCCCGAGACGTCGTACTGGAAGTCACGGCACGGGCGACCGACACCGGTCTCGCATTGACCGTCAAGGACAACGGGCGCTGGCACGCGCCGACTCCGGTGAATGCGCGGGGCCAGCGCGGGCACGGCAGCAGGTTGATGAGCGCCCTGGTCGACACGGTCACGATCACGCCGACCCCGGGTGGGACCACCGTGGAAATGCACAAGGAGCTGCATCCATGACCTTCCGAAGCCGACCGCGAGTGAGGATCGCAGCGAGGCTCAGATCGATGGGGCGAGCCGCAAGCTCCCGCCCGAAGCGAGGACCGGAGCGAGCGGGAGTCGAGGCATGACCAACAGTCAGTTCCGGATGTCCGCTGCGAATGCCGAGCAACCGCCGGTCGTGACCGCGACCGGGGAAATCGACCTGGCCAACGTCAACGAGTTCCAGGATGTCCTGGTCAGTGCGGCCGCCGACAGCGACGCGATCACGGTCGACCTGTCGGACGTGACCTACTGCGACAGTGCGGCGGTGCGGGCGTTGTTCGCCGTCGCCGCGACGACCAAACTCGGCCTGATCGTGCCGGCGACGGGCCCGATCATGACGCTGCTGAGCATCTCGGGCCTCGACCGCGTTGTGACCGTTGTGACCCGCGACTGAACATGGCTCCGCCGTATTTTCAACCACGCCAACACCCGCAGCTGGTGGCGCTGATGCACCGCATCCTCGAGCGTATGCAGTCCGATCTGCTCGATGCGGTCGGCCTCGCGATCACCGTCCACGACAAACGCCATGACGAGAAGCCATCGGTACTCGCCGCACTCGGCGTTGGCGCTGACTTCGCCGCCGCCCAACTGTCCGGCATCGGTGGCCCGGTTCCCGATGCGCTCGCCTACCAGGTGCCGGTGCTGAGCCTCGACCTGTGGACCGACGACCGTTGGCCCGACCTGACTTTGGTGACCATGCGCGACCGCGCACCGCAACACGAGTCGAGCTGGGAACAGGTCCATGGCGCCGCGGCCGTGCCCGGGGTATGGGCCGACGATGCGACCGTCGTCGTCTGCTGCACGCTTTCCCAACCTGCCAGTGCGGCGACGGTGGCCAGTCTGATCACCTACGAACAGCTCGTCTCCGCGGCGCTGATCACCACCGCGGCCGAGAACGCTACGGCCATCGCGGACATCATCACTGTCCTGCAGTCCCGCGGCGCCATCGAACAGGCCAAGGGCGCGCTGATGGGCCTGGTCCGCTGCGACGCGGAGCGCGCCTGGCGAATGCTGCGCCGCGCCAGCCAGGAGTTCAATGTGAAACTCCGGGAACTCGCGGTGGCACTTGTGGAGCACATCAGCGGCGCCCCGGCAGAGCAGCCCGACACGGGAACACCGATCACGCCGGACGAACGCACGCGCGAGGCAGCCCGCCTGATGTGAGCCGCGCTGTCGAAACACCGCTAGCGCAGTAATTCGGCGCCTTTGGCGGCCAGTGTCGGGGCGATCGAGGGCGGGTGGTAACCCGCGCCCGCAACGGCTTTGCGTATCGCGTCGGCGATGTCATCGGCCTTCGCGATCGGCGCAAGGGCTATCACGCATCCGCCGAACCCTCCGCCGGTCATCCGGGCACCGAGCGCGCCCGCTGCTACCGCGGTGTCGGAGATCAGATCGATGTGGTCGGTGGTGATCTCGAAGTCGTCGCGCATGGACGCCTGCGACGCGTTGAAGAGTCGGCCGATCTCGGTGAAGTCGGACTCCTCCAGCGCCGCAACGACATCGAGCACACGCCGGTTGTCAGTCAGGATGTGCCGGGCGCGCCGCGCATCGAGCGGTTCGGCCACCGCAGTGAGAACTGCGACGCCACGGTCCTGCACGTCCCGCAGCGACGACACCCCGAGATCGGCCGCCGCTCGTTCGCACGACGCCCTGCGGGCCGCATACTCACCGCCCGCATGTTGGTGCGGTGCACGCGAATTGATCAGTAGCAGGGCCACATTCGAGGCATCCGGGTCGAACGCCACCGGCCGCACGGTCAGCTCCCTGAAGTCGATCAGCAACGCTTTGCGCGGTTCTCCACACAGCGAGGCCAGTTGGTCCATCATCCCGGTCGGCGCACCGACATAGTCGTTCTCGGCCCGCTGTGCGATGCGCGCCAGCTCGACGCGCTCGATGCGAAGGCCGGCAGCGGTCGTGAGGGCGCCGACGACCGCACATTCCAGGGCCGCGGAAGACGAGACCCCGGAGCCCATTTCGACATCGCTCGTGATCGACATCGTCCCACCGTGGATGCGGTGGCCCGCTGCGCGTAGCGCCCATATCACTCCGGCCACATAACCTGCCCAGTCCGGCACGTCGCCCGGGGCAGTGTCGAGCGGGATGCGGACGTCGCCGTCCTCCAGGTCGCTGCGCACCACGACCTCGGCGCTGTCGTCGGGCACGTAGGTCACCACCGTGCGTTCGGGCAGCGCGATCGGCAGCGCGAAACCCAGGTTGTAGTCGGTGTGTTCGCCGATCAGGTTGATCCGGCCCGGCGCTGCGTACCTGATCGTGCTCATGCGCCGACCACGCAGGCTCGGCCGGCGCATCCCGTGCTGATGATTCGCTCGCAAGCTTCGCTCATGCGCCGACCACGCAGGCTCGGCCGGCGCATCCCGTGCTGATGATTCGCTCGCAAGCTTCGCTCATGCGAGTTCCCGTAGGCGCTGGGCCACGCTTTCCGGGGTGATATCGCTGATGAACGCGTCCATCGCCGACTCGGAACCGGCCAGGAATTTCAGCTTCGTCGCGCTGCGCCGCACCGACATCAGCTCGACATGGAAGTAGCCTTCGCGCTGTTCGGCTGTGTTGGCGTATTGATGAAGCGCCGAAATATAGGGCAGCGCAGTCAGATACATCCGATCGAACCGGCCGAGCATGTCGAGGTATATCTGCGCGAAGCCGTCCAGCTCGGCGTCGGACAGGTCAACAAGGTTGTGCACGAAACGGTTCGGGTAGATGTGTACCTCGACCGGCCACCGGGCCGCGAACGGAACGAACGCGGTGAACAGCTTGGTTCTGGCGATGATGCGGCTGCCGTCGGCCACCTCGTGGGCGAGGATGTCGGTGAACAGATTGCCGCCGGTGTGCTCGGCGTGTGCGCGCGCCTCGCGTAGCATCACCGCGGCCCGCGGGGGCAGATATGGATAGCCGTAGATCTGGCCGTGTGGATGGGTCAGCGTCACGCCGATCTCCTCACCGCGGTTCTCGAAGCAGAACACGTGCGCAACCCCAGGTCGCGCCATCAGATCGGCGGTGCGGTGCCGCCATGCGTCGACGACGAGGCGAGCGTGCGGCAGTTCAAGCTGGCTGAACGAGCCGGTGTGGTCGCTGGAGAAGCAGATCACCTCGCACCGGCCGTGGCCGGGGGCGAACAGGAACAGGTCGCCAGCCGACGTGCCGAAGCCGGTCGGAAGGTGAAACGGCGCGCTGCCCGCACCGGACAGGCTGGGAAACCGGTTCTCGAAGACCGCGACGTCATAGTCGGGCGCGGGGATCTCACTGGTCGCCCCGGACGGCCCTGGACACAGCGGGCATTGGTCGGGCGGCGGTTTGTACGTGCGGTCCTGGCGCAGCGCCGCGATGATCACCCATTGGCCGGTCTGACGGTCGAATCGCAACTGCGACTGTTGATTTCCACGGTCGGGCAGTGGACGCCTGTCGGGTACCGGGGCGGGAGTGTGTCCCGGCAGCGCGAACAACAACAGCTCGCGGCCGTCCGCAAGCGTCCACCGGGTCGCACGCTCGTTCATGGCTGCCG
>Ga0268266_10006698_pt1 | contig 10510 bp, 15 predicted proteins | sample KBSS13metaG_FD_190356 | JGI IMG/M metagenome (GOLD analysis project Ga0268266, IMG submission 190356) | Switchgrass rhizosphere microbial communities from Kellogg Biological Station, Michigan, USA - KBS S1-3 metaG (SPAdes) (version 2) | ecosystem: Host-associated > Plants > Roots > Rhizosphere... | reverse complement strand
AAAGTAAACTGCCTGTCAGGGATATCTATAGGTTTCAGTATCAGGTGATATAGCAGCAGCCATCCAGTGAGTAATATAGCCCCTCTCTTTAAAAATATCTGTACATTAATTGGAAGCTCCTGATACCTGGTTTTAATCTTTGTAAGCATATCTGTAAATCAGTCCTTTATAAAAATTGTATACAAAGATGCCCTACACTCATAAATACACCCAATTTTCAGCTCCCATTAACGGCTTATTTGCAAGAAGATTAAAGCACTTTAACCCACTGTCATAATCTTTAGATTAATTAATGCATTTATTTATCAATAAAATAGGCTTTAGCAAATCAACATTTCGACACATTTTTCATTTCTGTCAATTTGTTTTACCTTTGCAGCAATTCATTCTATATAAATGGCCGCAACAGTTAATGATGATATAGTACAGGAAGAAATTCTGAGGGCTGCGATAAAACTGTATCGAAAATTCGGCCCCAATAAAGTGACTATGGATGATGTAGCCAATGCCACCGGGCGTAGCCGTACTTCTCTTTACTATTACTACAAAAACCGTGACGAGATCTTCCAGGCCGTGCTGGACACTATAGTGAATGATGTGGCAACTGAGATACGCAACGCAGTAGCGGCAACTACAGATATAGATGGCAAGCTCTATGCCTTCTGCATAACCAAGCTTAAGACATCGGACGACTGGAAGAGCGTATTTAACGCCATGTGGGCCTCTATGGACTCTGACGAAAAGACCAAGCATACTAAAGCCATGGATACCCTGCACAAGAAGCTGATACATAAAGAAAGCATATTGCTCAATGAAATATTGACAGATGCAGTAAAGAGAAAAGGCATACGCAATATAACTGCTGCAGAGCAGGATATGCTGGCTTTCCTCGTATCCAGCGGCTTAAGGGGGCTAAGAAGAGAAATTTACGATCATCACGATCCGCATGACCTGCAGGCCGCAGTACGCTTGCTTACCGACATGATCGCGAAATGGTTAACAGATTAATATTTTTTTATCAAAATTTCGACATTTTTATAAATTCTGTCTAATAACATTTAATGAAGAAAATAAGTGAAATCAACACATTCAGGGCATTCCGCAGCAGGAACTATACGCTCTATTTCATAGGCCGCTCAGTTTCCCAGTTTGGCACCTGGATGCAGCGCACTGCTGTAGTATGGGTGGTCTACTCCCTCACCCACTCTGCCCTGCTTCTCGGCCTCACCATCTTTGCAGAACAGTTCCCTTCCTTCCTGTTCTCTATCCCCGGTGGCGTGGCGGCAGACAGGTACAATCGCTACCGCATCATCCGCATATGCCAGGTAGCCTCGATGGCGCAGGCCGTGCTGTTGGCTGTTATGGTGCTTACCGGGCATACCGTCGTCTGGGCCATCCTTGTCCTCAGCATCATACTAGGCATCATCAATGCGTTCGATGTGCCTGCCCGGCAGGCCATCATACATGATGTAGTGGCAGACACTGCCGATCTCCCAAATGCCCTATCGCTTACGGCCGCTATGGCAAGCCTCGCACAGTTGGCAGGGCCTGCACTATCAGGCATTGTGCTCAGTGTCTTTGGTGCGGCAGTGTGCTTCTTTATCAATGCTGCCAGTTTCGGCGGGGTCATCATATCACTACTGCTCATGAAGTTGCCCACCTACACCAAAAAGAAATCAGAGAAGCGCATTCTCACAGAATTTGTTGATGGCTTCAATTACCTGAAAAAGACACCCAATATAGGCAGGGTCATCCTCATGCTTTGCCTCACCAGCTTCCTCGTGCTGCCCTATAATACCGTGCTGCCTGTATTTGCCAAAGAGATCTTTAACGGCGACGCCTCCACCTTCGGGTATATCAACAGCTTCGTAGGTGTGGGCGCGGTCATCGGTACTGTCTTTCTCGCCTCGCGCAAGCCGGGCGCTCCATTGAAGCGCGTGTTATTTATCAGCACCCTCTTACTGGGTATCGGGCTTATCTGCTTTTCACAGATCAAGGTCTTCCCTATAGCTATGTTTTTTGCAGTGCTTGCCGGCCTTGGCTCCATGGCCCAATTCGCAGTGTCTAATGTCATTGTGCAGTCAGAGTCTGCAACGCATATGCGCGGCCGTGTCATAGGCATTTTACTCATGGCCATATTCGGCATGGCACCATTGGGCAGCCTGGTAGTCGGCGCAGTATCTCAGCACATAGGCGCACCTGCTACCGTACTAGGCCAGGGTATTATATCCATCATTGTAGCACTTTGCTTTATGAAGTTTCTTACCCGGCCCGGACAAAAACCTATATCAAAGGAAATAGCTGTGGAAGAACCAGAAGAAGCAGTTGCCGAGCTGTACAAAGAGTAAGATGTCATTTGTGATGGAATGCAGCAATGTTTGCTAAGTAGTGTTGCTCGTGTCCGTGGAAATTTGTTTTGGGACATTTGGGGAGTAAAATCGGCCGGATGGGTTGATTTTACTGTCATATTATGAATCCCCAAATTGTCGCAAAATGTCGCATTTTGTTACAAAATGTCTCAAAATGTCCCATTTTTCGGGCGCGGGGTGAAATTTCCGGTTTTTTCTGCTTTTTTCCGGTAGTGCTTTTTGTTATATGCGCTACTGTAGCGGGTTTTGCTTAGTTTTTTCCAGTGGGTGGAAAAAATTGGGTAGCGGAAATTTCCGGATAGAAGGGTTTACAGTGGGGTTCAAAGAGCTTTTCCTTATCGACGTGATTGTTTCGCAGTCGTGCCGGTGGTTATTGCAAGGTACTATTGCCGGAGGGCGGGTTCCAAATTAAGATATCCACATTTTGCAAATTGAAAATTGAGCGTCTACTGTTTGGAGTAAACTCTTATCATGCGCGTTGTTACTTTCTTTGGCGGCAAAGAAAGTAACCAAAGAAAGCCGCCGGAAAAAAAAGCTTCCTTTTTTCCGGTTGGTGCTACTATGAGCGACAGTGCTACTGCGCTGCCAGGCAAATTGGCTTCGATGGATTTTGTTGTTTTGTTGTTTGGGCTCATGGGTTATCAGGACATTCATTAGTGATTGTCACGCAAATTGACTCTGATACTTTGCTATTTCGTTTGACTGTTGATAGATTGGTTAAGGCGTTGAGCTTTGATTTTTTCGCTCCTATAATCCCGGAATTGTTTTGCGCATCTTTTGATATTTCTTAAATTAGATTTATGGGATTATTCTATAACAAGCAGAAAGCTCCTGCTCCTTATACGGTACTGGACAAGGCGCTAATATGCCAGCATTGCGGCAATGAGACTTTTATCATGGAGGAATCCGTTATTCATTTTCGGGGCGAGATAAGTAATCGTGCGGCTACCGTTTTTATTTGTGCTAATTGTACGCATGTACATTGGTTTATGGGTGAGCAACCTAATATACCTCGTATGCCGGGTAGCTGATAGTTTTTTGTGCAGATTTTTACTACCGCTGCTTATATTCAAAAAAAACAATCGCTATGAACGGAATGATAATGCTTGCCAGTAAATACGCCGTAAAGGAAACTATAGACCGGCTCGCGGCTCTTGTGCAAGAGAAGGGCCTACGGGTATTTGCACGCATAGATCATGCAGCTAATGCCACAGAGGTAGGTATGCCGCTACGCCCTACCGAGCTTATAATTTTTGGCAATCCAAAAGCGGGCACTGTACTGATGCAAGACCAGCAGACTGCAGGGCTGGACCTGCCCCTGCATGCATTGGCCTGGCAAGATGAACAAGGCCAGGTATGGCTCACTTACAGCGATGCGCAATGGATAGCGGAACGACACGGACTAAGTGAAAAAAGCAGCGCGGTAGTAAAAGCTATTAGTGATGGTATGAAGGGAATTTGTGAGGAGGTGCTGAAATAATTTAGTTCGCGTTGGATTTATAAATAATGAGATAAAACCCCAAACTCATCCATTCCTGTTTCATAATATTTTGCGCTGCTATACTTATATTCTGACGCTTCATTGCATAATCCGGCCTTCACAGGATTTGCATGTATATAATGTAATTTAGGAAGCAGAGCAGCCTCATCCCAGATATCTGTAGTTAGCGCATTTCGCTCCCATATTTGATATTTCCTATCTTTTGCATCAATTCTGAAGCTTCCGAGCAATGCAAGATTATTATTCCTCAAATCTTTCAGCAGCATCTGTCCGGTATATTTTAAGAAATCACGCTGAATATCTTCTTGTTTATATGGGGCTCGTATACTCCATAACAGATGTATATGGTTATCCATAAGAGCAAAAGCGTGTAGGTATATGCGGTTATTCGAGACCAGGAAACGTAAGCTGTCCATTATAATTTCTTTATAGACATCTTTTTTCAACAAGTGTTTCCATTCCAGTATTGTCGCAGTGAAAAACTTACATTCAAGCTTAGATAACATAACGTAGGGTGTAAATCCTATGCAAATCTAAATGTTCTGTTGTATTTGGCGCGAGTGTTCGACGCGAACTTGTTGGTGAGGAACACCAACAAGGGAGGAATTTAGCTAGCCGCACATGTTGCTTACCAGGGTATCTCTCCAGTTTCAGGATTATTTTCCTCGCTAAAAAATTTTCCTGTCGGCCCATCATTGCCTATCAGCGCATACTTTACTACTCGTGTTCCGGCATCTTTTACAGTCCCAGGCCCGCGATGTCCATTGAAATCTGTGTTTGTAAATCCCGGGCAAACGGCATTTACTTTGAAGTTGGTATTTTTCAACTCGTATGCCAAAACAACGGTGTACATATTCAGGGCCGCTTTTGAAGAAAGATATACTGCCCCTTTGTAATCATAGTATTTATAGGTCGGATCGCTATGCAGGGTAATTGAACCCTGGCTTGAACTTACATTTACAATACGCGGCTCCGGCGACTCTTTTAATAGATCAATGAACGCTTGCGTAACCCGCACCACGCCGTACACATTTACATCGTAAGTTGCTTTAAACTGGTCAATAGTCGCGTCCAGTGCATTTTGCGGGCGGCCGCCGGGAATGCCCGCATTATTTATAAGTATGTCCAGCACCTTTGTTTTTTTACCTATTTCTATACAGGCGTTTTTTACAGATTCATCATCTGTAACCTCAAGCTGAATAGCTTCCACATTGTTTAATCCCTTCGCTTTTAATTTATCAATGGCTTCAGCACCATTTTCTATACTGCGACTGCCCAGGAAAACATAAATTCCTTTTTCAGCAAGTTGTTCGGCCACTTCAAAGCCAATGCTTTTGTTCGCCCCTGTTACTAATGCAAATTTCATTTTCTGTATGAATTTTATAATGCAAAAGTAGCGGGCCGGAAAAAAGCGGGAATGGACAATTCAATCTATTCACCCGACAAATCTTGCCTGGGCAAAAATTCACTGGCACTTTTTCCCGTGCTTTTTTTGAAGAGCCTTGAAAAATAATCCGGGTCATTAAAACCCAGTTCATAGGCCAGTTCTTTGATGGAGGTATTAGAATAACGCAATTTCCTTTGTGCTTCCGCCATCAGGCGGTTAACAAAATAATCTTTGGGCGATGTGCCGGTATATTCTTTTACTATCCGGTATAAGCTGTTGGTAGATAAAGCTAATTTTTCTGCAATAGCATTGATAGATGGTTGCTCCGTAAGCTGTGTTTCCACCACCAATTTGAACTCAATAAACTTTGAAAGGTTAGTGTTTAAAATATTGGCGGGTTCCTTACTTTTAAAATAGGCACTGTTCAATTCTGACAGCAATGAGTTCAGGTAACTTAATATTATTTCAGTGTCCGTATCATATTCATCTGAGTGAAGTATCTGGTTCAAAATTCCAAAAACCTTTATCACTCTTTCTTTTGCAGCACTGTCAAAAACTATGGTTTGCGTATTTAAAGGGTTTACCAAAAATGAAAATTGCTGTGGCAATAATGCCAGGGTATTTTCATCAAACAGCAGCTTGAAATATTTAAGATCATCCTTTTTAGCCGGTGGCGTAAAAAATTGATTGGGCATTGCAAAAAGCAGGTGCCCATCAGTTAGCGTATAGTCTTGCAAGTCTATATTGTAGGTAATTGACCCGCTTTCTATAAATATAATAAAATAAGAAGATAACCGGCGAGGCTGCATCAGTTTTTGCAGCATATCAGCCGAAACATAAGGATTATCATTTGAGCGAATTCTTATGCCCAGCTCATCATGCGGTGAGCTCTCATGCTTGTTTTTTTGCTCTTGCATACATTTGAAGTTACGTTTTTTATACTATAACTATGCTTCTTTTGTTGTATTTTAAATGAATGTATTACCCATGTAATTTTGATTCGGGTATTACAATAGTTGTCGCAAATATGGACGAGACTGGATGAACGGGATTTGTGAAGAGGTGCTGAAATAGTTCGACAGTTATGCTTTGAACTCGTAGCAACGTAGTAAATGACGATAGGCATTACACTTTATTAAATTTTAAAACCGCTAAATCAAAATTACAATATGAATGAAATAAAAGTTTTGATTGATAATTGGCCTAAAGCCTCATGGTATCAATTATGGATTCCAATAATTATTGCAGGTATTTCATTAATTACATCCATAATAGCATTGCAATGGACGAGAACTTCATTTGTAAGAAGTATTCGTCCTTTTGTGTGGGCAAATAATTATGGTGTAATTAATAGGGCTCAGAATAATATTACTCCAATACCATTTAGAACAGCCTTTAGAGTAAAAAATACACCTGCGAAAATATTGAAATTTACCACACAAATTCAATTGGGTTCATCTGTTTTATTTGATTATTCCGAAAACAATGCAGTACAATATCCTGATGAAAGTTCTGAATGGACTTTCACAATTGGGGCTAATGAGTTCGATAAAATAATGGATAGGCCTGTTAATGAAAAAAATAGATTAGTTCGAATAGTTGATATTGCATATTCTTCATTGGATGGTGGTAAGATATATTTCTATCATCTTGAACAAATCTTCAATTCAGAAGAAAACCAATGGTTTAATAAAGTTCAAACTGCTGATTAATTCTGCAATGATTATTTTTTATTTTTTTCTCCAATATTATATCATGAAAGAAAATACATCAAATAATTTAATAAGCGGCTTAAAAGACTTAGGTATTAATATATATGACGTATCCTATCCATTATACCATTACACATCTGTTAAAGCTGCAAAGGCAATATTATTAGGCCAATCTTTATGGTATAGATCAACGAAATATTCAAATGACCCTTTTGAACTTAATAGTAATTTAATAGATCATACAGTGGATTCATTAGATTCTATGAAAGAGATTTATTCTCAAGTTTTGGAAGATCAAGCTTTCGACTCTCAAAAAGTAGCAAGGTTAGTTAATTCTTTAACAAAAGAAAGTTTTTATAATAATAGAAAGGCGGCCTATGAAGGCTATAGGAAAAGAATGGGCATTTTTTGTTTTTCAAAGATCATGGATAACACTTTGATGTGGAGTCATTATTCTGATAAACATAGAGGAGTGTGTTTAGGTTTTAGATTGAGATGGGATAGAGCTTTTATTACGATGTCAGTCAACTACATGGAAAATTTAATCCCAATAAAAGCGTTTAAAAACAATATACGAAATCCATTAACTGATTACTATTGGATATTCACCAAATCAAACAACTGGGCGTATGAACAGGAAGTTAGAAGGTTTAATATTTCTTCTTCTGGAAAATTTCCATTTGAACAAGGTGAATTTAGAGAAATATATTACGGAGCCGCGACTTCTCAAAAAGATATAGCAGAACTTGAAAAAATCATTGATCAAAAATCATATAAAATATATAATAAAGGCCAAATGGAAATTGATCCCGGAACATTTAGGTTAAAAAACAGACACTTTTAATTTATATGTGCTAGATGACCTGTATACGATTATATCTCTTCATTTCATTATTAAATACCATAATTTCAGGAGCAAATATTCCATTCAATGTAATTTCCTTTCTAAAAAAATCTACTATACCGTGATTTTTATCTTTACCAAAAATGATTTTCCCTTCAGTAGCTCTGTTTAATTCAATTAGTTCTAAATCTTCTATTCCTGTTCTCGTAGAATAAATATTTCCTCGGTAACTTGTTAAATTTAATCTTTCCAAATTCGCTTTGTGATAACCGAAACCAAGAATAAAAATATTTTCTGCCTGATATAACTCACTTCTTACTTCTCGATACGTTTCAACAAAGGCATCTTCTTCTGAAATTATATGAAGGCTATTTGCTGCTTGTTCGATATGTATTGGTAGTAAGCTATGTCCATAAGGTTTAGCAAAAACATCCCATTGATGTGTACCAACAGTTCCATGTACATGAATCACTTTAATTCTTTCAAAAATTCTCTTGGCTTCGCTTGGCTGCATTCCATACGTTTTAATTAAGCCATTAACAAAATAGCTTTCAAACGACCTATCATAATTGTATGTAATCACAGTTAGGGATAACTTTTGATCTTGCATAACTAATTGGTCAACAATTTCATTAAATAAATACTGATACCATGATGGTTCTGTATTACTAACTACGTCATGAAAGCCCCCCGAGTTTTCGCACCTTAGAATTGCATGTGCAATTAAAATCTTTCCAATTTCCAAAAACTCTTTTCTTTCTTGAAGAAAACTATCTATTGACGCCCGTGGAGATTCATTAAAATCAGTATAAAAATCTTTCAAGGTTTGAATAGGGAATGCACAATTTTGAATTAAATAGGGTATTAGTTTGTCAAGATCTGAATCTATTATTTCATGATTATTTATAGCTGAAGCATTTGCATATAGTGGCGACTGAACAGGCATAAGATGTCTTACTATCATCTTTTTCAATTCAACTCCCGATGGATAACCATATCTCATACTTGCTCCTGCTCCCAGTATTAAAACCGTTCTATTATTTAGCATTTTTAAAGTTAATTACTTTTCATTTTTCTCGATTATCCATTTTATCTTTACTCCGTTAATAATCTTAAAGCGTTTGCTTTGAGTCTCGGCTCTGAAAACTGGTAACTTTTAAACGCGAGACAATAGGTAAAACGCTCACGCCAAAGGCGTGGGCTTACTTATTTGCGTTTAGGGCATACCAGTGCCCCAGGGCCGGATAGGTGGAGTTCCACGCCCTTTTTATGCGCGGTGCTCTGCAGTTTTTAATAAACCAAAAAACTACCACACTATGGGCACTGAAAAAAAGCAGCTCCACTATCCGGGCTTCGCGCATCCTGCATCCGCACTATCCGCCTGGGCATTCAGCATCGATGTATTTATTATCTCGCTAAAAGGCGGCAAGCTGGTACGGCATACACCGGAAGACATAGAAGCCTTTCGCCAATGGCTGCAGGCAAACAACATACGCGATGTAAACCAATCATAAACCCATCTCCTATGAAATATGAACACATCAGCATAGCGGTGGCAGAAGACCATACCGCCTATCGCACAGAGCTCTGCGCCATACTGCGCTGCATAGGCTTCAGCATATACACAGCAGCCGAACATGGCGCTGACCTGCTGGCGCAACTGCAGCAGGCCCCCAGCCTGCCCCATACCTGCCTGCTGGACATAAACATGCCCGTAATGGACGGCATAGCCACAGCTATGGCCATAAAGCAGCAATGGCCGCACATAAAGCTCATAGCCCACTCTATGAACACAGAGCCCATCACCATAGCCGCAATGCTGCAGGCAGGCGCAGACGCCTACATACCCAAAGGCAATATAATGGAGCTGCGGAATAAAATAATAGAGCTATGCGAAGACATGTAAACCTTCTTTCGGCATTCAGGATGCGAAAGTTTCAGGTTTGAATCCTGACAAGGTCACAAGAAATATAGAAACACAACAAGAGAAAAACAGCAAACTACTATCCCTTCATATTAGGCTTCCCCTCACCCGTATTTATATAAGGCAATAGGCTCTGCTGCAGGTAATAGTTCCAGCCATTGGAGCAATCGCGGAAGCATTGTATCTGTGGTTGCAGGCCCTGGTGGGTAAACTGCACTTTGGTTTGGCCGTCTTCTTCTGTAATGTCGAAAATGATGGTAGTACCCTCCCACTCGCTCGGGTCGCTGAGAAAGCTGAGGTTGCTATGTGTGACCAGCCATACTATCTTTTTACCCGGCACAAGTTCTGTAAGCCGTTGGCCGGAATAGTGTATATCCTGAAAGCGAACAAAGAATTCGTCACCGGGGTTTTGCGAAGCCCCCTCAAAATCCTGCGACCACCAGGCAGGCACATTATTAATAGCTGCAAATGTTTCCGCAGGTGTTTTGTCAACCAGTAAGGTAACACTATAGTCTGTAGTCATTTTCTAAATGGTTTGAGTGTGATAGCTCAAAAGTAATATATGCGAGGAAAGTACCACGGGTGTGAAATGGACTTTTGCAGGGGTCTATTACGACAGAAAGCTGAAAGAAGAATAGTAACAAAAAGAGAAAGATGAAAAAAATAAAGCACCGCTTTTGCAGGCAGTGCTTTATTCTTTGGAGGTCGCGAGCGGATTCGAACCGCTGTAGAAGGTTTTGCAGACCTGTGCCTAGCCACTCGGCCACGCGACC
>Ga0268266_10006697_pt1 | contig 10511 bp, 10 predicted proteins | sample KBSS13metaG_FD_190356 | JGI IMG/M metagenome (GOLD analysis project Ga0268266, IMG submission 190356) | Switchgrass rhizosphere microbial communities from Kellogg Biological Station, Michigan, USA - KBS S1-3 metaG (SPAdes) (version 2) | ecosystem: Host-associated > Plants > Roots > Rhizosphere... | reverse complement strand
CTTCACCATTCTGCGCACGCCGCAGAAGGACGACTTCACGCCGGTGCGCGAGCTGTCGCTGATCGTCTTCCCGATGCGCGAGCTGTTCGAGCAGAAGCTGAAGGAATTCGATCTGATCATCTTCGACCGCTACGAATCGTCGAACCTGATCACGCGCGACTATTTCCGCAACATCGCCGAATACGTGAAGAACGGCGGCGCGCTGTTGGTCTCGGTCGGTCCGGTGTTCGCCACCGCCCGCTCGCTCTATCGCACGCCACTCGGCGCCATTCTGCCGGCCTCGCCGCTCGGTGACGTGCTCGAGACGGGCTTCAAGCCCAAGGTCACCGATCTTGGCCAGCGTCATCCCGTGTCAACGAACCTGCCGCAGGCTGGCGAGCCCGGAAAGGAACCGCTGTGGGGCCGTTGGTTCCGGCTGGTCACCTCGCGCACCGATCGCGGCAACGCGATCCTGTCCGGCGCCGAGGACAGGCCGCTGGTCGTGCTCGACCGCGTCGGCGAGGGCCGCGTGGCGCAGCTCATGTCCGATCACCTGTGGCTGTGGAACCGCGGCATCGACGGCGGCGGGCCACAGCCCGAGCTGGTCCGCCGGGTCGCGCATTGGCTAATGAAGGAGCCCGACCTCGAGGAGGAGGCGTTGCGCGCCACCTCGGTCGGCGGCCGCATCGAGATCACGCGGCGCACGCTCTCGACGACTTTCCCGCAGGTCACCATGACCTCGCCCGGCACGCCGACGCCGGGCCAGCCGAATGCCGGCGCCACGCGTACGCTCGATCTGAGCCAGATCGCGCCGGGCCTGGGACAGGCGATCGTGGATGTCGACAAGCCGGGCCTCTATCGATTCGACGACGGCACGCTGCGCACCGTGGCCGCGGTCGGCAATCCCGATCCGCTGGAGTTCTCCGACGTGCGTGCGACCGATGCCAAGCTGAAACCGCTGGTCGAAGCGTCGGGTGGTTCCATCCAGTGGCTGGCCGACACGCCCGATCCGGACATCCGCTCGGTCCGGCCCGGCCGCGCCGCCGGCGGCTCCGACTGGATCGGCCTGCGCCGCAACGAGGGCTACACGGTCGCCGGCATCAACCAGACGCCGCTGCTGCCCGGCATCCTGGTGGCGCTCGCCTTCCTGGTCGCGCTCGGCAGCGCGTGGTGGCGCGAGGGCCGCTGACCCGCACCGATGAGCGGGTCATCGTTCTCAATGGCGTCGGCAGCGTTGGCAAAAAGCTCCGCGGCGAAGGCGCTTCAGGCGATCGCGTCGGCACCGTTTCTGCACGTCTCGATGGATGCGTTCTTCGAGATGCTGCCCGGGGGCATGATCGGGCATCCTGACGGGGTGGTCTTCGAGACCACGGAGCGCCATGGCGAACCGTCGGTCGCCATCAGGACTGGGCCGGTCATGGAACGGGCGATGCGCGGCATGCGCCATGCCATCGCCGCCTTGGCGCACCAGGGCAACGACCTGATCGTCGACGACGTGATGCTGGGTCGCGGCGCAGCGCAGGAATATCGCGATCTCCTCGCCCCCTTCGAGCTGATCTTCGTCGGGCTTTTCGCGCCGCTCGACATTCTCGAGGCGCGGGAACGGCAACGCGGGGACCGCTTGATCGGCCTGGCGCGATGGCAGTTCGATCGCGTCCATGCCGGCTTGAACTACGACCTCGAGATCGACACGACGACGGCCGCACCCACAGATTGCGCTCACCGGATCAAGGCCGCCTTCAACCTCTGACCGGAGGCGGCGAGAGACCGACCCGCCGGGTCGTAGCGGCGATCCGGTCGCAGGCGGCAAGCGTCTCGGCGTCGAGTTGCTTGCTATCGGCCGAAAGCATGCGCCACGCATCCCAGTTGGACGTCTCGCGCTTGTTCAAGGAAAGCAGGTCGCGCATCAGGTTGACCCGCAGGAACCACGCGCCCCTTGCCGGACCGTGCCCGAAAGCGTCGGCGCCGGCCCGGCCCTCGCGCCATGCCGTCCAGGCCTCGCCGGCACTGAGAAAGGTTCCTGCCGGCAGATCCTTCGGATCGAACGGGATGAGCAAGTGACACCGTATCGTGGGATCGAGCTGGGCGTCGGCGACCGCCCAACGGTCTTCGCCTTCCACCCGGTATTCGCAAACCCAATGATCCTCGAACGGGTTGTCGCGGAAATAGGTCGCGAAGCCGCAGCGCACCCGCGCCGCGACGCCGCGCTCGCGCAGCAGGCTGCACAGCATCAATGCATAGTCCCGGCAGGTGCCGGACGTCCGCCGCGCCGGCGGCACGCCGGACCATTCCTCCGGATCGATCAGCCCTAGGCGTTGCTCGACCGGCAAGGTCGCGCGGCTGAGCGCGGCGTCCTTCACGCCGTAGGCATCGGCCCAGTCGGCATGGATCACGATGCCCTGGATGAAGGCGCACATCGCCAGCAGATCGGGCGGAATCATCGCGAGCTTCTCCCGGAACCGGCCCGGGTCGGAAAGAGCGCTGTGGGTTCGGTAATAGTTGGTCACGCCATCGCTCTAGTGTTTCGGCAAAGTCGTCGACGGAACGGACATCTCGGCCACGTGCCGGCTTCCATAGATGTCGGGGTACGAGACGATCTGGCCGGATTCATCGGGAAACTGCGTATGGTAGGCGAGCGAAACCGGGATCACGTCCGGCAACGGCACGGAATAGGTGCCCTTGGCGATCATCGCGTCGATCTCCTGTTCCGAGACGCCGAGCGCCCAGGCCGCCAGCGCACGCGCCTGTTCCACGCGGACGCAGCCATGGCTCAAGGCGCGCTGCGAGCGGTTGAAAAGCCCTCTCTCGTTCGTGTCGTGGAGATAGATGAATTCTTCGTTGTCGAGATCGAACATGACCCGGCCGAGGGGATTCTGAGGGCCGGGCGGCATGTAGTGCAGCCCTTCGTTGCGGATCATCGACGGCGTCGGCGTCCAGGACGGATTGAATCGGAGGGCGAACATCGAGGACAGCATTTCAGGCGTGGTCGTTTTGGGCTGGCCGACCACCACGCGACTGCGCAGAACGGGTGCGCCGTCCTGCAGGGCGATCAGCTCGAAGGAGGGAATGTTGACCAGGACGAACTTCCCTTGCGAGGGGATGGCGGCGCCGATGCCGTGGCTTCGGAGCATGCTGACGTAGGCGCTGGTGGGCGGTTCGGCCTTCGCCTCGACGGCAGGTTTCGCGTCGGCGGCAAGAGCGAGGGACGGCGGTTGATCCGTCGACACACAGCCCCCAACAGCCAATGTCCCGGCGATGGCGAGCAACACCATGCCGGTCCGAATCTTACGAGCCTTCCCCATGTCGACACGCCTCCTGGTGCCTTCACGCCCGAACCCGCTTCGCCCCTCGGGTCCAACCACCGTCGACGGCAAGAAATTCCAGTCTAGGGATGAGCCTGCTGCACGACCGTCCAGCCTGCCTGCACAACGAAGAGAATGGCCAGCAGGGCCGCGATGGCGATGAAGGTCGCATCGTCCCTACGACGTCCGCGCAGTCTTGCCGAACGGATACGATGGGCGGGCGAGGCAGGATTGCCGTTCATCCGGTACATTGTTCGCCTGAAAAGCTGTTGCTGAGTGCCTTTCTAGGAGAACTTCGTTTCGAGAAGATTGTGCAGGGCGCCGGGTATCGTTTCGTACGTTACGGCGAGCCTCGCGGCGCATAGTGGTACAGTTTGCCTTTCCGGGCCGATCGGCCGCGTTTGACAGTCAGTCCGCCCGTGCCCTCTTTCCCCATGGCAACCAAGCGAAGGCGCGTTCGGCGGCGACATCGACTACGCCATGCTGGTCGAACACTACGGGCCGGCGCCGGAACAGTCGGCGACGCGCCGCTACAGCCCCGCCGAATGCACGGGCATCTCGGTGAAGACGGGCGAGGACAACCCCAAGCACATCAGCACATCCTACGTCGAGCGTCGGAACCTCAACATTCGCATGGGCAACCGGCGGGTAACGGGCCGATATGGTAAAGGTGCTGGAGGACTCGGAGGCGGAGTAGAGAAATGAAGCGGCGGCGCAACTCTCTATGGACATTCTCGCCGGATGTTGCGCCAATACAATGTACTGCTACGTTGGAGGGTATTCCATGCGCTACATGGCGATTGCTGGAGTGCTGGCGGTGCTTGCCACCCAAGCTCAGGCAGAGAGCAAGACATACCGCACGGTATTGATCCCGGAAAAGTCGGTGCAGGCCTGCTCCGGATGGAGTCAAACCTACACGGTGGACATTTCTGACGGCGTGCTGACGCTTGGCGTCAATTATGCCCGGAGGCTGTTTTCGGAGCCTGTCCCAAGCGACGGCAAGATTACTGCGAGCTACAAGGACCCCTCCGGGGGAATTTTGAAGTTCATCGGTCACGGCAATGGTGAGTACGAACTGAGCAACCCACTCGCCACATGCTATTACCGATTTGTGCCCACGGCAGGGAAGCCGCCCTGGAATAGCTAGCGCGAGAGTACGACCGGCTAAGTCCGGCACACCCCGCCGCCAAACCGTACCACTACCTGTGGCGCCTTTCGGTCGCCTCCGGAATTCCACACAATCTACGCTGGGTCCTTACGGTGCCAGGAGATGGTCTCCGGAAACGGCAGCTATTGGTGCTTGTTCTCGGCCCAGACGGTGCGCGTCGGCATGGGAAAGGTGGGGTCGGCAAAGGCGCCGACCGCGACGCTGATCCTCTCGGAGTCGGACTCGCTCTCCCAGAAGACGTTCGAGCCGCAGGTCGGGCAGAAATGGAAGACCAGGAATCGGCCGCTGTCACCGGCCCGACGGAAGGTCCGGTCCTTGCCCTCGACCGAGACGATCTGGCTGCGCGCGAAGAACGAGGTCGAGCCGAACACCGCACCCGTACGGCGCTGGCAGGCGAAGCAATGGCACGACGAGACGAGCTGCGGGTCGCCGCTCAGCCTGACCCGGAGCTGTCCGCAGACGCAGGCCGCTTCGCGTTCGCGAGGGGATGTCATGCCCGAGCGTATCACGTTCGCGGGCCACTTGAACTCGCCGGCCCCTGTCCCAAAAATCGGCCGGGCCATCCGGAGGATGTTCCATCGACCTTTCCGAACCCGCGCGAACAGCGGAAGCCGGCCGGCATGTCCGCCGGCTCATGCTCTTCTTCGCCATCGTCTATCTGGTCGAGGGGATCGGCCAGGCGCGGGTCGGAATCATCTACCAGCCGCTCACGTCGTATCTGAAGGTCGGCGGCTGGACTCCGGTCGAGGTCGCCGCCTATTTCGCGGTGCTCAACTTCCCCTGGATCATCAAGCCCGTCTTCGGGCTCGTCTCCGATTTCGTCCCGCTGTTCGGCTATCGCCGCAAGAGCTACCTGATCGTCGCGAGCCTCTGTGCGGCCGTCGCCTACGGCTGGATGGCGCGGCTGACCGAGCCCGGCGCGTTCGCCCCGCTGCTCCTGCTCACCTCCTACGCCATGGCGACGGGCAGCACGCTGTGCGGCGCCCTGCTGGCGGAGAACGGCCGGAGCTTCCGCCGGAGCAGCGCCTTCGTCAGCCAGCAGTGGCTGTGGTTCTACATCGCCATCATGGCGTGCGCGTTCGCGGGCGGAGCCCTGGTCGAGCGCCTGCCGCCGATCTCGGCCCTGCAGGCCGCGGCAGCCATCGCAGCCGTCGCACCCATCGCGATGGTGCTGGCATCCCTGTTCCTGCTTACGGAAAGAAAGGCGACTGTGAGCCGCCTGGAGATGCACCTCACCTTCCGGAGCATCGTGTCGGCGGCAAGATCGGCCCGGCTGTACCTCGTCGCCGGGTTCCTCTTCCTCTATTCCTTCGCGCCCGGCTTCGGCACGCCGCTCTACTACTTCATGACCGACGAGCTCAAATTCTCGCAGGCCTATATCGGAATCCTCGGCGCGATCTCGTCGGCCGGCTGGATCGCCGGCGCCCTCCTGCATCGCTGGCTTCTCGCCCGGATGAGACCGAAGGCGCTGTTGAACCTCAGCATCGTGCTCGGAACGGTATCGGCGGCGTCGTTCCTGCTGCTCTCGGGCGAGGTCTCCGCGGCGATCGTGAACTTCGCCAACGGCGCCGCCCTGATGATCGCCACCATCGCCTCGCTCACGCTCGCCGCGGACCACTGTCCCGAACGCTCGGAAGGCTTCGCCTTCGCCGGGCTCATGTCGATCATGAACCTTGCGGACCTGTGCTCCAGCACCGTCGGTGCCTGGCTCTATGGGCATCTCTTCCACGGGCGGCTCGCGCCGCTCATCGTCGTCTCCGCAGCCTCGACGGCGGTTGCCCTGGTCCTCGTTCCCCTGCTCCGCCTCGAGGACGAAGCGCGGTGAGCTACGCCGCCTTCTTCGCCACCATGTCCATCACGCGCGCGCGCTGCGCCCGCGCACTGCCGAACAGCTCGGCATTGGCGCGCGCCCGCTTGAAGTAGAGATGGTTCTTCATCTCCCAGGTGAAGCCGATGGCACCGAAGATCTGGATGCTGCGCTGGGTTACCGCGACATAGGCGTCCGACGTATAGGCCTTGGCCATTGCGGCAGCCTTGGCGGCTTCCGGCGCTTCTTCCGACAGCGCCCAGGCGGCATAGAGCACGGCGGCGTTGGCGCATTCGACCTGACCCAGCATGTCGGCCAGCGAATGCTTGATCGCCTGGTAGGAGCCGATCGGCTTGCCGAACGCCGCGCGCCCCTTGGCGTAGTCGACCGTCATCTCCATCACGACCTGCGCGCCCGCCGCGTTCTCGGTCGCCAGCGCGAACAGGATGCGATCGCGCAGCCACGGCCACAGCGTCGCATCGTCCATCGCCAGCCGCTCGGCCTTCGCATCCTTGAGGCGCACATCGGCCACCTGGCGCGTGACGTCGCGCCACGGCAGCAGGTCGACGGTCACGCCCGGCTGGCGTGCATCGACGAGGAAGAAGGCGGGGCGGCCCGCCGCCTCGTCCTGGGCGGCAACGATCAGCCAATCCGCGGCGGCTGCGTCGATCACGAAGGACTTCACGCCGGTCAGCCGATCTCCGCGCGCGGAGCATTCGCGGCACGGCCCGTCGGTCGCGCCGCTGGCCTCCGCGACGGCGACCGCGAGCCTGGTCGTGCCAGCAGCGACACCCGGCAGCAGCGCCTTCTTCTGCTCGGGTGAGCCGCCCTTCTGGATCGCCCAGATGCCGAACAGCATGCCGAGGAACGGACTCGGCGCCAGGCAGCGGCCCATCTCGCCCAGGATCATCGCGAGATCGACGCAGGAAAGGCCGAGGCCGTCATACGCCTCGTCGATCGCCAGCCCCTGCCAGCCCATGTCGACGATCTTCGCCCAGTTGGCATCGTAGCCGGCATCGGCCACGGTGGCGCCGGGCACCAGCACCCTGGCGAGCGAAATCTCCTTCTCGAGGAAAGTGCGCGCCGACTGGCGCAGCACGAGATGGTCTTCGCTGAGGGCAAAATTCATGGGTGGATTCCTGGCTATAGCTTCGGCTCGGACTCCCTCCCCCGTCTTCGGGGGAGGTGGCGCCGTCATACGGCGTCGGAGGGGGCGTGACGCACCATCTCGCGTCACACCCCCTCCGTCAGCGTAAGACGCTGACACCTCCCCCGCGAGCGGGGGAGGGAGGCGTGGGTCAGAACGACTCATAGACCTCTAACCCTTCTTCCCCCTCGTCTCCGAGAACGGCACCCTTGCCGTCGGATCGGGCTCGCGCGGCAGGCCGAGCATGCGTTCGGCGACGACGTTCTTCAGGATCTCCTGCGTGCCGACGCCGAGTGTGACCGCCTGGCTGAACCAGAACGCGTGATCCCAATCGGCGTAGGGATCGTCGCGGTCGCCGAGCTGCGAGGGGAACGGCGATTCGCCGGCGATCATGCCGCGCGGGCCCTGGGCGCGCTTGGCGAGCTCGACGACCTTCTGGCCATGTGGCGCCGCCAGCATCTTGTGGATCGCGCCTTCCGGCCCAGGCGGCCGCGCGTTCATGCGGTCACTCAGCGCGCGATAGGCAAGCAGGCGCAGGATCTCGCCCTCGACATAGATCTGGGCTGCCTCCTCGCGCATCGCACCGTCGTCGAGCGCACCGATCTCGGCCAGCCCCTCGACCAGTTCGCGCGCCGACGGGCCGTGGCCCCAGATCGCCCCCGGCCGCGACAGCGCCACCCGCTCGGTCTGGAGCTGGGTCATGCTGAGCGCCCAGCCGTCGCCCTCCTTGCCGAGCAGACGGTCGGCCGGGATGCGCACCTCGTCGAGGAAGACCTCGTTGTATTCGTTCTCGTGCGCCGACATGTCGATGATCGGCCGCACCGTGATGCCGGGCGTATCCATGTCGAGCAGGAACTGCGACAGGCCCTGGTGCTTGGGGACATCGGAATTCGTGCGCGCGACCAGGATGCCGACTTTCGCCTTGTGGGCGAGCGAGGTCCAGATCTTGTGGCCCTTCACGATGTAGTGGTCGCCCTCCCGACGCGCCACGGTGCGCAGGGCGCCGAGGTCCGAACCGCCCGACGGCTCGCTGAACAACATGCACCAGACCTCCTCGCCGGCGAGCGCGGGCAGCAGGTAGCGCTGGCGATGCTCTTCCGTGCCATGGGTCAGCAGCGACTGGGCGCAGTTGTTGATGGCGACGGGGTTGCGCGGGACGTGCACGCTGGCCCGCTTCATCTCCTGGTCGATGATGAGCTGCAGCTCGGCATCGGCCGCGAGCCCCCAGGGCTTTGGCCAATGCGGCACCGTGAAGCCCGCTTGCGCCAGGTCGCGGCCGGTCGGGTGCGGATGCGCCTCGAACCAGGCACGGATCGGCTGGCGTTGCGGATGGTCTTCACCCGGCAGCTCGAAGTCCATGATTTCTTCTCCTGTTGCTGGCGAAGCTGCCGCTCCCCTTTGTCATCCTGAGCGCAGCGAAGGATCTCACCGAATGATCAGACAAGGTCCGCGTGGCTGGCGTGAGGTCCTTCGCTCCGCTCAGGACGACAGGAAGTTCGAGCTCGCCGGTCATGCGGCCGCTGACGATGCGAAGTCCTTGAAACGCTCGCGTAGCGTGACCTTGTGGATCTTGCCCGTCGCGGTCATCGGCAGGGCGTCGACGAAGGCGACGTCCTCGGGCACCCACCACGACGCCATCTGCGGGCGCAGGAAGTCGATCAGCTCCGCCGCGCTCACGTCCTTGTCGGACCGGCGCACCACGACCAGCAGCGGCCGCTCCTGCCAGGTCGGATGATGGATGCCGATCACGGCCGCCTGCGCCACGGCGGGATGGCCCATCGCGGTGTTCTCGATCGCCGCGCTCGAGATCCATTCGCCGCCCGACTTGATCACGTCCTTGGAGCGGTCGACGATCTCGACCGTGCCGTCGGGGAAGAGCCGCGCGACGTCGCCGGTCTGCAGCCAGCCGTCGGCGATCGGCGCCTCGTGCTTGAGGTAGGCGCCGGCGACCAGCGGACCGCGCGCCTGCAGATGGCCGAACGCAACGCCGTCGTCCGGCAACGGCGCGCCGGCATCGTCGACGATGCGCAGCCGCGTGCCGAACGCGACCCGACCCTGGCGCAGCTTTTGCCCGACCTTCTCTTCGTAAGGCGCATCGGCCATGCCCGGCGGCAGCGAGCACTTGGTGACGCCGAGCGCCTCGGTCATGCCCCAGCATTGCGCGACATCCACGCCATGACGCTGTTCCAGCGTATCGATCAGCGTGCGCGGCGGCTTGGTGCCGGCGACCAGCGCGGCACGCAAGGCCGGCACCGGCAATCCGTTGCGCTCGAGATGGTCGACCAGCATCATCCAGACCGTCGGCACGCAGGCGGCGAGGGTGACGCCCTCGGCCGACATGATCTCGTGGAGCTTGTCGGGCTCGAAGTTGCGGCCGGGCAGCACCAGCGTCTGGCCGCTGAGCGGCGCGGTGTAGACCATCTGCCAGCCGTTGCCGTGGAACATCGGCGCGATCGGCATCACCACCTCACGCGCACCCGAACGGTAGCCGCCGATCATGTCGGCGGTGCTCATGACCAGTGCACTCAGGATCGTCGAGCGGTGCGTGTTGACCACCCCTTTCGGCTGGCCGGTCGTGCCCGAGGTGTAGCAGATGACGGAAGCCTGCTTCTCGTCGAACTGCGGCCACTCGTAGTCGGCGTCCTCGGCCGCCAGCAGCTTCTCGTAGCTCAGCAGTTCGAGGCTCGATCTTGGCGGCTCGGGCTCGACGCTCATGTAGATCCAGCCCTTCACGCCGGGCGTCTGCGGCGCGAGCTTCTCGGCAATCGCCAGCGTCGCCGCATCGACGCAGATCCAGGAATCCTCGGCGTGGTTGACGATGTAGACGAGCTGCTCCTCGAACAGGCGCGGGTTGATGGTGTGCAGCACGGCGCCCGAACCCGAGACGCCGTAGAACAACTCGAAGTGATGGTGCGTGTTCCAGGCCAGCGAGGCCACGCGATCGCCCGGCCTCACCCCGAGCCGCTCCAGCGCCTTGGCGAGCTGCTTCGCCCGTCGATGCGCCTCGGCGTAGGTCGTGCGGTGGATGCCGCCCTCGGCCGTCCGCGCAACGATCTCCGTCGTGCCATGGATGCGCGCCGCATGCTCGAGCACTGACGGGCGAAGCAG
>Ga0268266_10006696_pt1 | contig 10512 bp, 18 predicted proteins | sample KBSS13metaG_FD_190356 | JGI IMG/M metagenome (GOLD analysis project Ga0268266, IMG submission 190356) | Switchgrass rhizosphere microbial communities from Kellogg Biological Station, Michigan, USA - KBS S1-3 metaG (SPAdes) (version 2) | ecosystem: Host-associated > Plants > Roots > Rhizosphere... | reverse complement strand
GGCCTTCGTTCGGACGTTCTCCTTTAATTTCCCCGATCGCGGGCGCTACCAGGTCTCGGTCACCCGCATCTCAAATGAGGATGCTCGGCAAAACCGACGGAGCGCCTGTGACTGGACGGCCATCCGATCGCTCCGGCCAGAAGTTCCGACGAATTATCCATTCCCTTGCGCGCAACTTGGCGTTCGCATCAAGGCGACACGGCAATTAAACGGCACGTTGGACAATCTGAATTGCATCCTTTCCCGCATCTGCCTCGATTGGGATGCGGACACCGAAACCTGGATTTTGCGCGAGACGAACAACCCCGCCTCGCTATTGCGCTGGATCATGCAAGGCCCGGCCAATGCTTATCCCTTCCCGGATTCAAAGCTTGATTTGCCGGCCTTCCAAACCTTTCATGAGCACTGCACCGAGAAGGGCCTCGAATACAACGGCGTCATCGACAGCACCCAATCGCTTTACGATGTAATGGCAGAAGTGGCCCGCGCCGGCCGCGGCTTGCCGCTCCACACAAGTGGAAAGTGGACCATCATCATCGATAGGCCGCAGGACATCGTTTGCGCGCATATCGGAGCGCGCAATTCCTGGGGCTTCGATGCAAAACACTACACGGCAAGACTGCCCGATGCTTTCCGCGTGAAGTTCGCCGATGAAACCAACAATTACGAGCCGGCCGAACGAACGATTCCATTCCCTGACTTTGAAGGTGTCCCGCAAGTTTTCGAGATGCTGGACCTGCCCGGCATCACCGACCCGGACAAGATCTGGAGAGAGGCGCGGCGCCGGCAATATGAGATCAAATATCGGTCTGACCGGTTTACCGTCTTCCAAGATTGGGAACACATGATCAGCACCCGTGGCGATCTGATTGAACTCAGTCATCACGCGCTAAAGCGGAAAATGCAAAGCGGCCGGGTCAAAGCGGTCAGCGGCAATACGCTGACAGTTGACACTGAGTGCGAGTTCGAGTCGGGCAAGACGTATCAGGTTAAATTTAGAAAATTGCCCGCGAGTGAAGTCGAAGAGGGCAACCCGCCTTTCCTGAGCATTACGCGCACCGTCACTGCAGCGGCGGGTGACCGGACGGTGATGACGATGGGGGCCGGCACCGCACCAAATGTGGGAGACCTGTTTTTCTTTGGCGAGACCGAACTGGTCACCGAGCGATGCATTGTCCAGCACATCGAGCGCGCCGACAAGCTGACAGCTCGGTTGACTGTCATGCCGTCTGCAACGACGTTACGCGTCCGCAAGCCGGCTTGGGATGCCCAGGCAGGGCTGCAGTGAGCATATTCTTTGCCATCATCAAGAAGGACCACATTCACGCGTTTGCGGACACTGCGACGTTCAAGGTAGGCGGCAACAAGAGGATTTCTCATTTCGAGTCGAAGATAAAGTATTTCGCCAATATGCCGGCGATCGTTGGCGGTCTCGGCAACACAGAGATGATCAAAATCGTCCATGGTTGCTTTGAGCTCGCAAGTGATTTTGATTTCATGACCGATAGGCTGGCGTCTCTGATCGATGAATTTGCGCCGAGCCTCGATCAGATGCTCCGGCACATCTATGAAAAGCATTATTCGGTCTACGTCGCCGGCTGGTCCAAGCGCGCCAATCGTCCCGAGCTTTGGCTATGGAATACGCAAGCGAGGAAATGGCCGATGGTGCTGGATGCCAGAAAGTTCCAATACTACGATGGGACAAACTACTTTGACCCCGTCCCGAGCTTCAAATACCTGAAAAAGCAAAACTACGACTTCCCCTCACGATATAAACATTTCGACCCTGCGTTTGATGGCGTAATCTTGGCGGAGTCGCTGCGCCGTTCGGCTTGCTGGAAAGATGAGGCGGGGAAGCCGTTTTTTGGTTGCGGTGGCCAACTTGAGCATACGCAAATCACGAAGGATGGCGCAAAAACCCAAACGATCCACCATTGGCCGGAGGATGAGATTGGAAAAGAAATTCAGCCTATCGGAGATTAAGGCCCGCATCACATGGGCCATGTTCCGCGCCGAAGTGATCGAAACCGCCCTGTTTATGATTGTGGCTATTCCCTTTTGGTGGGCAGTTGATAATTTGCTGACGCATTGAGCGTTGAGGCCAACATGCGGCGTTTCGTAATAGCAGCGATTTCACTAGCGGCGATGAGCGGCGGCGCGATGGCGGCCGATCGGGCCGGCGCTTGGCAAAAGCAGGATCGCAAGACTTCGATCGACTATGTCACTTTCGACCAGAACGGTGCCGAGTTTAGAATAAGCTGCGATGACACTGGCACCGGCGGCGCGATGGTATGGGTCCGCATTGCTGGTCGCGAATTGCTAGCCGGTGGATTCGCCCAGCTAGGGTTTGCCAATCGATCCCTGAAACTAAGGACTCCTAACGAATATGTAGCCACCGCGACAAAGCGGGAGTCCAATGCTTTCAAGACAGTTTGGCAGATGGTCCGCAAAGGTGGGAAACTGAAAGTCGAGTTGTCTGACTTCCGTAAAGCGTCGTTCTCACTTGATGGCGCTTCCAAAGTCCTGCCCGCCAAAGCCTGTCTGACAACTTTCGACTCAGCGAGATAGACTAGCGAAATTGTGGGACATGTTCGGAATACACATGTCCCACCTAAGCGCTGGGCTTGCGATCCCGCCTGTTATCGGCACGAGTTGCCAGGGTTACGATGCCCGCGATAACCAGGCCGGCGATCGGAGCCATAAGGACCAGCAGATAATTCATGGTCTAAGCCTCCTTAAGATCATTCTTGCAACAAAATGTAGGGCAATCGACGCAACAAAACAACTCCCGCTGCCGATAGCCAATGTGTGCCCATCCGTGATGGTTCCCGAGTAGATGCCGGAAAACACGGGGGCCAGCCCGCCGACGGCAAATAACGCTATCGCCAAACCGTTAAGATAGGTTGCTGTCAGCTTCGCTTGTTCGTTGCCAATGAGGCTCATGATTAACGTCTGCGCCGATTCCGCGCGCCACTCAATCCGCCAGTTCAGTCTGGAGTGACATGGGGTTTTCAAGGCAAGCTGCGGCAGCCGCTTGAAAGCGGCCGCAAATCAGCATAGCGTTGGAGCTTGGAGCCTGAGAACTCCCGCAACGGTCCCTTGCCGGGGATTGCGTTGCATCACGATAGGCAATTGAGGCGGGCTTGCCGGCCCGGATCGTTGCCGAAATTACTGACGCGCCCAAACCGTGGGCAGCGACCGGCGCACTATGCCGGGAGTGCCACGGTTATGCAATACCCGAAAGGGAAAGGCCGTGGCGCATGTACTCGTGACATGTTCTCAGACTCCCGGAGCCAGTCCGTCGCTGGCGCACCGGTCCTGAGAAAACCGGCAATCACGAGCAACCCAAATGACATATCTCCAAATGCGGCTAGATGCACCGTACGGCGCGTCAGACGATTTTCCATTGCCGGGCACCCTCGACCCCTTCGACGCGTCTCCTGACGCATCTGGCGCGTCCCTGAGGGCCATGCTGGAAGCGGCCATTGATACCGCTATCGCCATTCTCGACATGCTGGACGGTGACAGCGACCTCGAGCCAGCCGGCGACGAGGCCGACTATGACGTGCAAGATCATCCCCACGACGCGGATGCAGAAGGCAACATGGAACCGACAATGGGTTCCTGCGAGAACCATCCGCACGCTGGCTATCATGGTCCCCATTATGTCGATGGCGACCAGACCCGCTGGGCGCGCGGATATGGTTCTGTCGATGATGGCGAGCCCGAGCCATCGCTTGGCAGTCTCAACAATGCCAGTCAGAGCCAATGGGCTTGGGGCGACCAAAACGACTATGAGCAAGAGATTACCGACGAGCCGCACGACGAGGCCGACGAAGGTGGCAAGGAACCATCGCTCGGCTCGCCTGAGCATTCGATCGGCAATCAAGAGCATTGGGACGATGGCTTCAACAACTGGACGCTCGACTTCGAACAGGAGCTTGACGGCCAAGACGATGATGCCGAGCCCAATGGCGATGAGAACGATGATGATCGTGCAGGTTTGTTCGATATCGATCTCGGGCCATGGCGGGACGAGCCAGCACCAGACTACGGCCCAGCCCTGTCGGTGAAGCGCAAACTTGCGCCTTACGCAGAATGCGCCCGGTGACCTGCCATGATCATAACCTGCCTCATGGTCCAGGCCGCCCTCATGGCGCTGCTGCTGACCCGCCTTCATCGCATGGAGGTGGCAAAGTGCCGACGACCGAAAAGCTAGATTTCAAGGATATGGAGGCGATGATCTGCGATGCGCACTGCATGGCAGAAGTAGCCTGCGATATCTGCGAGAAAGGAGCCGAATGGCTCTATCAGGTCGGACACAAACTGCCGGCCGAGAAGCTCGCGTTTGTCGCTTACAAAAATCGCGACATGATCCAAGCAGTGAAAGACCGCTTCTACGCGACGCTGGAAGCGCAGCCCCTAAAGTAGCAACCCGGCCCGGCGGCAATCCCGCGGCCGGGCCATTTTCACCATGGAGACGACGATGCAAGTTAATCCAAAGACTCGATTTGAATGGAAGCGCCAGATTGCCGGCGAGACCACTGCCCGATTGGCAGCGGAAGAGCGCGTGGCCGAAGCCGAACAACGCGCTCGCCATGCAGAGGCCGAACTCGATCGAGCAGAACGTGCGGTTCGCGACCTCACTGCAGCGCTGGGCCGCGCCCATGCCAACCATCAAGCCCTGCGGAGCCTGCTGCGCTCGCTAGGGCACTCTGACGTTTCGGAGGTGGTTCATGGCTGAGAGCGACATTGACCTGTTGTACGGCATCAAGGCTATCGCAACATGCGTAAACCTCACGCCAAGACAAACCAAACATCTGGCTGAAGCCAAGCGAATACCGACGTTCAAACTTGGAAAGACGGTATGCGCACGCCGATCATCATTGGTCAAATGGCTTGAAACCTTGGAGAGCGACAATGGCTAGCGTTCGCAAAAGACAGTGGGCAGTCGGTGGCACGGACGGCATTGCGTGGGTGGTTGACTATGTCGACCAACAAGGCAAGCGCAGGAACAAGAACTTCGAAAAGAAGCGTGACGCTGAGCAGTATCTGATAACTGTTCAGGGGGAGATGCGCAAAGGTGAGCACATCGCCCCTGATCTCACTCGCACGTTTCAACAAATTGCAGATGCTTGGATAGAGGATTGTTGGCGGCGCCACTCGATTTCGGGACGGCCAGCCAAGTCCACAATCGTGACTTACGAACACCTGAACCGCAACCAGCTAATTCCGGCCTTTGGCTCTCAGACCATATCGAAAATGACCGGAGAATATATTCAAGATTGGCTTGAGCAGTCCGCGAAAATTTACAAGCACGGGATGCTCCGCGCCCTGCGCTGCAGTCTCAATCTAATCATGAAGTTTGCAATCAAATCGAAACGCTTAATGCGCAATCCGATTGTTGACGAGCAAGTCAGAATTCCCGGTAGGCACGAGCCGGTCAAGGTGCCTTCGAAGTCGGATATCTCGCGGCTACTGCAAGCTCTTGAGCACAGAGCTTTCAACGAACAGTTTCTATCCTTCTACCAGCGTCGCGCGTTCGTGATGTTAGGCCTGTTCGGAGGAATGAGGGCTGGAGAAATATCTGCATTGAAATGGGAGCGCATAAAGTTCGATCAAGGCAAGATCGAGATCCGTCACAGCATCGGCCGGCACAATGGGCTCAAATCGACCAAGACATACGCCGGTCTGAGAGACATCCCGCTTTTTGACGCGATAAGGACAGCACTGGAAGACCTCAGGCGACAGCTTGGTAATCCGACTGAAGGGTATGTGTTTCATTCACGCACCGGCCGGCCGATGCTGAGCGACCACGACATCCTGATATGGCGACCATTGATGGAAAAGGCTGGCCTGTCTTACCCTCGAAGGCGCGACCGATCGCCGGGGCGAGCCAAATTTCATTTCCACGCGCTCCGGCATGCGGCTGTAAGCCTGCTGGTGGAGCAAGGCCTGAACGGGACACAGATTGCTCGCTTTATTGGCCACGCCAATGCTAACATCACCCTTGGTATTTACGCGCATCTGTTCCCGGAAGATGATAAAGCAGAACGGGCGATGCTAGCGGTCTCACAGACCATGGCACCAGTATTCGCGCCAGCGAGACCAAAGGCAACATGCAGCAAGCCCGCCGTAGGCGCTGCAAAAATGCAGCAAACGAGTAATTTAGCCCCATAAAATGGGCTGACTGATATCGCATTGAACCAATCATAGGACGCTTTCAAGTCCTTGAAAAACAAACATAAAGGGCGCTTATCGGCGCCCTTTCCTCATGGCGATACACACCCTCTAAGCCCTTGAAAAACCTACGTGCGCCCAACATGGCCCGCACGTCCACGCTGCAAGCTTGCAGCAAATCCCCCGCCTTCCACACCAGCAGAAAGGAGACCTGCCATGCAGCAGGACAGCGACCTATTGACCGGCACTAAGGCCATTGCGGCCTTCATGGGCATGACGCCCCGACAGTGCCAACACAAGATCGACAAGGGCATCATCCCGTCCTTCAAGCTGCCAGGCTCAAAGCTACAGCACGCCAGGCGATCGACGCTCACTGCTTGGCTCACCGAATGCGAGCAGGCGAGTCGGAAGGCAAAGCCGCTGGACACGTCGCCCATGTACGCGACCCTTGCCACGCGGGGTGCTCGCCATGCTTGAGCGCCATACGCATGATGAGGGGCCGCCCCAAAAACGAAAAACCGCCCCCCAGTTGGCGACCGGGGAAGCGGCAATAGTGACGCGATGCAAGGCAATTCCTACCGCCCAGGTAGAGATTTTGCAACAGCCAGAAATGGCCGATATTGCCCGCCGCGTCCGCATCGACCCGAAAACCGGATGCTGGCTTTGGAAACTGTCGCTCGATCGCGATGGTTACGGGCGATACCGAAGCAAGCCAGCGCACCGGCATGTGTATCAGCGCATCGTAGGCGATATCCCGGACGGATTAGTCTTGGATCACTTCCGATGCGACACGCCGCAATGCGTTAATCCGTTCCACGTGCAGCCCTGCACGAACTGGCAGAATACCCAGCGCGGCAACAGTCCGGCCGCGAGGAACGCCCGCAAATCGGCTTGCGATCACGGACACGAATTCTCCCCCTCGAATACCTACCGATGGCACAGCCATCGCCACTGCCGCAGTTGCAATCGCGAGGCTGTCATTCGCTTCAGGCTGCGCCGGAAAGGTGGTGCATGATGCAAGGCCCGATTACCATCCTGACAGAAACCGCTGCCAATCTGCATGCATGCGGCAAGGCGCTGGAAGCGAAGCAAAAGCGCCAGCTCGCGATTGATGCCGACTGGACGCTCGTTGAGCTTGAGCCTCAAGATGTCGAACAGCTAATACGCAATCTGAAAACTGCCGCTTCCAATATCCTGGGTGTCATCGGAGACATGACAGGCGGTGCCGGCAATGGCTGACGATATCGACAAGACGGTCATTGCCACACTCGAGAAGAACAAGCGCGAAAGCCTGATGATCTATCTCGACAAGTTTCGAGGCCATGATCTGGTCCATGCCCGCGTCCATTTCCGTGACGATGACACTGGCGACTTGAAGCCGACCAGCAAAGGCGTCTGCGTGAAGCCGGCGAAGCTGGACGAGCTCATAGCGGCGCTGCAGGATGCGAAGGCCGAATGTGCCCGTCGCGGCCTGCTGGAGGCCCGTTGATGCATGGCGCGATACAAGGAAAAGGACATACGCGGGCCGCCGCTGGGAGAGCCGTGGATATGGCTCACCAGAGAACTGCTGGAGTCCGATGCTTGGCGAAGCCGATCCGTCAACTGCATGCGCCTTATCGATCGCCTCATGGTCGAACACATGGCCCACGCGGGAACTGAGAACGGAAACCTTGGCGCGACGTATGATGATTTTCTGGATTATGGCATCAGCCGGAAGTACGTGCCAGGCGCCATCTGCGAAGCGGAGTCTCGCGGCTTAATCCAAGTGAAACGAGGCTTAAAAAAGGGCGGCAAGAATGCAATGCATCGCTATCGCCTGACATTTTTTCCAGTCAAACGCATGGCTGGCATCGCCTCAGTTTACGAGCCCGCCACAAATGATTGGCGCAGATATCGCGAAAAGCATCAGTAGTCATTTAGGAACTGATACGGTTCCCATTTGACTACTGATGGAGCCGTTTTTCGGTTCCCATTTGACTACCATTAAAACGGCAAAACCCCTGAAAACATTGAAGTGGTCACAGTAGTCAAATGACTACTCCCTTATATATCTTGGGAGAGTGCTACCATTTTCGCTCCCACCAGCCAGCCGAAGCGCGGGCGCAGCGCGTCCCCACAAGACGCCGTAGCAAGCCCGCGCGCTTCCACTCAATCGAAGTCTTAACCCCACGCCGCGCAGCGGCGCTCTGAAAGGATGACCATGACCATATCCGTCACCAAACGCTATCTGCGCATCACACATTCCAGCGATGGCACGATGAAGCGTGATTATTACAATCTGCCCGGCGACATGGTGGATATCGTGAAGCACGACGTCAGCATCAGCATGCCGGCTTGCATGGACCAGAAAGAGGCTGCGCGGGTATTGCGCCAAGCTGCGGACGAATTGGAGACACTGACTTGAAAGACCACTGGTCAACTCAGTTCGTCGGCAAGCAGTTTGCCGATCATGGACGCGGGCCTGAAACATACGATTGTTGGGGCCTCGTTCGAGCGGCAATGCAGGCAGCAACCGGCGTCACCATGCCATCATTCGCTGACGACTATGTCTGTAGTGCCGAACGATCCGAACTGGATGCACTCATAGCCGGCGAGCGTGGGACATTTGAGCCGATCGACGAAGGCAAGGAAAAGCCGCTGGACCTGGCGCTGTTCCGCATTCGAGGCTGGCGCTCCCATATCGGCATTGTCACAAGCCCTGGCCGGATGCTGCATGTCGGAAACGAGGAACAGCAAAGCTGCATCGAAAGCTATCGCACCGGACGATGGGCGCCAAAGCTAGAGGGCTTCTACAGATACGCAATGGAGACCAAAGATGTTGGGTGACATGCAGCAAAGGGTCATCGCCAAGGCCATGGGCCGGATGAAAAACCAGGTTCTGACCATCATGGACCAATCACCTGGCATTGACATCGAACGCCTGATGGCAGCGACCGCCAACAGCTTCACAGACACCATGCGCAAGGAGTTCCCCAGCATGAGCGAGATAGAGATTGCATGCCTGCTCGGTGATCTCGTGGGGCTGATTGCGACCGAGCTAAAGCAGCGTGAGGCTTTGGCCTTTGCCGTGCCTGCCGGCAGCGCATGAACCAGGGCGGCGGCATCGGCCCTAGAGAGGAGATGCAAATTTGCATCTCCATGCTGGTTGTCGCCGTGTCGCCAACCGGAGCCTGCCATTCGCATGCAACGTCGCGAAATTGAAAAGGATATGTCGGCGGGGGCACCCTGGAAAGGTGGCCGGCAACCATTCTGCCGACCCGCTCTTGTCCCATGCGGATAAAATATCCCGGGTGCGAACTTGGCACTGCGAACCTGTCGTCAGTCTAACCGAAAACCTTTTTTGTGACAGTTTAGCAAAGGTCGACTAGGACGTCGGTTGGCGCTTTCGCACAGCGGGGATATCCGAGACGCCCCCCCATTAGCATCGAATAGCATGACGATTGCGCGGGTGCTGTTCGGGTTAGGCGCTGTCTACAAGGGTTTCGGTGCAGTTCGCAGCGAGCAAGACCGCAATTGCGGCTTTGCTAACGGTAGCAGTCCAGTAGCAAAAATCCGTCCATGCAATCGAGACGGGTCGGCGGGTTTGCCTTGCCCGGGGTTCCTGACATGCCCCCGGTGGCTGACACCATGGCGGGGGTATTCGCAAAAGGACCGTTGACGGGGTTCTGGGACCGGTTCCGGGCGAAACTTCTCACAAAGCCAAATTAATGTTTGGAATAGCCAAATTGCAATTCGGCTGTTCGCACCAAACCGCCAATTGACGGTTTGCTACTCCCTGCTAATCCCCTGAAGGTGCGAACTTAATGGCGCGACTGCGAACCAATAGACTTGCAGCGGCCGAAAGGCAGCGGCGGAAGCGATCCCGCGATGCGCGTGGCATGTTTCCGTTGACGATCGAGGCCAATGCCGACGTGCTGCAGCTTGCCATCGATGCTCGCTTTCTCGACATCGCCAATGCGGACAAACGCGACGCCCAAGAGGAAGCGATCAGCCGATTACTGCTTGCATCAGCGCTGCACCGAAAGACTGCAAACGAATAGTAACGGCGTGACGTACAAAGCCGATTTTCTGTGGCACATACTGCCAAATGACACAGCCTCTCGTACTCCGCCCTGCTGACCCCGTTGGCCCTTCGCCCAAGTCTATCCCGCGCGCTGCCTTCGCCATACTGGTTGAACGCGTCAAGAAGGTCCGTGACAAGTCCCCGAGCCAGGTTTGCGCTTCGCTGTTCCCGTCCGATCTGACCGCGCAATCACTCCTGCGGCAGTACATCGATGACAGAGACACTGAACGCTATTTCCTCACCAGGGCCACCGCGACGGTGATGACCAC
>Ga0268266_10006694_pt1 | contig 10514 bp, 8 predicted proteins | sample KBSS13metaG_FD_190356 | JGI IMG/M metagenome (GOLD analysis project Ga0268266, IMG submission 190356) | Switchgrass rhizosphere microbial communities from Kellogg Biological Station, Michigan, USA - KBS S1-3 metaG (SPAdes) (version 2) | ecosystem: Host-associated > Plants > Roots > Rhizosphere >... | reverse complement strand
GAAGCTGAGGCCGTACCTGTTCTACGACAGCGCGGTGTCGATCTGTTCGACCTGCCTCGCGCGCGTCGAAGCGAAGATCCTGCTCAAGGACGATCGCGTCTTCCTGGAGAAATGGTGCCCCGAACACGGCCGCGAGCGCGTGCTGATCGCCGACGACGCGGCGTATTACCGCAAGGCACGTGAAGTGTTCATCAAGGCGCCCGAGATGCCGCGGCGCTTCAACACCGAACAGCGTTGGGGTTGTCCGTACGACTGCGGCCTGTGTCCCGAGCACATGCAGCACAGCTGCCTGTCACTGGTCGAGATCACCGACCATTGCAACCTGCGCTGCCCGATCTGCTACGCCGACTCCGGCCCGCACCGGCCCGACTTCCGCGATCTCGCGACGGTCGAGCGCATGCTCGATGCCGTCGTCGCGAACGAAGGCGAACCGGACGTCGTGCAGATCTCCGGCGGCGAGCCGACCCTGCATCCGCAATTCTTCGACATCCTCGATGCGGCGAAGCGCCGGCCCATCCGCCACCTGATGGTCAACACGAACGGCCTGCGCATCGCGAAAGAAGCGGACTTCACCGCACGCCTCAAGCAATACGAGCCAGGCTTCGAGTTGTACCTGCAGTTCGATTCGCTGCGCGACGAAGTGCACCAGGACCTGCGCGGCGCGAAGCTGTCGGAAGTGCGCCGGCGCGCGCTTGATCGCCTGAACGAGCACGACATCTCGACCACCCTCGTCGTCACCGTGAAGAAGGGCCTCAACGACGGCGAACTCGGCGAGATCATCGAATTCGCCCTGCAGCAGCCGTGCGTGCGCGGCGTGACGTTCCAGCCGATCCAGGCCGCCGGCCGGCTCGAGAACTACGATCCGGCGCGCGATCGCCTGACCCTGACCGAGGTGCGCCGGCGCATCCTCGAGCAGACGCGCGTGTTCGAGCCGGACGACCTGATCCCGGTGCCGTGCAATCCAGACTGCCTCGCGATGGCCTACGCGCTCAAGCTCGGCGACCAGACCGTGCCGCTGACGCGCTTCGTCTCGCCGGAAACCCTGATCGAGAAGGGACGCAACACGATCGTGGTCGAGCGCGACGAGTCGTTGCGCTCGCATGTGTTCGAACTGTTCGCGACGAACCATTCGCCGGAATCGCAGGCGTGCTCGCTGTCCGACCTGCTGTGCTGCCTGCCGCAGGTGCAGGCCCCGCAGGACTGGAGCTACCGCAACGTATTCCGCGTGCTGATCATGCAGTTCATCGACGCGCATTCATTCGACCTGCGCGCCGTGAAGAAATCGTGCGTGCACATCGCGCAACCGGACGGCCGCCTGATCCCGTTCGACACCTTCAACCTGTTCTATCGCGACGATCGCGTGCGCCAGCTCGAAGCGCTGCGCCGTCGCGCGGAACGCAGCTATCCTTGAGCAGTCCGCAATGAGGAGTCCGCGATGAACGAACCTCAAGTGGCTACGTCGCCGCGTCCTGCAGGACAGGGCTCCCTTCTCGCTGGCGTCGCCTGCGCCTGGGGCATGCTGATCGGCGGCTATGCGCTGGCCGCGATGTTGCTCAGCATCGGCAACGGCGGCAACGACGGCGCGATCGTGCTGCTGCTCGCCCTGCCCTGGCTCGGCATGCTCGCGCTGATCGTGTGGTTCGCCACCACCGGCCGCTCACGCAGCGCACTCGGCATCGTGGTCGGGATCGGCACGATCATCGCGGTCGCCCTGTTGCTCGTCGCAGCCTGCTTCGGACTGCTCTCGAACTGGCATTGATCACGGCAAGCTGAACCGCCGGCGACGATGCGTGCCAATGGACTCGCCGCCTGCGTCGTCACGGCATATCCTTGCACGGTCGCCAAGGAGGCTCCGCCATGCATCGAATTTCCCGTCCCGCCGCCGCGCTGACCGGCCTGCTCGGCATCGTCGTCGCATTGGCCTGTGGCCCTGCCTCCGCCCGCCATGGCGAAGCACCTTACAGCCTCGCTCATCCGGCCAAGGCCGGCGTCGACGTGCCGATCGAGGACGTAGCGGGCGTCGACGCCGCGCGCCTTCGCCATGATGCCGATCGAACGCTGGCTGGATCCGGCGCCCACAGCAAGCGGCAGAAGAGCGCCGCCTCGAATCACGTGTCGATCACGCCCGAGCGGCAAGGGCGGTGGGACGTGCTCGACGACGGCACGAAACTGTGGCGCGTGCGCGTGCGCGCAGCCGGTGCGACGGATTTGCGTGTCGCCTTCGCACACTTCGCATTGCCGCGCGGCGCCACGCTGTACCTCATCGGCGCGGACGGTTTCTACCAGGGACCGTACACGCGGGCGGACGCGCCGGAAGGCAGCTTCCACTCGCCGGTCGTGCCAGGCGACACGGCGACAGTGGAACTGCGCGTACCGGCGCAGGCCACGGTCGGCGCGGCGCAGCTCGAAGTCAGCGACATCGGCGCCGGCTTTCGCGACCTCTTCAAGCGCAGCAATGCGCTGGACAGCGTCGGTGATTCCGGCGCGTGCAACGTCGACGTCGTCTGCCCGCTCGGCCAGGCGTATCCGAACGAGATCCGCGCGGTCGGCCACTACGAATTCGCCGCTGCCGATGGCAGCGGTTTCTACATCTGCAGCGGCACCCTGCTCGCCGACGTGCCGAAGGACAAGCGCAACTATTTCCTGACGGCGCACCATTGCATGTCGGTCGCCTCCGAAGCGCAATCGATGGTCGTCTACTGGAACTACCAGTCGACCCAGTGCGGCACCATCAGCGCCCCGCCGGACGGTTTCTTCACCGACGACCAGCATGGCGCGACGCTGCGTGCGACGCGCGCCGACACCGATTTCACCCTGGTCGAACTCACTGCGGCACCCGACACCGACTGGAACCTCTACTACGCCGGCTGGGATGCGAGCGGAGCAGTGCCGGGCGGCACGATCGGGATCCACCACCCTTCCGGTGACGTGAAGAAGATCACCGCGGGTCCGCAGCCGTCGACGATGGACGGTTGCATCTCCACCACCAATGGAAGCGCGACCCACTGGCGGACAGGTCCGTACAGCCAGGGCACGACCGAGGGCGGCTCATCCGGCTCGGGCTTGTTCATCACCGCCGGCAGCGCGTCTCCGGACCGTCGCCTGATCGGCACGCTCTCCGGCGGCACGGCATTGTGCAGCGATATTTCGCCGAGCCAGCCGAACGACGGTTTCGACTGCTACGGAAAACTGTCGCTCGGCTGGAACGGATCGAGCGCCGCCGCACGCCTGCGCGACTGGCTCGATCCGGGCAATACCGGCACCACCGGCACTGCCGGCATCGACCAGAACGAAACGACCCCATCCGGCACCCGCGGGCATTCGACCCACGCGTTGCCCGATATCCTGCGCCAGCTGCCGCCGCCGAACAGCGGAGCGCACCGATCCGTCCGCTGATCGACTCGCACTGCCACATCGACGCGGCGGAGTTCGACCCTGACCGCGATGCGGTGATCGCACGCGCGCGCCAGGCCGGTGTATCCGAGCAGGTGATCCCGGCGATCGCGCTGTCGGGCTTCGAAAAGTTGCGTGCCCTGTGCCGCGCCAACGAGGGCCTGCACCCTGCCTGGGGTCTGCACCCGATGTATCTCGCCGAACATCGGCCGGAGCATCTCGACGCGCTGCAGGGATGGCTCGAACGCGAGCGCCCGGTCGCGCTCGGCGAGTGCGGGCTCGACTTCTTCGTCGAAGGCCTCGACGCCGACGCGCAGCGCATGTACTTCATGCGCCAGCTCGAGCTCGCACGCACGTTCGACTTGCCCGTGATCCTGCATGCACGCCGCGCCGTCGACGAAGTCATCGCGACGATTCGTCGCATTGGCGGACTGCGCGGTGTCGTACACAGCTTCTCCGGCAGCGAGGAGCAGGCGCGCCAATTGTGGAAGCTCGGCTTCCTGATCGGCCTCGGCGGGCCGATCACCTATGAGCGCGCGCATCGCCTGCGCGCGCTCGTCGCTGCGATGCCGCTGGAATTCCTGCTGCTGGAGACCGATGCGCCGGACCAGCCGCTGGCGACGCATCGCGGCGAGCGCAACGAGCCGGCGTGGCTGGGCGAAGTGCTCGCCACGGTTGCGACCTTGCGTGGAGAAGACCCGCAGGCGATCGCACAGGCGACCACGCACAATGCCTGCCGCCTGTTCGGTCTGTAGGGCGGATCGAGCCGCACAGCGGCGAGTCCGCCGCAACCCTGCCCGGACGTTCGATCGTTCGCGCGCACGCGGCGGCACGCGCTTTGCGCGTACCGCCCTACGTCACCGCGCACAACACGCGCAGTGTGTTCGGCCCGCCGTAGGGCGGGTCGAGCCGCGCAGCGGTGAGTCCCGCCGCACCCTGCCCGGGCGTTCGATCGTTCGCGTGCAAGCGGCGGCACGCGCTTTGCGCGTACCGCCCTACGCCACCGCGCACAACACGCGTAAAGTGTTCGGCCTGCCGTAGGGCGGGTCGAGCCGCGCAGCGGCGAGTCCCGCCGCACCCTGCCCGGGCGTTCGATCGTTCGCGTGCACGCGGCGGCACGCGCTTTGCGCGTACCGCCCTACGCCACCGCGCACAACACGCGTAAAGTGTTCGGCCTGCCTTGGGGCGGGTCGAGCCGCACAGCGGCGAGTCCCGCCGCAACCCTGCCCGGACGTTCGATCGTTCGCGCGCAAGCGGCGGCACGCGCTTTGCGCGTATCGCCCTACGCCACCGCGCACAACACGCGTAAAGTGTTCGGCCTGCCGTAGGGCGGGTCGAGCCGCGTAGCGGTGAGTCCCGCCGCAACCCTGCCCGGACGTTCGATCGTTCGCGTGCAAGCGGCGGCACGCGCTTTTCGCGTATCGCCCTACGCCACCACCAGCAACCTGGCCAGCGCCCGCGACACCGCCGCGAACGCGAACGCCGCGGTCACGTGCGTCGCCGCGCCGAGGCCACCGCCGCAGTCGAGCTTCATCGCATCGCCGCCCGCTGGGCGCGTGCCGCAAACGCTGCCGTCGGCCTGCGGATACCGTACGTTCTCGCGCGAATAGATCGCCTGTACGCCGAAGTAGCGCTTCGGACCGCGCGGGAAATTGAACTCCTCGCGCAATTTCTTGCGCACCAGCGCGAGCAAGGCGTCGTGTTCGGTCTTCGACAGGTCGCGTACCGACACCAGGGTCGGATCGGTGCGCCCGCCGGCAGAACCGATCGTGATCAGCGACAGCTTGCGCCGACGGCACCAGGCAATCATTTCGACCTTGACGCGAAACGCATCGCAAGCATCGATGACGAGGTCGTAGCCGCGGTCGAGCAGGGTCGCGAGGTTCGACGGCGTCAGGAATTGGGCGATCGCGTCGACCACGATGTCCGGATTGATCGCGCGCGCGCGTCCAGCCATCACGTCGACCTTGGCCTTGCCGAATTCGCCGTCGAGTGCATGCAGCTGGCGGTTCGTGTTGCTCACGCAGACGTCGTCGGCGTCGATCAGGGTCAGGTGGCCGACGCCGCTGCGCGCGAGCGCCTCGACCGCCCACGAGCCGACGCCGCCAATGCCGACGACGCAGACATGCGCGTGCGCGAGGCGTTCGACACTGCCCCGGCCATAGAGGCGGTCGATGCCGCGGAAGCGTTCAGCGTGCGTCGGGGTATCCATGGGGCGCGCAGCGTATCATCGTCGCCGCGCCGTGCACTCGCGCGAATTGGAGGACCTCGATGCCGAATCCGGTCACCCGACCGCTGCTGCGCTGGGCCGAAGGCCTGCGCTTCCCGCGCCTGGCCCTGGTCACCGCGGGCCTGTTCGTCGCCGATGTGCTCGTACCGGATTTCATCCCGTTCATCGACGAAATCCTGCTCGGCCTCGCCACCCTGTTGCTGGCCAACCTGCGTCGACGTCGCACGCCGGACACGAACTGACCATGCGCTACCTCGTTTGCCTGATCCTCGGCCTCGTCGTCGGCGGCTTGTTCGCGATGACGTTCGCCAATGCGCTGCAGCGGCGCAATGCGTGGCCGCGCGCACTCATGAACGTCATGCAGCACGAGCTCGGTGAGGCGCGCACCGCGGCGAAAGCCGGCGCGTGTCCGTCTCCTCCACTGCAGCGAGCGTCGGCGCACCTGCGCCTGGTCGCGGATGATCTTGAAGGCGCCCTGTTCGCTCCGGGCAGCAAGGATCGCGTACTCGGCCAGTACATCGGCGATTTCCGCAAGGCGGTCTCGGCTTGGGACCCCGCCACGGATTGTCCGCGCCAGGCGGAAGCGCTGACCGCGATTGCGAACGCGTGCGACGCCTGTCACCGCGACTACCGATAGGCATTGCCCGATTGCTTGCAGGCAAATACAGAACTCATTAGTATTGTTATCCGCAGGCTGTTCCACCCCGCCTGCGGCCGACTCCCTGCCTTGCTGACCAGACGTGGATCCGATGACCGCATCCGTCCGCCGCCCCCTGCTCGTCATCGCCTGCGCGCTCGCGCTCGGTGCGTGCTCGATTCCTCCCAAGCCCGACCTGCCGACCCTGCGCGACGAGGCGCCGCTCGCCGGCGTCGCCGTGCCTGACAACGGCGCATGGCCCGATACGCAATGGTGGAAGCGCTATGCCGATCCGCAACTCGATCGCCTGATCGAGCAGGCGCTCGCCGGTGCCCCGACGCTCGACGAGGCGCACAAGCGCCTGTCGATTGCACTGAGTGCAGTCGACGTGGCGAGCGCCGCGGGCGGCCTGTCGTCGCAGGCGAATGGCCAGGTGCAGCGCCAGCGCCTCAGCGAGAACGGCCTGATTCCACCCAGGTTCCTCGGTTTCACCTGGTACAACCAGGGCGACTTGAGCCTGCAATTCCAGTACGACTTCGACTTCTGGGGCAAGACGCGCGCGGCCGTTGCCGCCGCGGTCGACGAAGCGCGCGCGGCAGAAGCCGAACGCAGTGCGGCAAGCCTGATGCTGACCAGCGCGATCGCCGATACCTATTTCGGCTGGCAGTCCGACCAGGCACACCTCGCGCTCGCCGACGAGTCGCTCGGTGTCCTGCAACGCTATCGCCTGCTGTCGCAAAAGCGCGTCGAGCGCGGCATCGACCTGCCCGACCTCGTGCATGAAGCCGATGCGCGGCTGGCGGGCGTGCGCGAAATGCAGGCGGGTTACAGCGGTGCCGCGAGAATCCGTCTCGCCGCGCTCGCCGGCCTGCTCGGCGTCGCACCGGCCGACCTGCCGAAGCTCGAAGCGCATCCGCTGCCCGCGATCGACGCTGCCTTGCCTGGCAGCGTCGGCCTCGACCTGCTCGCGCGCCGACCCGACATCGCGGCGAGCCGCTGGCGCGTCGAGGCCGCACTCCGGCGCGTCGACCAGGCGCGTGCGCAGTTCTACCCCGACATCAGCCTCGGTGCGATGGTCGGCCTGCAGTCGGTCAACCTCGACAAGCTGCTCAATGCAGGCAGCCGCATGGGTGGCATCGGCCCGGCCGTGCACCTGCCGATCTTCGGACGCGGGCAGCTCAAGGCGGGTTACCGCGTTTCGCAGGCACAGCTCGACGCGGCCGCCGCGCAATACGACGCGACCGTCGTCGATGCCGCGCGTGATGTCGCGACCCAGGCTCTGACCCTCGCCCAGATCGACGCACGCAGGCACGAGCGCGAAGGCCAGGTCGGCGCGACGCGTGCGCTGCAGGACAGCGCCGCGGCGCGCGTGCGCCAGGGCGTCGCGGACGACCGCAGCGTGCTCGCCGCGCAGGCACAGGTGCTGGAGCAGCGCGATGCCGTGATCGCGCTCGATGCGCAGGCGTTGTCCGCACAGATCGCATTGACCAAGGCACTCGGCGGTGGCTATCACGTCGACGCCGATCCGCTCGCCGCCGACGACGCGACGACCTCCCCGATCCAATCCGAACGAGCCGACTCACGATGAGCGCTTCCACTCCTTCCACCACTGACCTGCAGGACGGCGCTGCGACGAACGGTAACGGCAAACGCCGCGTCATCCTCGTCGTCATCGCGCTGGTGTTCGTCCTCGCCGGCATCGCCTGGTACCTGCTGTGGCTGTTCGTCTGGTCGCAGCGCGAAGTCACCGATGATGCCTACGTCGCCGGCAACCAGGTCACGCTTTCGGCGCAGGTCGCCGGCACCGTGATCGCCGTGCTCGCCGACGACACCCAGCGCGTCGAAGCGGGCCAGGCCTTGGTCAAGCTCGACCCGACCGACGCCGACGTCGCGCTCGCGAAAGCGAAAAGCGCGCTCGCGAACGCGGTGCGCCAGGTACGCCAGCAGACCGAGATGGCATCGCAGTACGACGCGGCGATCGCGGCGCGCCGGCTCGATCTCGCGCGCGCGCAGGCCGATCTGCAGCGGCGCCAGCCGCTGCTCGCGGACAAGGCGATCGCACCCGAGGAAGTCGCGCATGCGCGCGAAACGGTCGACACCGCGAAAGCAGCGCTCGATCTCGCCACGCGCCAGTCCGCCGCCTCGCACGCGCTGGTCGACGGCACCGACGTCGCGCGCAACGCATCGGTCATGCAGGCCAAGGCCGCGTTCCGCGAAGCCTGGATCAATGCCGAGCGCAACGCGATCGTGGCGCCGATCGGCGGCTACGTCGCGCAGCGCAGCGTGCAGGTCGGCAGTCGCGTGCAGCCGGGCCAGGCATTGCTGACGATCATCGCGCTGCACGACCTGTGGGTCGACGCGAACTTCAAGGAAAGCCAGCTCGCGCATATCCGCATCGGCCAGCCGGCAAAGGTCGAGAGCGACCTCTACGGCGGCGCGGTCGAATTCGAGGGCAAGGTGGTCGGCCTCGGCGCCGGCACCGGCTCGTCGTTCGCATTGCTGCCGCCGCAGAACGCATCCGGCAACTGGATCAAGGTCGTGCAACGCGTCCCCGTGCGCATCTCGCTCGATCCGAAGCAACTGGAAAAGACGCCGCTGCGCATCGGCCTGTCGACCGCGGTCAAGGTCGACACGCACGAACGTTCGGGCCGCATGCTCGCCGACACCGGCGCGAACGCGACCGTCGCGCAGACCGACGTGTACGCGCGCGACATCGCCAAGGCCGACGCCGAGGCGGACGCGGTCGTCGCCGCGAACCTTCCCGGCGCGCACTGAGGAAACACGATGGCCGCCTCCCCGGAGCAGCGCGCGCCGTTGCCGCCCCTGCACGGGGCGCCGCTGGCGATGCTGACCGTCGCGATCGCATTCGCGACGTTCATGGAAGTGCTCGACATCACGATCGTCAACGTGTCGGTGCCGCACATCGCCGGGAGCCTCGGCGTCAGCCCGCAGGAAGGAACCTGGGCGATCAGTTCCTACTCGCTCGCCAGCGCGATCATGCAGCCGGTCAGCGGCTGGATCGGCCGCCAGTTCGGCGAGGTACGTGCGTTCTGCGTATCCGCATTGCTGTTCGTGCTGTGCTCGACCCTGTGCGGCATGGCGACCAGCATGCCGATGCTGGTCATCGGTCGCCTGCTGCAGGGCGCCGGCTCCGGACCGATGGTCGCGCTCAGCCTGAGCCTGCTGCTCAACAACTATCCGATCGACAAGAAGGGCCTCGCGCTCGCGCTGTGGGCGATGACGGTGGTGGTCGCACCGATCTTCGGCCCGATCCTCGGCGGTTACCTCACCGACAATTTCTCGTGGCCGTGGATCTTCTACATCAACGTGCCGGTCGGCCTGCTCGCGATCGCGATCACCTGGACCCTGCTGCACAAGCGCGAATCGGTGATCGTGAAGACCCCGGTCGACACCGTCGGCCTGGTGCTGCTCGTCATCGGCGTCGGCTGCCTGCAATTCATGCTGGACAACGGCAACGACAAGGACTGGTTCTCGTCGCAGCTGATCGTCGTGCTGGCGATCATCGCGGTCGTCTGCATCACGTTCTTCATCGCATGGGAGCTGACCGACAAACACCCGGTCGTCGACCTGTCGCTGTTCCGCAAGCGCAACTTCCTGGTCGGCGTCGCCGCGATGTCGTTCGGCATGTTCGGTTTCTTCGGCATCAACGTGGTCTATCCGCTGTGGCTGCAGACCGTGCTCGGTTACACCGCGTCGTGGGCAGGCCTCGCGACCGCGCCGGTCGGCATCCTCGCCTTCCTCGTCTCGCCGATCATCGGCAAGAACATCCAGAAGCTCGAATTGCGCTCGGTGGTCACGTTCGCGTTCATCGTGTTCGCGGTCACCTCCTACTGGTTTGCGAGCTTCCCCGACAACGCCGCGTTCAACCAGCTGCTGTGGCCGCGTTTCATCATGGGCATCGGCATCCCGTGCTTCTTCATCCCGCTGAACCAGATCTTCCTGTCCGGACTGGAGCCGCACCAGATAGCCTCGGCCTCGGGCCTGGCGAACTTCTCGCGCACGATCGCGGCAAGCATCTCGACGGCCGTTTCAGTCACGCTCTGGCAGCATCGCGGCGAATACCATCACGCCCGGCTCGCCGAACACATCAACAGCGCGAGTCCGGCCGCAATGGACTACATCAACGGTTTGAGCGCGCTTGGCGGCCCTGCCGCGCGCGGCTGGAGCATCATCGACGCGATCGTCACGCGCCAGGCGTTCACGCTCGGCGTCAACGACGTGTTCCTTGTGTGC
>Ga0268266_10006693_pt1 | contig 10514 bp, 8 predicted proteins | sample KBSS13metaG_FD_190356 | JGI IMG/M metagenome (GOLD analysis project Ga0268266, IMG submission 190356) | Switchgrass rhizosphere microbial communities from Kellogg Biological Station, Michigan, USA - KBS S1-3 metaG (SPAdes) (version 2) | ecosystem: Host-associated > Plants > Roots > Rhizosphere >... | reverse complement strand
CGACCGCCTTCGCATCGTGCCGCGCCTGTGCGACGGCGAGCATCGCGTCGTAGCTCTCCTTCTCGCTGGCCGGCGTGTCGATCATCTGGCCCATGCCGATGTACGCGTAGAGCCATTCGGGATGGCGCTGCGCGAGGAGCAATCCCAGCGTCGAACCCCAGGAATGGCCGAGCACGAAGATCTTGTCCTTGTGATAGGTCGCGCGCAGGTACTGCACGACTTCCTCGGCGTCCTTCTCCATGCGATCGGTCGAGAGCGTGGGCGCGATCCGCTTCGGATCGTCGGCGGTGTAGGTCTTGCCCGAGCCGCGCTGGTCCCACTGCACGACGGTGAAAAAGTCCTCCCACGGACTCTGAAACGTCCAGCTCGTGGGCATCTCCGGCGCCGCGGGCCCGCCATGGATGAACAGCAAGATCGGATTCTTCGTGTCGCGGCCGCGCACGGTGATCCATTGCTTCGTGCCGCCGATCGAGATCTCGCGCTGCTGATCGATGCCGTTCGGCGACGTGATCTTCTGGAGCTCCGCGACGATCTTGCGCCCATCGTCCTCGGAGAACGGTGCCGCGTGGGCCACCATCGGCGCGACCAACAGCAGCGTGAACAACCTGATCGACATATGCGTGCACGATAGCGCGCGTTAGACTTCGCGCATGGAAACGTTTCCCGGCGAGCTCGACGTATCGGCACTCCGTACCAGCGGCGATACGGGCGACGCCAACTCGCAGCGCCTGCTGCAGGTCGCGCTCGCGAACGAGATCAACGTGAGCGATCTCGCCGCGCGCTGGATGCCGACCACGGCCGAGCTCGACGTCAAGCTCGCGTTCGCGCGCCAGGCCGGCGACGAAGCCGGCCACTTCCAGCTCGTCGCCGATCGGCTCGCGACGCTCGGCTTCGATGCGTCGGCGTTCACGCCGCCGGCCGAGAACGCGCTGTTCGCGTATCTGCGCGGCCTGACCTCGACCGTCGAGCGAATCGCGGCGGGCCTCTACGCGCTCGAAGCGGTCGCGTATGCGGTCAACGAAGGCTTCATGGCGTACTGCGCGAAGCGCGGCGACGACGAGACCGTGCGGATCTATCGCGAGTACATCCAGCCCGACGAGCGCGCGCATCACGAGCTCGGCAAGCGGTTGCTCGCGAAGTACGCGCGCACGGCCGACGAGCAGGCGCTCGCCCGCGCCACCGCGGCCAAGGTGCTCGAGCTCGCCGCCGCCACGCGCGCAAAGGCCGCCTCGGCGCTCGGCGTGGCGTGTTTCCCGGGCTGCTGAGTCATTAGCCCGACCGGCGGCGGCCGGTCGGAACCGGGGAAGTAGATCGACGGCCGTGCTGGCGCGTCTAACCCGGCATGATCGAACGCCAGCGCATCGCAACCTATGGAATCACCACGACTGCTGTCGCCACGGTGGCCCTGGCGTTGTGGCTCCAGCCCTGGTCCACCCACACGCTGGTGAGGACTCCCGTTGCTGCTCCGCACCACGTCGATCTGGTGTTCGCGGTCGATACGACCGGCTCGATGGGCGGCTTGCTCGACGGCGCCAAGCGCACGGTGTGGTCGATCGCGTCGCACATCCGCCAGCTCGATCCCGACGCGGATCTGCGCGTCGGCCTGGTCGCGTATCGCGACATCGGCGACGAGTACGTCACCAAAGATCTGCAGATGACGAGCGATCTCGACGCCGTGTTCACCGAGCTGTCGGGCTACATCGCGGCCGGTGGCGGCGACGAGCCCGAAGACGTCGATGCCGCGCTCTACGACGCGGTGACCAAGATGCAGTGGCGCGGCGATGCCAAGAAGATGATCTTCCTCGTCGGCGACGCGCCGCCCGCGAGCCGCAACGACGTGCCGCGCTTCGAGGTCAGCGCGCGCGGGGCGGCGGCCAAGGGCATCACGATCAACACGATTCGCTGCGGCATCGCCGAGGACACGGCCGTCGCGTGGAAGCAGATCGCGGCGATCGGCGGCGGCGAGTTCTCGTCGATCGCCGAGGACGGCGGCGTCCATCAGATCGCGACGCCGTACGACCGCAAGCTCGACGAGCTGTCGCACGAGATCGACACCACGACGGTGATCTACGGCGCCGCGCCGGTTCACGCGCACTACGAAGCGAAGATGGCGGCAGCGGCAGCGGCACCGGCGGCGGCGAAGGCCGATCGCGCGGCCTACTACGCGGCAGATCCGTCGGGGGCGCGCGGCGCCGACGACATCACCGAAGGCGTCGCGACCGGTGGCGTGACGGTCGGCTCGCTCGACGACGGCAAGCTCCCGGCCGATCTGCAGGGCCTCAGCAAGGACGAGCTCAAGCAGAAGATCGACGAGCGTGCCGCGCAACGCGCGAAGGCCCAGAAAGAGATGGCCGAGGTCGCCAAGCAGCGCGCCGACTACCTGCGCGACCACGCGGGCGCGTCGAACGGCTTCGACGACGCCGTCAAGGGCACGGTCGACCGCGAGCTGACAAAGTAAGCAGAGTTCGCGTTTACCTGGCCGAGCGGGGGTGCTATGTCGCCCCCGATGCAGTTTTCGGAGCTCGGTCTGATCCGGCCGATCGCAGAAGCGGTCGCCGCGGAAGGCTACGTTAATCCCACGCCGATCCAGGCCAAAGCGATCCCACACGTCCTCGCGGGCCGCGACCTGCTCGGCCTCGCCCAGACCGGCACCGGCAAGACCGCGGCGTTCGCGCTGCCGATCTTGCAGCGGCTCGCCCAGACCGCGCCCAACCGCGGCCATCGCTACACGCGCTGCCTCGTGCTCACGCCGACGCGCGAGCTTGCGGCGCAGATCGGCGAGAGCTTCGCGACGTACGGCCGCCACCTCCAGCTCCGTCACACGGTGATCTTCGGCGGCGTCGGCATGGAGCCGCAGAAGCAGGCGCTGAGGAACGGCATCGACATCTTGATCGCCACGCCCGGCCGCTTGCTCGATCTCGCGGGCCAGGGCCTCGTCGATCTGCGCGGTCTGGAAGTGTTCGTGCTCGACGAAGCCGACCGCATGCTCGACATGGGCTTCATCCACGACGTGCGCCGCGTGATCGGCCTCCTGCCGACGCGCCGCCAGACGCTGTTCTTCTCGGCGACGATGCCGCGCGAGGCGCAGGAGCTCGCCGATCGGCTGCTCCATCAGCCCGAGACCGTCGCGGTCGTGCCGCCGTCGACCACCGCCGAGAAGGTCGAGCAGGAAGTGTTCTTCGTCGAGAAGGGCGACAAGCGCGCGCTGCTCGTCGACGTGCTGCGCGACTCCGCGATGAAGCGCGTGCTGGTGTTCTCGCGCACCAAGCACGGCGCGAACCGGATCGCCGAGCACCTGGTCAAGCAACAGATCGGCGCCGAAGCGATTCACGGCAACAAGTCGCAGAGCGCGCGCGAGCGTGCACTCGCCAACTTCAAGGCCGGCAAGACTCGCGTGCTCGTCGCGACCGACATCGCGGCGCGCGGCATCGACATCGACGACGTCTCGCACGTCGTGAACTTCGACGTGCCCGAGGTACCGGAGACGTACGTGCACCGCATCGGCCGCACCGCGCGTGCGGGCGCGACGGGGATGGCGCTGACGTTCGTCGAGGCCGACGAGCGCGCCGACTGGAAGGCGATCGTGAAGCTCACGCGCCAGGACATTCCCGTCGTCGAGGGCCACCCGTTCGAGTCGACGGTGCCGATGCACGTGGTGCCGCCGCCGATCTCGCCGCGCGAGCGGGCGCAGCGCGAACGCCGCGAGGAGCGCGGCGAGCATCCCGGCCATCAGCATCACAACGGCCGGCGGCGGCGCGGCGGCTTCGGGCCGAGCGCGCGCAGCTAGCCTGATACGGTTCGCCGCGTGTTGACGGGCTTCATCGTGGTCGTCGCCATCGCGGGTGTGCTGTTCGCCGTCAACCGCCAGAACAAGCTCGCCGCGCCGGCGAGCACCGGCGGCACCGCGCTCGCGTGTCCAGCGTGCAGCAGCTTCTTCACCGGAGCGAACGCCGAGGGCTCGATCGTGCGGTGCGCGGAGTGCGGCGCGTATTCGCGGGTCGCGGCGGGCGTGCTCGGACCGATCGCCGACGACTTCGTCGCGACGTCGCATGCGTTCGAGACGTTCTTGCCCGAAGCGCCGCGCTGGCCGACGTGTTGCTGCGTGTGCGGCGAGCCGGCGACGCGCGGCGAGAAGATGTCGATCACGTTTGCCGCCGAGCCGACGTTCGAAGAGAAGCTCACGGCGAGCACGGTCGTCGGAGTCGCGAGCCTGGGCACGATGCGCGTCGCCGAGCACCACATCAACGTCACGGAGCGCTACATGGTTCCGCACTGCAACGCGCACGACGGCGGAGCCCAGCTCGCACCCGCAGGCGTCGCGTTCCGGTCGTACGCGTACTTTCGGCGCTTCGTGCAGGCCAATCGCGCGACGATCTCGAACGGCTAGGAGAACCAGCGCCCGACGAGCTCGTCCGCGGGACCGGCGTGGCACTCGGCGAAAAGCTCGCGCGCCTCGTCGTCGATCTCGAGGTTGAGCAGCAGCGTGTGCGCGCCGCTGTAGCGCGCCGACGAGACGAAGCCCGCGGCCGGCCACACGGTGCCGGACGTGCCGATCGCGACGAACGCGTCGCAGTCGCGCAGCGCGCCACAGGATCGACGGCGAATTCGAGCTGCGCGAAGACTCCGTGATCGAGCTCGGCCACAGCCGGCTCGTGATCACTTCCACTCGGTGACGACCGAGCGCAGCTCGCCGAGCCGCGCGCGCGACAGCGTGCCGACGGCGGCGATCGCGAGGTGTTCGGGAGCGAGGACCTCGCGTGCGACCCGCACGATGTCGTCGACGCCGACGCTCGCCATCTGTGCGAGGCGCTGAGACAGCCCGGGCGGCTCGTAGTAGAGCGCCGTGCCACCGAACCAGTTCGCCATCGCGGCCGCGTCGTCGATCGACGCCAGCGTCTCGTACCGAAAGCGCGTGCGCGCCTTGGCGAGCTCGTCGGGCGCGATCTTGCCAGCGCGGAGGCCGTCGAGGATGCCGAACAGCTCGCGTACGAGCGCCGGCACCTTCGCGTTCGCGGTCTGGCCGGCGATCTCGAACAGCGCGGCGTCGGCGAGCGGCTCGATCCCGGCGTGGATCGAGTACGCGAGGCCCTTCTGATCGGCGAGCGTGTAGTGCAGTCGCGTCGACATGCCGTCGTCGAGGACGCGCCACAGCGCGAGCATCGCGACGTACGCCGGATCGAGCTCGGGCACCGCGCGAAACAGCACGGATAACGACGTCTGCGAGCCGGCATCCTCGACGTGCTCGAGCAGCGGCCCGCCGTGGGCGGCCGGCGCCGACGGCACGCTGGCGCGCGCACCCCGCGGCACGTCGCCGAGCGCCTTGCCGGCCTGCGCGACGACGGCCGCGTGCTCGACGGGCCCGGCGACGCACAGGTTCGCGTTCGCGGCGCCGTAGAACGCGGCGTGGTGGCGGCGCACGTCGGCGAGCGCGAAGCGTTCGACGTTGCCGCGCGGGCCGATGATGCGCTGGCCGAGCGGATGGCTGCCGAACACCAGGCCGCGCGCGATGTCGTCGGCGTTGATCTCGATTCCCGACTCGTCGTAGTCCTCGTTGATCTCCTCGAGGATCAGCGCGCGCTCGAGCTCGATGTCGTCGAAGCGCGGCCGCGCGAACAGCTCGCCGAGCAGCGCGAGCGCGTCGCCGACTCGCTCCGGCTCGAGCGCGAGCTGGAACAGGCTGTAGTCGCGGCCGGTCTCGGCATGCAGCTGCGACCCGAGGTCCTCGACGGCGGTGTTGAGCGCGAGCGAGGTCGGATAGCGCTCGGTGCCTCGAAACAGCATGTGCTCGGTGAAGTGCGACAGGCCGTTGTCGTCGGCGGTTTCGAACCGCGACCCGACCTTGACGAACATTCCGCACACCGCGGTGTGGAGATGGGGCAGGGCGACCGTGGTGATCGCAAGCCCATTGTCGAGCGTCGTCGTTTCGACGGCGGGATCGAGCATTTCTCCTCGGGCCACTTATTCAGGCGTACCATGTGGTAAGAACAGGACGATCCGATGCTCCTCAAAAAGATCGTGATCGCGGAAGACGACGACGCCATCGCGCACATGGTCAACATGGCGCTCGGCGACGCGGGATTCTTGTGCCTGCGTGCCCGCGACGGCGAAGAAGCGCTCAAGCTCGTCAAGGCGCACGACCCCGACCTGCTGGTCCTCGACGTGATGATGCCGCGCGTCGACGGCCACGAGGTCGCGCGCCGGCTCAAGGCCGACGTGATGTGGTCGCGCACGCCGATCCTCATGCTGACGGCGCTCGCCGGCGTCGACAACGAGGTCATCGGGCTCGAGGCCGGCGCGGACGCCTACATGTCCAAGCCGTTCGACCTCCGCGAGTTCGGCGCGCGCTGCAAGGCACTCATCCGGGCATCGCGCCGCGAGCGCGACCGCAACCCGACGACGAACCTGCCGGGGTCGCGCGCGATCGACGAGGAGATCGAGGGGGCGCTCAAGAGCGGCAAGCCCACCTCGGTCGTTCACGTCGACATCCTCAACTGGGATGCGTACGCCGACGCGATCGGCATCGCGCGGTCCGAGGACACCGTCAAGAACCTCGGCCAGTGGCTGCTCGAGGCGGCGCGGGTCGCATCGGGCGGCGGCGCGTTCGTCGGCCACATCGGCGGCTCCGACTTCATCGCCGTGCTCGCTCCCGAGCACTCCGAAGTGTTCGTAGGTCGCGCCGAATCGGCGTTCGACGATCACAAGGCCACGCTGCCCGGCGATGCCAAGCAGCTCGCCCTGGTGCTCGCGATCACGAACACCGAAGGCCTGACGCTCAACGGCGGCGCCGACGAGCTCGGTCGCCGGCTCGGCAAGGCGATGAAGGCTGCAAAGGCCGGCGGTAAGACCGGCCACGTCGTGTACTCGGCATAACCATGCCGCCGCGCGGCGAGGGCCCGGGCAGCGATCCGTTCGCCGACACGGCTGCCGGGGCCGCCGCGGAGCCAACTCCAGCCGCCAAGCCGCGGCGCGCGGTCCAGACCGGCGACGTGCTCGGCCGCTACGAGCTCGGCGACGAGGTCGGCGAGGGCGGCATGGCGACCGTGTTTCGGGCGCGCGATCGCGAGCTGCGCCGCGACGTCGCGCTCAAGGTCCTGTTCCCGCACCTCGCGAAGCGACCGGAGGTCGTGCGGCGCTTCCAGCGCGAAGCGCGCGCGGCGGCCACGCTCGAGCACGCGAACATTTTGCGCGTCTACGACGTCGGCGGTGGCGACGCCGGCGCCGGCGACGTCGTCGATCCGCCGTTCATCGTGATGGAGCTGGTGCGCGGCCGCGCGCTGCTCGCCGAGATCGAGCAGCACGGCCCGATGTTCGCCGAGGTCGTCGCGTGCGCGGGCGTGCTGCTCGCCGACGCGCTCGCCGCCGCGCACCAGGCCGGCATCGTGCACCGCGACGTCAAGCCGTCGAACGTGCTGGTCTCGCACGACGGACGCCTGCTGCTCGCCGATTTCGGCGTCGCGCGGCTCGAGACCGAGGACTCGCTGATCACGCGCACCGGCGCCGTGCTCGGCACGCCGGCGTACATGAGCCCGGAGCAAGCGACCGGCGACACCGCGACCGCGCGCAGCGACCTGTACTCGCTCGGCGCGACGCTGTATCAGCTCGCGACCGGCGCGCTGCCGTTCACCGGCTCGCAGGCCAAGGTCCTCGCGCAGGTGCAGAGCGGCGCGCTCGTGCCGGCGGTCAAGCGCCGCGCCGAGGTCGGGCCCGAGCTGTCGGCGGTGATCGATCGGCTGATGGCGGTCGATCCACAGGCCCGGCCCGCGCGCGCGAGCGAGGTCGCCGCGGATCTGCGCGCGATCGCCGCGGCGGCCGGTTTCGGCGAGCCGGCCGAGGAGCTCGCGGCGTTTCTCGCCGATCGCGCCGCGTTCGTCGCCGCGAAGACGCCGCGCGTCGTGCGCGCGCTCGTCGCCGCGGGCGAGAAAGCGATCCGCGAGGACAGGCTACCGCGCGCCATCGCGCTGGCCGAGCGCGCATCGCTGCTCGCACCCGACGATCCGGGCGTGCTCGGGCTCGTCGCGACGGTCACCGAGGGCGGCCGCGCCGAGCGACGCCAGCGCCGGCTCACGTTCGGCGCGATCGCGCTCGGGCTCGTCGGTGCCGCGGTCGGCGCCGTCGCGCTCGTCGGACGCGGATCGTCGAACGACACGGGCTCGGCCACGACCGGTGATGTCTCGGGGCTCGCGAGCGGTGTCGACCTGAGCGGCGCGGCGGACCCTGGCAACGCCGCCGCGCGGAATGAACGTTCATTCGAGGACCTGGGGAGCGCGAGCTCGCTGCTCAACGACCCCGCGTTCGGTCCGATCGCGCGAGACACCGGCGCGGGCGGCGCGGGCGACATTACCGGCAGCGGAGATGTCCGAAATCCGGCCAACACCGCCGACTCCGTCACCGCCGCCCACGCCGGGAATGAACGTTCATTCCGCGGGTCGGGCGGTGCTTCGAGCGGAGGCTCCAGCGGTGCGTCGAGCGCGGCGTCGTCGCAGGTGGCGGCGCAGGTCCAGACGCCGCGCGATGCGGGTGTTGTTGTCGCCGCGGCGGGCGGCACCTCCGACGCGAGCTCCGGTGCCGCGCTCGCGGTGGCGATCGATGCGGGCGTCGCGCGGGCGGACGGCAGCGCCGGCGGTGGCGTCGGCGGCAACGGCGGCAACGGGACGATCGTCGTGACCAACGACGTCTGGTGCGACGTGACCGTCGACGACCGCGCGCCGAAGCGGAAGGATCCAGGGCCGGCGCTGCGCATCACCGTGCCCGCCGGTCACCACGTAGTGACGTGCGAGCAGCCGGGAACCGGTCGAGCGTGGAAGCGCGAGGTCGAGGTCGCCGCGGGTGGCACCACGCCCGCGAGCGGCGCGCTACTCGCCGACATCACGGTCCAGTCCGACATCGACGCGACGCTCGACGGGATCACGCTCGCGCCGGGCAAACACGTCGTGGTCAAGGCGGGCTATCACCAGCTCGAAGCGCGCGGGGCCAAGAAGCACGCGGACATCCGCGGGCCGTGCACCGTCCGGGACCGGCCCGAGCTCGACTGCTATCCGTGAGCTGACGTGCGGCCGGGGATTCGCGACATCGCTGTCGCGATCGCTGCTGCGCCGGGAGCCGGGCGTGTGATCATCCGAGGACTTGCACGTGGCAGGGTCGTTGCAAATCTCCGGCAGCGTGCGCGCGTTCGCCGTCGCCGCTGTCGTGTTCGCGTCGGGGTGCTTCTACACCGACCCGATCAACCAGCGCCCGTCGGTCGAGATCGAGCAGCTGTCGAGCGCGCAGGTGTTTCGCGGCGACCACGTCAACCTCGATGCCGCCGGTGGCGACCCAGACGGCGACGACGTGACGCTCGACTGGAAAGGCTACGCGTGCAGCGACGCGAGCCCGGCGCCCGACGGATCGCGCCCGGGCTGCGATCCGATGCCGAGGTTCAGCGGCACCAACAAGCTGTTCGACTTCGACGTGCCGAGCTACCGCCAGGACGGCGCGACGCCGGTCGGCGCGATGTACGTGACGCTCGATGCCGTCGATGCGCAGGGCGCGACCGCCAAGCCGGGCCAGCAGCTGATCATCCCGGTCGGCGACGCGCCGCCGACGGTAATGCTCGCGGTCCAGCAGCGCGCCGACAACGTCGTCGGCGTCCCGCTGCCGGTCTTCGGCAAGCTCGGCGATCTCGACGACGGGCCGAGCGTGCTCACCGCGGTGTGGACTGCGTTCTCGCCGAGCGGCAGCGAGGCGCTCGCGACCGAAAGCTCGACGCCCGTCGGCAGCGACCAGCTCCAGCTCGCGACGACGCTCGTGCCCGACGTCGCCGGGCAGTGGACCGTGCAGCTCGCGGCGACCGATCCGAGCAACGTGACGACGACGCAGATGACGATGATCAGCGTGGGCGCCGATCAGCCGCCGTGCCTCGCGACGTGGACGCCGGCGGCGCCGCCGATGAACGACACGCTGCCGATCTCGGCCGCGACGCTCTTTCAGGTGCTCGTCGTCGACGACGATCTCGATCCGTATCCGGGGATGCCGAGCGATCCGGTGCTCGGCACGACGACGTTCGCGTGGTCGCTCCTGCCGCCGCTCGGCACGACGCGCCAGCCGATCGGCTCGGCGACCAGCGCGAGCGTCGCGCTCGATCCGGCGAGCTATCAGCCGGGCGACGTCGTCCAGCTGCGCGTCGAGATCTTCGATCGCGATCCGATGCACGCGCCGCTGCCGTGCGCCGACAGCGATCCGACGTGCTCGATCGGCGCGAACGCCTGCACCCAGCGCCTGACGTGGCGCGTGGAGATCCAATGAAGATCGCGCTGCTCGGCGTCGTGCTCGCAGGCTGCTCGTCGCTCGGCCAGGCCATCCCCGGGGGCGACGGCGGCATGTCGAATTCCGACGCGCCGAACCGGTGCGACGTCAACATCCAGACCACGCCGCCAAACCCCGAGGCCGGCGATCACGTGCACGCCGCGGCCGTGCTGACCGGCTTCGACGGCGTGCCGACGTACGCCTGGGCCGTCGACGGCGTGCCCTCGACCGCG
>Ga0268266_10006691_pt1 | contig 10515 bp, 8 predicted proteins | sample KBSS13metaG_FD_190356 | JGI IMG/M metagenome (GOLD analysis project Ga0268266, IMG submission 190356) | Switchgrass rhizosphere microbial communities from Kellogg Biological Station, Michigan, USA - KBS S1-3 metaG (SPAdes) (version 2) | ecosystem: Host-associated > Plants > Roots > Rhizosphere >... | reverse complement strand
AATGCGCTCGTGCGAACCAACCTGGGTCTGCTCGACAGCTTTTTTGCCGAATTCAAACATCTCTTCGACTGGCGTCGGCCGGATGGCGGCTGTATCGCCTATCCGCGGTATCTCGGTCCTGGGCCGGTCGATGCGTTCTGCGCCGATCTGGTGGAGAAATCAGGCGTGTTGTTGTTGCCCGGCGGTATCTACGCGTCGGAATTGGGGCCGACCCCGGCGGATCACTTCCGGATCGGTTTCGGTCGGGCGGGTATGACGGAGGGTATCGAGGCCTTCCGGAATCATCTGCTGCGCTGAAATCGGCGCTCGTCTGACGACGGCACAGGACCAATTGTCCGGCGGCAGTTCTAAATCCGCACATACCCGTTTGCAATTGCATATGCCGCGACTGCAGCGGCGCTGCGCAGGCCCAATTTGCGCATGAGATTCCCGCGATGCTTTTCCACAGTCTTGTAGTTCACGGATAAGCGAGTAGCGATCTCACGCGTACGAAGTCCCTGAGCAATCAGTTTCATCACCTCCCGCTCTCGATCGCTCAAGCCGTCACCCTCGCCGATTCGGCCGTGATGGCTCACGAATCCATCCACGACGGTCTCGAAGATAGACGAGCTCACGTAGCGCTTGCCGGCAATGGCTGAATGGATGGCGGCCAGGAATTCCCCGCGGGAATCGGTTTTCAGGACGTACCCCAATACGCCTGACCGCAGTGCGGTCTCGATCAACCGATCATCGGGGCTGAAGGTCAGGTTGACCACCGGCAAGCCTGGCCAACGGCTGCGCGCCGCCTCGACTGCTGCCAATCCCCCGGTATCCGGTGCCGCCAGGTCGATCACCAGGACGTCAGGGTCAGTGGCAGTTGACAGCATCCGCACGGCAGCCGCCGCAGGCAACACGGCAGCCACTTGCAATTCCGGCTCCGTGTTGATCAGGGCGCACAGGCAATCGCGAAACAAACCCTCCACATCCACGAGGAGAACCTGGATCTTGCGTTGCAGCATCGAGGGTCCGGTGTCAGCTCTACAGGACAAAGTGAGAACATCATAGGCGAAAGCCACCACCATTTCGCTACGGGAAATACCCCATTTACCGATTGCGGTGAGCCCCCCGGCTACCTGGGGTGGGGGGAGGATGGCAACACGCGGCGCGCAGGCGCAAAGTGCTTCCGGGAGGCGGTGTGAGATGCGTCTCAAAAGGGGGCCCGAAGTGTGGTCGAGCGGAATCATGCTGGCATTGCAGAGGCTGTTTCTCGGCTACTGCATGTTCGTTATCGTGCTGGTGTGGATGCTCAGACGGGCCAAGCGCCTGCGCAACAAACCGCTGTCACGTAGCAATCGCAGCTGATTGGCGTCGCGCGAGCGTGCCGCGGCGAATGCCGACCCAAAGCACGGTTCCAGACCGCGCTTTTTGACACAATCCGTAGCGGGCTTACTTGTGGATGCGACCCATGCGGTTTGGCCGATTGTTGAGCCTCGCGCTGCTGCTGTCATGGCAGTTGGCGCGCGGCGAGCCGTTGAAATATGAGTTCCTCCTCCTGCCCAGCGCCGAGGGCGCGGGCACCTTCGATCGCACGGTACCCGACACGCAGATTCACGCTGCGGTCGTCCAGGCCGACGTGCTGCTCACGTTGCAACAGGGCCCCCTCAAGCTCTTCAGCGAGTACCTGTTGTCCAACCACGAGGGCGATCTGGAGCGCCTGCAGTTAGGCTGGCAACTGTCCGATGACACGGTGATCTGGCTCGGCCGCTTCCATGAGCCCGGCAGTGTCTGGAATCATGACCATCATCACGGTCAGTACCTGCAGACCAGCATAACGCGACCGGCCATCGAGGAATGGGAGGATCTCGGCGGGGTATTACCCCAACACTTCACGGGCGTCCTGGTCGAATCGGGCGCCGACGTCCTGAATGGCCGGCGCCTGCGGATGGCCCTGGCGGGAGGCATCGCGCCGCAGATTACCGAGGAGGGTCTGGAGGCGTTCGATCTGATACATCCCGACACTGATTCCCGCCACCAACTGGGCTTTCAGGGTCGCCTTTCACTGCATCCCAACGAGTTCTCCGAATCGGGAGCCGGACTTCTGTTGGCCGACGATGAGCTCACCACGGTGGGGTTGATAGAACCGGCGGCTGCCACCCTCGATCACGTGCACCTGCGATTGTATGGATTGTTCGCGACCTACGCGCATGCCGATTGGAAAGTCACGGCAACGATCTATGCCGCCGATGGCCGGATGTACTACACGACGCACCGGCACGAGGACAGCTTTTCTGTCGGCTACATACAGGGTGAATACCGTTTCGCCTACGACCTGACCGGCTTCGCCCGCTGGGAAGACTCCATCGGGGCGGCCAGCTCCGAGTACCTGAAGCTGTTCGATCGGTTTGCCCGGGCACGGCAGGTGGCCGGGTTGCGATGGGATTTTGCGCATCGCCAGGCACTCACCGTGCAGTTTGCCAGGACCCACACCCTGGAAGGGCAGTACTCCGACATTCGTCTGCAATGGAGTGCGGCGTTCTTTTGAGCATCCGACGCCTCATCTGGGTCATCTTTTTCGGGCTGCTGACCGTGAATGCGGGAGCAGGCAGTCGCACTCTCGTGCTCGTCGTGCGCGCGGACAGCAAGCTCGTCGACCTCGATTCGCTCGCCGTACGCAAGTTGTTTCTGGGGTTGCCCGTTCTGGTCAATGGCAGCCCGCTGCATCCGGTGCGCAACCGCAGCGATGCCGATCTGGACCCGATCTTTCTGCAGGAGATCGTCGCGATGTCGCAGTCCGCGTATGACCGCCAGACCCTCATCGGTGTCAACCGGCAGGGATGGCTGCGGCCGACGGAAGCGACCAGTGTTGGTGAACTGCTGAACCAGCTGTATGCCGATCCCAACGCGGTCAGCTTCATGTGGCTCACCGATGTAGCCCACAACCCCAAAGTCAGGGTCATCCGCGTGTTATGGGGCGACTGATCAACACACTACGTGCGCGGATGATCGCGGTGGTTCTTGCTACCCACGCTGCGCTCGTCCCGTTGCTATACCTCGGTGTGTCCACCATTGTTCAGGAAGGCTACATTGAGCTGTTCGTCAACCCGATCCGCTCCTACAGCCGCCTCGTGGCGGATGAGCTGGAAAATGCGTCCGCGGCGGACTTCGATCATCATGCCGCGGAGCTTCTGGACAGCGTGTTGCTCAGCGGTCAGGTCCAATTCGCACAAATCGTCGATGGTCCGCGAACGCTCCAGGGAACCGTCGCCACGGCCCCGTTTCCGGACAATCGCTCGGATGACTTTCGCTTCGGCGATCAGGGAGATTCTGTCTATCTCATCTCGCATACAGTGAAGCGACCGGGTGGGTCGGTGGTTCTGCGTCTGGGGTTTGACGAAGGTCCGACGCTGCAGCGGGTCCAGACCGCCAAGCGTCGCGTGCTGGCGGCCATGTTGATTTTCACGGCAGTCTCGATTGCCGTCTCCATCTGGCTTTCTGCCATGATCTCCCGACCGATGAGACGGCTGCGTGAAGCCGCCCAGCGGATCGCCCGCGGCGATGTGCAGGCTCGAATCCAGGTTCACAGCTCCATCAGTGAGGTACAGGAACTCAATCACCACCTGGAGCACATGCGCCACGAGCTGGTCGGCAGCAACGAACGTCTCATGACCGAGATGGGCGAGCGAGCCGCCTCGGAGGCGAAACGTCTCGACCTGGAGCGCCGACTGTTGCATCGCGAGCGGATTGCCACCATCGGTACGCTGGCCGGCGGTGTCGCTCACGAGTTCAACAACATCATGACACCCATCCTGCTGTACTCGCAGGCCGCGCTGCGGGAGCAGACTGCAGACTCGCGACTCGCCCGCGATCTGACCCGCATCGTGGCCGCGGCCCAACGCGCCCGCAATCTGGTCCAGGGGATTCTGACTTTCAGCCGTGAGATGGACGCGAAGCGGGCCGAGGTGTTCAGCGTTCGCCCGACGATCGAGGAGGCGCTGGATCTGTTGCGCGCCATTGTCCCCGCCAACATCGACATCTCGTTTCAGGCGGCCGGTTGGCGCGAGCTGCGGGTCTTCGGCGATCCGAGCCTGCTGCACCAGGTGGTGATCAACCTGTGCACGAATTCATACCAGGCAATGCGTCCCAACGCGGGGCGCCTGTGGCTGACACTCGGGTCCGTGGAGGAGGCACCCGACGGCAGCGCGGCGAACGAGGCGGGCTACGTCCTGCTGGAAGTGAGCGACACGGGACATGGAATGGAGCCCCAGGTGCTCGAGCACATTTTCGATCCGTTCTTCACCACGCGTGACGTCGGCGAAGGCACCGGGTTAGGCTTGTCCGTCGTGCACGGAATCGTGACTTCCATGGGCGGCACCATCGCGGTCGACTCGACCGTGGGTGTGGGAACGCGAGTGAGGATCTGTCTGCCGGCGGCCCAGCAAGCGGTTTCGAGGGGAGTAGTGGATGGCATGCATTCTGGTGGTTGACGATGAGATCGAAGTCGGCGAGGCAATCCAGAGAGTGCTCGAGCAGGCGGGTTTCCTGGTTACCGTCACCAGTGGCGTTGCCGAGGGCCTGAAGTTTCTGGAAACCGCGACGCCGGATGTCGTCGTCACGGACATGATCATGCCGAAGGTCAACGGCCTGGAGTTCATCAAGACGCTGCGCAGTCGCTTTCCGAAGATCCGGATCGTGGCCATCTCCGGGGGCGGCAATCCCATCTCCTACAAGCCGGAGGCGGTAGTGACCCACGCCTACCTCGCCGCTGCGCGCGCTGCGGGAGCCGAGGAAGTCCTCACAAAGCCGTTCGACATGGACGATCTGCTGTCGGCGGTCCGGCGGCAATTGCTCAATTGAATCGGCCGGTTATTGTCCACTGAGCGACTTCACCAGCGCGCTCAGCGCCGGCCGTCGATCCGACCACAGCTGGAAGCTCGAGGTGGGATCATCGATATCCTGCAACAGCGCCAGGTGATGGGCCGCCGCAAGAAATCGCAATGTGGCCAGGTCAACGCGGTACAACACCTGCACCGCCGCCCGGCTCGGCGGGGCGTGCACGGCCTCGCCAATTCCGATGTCGTGCGCCGACAGTGAGGCGGCCTTCAGTCGGATCCGCCGGTCGTCCGCGACGATGATGAGCTCACGTGACCCGGGGTCTGCACCATTGGGTGAATGCGACTCACCCTCGCGACCATGGGCATCCAATGTTGTCCAGAAGTAGGCGATCAGGACGTAGTCTGTTTTACCGCTGCGATCGATCCATGCGGCTGCCAGCGTGACATAGTCGCGCATGTGCACGGCGAGCTCGGGTCGGTCACGGGCAAACACCAATGGCCGGGCGACAACGAGGACCGTCGCGGCTGTCTCGTTGTCCAGATATTCCTCAGGGGAGTCCATCGTCCCGGCCGTCAGGCACCCGCCGAGCCCAGCGATCAGGGCGCCGATGATCACAAACCGAGCGGCCAACCGGGCAACCGGGCCCATCGCTATAGTCCGATCCTGTAGGACAGGCTGATGTAATACCGTTTGGTGTTTTGCGTCTGCAATTGGGCGTCGCGCTTGCCGAGCTGCCCCCCTACCTCGAACTGCAACAGTTTGCGTCCACGTTGAAAGTCGAGCAGCAGGGAGGGAATGTAAGTCAGCTCGTTGCTCGAGTCGCTGCTCAGATTGCGTTTGTCGATCGTGAGCCGCGGTCCGATGCGCCACGCGCTGGACAATGGGAAGCGGCTGCTGGCGCCGACTCCGATCAGCGTGCCGATCTGTGTGTTGGAGTACGTTGCGGTGATGACGTTGAAATCGCCCGGCCGCCATAGGCTCGAGCTGTAAATCTGCGCCTGGTATGTGAGCTCGAGTCCGGTGGAGGGTTCGGAATCTACACCGCCTGAGGCGATGGTCGCGCCGGTTTGGGTAGCGGAGACGGTCGTCGAAAACTGGAATCGCTCCCCCAACGGGCGGGTGGCCGTGAGGCTGTAGTCCGTCGTGATCGGCGTGCGATCGCGCGCGAGCTGAAAGATCTCCTGCAAGGTGAATATCTGCTCGAGCTGTGCCAGGGTCGTGGCCGGCTGCCCGATGAGCGCGTTGCGGGTCGTCAGCACCGGGGAATTGCGTCGTTCGGCATCAAAACTCAGCGCCCAGCGCAGAGGCAGCTGCACCGTACCCAGCAAGGAAGCGGTGTTGATCGAATGATACGACGGATCGTAGTCCAACACGCCGATCAGGGAAGCCGATCTGGACAACAGGCGTCCCTCGAAACCAACGGCGCGGCGGTCGCGGATCCCATCGAATTCCTGATTCGCTGCGAAGATACTGGCGTCCCAGCGTGAACCGACGGGTGTGTAAGCCAAAGCAACGGTCTCGAAGTGCCGCTCGCTCTGAAATCCCGCGGTCGTCTGCTCTACCGGATATCCGGCGGCGACATTGACTCCCCAAGACGGTCGCCACTGGTATGACACGAACAACCCGTCGAACGTGCCGAGGACGCCGTCCTGGTTGCGCGTCTGGCGTCCTACGCGGGCGAGAATCCCCAATGAGCGATCGACGAGCTCGATGGAGGCAATACTGATGCGGCGGTCGTCGCCGACGCTGTCGTGGGCAAAGCTCTTGGAGTAGCCGGCGCTGAGGCGGCCCAGCCAATCGACCTCGTCGCCGTGGCGGCGAACCAACAGGTCGACATCGCTGAAAAGCGTGTCCTCCGTGGTCGTCTGCAGGGATGAGGGCAATATCGTACCGCCGGGTGTGGTGGTCGGCGTCGCCGAATTGTCGACCCGTGTGCCGTCGTAACGGAATAGCTGAGAGAAGCCGCCATCCAGGTGCCAACGAGAATTGTTTTCCGCCGTAGCCTCTCCGGAAATTGCCCTGAGAGAGGCCGCCCTGAGGATCCGCAGGCGTACGGCGATACGTTCCGCCGCATCGCCGGCGGGATAGCGACGCAGGTATTCCTCGTATTCGGCCTTGGCGTGCGCCAGTTGTCCGGCGCGCTCGCGTGCCAGACCGAGCAACTCCTGTGCGTGCGCCCGCTCCGGAAACTCCGGCTGGCGTTGGAGTTTTGTCAGGAGCCGGATTGCCGTGTTGTAGTCATGTTCAGCCAGCGCCGCGCGTGCCTGGGCGAGTAGTGCGGCAATGGCCGTGGGCTGCAGGGGCGGGTCGCTGGCAATGCGCTCAACCCCCGGCAGCGGTTCGTTTCCCGCCATGTCAGGACTGCTGGTCACGGCATCATCGCCGATCGCAAGCCACGCGCGCGGGTAGTCGGGCAAAGCCAGGTTGAGCAGCCTCTCAGCCTCGGACCTGCGCTCGATGGGACCCACCCGCAGCCGATACCATTTCTGGCCTTCGACCGTCTCCTCGGAGGTGTACACGGGAGCCTGCAATCTGTCGTGCGCGCGGTTGATGGCATCCTGATCGAACGGCCGGGTCTGCGCATCCAGGTTGACGGCGAAATTGTTGACCGTGTCCGTAGGCTGAGTCAGCAGGATCTTGGGCCGGCCGCGGGCCCGATCAATCAGGCGCATTCTGAGGCCGCGCGGATCGACTCCCTGAGCCAACACAAAGCGCTCGTTCTTCTTGAAGTCGAATACGAGCGTGATCTGACCCGGCACATCGCCTTCGACCCGGACGGCCGAAACGATTCCCGACCCGCCCGACAGCGGGGGTATCTCACCGGCAATCGGATTGCCCGGAACGATGCCGCAATCCGGCAGCGGCTGCAGCTGCACCCGCACCGTCGTGCCTTCGCTGGCAGGCAGATGCGTGATATATCGGATCGAACAGTTGAACTGGACGGTGATGTCAGCTTGGTCTTCGTGCTCGATCACTTCGACGATATCGACGAGACGCACCGGCGACACGGCACCCAACTGCGCAAAGCTCGACGAGCAAAGGACGCTCAGCCACGCAAGGGCTGTCAGCCGCAGACTAGTGCCGGAACGTCGCATCGGTGACACGATGCCGTGGTCCCGGCCGCGCTTTGGTGATCTCGGAATGAGTGGCGTCGCTGTAGATGTGGCAGGCACCGCTGCAGTTGCTCAGCTCATGGGCGGTGTACTTCTCGTCCTTCGTTTTCGGGTGCGCCGCCGGTTTGAAGTCGGGTGCGTGGCAGCCGCCACAGGTGCCTGCATCGGCCGGTGCGACGTACGGAACCTGTTCCGTGTTGGCTTTGTGGCACCCGTTACAGGCCGGCTCCTTGTGATGTTGGCCCGGGTAGGCCGCCGCGGTGTGTTTGAATGTGACGACGGTCCAGTCCGGATATCTATGGCACGTTGCGCAATCGCGCTGCGTTGCAATGTGGTCAGGGGATTTGCCGACTGCGCTGCGATGGTTGTGACAGGCCGCGCAACCGCTCGTGATCGCAGAGTGATCCAGCTTCGCAGGGTGCCAGGCCAGGGTTCCATGGCAGGTATCGCAAGACTGCGTCGTGGGCACGTGCGCGCGGGGCATTCCCACCGCGCGTACGGAGTTGTGGCAGGACACGCAGGTGCTCGTGCCCGTGCCTGTGTGATCGAAGCGGGCAGGAGTCCAGGCATTGGTGGTATGGCAAGTCTCGCACTGAGCGGAAGTTGGCAGATGGGTCGAGGGCTTGCCGCGGGCAACCCCTCCGCTGTGACAAGAAACGCACGTGCCCTTCACCTGCGAATGGTCGACTCGTGCGACCGGCAGCCACGCGATGCTCGTGTGACAGGACTGGCACGCATTGGTAGTCGCCATGTGATCTGCGGGTTTGGTCGGCTCTGGAGCGGTGGTTGAACCCGGTACCTGCGGCGAGCCACCCGTGGGTACGCCGATGTGCGGGCGCGCGTTGACGAAAGGCACACCCGCCGCACCGCGAGTCGTCGCCGTCGCAGCGCCGGCCGTGGCGGCAGTCCGAGTGCCGCCCGTGATTGCTCCCGGTCGGAGCATGAATTTGTCTCGGAACGTGTGGCACCCGGATCCGCCGCAGTCCTGTCCCTTGTGGTGATTGGGGCCGTCACGTACCCACAGCCGTACTCCGGTATTCGTCTTCCACGTCATGCCATATTCGTGGCAGCTGTCGCAGCGGTTCGCGCGCACGGCTGCGTGCTTCATGACAGTGCCGGAGAACGTGGTGAAGTTGGTGATCGAGTGGCACAGCTCGCAGGCCAGAGTGCCGACCGGGATGTGTCCGGTCGGGCCTGGCGGCGGCTCGACCAGCGTGGGTGGGGCCATGTTGGCAAATGAAAGCCCTGCGGCATGGCAAAGCGCGCAGCCGCTGGTGATTCCAGTGTGGCCCGTCGTGCCCATGACATACGCCGCGTAATTGCCAGCCGTTGTGTGGCACTGCCCGCACGGTGCATTCGTAGGAATGTGATTGGACGGCTTGGTGGCACCGGTCACGTTGCCGGCGAATGTAGGTGTCGTGGTGTGGCACCCGCCGCAGTCGCCGGAGGTCGGATGGCTTTTGTCGAAGGCCGTCGGCCGGGAGTCACCTGCGGCAGTCGCAGAGCTCGCAATCATTCCCTGGTAAGGCGCGCTCTCGTGACAGGTCTGACAAGCCGGGACCGCGCCGGCCACGGTGCTGTGCCCGGCGACACTCAATGTGGGACTCGTGATGCTTGCGCTGCCTAACTTGAACCCACCGGAGTTGAGGTTGCCGGTCGTGTGACAGCCCGAGCTGCCGCAATCCAGGCCGCCTATGGGAATATGGCTCGCGGATGTGGTGGTGATCGTGATGTTGGCGAACGTGCCGGCGACTGCCGGGGCATGACAGCTCAGACACGTCGTGACACCCTGGTGGGTGCCGGTCACCGAGTAAGCGGCATAATTACCCGCAGTCGTATGGCATTGGGTACACGCCGCATTGGTCGGGATGTGGTTGGCGGGCTTCGAGCTGCTCGTCACGTTGTTCGCAAATGTTGGCGAGGTGGTGTGGCACGATCCGCAGTCACCACTCGTCGGGTGGTTCCGATCGAGCGCGGTAGGCCGTGAGTCTCCCGCAGCGCTCGCGGAGCTGGCCGTCATGCCGAGGTACGGGGCGGATTCGTGACAAGTCTGACAAGCAGGCACGGCCGCGGAAATGGTGACATGGCCGCTCGTACTCAAGGTCGGACTGTTGATACTGGCGGCTCCCAACCGGAAGCCGCCGCTGTTCACATTGGTGGTGGTGTGGCATCCGGAGCCGTTGCAGTCCAGGGCGCCGATCGGGAAATGATTGGTCGGTGTCGATGTGATCGTGATGTTGGCGAATGTCCCCGCGACACTCGGGGCATGACAGTTCACGCAGGTCGTGACCCCTTGATGCGTGCCTGTTACCGAATAGACCGCGAAGTTGCCGGGCGTCATATGACACTGAGTGCAGGCGGCAGTGGTGGGTATGTGGTTGGCAGGCTTTGCCCCTGCAACGACATCCCCGGCAAATGTCGGAGCCGTCGTATGGCAGCCGCCGCAATCGCCGCTGCTCGGGTGGGCGGAGTCCAACGCTGCCGAGGGCCGCGAGTCGCCGGCCGCGGTGTTGGTACTGGCGATCATTCCCAGGTACGGCGCGGCCTGGTGACAGGTCTGACAGGCAGGCACTGCGGCAGCGACGGTGCT
>Ga0268266_10006690_pt1 | contig 10517 bp, 17 predicted proteins | sample KBSS13metaG_FD_190356 | JGI IMG/M metagenome (GOLD analysis project Ga0268266, IMG submission 190356) | Switchgrass rhizosphere microbial communities from Kellogg Biological Station, Michigan, USA - KBS S1-3 metaG (SPAdes) (version 2) | ecosystem: Host-associated > Plants > Roots > Rhizosphere... | reverse complement strand
GTTATTGTAATCGATCGCCGCTAATTTTCATCGCCTTTCAATCCACTTCCCAATCAGATTCCTTCCCGCTTCCCCATATAAATAAATCCACCTCGCTATAAAAACATATATAAAATCACGTGGTTATAGTAGTCCAAAATTATCCGCGCACAAACAGACGAACTTTACCAATCAAATCCTCATCCTCCCCTTACTGCGGTTGGTTTTGCTTATTTATATGTTTTGCGTGTCCAGCTGAATAAATTATATGTTTTACCGACACCCTCTAGCCGTTGATCTGATCCTAACCAAACCACCCATTCACCCCCGCCAAAGGAAAAATTCATTCCCATCTACAAGTATAAATATACAAATATATGTATTAATAGCGATTACAAAGGTATAATATTCCACCTGCACACCCTGCAGCGCGTGCTACCCTCATCGCAATCGAATGACAGGCTAAATACGGATCATTTGGTCTATCAAAAGTTGCACAAAATGATTGACTATCGCGGCTGCGTGAGGGAGCCTCTGCGCGAAAATACGGGGAACATAACAAATCATCATGTCGCCAGAACGCTTTAATGAATGCCTGCGGGTGATCCGCTGGACGCCAATCAATATTGCCTCTGCCTTACAATGTGAACTCTCATGGATCGAGGCGCTGGAAGCCGGCAACGATACAGTTCCAGATGGCCTCGCAACATGGCTGGAAACGCTCGCGCAAGCCCATGAAGCATTACCACCGCCATCAACCTACAGAGGAAAACGGTCGACATTCTGATGCGGCCAACAGCTGAAAACCTTCACCAACAACCGGATTACGCAATATGAAACATGCCATCGCAATTCTCGGTCTGATCACCGTCTCCAGCCCGGCCTTCGCAGCATCGTGCGAGAAAAACTTCACAGTCTCAGGTGTACCGATGGTCACAGCTGTCTCTTACAAATCCTTTCAGGAACTGCCGAAAGCCAAAGCACCCGCTGTCCTTCAAAAGCTCGCCCAGGCCGTCGCAGCGGAAGGTTTCTCAGGTATCCAGATCAACAAGGCACTGTCGTCAATCGATGCCCACCAGGAAACCAGCGGAAGTGGCAGGATTCAGACGCTGCGCGTTGTCGCCCGCCAGAAAGGCGCCGCTGTCCGGATCGATGCTGTTTTCAACATTCAGGCAGGACAGATCGCCGACAAGGACGTGATCCGCAAGGGTATCTGCGACATCATAAAAGGGGTGTAAGGCATGGCTTGAAGACACTCCCGTCCAGCAGCACGAGCCCTCGTGCACAGGAACCCAACCTGCTCATGTCCGCTGCTACTGAACTGGCGGCGGCCGAAGGATGTGCACGAGTGTGTTCCCAAAAAATCAGCCCTGCCACGGATCGACAACGATAGCGCCGGTACCGTCGAAATCCCGTACGTTGCGCGTAACAACGGTCAGGTTGTGAACAAGCGCCGTTGAGGCGATCAAGGCATCGGCCTCGTTGCGACGGTCCGGGATATGCAGATGGGCGCAACGTGTTACTACGGCATCATCGATGGGAAGAATGCGGCCCTCGAATTCAGGGCGGACACGGTCATCCATCCATTTCCGCAAGAGAGCTCCCTGGGAACCATCACGGCGCTGGAGGCTCAATATGCCGCGTTCAATCTCAAGGATCGTGATCGCAGAAATAAACAGATCACTCGAATCCTGCGCGCTAACCCAGCGAGTGACGTTTGCATCTGCCTTGCCGTCTCCAGCCTTGCGCAGCTCGGAAACAACATTCGTGTCGAGCAGGTACTTCAAGACAGATCAATCTCGCGGGTAACAATTTCCGCTCTTGGGATATCAAGGTCAGTCTTCGACAGTCCGGGCATTGACAGTGCGTCGACGAGGTTGCGGCGCCTTCCGGTGAGGCGCTCGAACTCGCTGTACGTCATCAACACATGAGAAGGCTTGCCACGATCGGTGATGATCACAGGTCCCGCCTGAGCGGCTTTCTTTGCCTTGCTGACATCGTGATTGACCTCACGGCTGGAAAAACTTGTCATACTCATACGAAGCCTCCATGTAGGTACATGCCTACATATAGCCCGCATTCGGCCTGACTGCAACACTCACATGACCCGGACATCAGGCGCGTCGCGGTATTGGTCTGCGTTGCTATCCCGTTGACCGTCACCATCTTATGGGCGGTAGTGCACCGGATTTCGCTTCTGCACGGGACCGCGGTTCAAATGGCAATCCCACCAGGCCCGTAGCGCGAACATCGCCCGGTTATTTATCGGGCGCGGTAAACCTCGCTGGATGACCGACGACGCGCAATAAACTCCCGAAGAACGGGGAGAAAAAAAGCCTTGCTGAACCGCCCCACAGGAGGCTCCGGCTCCAGATAGAAAGAATGTCCGATAATATCACTGTTATACTCATCCAGAATGATCCAGAGCCGCATATCTGCATCAAGACCGGCCCGGCGCTTTTCAATCGCTGGGATCTCAATAGAAAAACGATCAGTTGCCGGCTGCTTTGTCGTGATGGGAAAGAACAGAACCATGTCGCCGTCCGCACGGGCGAGCCTCACGCCAACAACAACGGGTCGACCCTTCCGACCTTCGGTTTCACCGAGCGAAGCCTCCCGGCTCCACAGATAAGGGTAGCGGATTACGACTGCAGTCTCGATGTCATCGAAACCGCTCACCGAACCATCTCTTCCGTTTCCGCATAAGCCTCGACTGCCGCCTCAAACTCGTCCAACAAAGCGTCAGACATATTATCGATAGTGCCTACCGCGCGCAGATCAGACTGCCGCATCAAACGTTCATAATCCTCAATATTAAGAAGGACCAGACGAGGCTTGTTGCGCTGGGTGATCGTCACCGGATGGCGAAGTGCCTCGGCGATGATATCACCGGACTTCCTGGAAAGATCACTCGTCGTGTAAGAATTACCTGAGCTTGCCATCGATCATACTCCCGTCTTGCGTCGCAACGATAGCACAGCCAAAAAAGGAAATCCATAAAATACAGCAATGCTGTAAATGCTGCATTGATTATGCGCATTAATGACGCCACGGGACCACTAAAACTCTTGGCAAGATGGGTTTCCGGAAGCAGATTGGCAAGCCAGGGAAGCAGCTTCGCTGCACCCACGGATCCGGAACGCAGCGGCATGGTAAGCGATACCGGAAAAGCCGGGCGGCGTGCTTCCCAGCCCGGATCATAGTCCAACCTCCATTCGCCTTCAAAAGTCAGATGGGCGACAGGCAAGGTCTCGTAGTAGATGTTTGTCATTGATCAGCACCAAACATCGGCAGAAAGCCGAGGTCATCGTCCGGCGCGACTTGCACAGTCTGCACCGTCTTGAGATCGCCAAAATCGATTCCAACTGCGCGTGCGACGATCAGGGTTTTTTCGAGCTGGCAACTCGGCTTGCCCGATTCAAGCTCGACGATGAAGCGTTCCCCCGTTCCAGAACGGGCAGCAAGCCCGGTTTGCGTCCAGCCAAGCGCTTTGCGTCTCTCCTTGATAGCAGCGCCGAAATCACGCGCGGACCTGAACACCGTCAACCTCCATAGCTTGACTTACCGTACAGGAAGTTTTCCGAAGAATCATGGAAACGCTTCCCGATCGGTAAGTCTTACACTTGATCGCGCCAGATCATCCTGATCGGGAACCTCTTTCGGATTGAGCCCGACAGGAGTAAGGTCTTTTCATCGTCTCACGGACCTACTGTTTCGTCATCATTGCCCGATAAATTGATACACTGGCCATTACTATCGTATTCATATTTTACATCCGGAAAACTACTTACTTCTATGATATTTAACCATAAAAAATCAAAATAATATACGGCATAATCCATTTCGCCGCGCGTTCGGCCCTGATGCACTGGCATCACAGCAACACCTTAAAACCGCATCCCGAAGCCCACGCTGCCGGTTCTCTGTTGACGCCGCCTGGTCGACCCGGCAACCTCATAACATGACCCTGACCAACAGTTTCATTGCCGAACTCGTCCGCGACGCCAACAGGCTCGAGAACCTCGACGACTATCAGAAGCGCCGCATGCTTGAACGGGCAGTAACGACAATCCGCGACATGCGCGAAACGATCGGAATCCCGTCCGGTCCCGGTCGCGACAGTGTCGTCGACATCCACACCGTCGCCCTGTCCATCGAACACGGATGGCGCAGCGATGACGACGTACGAAACGCCCTGCTGCAGGCAGCCGGCATGATCCGGGACCTGCATATCGTCCTCGACAGCGAAACCGGAATCAGCTTCGCCGAACCTTCCGGTTGACGCGATATGCCATCTTCCCACCGTCAATGGCACTTCGTACCGGCGAAATTCAGCTTATTGATTTTAGGTTTTCGTTAACCATACGCGACCACCTTCCTCTCACAGCAACGATGGAGGTTGGCTTTGGCTTACGACTGGAATCGCAATGAACGCGAAGGCATGTTTGATGAACTAGCGGCGGCCCTGATATTCTTCACAATCGTCAGCCTGCTTCTGGCGTCCGCATACATGGTGACAACCTTTGCCAGATAGGGCGGGTTCTTTCACCCGTCTACCGGCGAGGACGAGAAACGCCAGCCTGGCAACTTTGGCCAATGACCGTACAATCAGCCGCCGAATGCCTGCCCCGGGTGAGTGTATGACCATGACAGACGATCTTCGCGGCCATATCCTGCTTCTCTCCGGCCACCCAGGCTCTGGCAAGTCCACAATCGCCGAAGCCCTTGCGCACTTGTGCGGCGTGCCAAAGGTTCATTTTCATAGCGATGATCTGTGGGGATACATCAAGCATGGCCGCATCGATCCCTGGCTTCCCGAATCCGATCAACAAAACCGCATGATCATGCAGATCGCCGCCGATGTCGCAGGTCGCTATGCCGAGGCGGGTTATTTCGTCATTCTCGATGGCGTCGTGCGACCGGACTGGCTCCCGGCCTTCCTGGCGCTTGCATGCCCGCTGCACTACATCGTGCTGCGCACGACAGTAACAGAAGCAATCGAACGCTGTCAGGCTCGCGGCGGCGACAGCCTCCGCGATCCGCTGGTCGTGGCCGATCTTCATGCCCAGTTCGCCAATCTCGGGGCTTTCGAGCACAATGTACTATCGTTGTCGGGCAAGGACAGGGATCAGGCCTTGCAGGCGGTCATCAATGCGCTGCAATCGGCACGTTTCCGTATTGATGCCACGAGCGATGGCAATCGATTACGAACATAAAGGTGAAGCAAGCGTGGCTGTCCCGACAATCTATCTCCTGCGCCACGGCGAAACAGTCTGGAACTGTCTTGGCCGGTTTCAGGGGCAACAAGATTCCCCGCTGACCGCGCGCGGTATCGAACAGGCAGATCAAGTCGCACGCCTGCTCCGTGACGCTCTCTGCGACGATGAGCAGTCTTTCCGGATGCAAATCAGTCCGCTCGGGCGCGTGCGACAGACAGCAGAACGGGTCCTGGCCGAGGTTACGCTCCAGTATCTCGAAGATGACAGGCTCGTTGAGGTCACCACCGGATCCTGGGACGGGATGACGCGATTTGAGATTGATGCCGAATTTCCTGGGCGCCTTGAAGGATCCAACGCATTCGACTGGTATTTCAGGGCACCGGATGGCGAAAGTTTTGATGACGCCTGCAAGCGCGCGACGTCATGGATCTCGGATCTCCGGCATCCGACGATCGCCATTTCCCATGGCCTGTTCGGGCGGATTCTTCGGGGTGTTTTTCTCGGACTTTCGAAGCTGGAGATGCTCGAACTGCCCGTTCCGCAGGATGTGTTGTACCGACTGGATGATGGCAGGTGCGATCTCATCACAGCTTGACCCGCACCGTCATGATCCAGAAAGCCAAGGGCCAAGGACGTCATTCGCCACGTCGACAGGGGACAAACACATGCATACACTTAACGTCATTTACCTGGCTTATCTCGACTGCCTCAACCGTCAGGCCTTCGATGAGCTCGGCACTTTCGTCGACGATACTGTTGAACACAACGGCCGGGCGTTAGGCCTGTCGGGCTATCGCGACATGCTGGTCAGGGACTTTGCTGATATTCCAGACCTTCGGTTTCAGGCAGAGATCCTTGTCAGCGACGTGCCCCGGATCGGCGCCCGGCTTTCGTTCGATTGCACTCCCAAATCCACCTTCATGGGCCTTCCGGTCAATGGCCGCCGCGTTCAGTTCTGCGAGCATGTTTTCTACGACTTCGAACAGACAAAAATCCGCAGGGTCTGGTCGGTCATCGACAAGGCCGCAATTGAGCGCCAGCTCGGCTGACGGCCTTCACCGGTCGAAGGTATCTGTGGCCCGCCAGCGCCAGAAAAATGAGCCGAAAGAGTGTGATTGCACGAGACGCTCGCTGAAGCCGGACAGCCTCAATTTATGCAGACAGCTGCTGAGGTCGCGGGCGTTGCACAAAGGTTACATCATATTTCGGGAAAAAAGCATATGAATGATCTCTCATATAAGGGAGTTCAGAGACTATGAAGAAAATCGTATCGACTATCGCATTCGTGCTTGCGGCATCGACTGCAATGGCGGCCGATGCCGTATCAGAAGTTCCTGCAGCCCCGGCAGCAGACGTTGCGCCGCTGTTCAGCTGGACCGGGTTTACCGCCGGTGTCCAGGCCGGCTACGGCTGGAACAACAATGACGCTTCGATCGTCGGCCTTCCCGGCCAAACGTCCGCAGACTTCGACGGTGCTCTTGCCGGTGGTTTCGTCGGCTTCAACTACGACCTTGGCAACAGCTGGGTCGTTGGCCTCGAAGCAGACTTCGAAAAGAACTGGGGCGATGATTCAGCCACTATCCTTGGCACGGGCTTTGACTACGGGTTTGACTGGCAGGGTTCGGTTCGTGGCCGGGTCGGCTACGCATTTGACCGTGCCCTGGTCTATGGTACCGCAGGCTGGGCCTATGCTCGCGGCTACGCGGAAGTTCCGGGCATTGCCGACGTGAAGGAAACGTTCAACGGCTACACCGTCGGCGTTGGTCTCGACTACGCGTTTACCGACATGGTGTTCGGACGCGTTGAGTATCGTTACACCGATTTCGGCGACAAGGATTTCGATTTCGGCGGCGCTGCAATCAATGCAGATGTCGACCAGCATGCAATACGCGTCGGCCTCGGCGTAAAATTCTGATTCACTCGGACAGCAACAGCAAAAGCCCGGCCATTGTGCCGGGCTTTTTTCTTGTCCCTTTTCCGAAGGCGGGAAGCGACAAACAGGGGTGGGCAAGTACGGGCCACCTGTTGGCCAGTTGCAATGCCACCACAATGACTGAACCTGCCGACCCGGACGCGACCGGACACGCTCCTTCTCCCTCCAGCAAACGATCAGCCAGCCTCACCCACGATTTCCCCTTTGAGCAAATCCCCAAGCAGTGCACGATCGGCATCACGCAGCGCCATCTGCGTCAGCTTACACCTCAGTAAGTGGAGCAGCATCTGCGCATCCATTCCATCCGCCGGCTTTTTGCAGTTGGTTGAGAATCCATGTGCCAAGCAGCACTTTCAGCCGCACCTCGAGCTCCCGTTGCCGCGCGGCAAGGTTCCGCGGATGATGCGGGTGTTCCCTGGAGGCATTGGATCGGTACAAGCCTGTTCCATGCGTTCGACGACGACACTATTCGCGACCAAGCGCGGTGGCTAGCTGACGGATCCCCTGGATTTGCTTAAGCACGCCAACCGCAGCTTGGAGCAACTTGCGATTTAGATAAAATTTACGCTAAATCTTATCGGTTTGAACCGATCCGGCCATGCTACGTTTCACGCAAGTCAAATCGGGAGGCCGGCTGCGATGATCTGGAATTTGGAGAAACTTGAACAAGAACGTCTCGACCTCATTGAGGTCATCGACAATCTCAAGAGGTGGGAACGTTTCTCTATAGACGACCGGCACATCATCTCATTACAGATCACCGCACATATGATGCGACTTAGCCAACTGGATGAAGACCTGGCGAACTTGCGCAGTCAAGAACTTCGCTCGGTTGAATATCTGGCTGCTGACTGAGGCCCGTCGTTGTGGCGAATTAGGGACCCGTTTGTTCCGTGCTGCCGCTGCGGGAAAGACCTGAGGACATATTGCCCTGTTTCCGCTTCTTCCTACGCCACGCCAGCGACAATAACTGCGCGCCCTTACCTGAAATGAGCGCCGTCAGCCATGCAAGGCTCACGCATAACTGACCGGGCAACCTACGTGAATTACAGCGTTTTGCCCAGCTGCAACTGCTCGGCCCACAGCAGCTTCCCGCCGCCGGCGGATCCGCCGAGATGACCGGCCTCGCCACGATGATGACGGCTTACGAGGCCCGCCTCATTGCCGCAACGCTGACGGCGACAGGTAGAAGCGCCACACAGGCGATGAAGCACCTGAAGATTTCGAGAAAGACATTCTACGACAAGGTGAATAAGCACAAGCTTATGGTCGGGAAATTCCGCATGAAGGGCTGAGGCGGGCGGCGGCGTCACAGGCTGCGGATAGCGCCACCATCGACCCGGTAATGTAACTCGCCTGCTGGCTGGCAAGGAAAATGGCGGCGGCGGCGAATTCTCCTGCGCAGCCGTAACGTCCGCCGGGGATGTCCCCGCGCGACGCTTCCTGCACGGCAGCTAGCTAAAGCGCGGTGTTTCTAGCCCTGATGTCATCCAGCACGCGCACACGGTCGGTGTCACTCCGGCCGAGCAGGATCATGTTGACCGTGACCCCGTGGGGCGCGAGCTCCGTCGACAGCATTTTCGACCACCCGGCGTCCGCGGCGCGAACCGCTTTCGACAGGGCGAAACCGGCAATGGGCCGCTCGATGCCCGATGAACCGATGGTGATGATGCGACCCCATTGACGTTCGATCCTGCCGTATGCAAGCGCATCGGTGATCGAAAAGATCGAAACCCGCCTCGAATCGACCGCTGAACGCCATGCCTCAGACGGCTGGCCGAGTGCTGGCGAGCGGCTTTCGGAATGGGCGGAAATGTCGTCGCGCCCCTTGGCCTTTGCGCTGGCCACGTAGGCGCGGACGATCTCCTGATCCTTTCAAGCGAACGTCAGTTGCCGTCAGTGAGGCCTAAGGCCGCGAGGCGTGGTGCGAACGCGCGAATGACAAATCACCTATGTTGCTCACGCAGAAGGTTTTCAGCCATAAAGGAGACGAAGGCGGACACCTTCGGCGAGGGATGCCGGTTTGCCGGCCAGAGGATATGGAAGGCACCGACCTCTTGCATATAGTCCTCAAGCACGCTGACCAGCGTACCTCGCCGGAGCTGCTCCCGGATCGCGAATTGCGGCAGGCATGCAAGCCCGAAGCCTCCCTCGGCTAAGCAGATCTGCGGCTCGAGCGTGCTTGCTACCGATGTCACGGGAAGAACAAGTTCAAGGGCCGCGCCGTCCGCCACCATCGGCCAGCGCTCCAGCTTGCCGGTGGACGGATATTTGTGATGATGGCAGGCGTGACCGAGCAGATCGTCGGGCGTCGAAGGCACGCCACGCGCTGCGAGATAATCGGGCGATCCGACGATCCGGTGCGAGAATGCCCCTGCCCGACGCATCATCAATCGCGAGTCCCGGGCTTCGCCGGTGCGGACCACGGCATCGAAACCTTCGTCGATCACATCCACCAGCCGGTCGGTGAAGTCGAGGTCAAGCTCGATCTCGGGATAGGCACGCATGAAGGCCATGACTGCGGGCATCATCAGCATGCCGATTAGTGGCAGGCTGACACGAAGACGTCCGCGCGGCGCCTGACGGATTTGCGACAGCTCCAGTTCAGCGGCCTCGATCTCGCTGAATATGCGGCGGCAGCGATCGAGGAACAGAGCTCCTTCCGCAGTCAGCGTCAACGAGCGCGTCGAGCGATGGAAGAGGCGAACGGCAAGCCGCTCTTCCAGCCGCGCGACCGCCTTGCCGATGGCCGAGCCAGAAACGCCAAGCCTCGCGGCTGCACCCGCAAAACTACCGCAATCTGCCGTTTGAACGAAGGCATTCAATGCGCCGAGATGTTCCATCCACCGGTCCCTATTGCGGACATCTATGTCCGATATGATGAGAACTCTAGCATAATTCTCCAATCGCGGCGACCGGCTTATGGTCAGGGCATGACAAACATGCACTTATTCGCCGCGTCCCCCGTCGACCCGCCCCAACCCCGTCGTCTGCCGCTCTCGGGCCTGCTCGCACTCGCCATGGCCGGCTTCATCACCATTCTGACCGAGGCGTTGCCCGCAGCTTTGCTGCCGCAGATCGGCGCGGGCCTTGCCGTGTCGGACGCACTGGTGGGCCAGATGGTGACGATCTACGCGATTGGATCGCTCATCGCCGCGATCCCGCTGACGGCGGCGACGCAAGGCATACGACGGCGGCGGTTACTCCTCGCTGCCATCGCCGGTTTCGCAATCGCCAATACAGTTACAGCCGTCTCCTCTAGCTATCTGCTGACGATGGTCGCACGATTTTGTGCCGGCGTTTCGGCCGGGTTGCTCTGGGCGTTGCTCGCAGGCTATGCGGCACGCATGGTGCCCGAGGCACTAAAGGGACGGGCTATCGCGGTG